>Ga0265295_1002868_pt1 | contig 26170 bp, 21 predicted proteins | sample Munlansysbiofilm_FD_192503 | JGI IMG/M metagenome (GOLD analysis project Ga0265295, IMG submission 192503) | Leachate microbial communities from a municipal landfill in Southern Ontario, Canada - Methane capture system biofilm | ecosystem: Engineered > Solid waste > Landfill > Unclassified ... | reverse complement strand
TTTTTCAAGGCACTCCACATAGTTTTTTAAATCTTGGATAAAGTCCCGCTGAATCGGAAGTTCCGTCCCGTCTTGATAAGTGTAAAGCATAAACGCACCTTTGAATTGTTCATAAGAGTATAATGATAACCGGTTAAAGGTAATGGATTGATAATAACGATAATAATAACAATAACGACAATAATAACATAGTGACAATATAATTATTTGAAACGAATAACAATAATAACATAATGATTTTGATGATTCGCAAGAAATAATTCATGCGTTTCAAGGATATAACGGTAATTACTGCGCTTTCTTTTAAATAATTTCGTAACGCTTCAAAAAAGGCTTTTTGGGAAATAAAATTTAAAATAAAAGCGTGGATTATCGAATTCATATAAAACGGATAAATCCTTCTTTCAAAAAATAAAAATAAATGACGAAATGAAAAACGACAAAATACAAAATACAAATTACAAAATGGAAATTAGAGAAGGGATGCAAAAAATATCAAAAAAGACGCCCTCCGTTTTTTCATATTAATTTTTAATAAATGAGGGAATCTTTTCGCTGTTTACGCGCGCGTTTTTGCCGCACCTGCCGTTTTTGTTTATGTTTAAAATTTTCAGTTCGGGTCAGCGTTTTAGTTTTGAAGTTTGAGCGCGCGTTTTTAATTTGCTGCTTGGTCAGCGTTTTTAGTTTGCAGCTTGGTTTATGTTTTTAGTTTGCCGCTTGGTCAGCGTTTTAGTTTGCCTCTTGGTCAGCGTTTTGAGTTTGCTGCTTGGTTTGTTTTTTGAATTTGCATTTTAATCTGTAAATGGAGGCAACTCATTTCTTTTCATAGATTATGCAATTCTCCATTGAATTCAGCGGATTTTCTGTCATGACTATTGTGATTTATTTAATGCGATTTATTTAAACATGTGATAAAAGGATCAATGACAAAACCAATTATAAGTATGAGAATACCGGTAAAAGCGAACAAAACTGTGTTATAAATCATCGGATAGATGTATTCAAAAAATTCTTTATCATAATATGAGAAATAACCTGCATTATATCCCCAATAAAAAATACATGCAAACAGAATTAAAACAAAAAATTCAAAAACGATTGCCTTTTTCCAATGAACAGGTGTTTTTTTTTGGAAATAAAAACCAAAACTCATAATGAGACAAAAAACAACCATGGGTGTTAACATCGCTAACAATAATGAAAAATTGGTTTTATGAGCTGACACATACCAAAAATTAAAACACGCCATTAGAAATAACGAAAGAATTAAAGCTAAGTACAATTCTTTTTTTAGTTTAGCCATTAAATCACCTTTTTAAAAAATAAAATGGAATTCGTATTTAAACCAATTCCATAATCAATTCATATAAGATTAGATAGGTAAGCACGAATAGAACCAACAAAAATGAAGTGGGTTCCAAACACTCCTGCTTCAATTCCCCATAAGGCAACATAAGGAATCTTTATATCAAGGCTACCATTTGAATTTTTGGCAAGTACATAATAAATCTCCATTACTCCGCCAAGGATTGTCCCCAATGTTCCAATCGCATGGAAATCAGGAACTAAAAAACTTACCGCGTTTGCAGCTACTATAAGGATTCCACCGCCGCCGATAAAAGCGATTTCGGCATCACGTGGCGAGAAATAGATATGAATTCCCCCCGTAATGCTATTACCATAGGTTTCGACATAACTTCCATTTCCAAAACCAGATGCAGCTGCATAATCCGAGATCATTTCCGGACGAACTTCTTCTTCAACATATTTTTGAGAAGCTAAATCATTCGAAGTAATTATTTGAAAATAAACTCTATTGGGCTCTTCAATATCCTTCCGCATGACACCATATACGAGTTCATTATTTTCTGCAATGAAAGAAATTATTTTTTCATCTTCAGTCTCTTTTAAAACTTCTGTACTTTTCAACATTTGTTCCATTTTCTGATTTTTCAACAATTTTTCGTTATCATCTGTTTGTGCCATTGCCGCCGGTACAAAAACTGCACTTAACATAATCAGCATGAGAAAAATTGACACAAATTTTGCTACTTTCATTTGTAATCTCCTTATTTTCAATAGATATTTATGTTTAAAAATCAAAGATAGGAAAGAATCTCATAGGAAACTTCAGATTCATTCACACCTAAGCACTCGATTTGACAACACGAATTGTCAAATCGAATGGTGAACTTTATAATTCTTTCACAAAATTAAAACGAATCGGCGGTATATATATTTCACCTCCATAATATATATACAGTTGCTTGAAAATCAATATAACAGTGTAGAAGATATATTTATTGAACACGCTGACCGTCAGCCTTTTTTCTACTTAAAATGCTTTCTTTGATTTCATAAAAAATGAAAGAGAGTGTTTTGTTTTTTGACTTTAATAAAAAACAGATGTTTGGATTTGGTTTGATTTGAAGAAAATTGAAACTGCTGTGTCAAATCCATTTTTTAAAAAAACAATCAACTGTTTTTAAACAGAATCAACTCTTTTCAAAAAATAATCGGTCGCTTTCATATGAAAAAATGATATGAATAATTTCCAAACTGCTTTCAGAAAAAAAGAAACAGAGAAAAATCTCTGTTTAATGTCATTGAATTTAAAGCAAAATCCGTTAAATCAAAACCGCTCTGACCGGATCTAAAATTTCATTCAAATATTTTGTGCATGCCGTTTTTAAATCCATCGGATGAATTTTTCCGGCGGCAAACGCGGTTTCTAAATCGGCGTAAGAAGAATAAGTTTCGTTTCCGCCGAATTTTTCGGGTTTTTCAATGACAATTGAATCGTATCTCGGGAAAATATGGTATTTGAAAAGTTCCGTAATCGGATTTTGTTCCAAATCCCCTTGTTTGCAGTACGCTTTTTTAATTTTGCCGGCGACCTCTTCGGCGGTGTCGTCAACGGAAATGAAATTGTCGTTGGAAGAGGACATTTTGTGGCCGTCAAATCCGGAGATGATGGGGGTGTGAATGCAAATCGGCGTTTTGTAACCCAGTTCTTTTAAGTGTTCGCGCGCAAGCATGTGAATTTTGCGCTGGTCCGTGCCGCCGATTGCGATATCCACATCTAAGAGAGCGATGTCGAGTGATTGCATAATCGGGTAGACCAATTGCGAAACCATCGGATTGTCCATGGCGCGGCCGACTTCGTCCATGCTGCGCGTTGCGCGATTGAGCGTGACGGATTTGGCCATTTTCAAAACATTGAGCATGTAATCCTGCCCCAATTGGTAATCCGAGCCCAAAACGAAGCGCGTGTTTTCTTCGCTTAATCCGAGAGCGATGAAACAGCGTTTGTTGTAATCCGCAATTTTGCGAACCTCTTCAAACGTGCCTTTTTTATTCAAATATGCATGAACGTCCGCCAGCAAAACCGTGACTTCGCATCCGGCTTTTTGGCAATCCAGCAATTTGTTGACGGTTAAAACGTGCCCCATATGAATGCGTCCGCTGGGCTCGTATCCGACATAAACCTTGGGCGCCGGATTGTTTTTAACCAATTCCATCAACTCTTCATCCGTCACAACTTCGTCGACATTGTATTTAATCAGTTTAATTTTTTCTTCAGGGGTCAATTTCAAAAACTCCGCAATCTGATAATAAAATAAAAGGAGAATGAATTTAAATAAAAATAATAATTTTTGAATTCTATTTTGAATTTTTATAGGAGTGACTTTTAAAGATATAAATATTCTGTAAATAAAAAAAGAAAGATGAAATATCTCGAGAAAAACAAAACGCAACGTTTTCTTGAAAAATAAGAAAATGGAAATAAAAGAATAAACAAAAAATTAAAAAAAACAAATGAGAAAAAGTTACATGCCGGCTATTTCTTTTCCGAATGCGCGGCATTTTTCAATATCTTCTCCGGACGGTTCCAATTGAACGATCAAACCTTCTTTTAAGAGAACGGCCCCCGCTTTTTTGACGTCGTTTTCCCAAGCGCGCATCCATTCGCCGTCTCCCCAGTCAAAGGAGCCGAACAGGCCGATTTTTTTGCCGTTTAAAACGGTCATAACGGAGGACATAAAAGGTTCGAATTCGTCTTCTTCTAAATTTTCAATCCCCATTGCCGGGCAACCGAAAAGAGCGATGTCGGAAGAGTTGATGTCTTGGGCGGACGCAAAAGAAACTTCTTTTAAAGAAACATCGGCCCCGGCCGTGACGGCGCCTTCCGTGATGAAGTTTGCCATGGCTTGCGTATTGCCGGTGCCGCTCCAATAAATAACACATATTTTCATAATCAAAAACCTCCTTTTTGAAGTTATTTAACAGGGATAGATTTCATAGAATATAAACATATTCGAATAGGCGAAAATAAATAGTTTCGGCGAAATCGAGACGAATAATTCAAAAGAACAATGAACGCAACCGATAGCGCAAATTGCAGCTCAAACAATCATTCAAATTGTAATGTAAATTATAATATAAATTGTAACGCAAACGGCAATAAGAACTGAAACGCAAACGACAACACAAACCGTAACGCAAACCAAAAGCGTAAACCTCTTGCGGCAACCGTGACAAAACACGCCGTGCCAAAAAATAAAAACACGCCGCGCCAAACAGCGAAAACACGCCTTTACTTCAAAAAAGAAAAAGAAACGTGCGGTGATTTATTATTAATTTTGATTGACGGTCAAACTCAAATTGAAAAAAAGGAAGTGAAAAAAGAAAATAAAAAAAGAAAAAGAAAAAGGAAGGTGTTAAAACCTTCACAAATGCAAACCGAGTCGTTATCCGAATTTGTATTTTCTTTTTTCGTTGTACTTCCATAAAAGAACGGCGGCCACCGCAATGAGAATCAAAAGTACGATTCCGATAAAAGCGTATTTCAGATATTTAAGGAAACCGCCGGATTCCGGTTTTTCCGAATCGGGAGTTTGATTTGTGTCGGGGGTTTGATTTGTATCGGGAACGTCGGGTTTGACGTCCGGCGCGGGTGTGACATTGCCGCTTCCAAGGACACCGAGCGCGGGATTGTCGGGGCTGTTGTTTAACGCAACCGTATAAACCGTTGCTTTGTCAACGCCGGCCGTATATCCCGTGGACTTCGTCAGTGCGGGAAAACCGTTTTCCATGACAAAAACCTTTTCGGCCAAAATGCCGGCCGCATCGGTTGAGTGAATCGGGTATTTGCCGTCCCCTCTGTAAATGCCGACCAAATTGTTGCCGTTGCTTTTGATTTCAGATTTGTATTCCCCAAAATCAATCTCTCGGGGGTCATTGTTGCCGACGATAATATTGTTTGAAAGCGTTGCCCGACTGCCGGAAATGTTTAAACCGCCGCCGGCCGGATCTTTGGCCGTGTTATTGGATTTGGCCGTGTTTCCGGCGAGAATGGTTTGGGTCATGGTCGTCGTTGCGTCATTCCAAAAAGCGGCCGCGCCGCCGTAGAATTTCGCTGTGTTGTTCACCGCCGTACAAGACTTGACATCCAAATTGCCGCGACTGAAAAACGCGCCGCCGTATTTGGCCATGTTGTTGACAAAAGTACACGTATCCATCGTCGCTTTGGCTCCGACATCAATATGAACGCCGCCGCCGTCATCCGAAACGTTGGCGTTGGAAAAGAGCGAATATTTTATTTCGCCGACGGAACCGTTCTTTAAAGAAATGCCGCCGCCGCTTCCCGACGTTTTGCCGCCGTCAAAAAGACAATTTTCAACGAGCAATGTTCCGTAAGATGTGATTCCGGCGCTTTCAACCGCGGTGTTGTTTGAAAAAGTGGAATTTCGGACTTCGACCGTCGTTCCGGCATAAGAAGTCAAAGGACTGCCCTTAGACGTGATTTCGTTGTTGGAGAAACGGGATTGAGAAGCGATAAATTTCCCTTGGTTTAACAAAATCGTATTGTATTTTCCGGAATGACCGTCAACGACGGAATTTTGCAATTCGACGGTTCCTTTGTTGATGTAAATCCCGCTTCCTTCGTTGGTCGCGTTATTTTTATGAAGCGTGGAGGAAACCAGTTTTACGTTGCCGTTGTTTGTAACGTAAATCGCGCCGCCAATATCGGCTTTATTTTTTTGGATCGTACAAAATTCAAAAGTCACATTGGCGTTATCGACTGACACGGCCCCTCCCATGCCGTCGGAAGTATAACCGTTTTCAAAGATTAATTGTTTGAAGGTGACGTTTGCGCCCGTGACGACAAAAATGGTCATGTCTTGAGTGACCGGACTGGAATCGCGCTTTACCGTCACTTTGGAATTGCCGCCGATTGTCAAATCTTTGGAAAGATTTAAACTGCCGTGCATGATTTGAACGACGGATATATTTTCCGCAAAAACGACCGTATCGCCGGACACGGCTTTTGCAATCGCTTCACGAAGAGTCATTTGCTCAAGATTAATCTGACTCACATTGACTTTACTGACGTCCCCGCCGGCGGTGACGACCCATTCCTGACCCGATGAAAGTCCGACGAATAAAAACAAAACCAAGAATGAAAAAACGAGTGTTTTAAGAATTTTTGAATTCATCTTTTTAACCCTTATTGTTTATACGAATAGAAATAAGAAAAGACAGATATCCCGGAAAAATCCGAACGAATTAATAATATAAAAGAGCGAACTGTATATAAAAATTGTTTAAAAAAATTCGATTTTATCACATCGTCAGATTTAAGATGTTAAATAATCATTCCAATAAAAAATTGGGCGCGTGGCCTAGCGGATATGGCAGCAGCCTCCTAAGCTGCAGGTCGGGGGTTCGAATCCTCCCGCGCTCGTATAAAAAATCATACAAAAAACAAAGAAAAAAATGTACAAAAAACGAAATTAATACAAAAACAAAATAATGTAAAAAACAAAATAATGCAAAAAACAAAATAATACAAAAACGAAATAATACAAAACCCAATGATACCGATTGATTTTTATTCTCATATGAATTATCCGAAATATTAAAATTTTTGTGGTGGCACATTGATTCGAAAAGCGAAAATGAAAGATGTTTTTGAAATGAAAGAACTCATCAACTCCTATGCGACCGACGGGTGTATGCTTCCGCGATCTTTAGACAGCCTTTACACGAATATTCGCGATTTTGCCGTCATGGAGAGGGACGGGAAAATCATCGGTTGTTGCGGTGTTCATCCGGATTGGGAAAACTTAGGAGAAGTCGTCTCTTTTGCCGTTTCAAAACCGTTTACAAGACAGGGAAACGGAACGCTTCTTTTAGACGCCTGCGTCGAAGACGCCAAAACCGTCGGCATAGAACAGCTTTTCGTATTAACCAGCAGCCCCGTCTTCTTTAAAAAGAAAGGGTTTGAAGAAATTAAAAAAGAAGAGCTCCCGTGGAAAATTTGGGCGGATTGCGTAAACTGCTCCAAATATCCGGATTGCAATTCCGTTGCTCTTATAAAAAAGATTTAAAATGAAATCTTTGAAATGAAATCTTTGAAATTTATTTGAAGCGGTTTTGATGCAAAGAATCAAATATCGCGAATTTTTTTATATTTGTTTTTATTTTTATTTGATTAAAAGCGGCGGCTGTTTTTGCGGTTTGCGCGCCGTCATCGCCGTTGTTTTCTAAACTTGCCGCTTGTCACGAATTATTTTGGCCGATTTATTCTCGCCGCTTTTATTCCGGCGTTTTTGCGTTTATTATTTCAAAAAAGGTTCAAAAACAGAACGTTTATATATAATGTATATAGTTGTTCATTTTAGAACTGAAATGGACATTATATATGATTAACATCACAACATTTTTAGATGCCAATATGCGCCGATTGCCAAAAAACGTATTCCACTGCCCGGAACGTGAAACGTATTACACGTCCGCGGAAATACTTTCAATCGTATCGGGAATTGCCGGGCGGCTGACGGAAAAAGGAGTAAAGAAGGGGGATCGCGTCCTCGTTTATTTGAATAATTCTCCGGAATACTTATTTTCATATCTTGCGATTTGGAGAATCGGCGGCGTTGTCGTTCCGACGAATCGGGTTTATACCAAAACCGAATTGGATTATATGATTGAAAATTCCGGCGCGTCTTTGATTGTGACCGACCAAGAAGGGGCTGAAATGTTTAAAAACGATGCGATTTTTGTTTTCATTCCGGAAAATATTGAGGGAATGAGAAATCACCCGATTTTGCCGCCCGCGCCAACGGAGGCTGACGACGTTTGCCAAATTCAATACACATCCGGAACGACGGGAAAGCCCAAAGGCGCGATTTTAACGCACGGCAATTGGTTGGCGGCCGTTTCAAACGAAGTCGATGTCATGGAATATGTCGAATCCGATATTTATTTGGGCATTTATCCGATGGGGCATGTCGGTCTCAGTTGGGGCATATCGGCGCTTCGAGCCGGAGCGCTTTACATAATGATGGAGCGTTTTGATTTTGAGAAATACATTGATTTGATTGAAAAACACGGTGTTACGGCCCTTTCCGGAATGCCGCCCGTCATTCATTCTTTTGTCGGCAGCCCGGAGGGAACGGAAAAACGCGTCAAAACCGTTCGCGAAATCATCTCAGGCGGCGGTCCGCTTCATAATGAAACGTGGAAAAAATTCCACCAAAGATATCAAATCCCGATTATCAACGCGTACGGACTTTCCGAAACAATCGTCATCGGAACGGGGACCGCCATTCGTCCGATAGATTATGAAACCGCCGATAAATTTCAAAGCGTCGGGCATCCGGTTTGTTTTTCGGAAGTCAAAATCGTGGATGAAAACGATTCGTCAAAAGAATTGCCGCAAGGAGAAGAAGGAGAAATCGCGCTTCGCGGTCCGGCGGTTGCCAAAGGATATTACGGCATGCCGGAAGAAACGAAAAAGGCGTTTTTGCAAGACGGTTGGTTTTTAACGGGGGATATCGGCTATTTGGATGAAGATTTAAGATTGTGTTTAACGGATCGGAAAAAAGATATGATTGTCATGTCCGGCTGGAAAATCTATCCGACCGAAGTCGAAGATGTTTTGTTAAAACATCCGAATATCGCCGATGCCGCCGTATTTGGCGTCTCTCACCCGCACCGCGGAGAAATTCCGATTGCGGCCGTCATATGGCGCGCAGGCTGCGAGAGTCCGGCGGAACTTTCCGATTTTGTAAAAGAACATTTGGCAGGATACAAAGTCCCGAGAAAAATCATAACGGTAAAAGATTTGCCGCGCGCAAACGGATGGAAGCTTCTGAGAAGAGAACTGCGCACTCAATACGAAAACAAAACATCGGAATAATCCCCCGAATTTACGAATTTAAAAGAACGAACAGCAGAGCGTATCAAAAAATAACAACATTTGATTGGAAATCAAAGTCTGTAAAAATAAATCAAAAACAAACGAAGGAAAACCATGAAGTCCAGAGATATCGCATTGGTCGGCATACTATTGGCTGCCGGCGCAATTGCAAGATACATATCCTTATTCATACCGGGCGCAATTGTCGCAAATCTAACAATCGCTTTTTATTGCCTGGCGATTATTTTAGTCGTCCCGAAATATAAAGAAGCGCTTGGAATCGGCGTGGTGGCCGGTATTATTTGTGCCGTATTCAGTCATTCCGTCTTTCCGCTCGGAAATTTAATCTCAGAGCCGATCGGCGCAATCGTTTGTCTTTTTGTATACAAAGCGATTCGAAACAAAACCAAAAAACTCTCCCCGACCATCACAACGTCGATTGCGACGCCCGCCAGCGGATTTTCATTTATCGCCATTACTTTTTTGGTGATGATTGCCCCCAGCGGCGCAACGATTGAAACCATGATTGCTTTTATTGCGCCGCTCATCCCAATCGTATTGGGCGCAACGGTTGTCAACGCAATTATCGTTCAAATTATCGCTTTGCCGGCATCCGCTTTAATGCAAAAAACCATTCCGATTCAAAAAAGAACACATGAAACTCCGGCAAATGAAGAATCCGTAATTGAATTGAAAAATGTCAGCTACGCCTATGATTCCGACAATCCGGAATTTGTATTAAAGGATTTGAATTTAAAAATCGGGAGAGGGGAGTTTGTGATTGTCACCGGCTCATCCGGCGCCGGAAAAACCACATTTTGTAAAACCGTCACCGGAATCACGCTTCATTCATACGGCGGGATTTTAAAAGGGGAAATTACGATTGCCGGAAAATACGCCGACAAATATAAGGAAGACGAGCTTGGCGAAGCCGCCGGAATGGTTTTTGACGATGCCGACGCCCAATTGATTTTCACGACCGTTGAAGAAGAAATCCGAACAGGGCTTGAGACACGAAAACTCAAAGAGTTTGAAATTGAGGAAAAATTAGAAGAATTGTATCGACTCACAAACACAAAAGTCATAAAAGATCAAGCGCCGCACACGCTTTCCGGAGGACAAAAACAGAGAGTCGCCTTTGCCGCCGCCCTTTCCAAAGAAACCCCGATATTGGTTTTGGATGAAGCGACTTCGGAATTGGACAAAGAATCCCGAAAACAAATATACATTGTTTTAAAATCACTCTCGGAAGCCGGAAGAACCGTTGTTTTGGTGGAGCACATGATTGACGAAACCGTCGAATACGCGACACGCCAAATCCGATTGGAAAAAGGAGAAATCGTTTACGACGGTATTCCGATGAAAGAAACGCTCGTTGTTCCGACTTTTTCCAAAAAACCCGCCTTAAAAACAAAACCCGCGGCGGTTGTCAAAAACATCGTTCATGTTTACGGAAACCAGTTAAAAGCGCTGGACGGCGTTTCAATGGAACTTTACGCCGGAGAAATCACGGCGATTGTCGGCGAAAACGGATCCGGAAAAACCACATTAATCAAACATTTAAACGGTCTTTTAAAACCGACCACGGGAACCGTCGAAATATTCGATCAGAATATTGAAAAAATGAAAATCGCGGAAATTTCAAAAAACGTCGGATTGGTTTTTCAAAATCCGGACACCATGCTTTTTGAAAACACGTGCCTCAAAGAAGTTTTATTCGGCTTAAAAAATATCAGAAATGAAAACGAGAAAAAGAAAACCGGACGGAATGGAAACAAAAAAAACGCAAACAGGAGAGATGAAAATAAGAGAGATGAAAACAAGAGAGATGAAAATAAAGAAAACGAAGAAGCCGCGCTTACCGCATTAAAAGAAGTCGGGCTTTCGGATAAAATGGACATGAATCCGCGTCATCTCAGCCGCGGGGAACGCCAGCGTTTGGCGTTGGCCTGCGTGATTGCCATGAATCAGCCGATTTTAATTTTGGATGAGCCGACAACCGGCTTGGATTTAAAAGAATCGATTGAAATCATGGAGCAAATCATCAAACTTCGAAACGAAGGAAAATCCGTTTTAATGATTACGCACAGCCCGAAAATCGCGGAAATGGCGGCGGATTGCGTGATTGAAATGGCTTTCGGTAAAATCACAAGCGTAAAAGAGATAACAAACGCCGGCGCCGAAGACATGATCAAAAAAACGGATATTAGAAACGCGGATATTAAAAATACGGATCTTAAAAGCGCGAATCCTAAAAATGCGAATTTTGAAATCGCCGGAGGGATTTAAAATGGACGATATCATGCAATACGTTCCGGGAAACGGTTTTTTCCACAAATTAAACGCGATGACAAAACTGATTTTTGCCGTCGGCATGCTTTTTGCGGCTGTTTTGACGTCAAATCTCTCTTTGCTTGCGGCCATCGTTTTGTTTGTCGCGGCTCTTGCCGTCCTTTCCGGACTCGGAAAAGCGCTTTTAAAACAACTCCCCCTCCTGCTTTTCCTCAGCCTCCTTTTAATGCTGCTGACGGTTTTAACGATGAAAACGGGTAACGTTTTGTTTTATTTGATTCCGATTGGAAGCGGATATATTTCCGTTACGGATGGCGCGATTCTTTTTGCCGCCGCCATGAGTTTAAGGTTTGTCGTTTTGATTTCATCTTTTCAAATGCTTATCATTTCAACAAAACCCGGGGAATTGGTCAACACGCTTTATGTTTTGCGCGTCCCAAACGACTACGCTTTGATGTTTTTAATCGCCGTTCGATTCATACCGACCCTTCAGCGCGAAGGGGTGCGAATCAATGAAGCCCAGCTTTCCAGAGGATATCATCCGGGCGGCGGCGTCATCGGAAAAGTCAAACAAATCGGCCCCGTCATGCTTCCGTTGATGCTCAATTCCCTTTCAAAAGCGGACACGCTCGGGCTTACCATCGACATGCGCGGATATCGAAAGGCGGCGGAAAATAAAAGGAAAATAAAATACACAGGATTGGATTTCATAATAATCATAACCGTGATCATAATCTTGGGAATCATTGCCTTTTTATCTCTGAATCCGACAAGTTTTATCGTATGAACAGACAAAATTCAACCGATCTTTAAATTTTGAACAACGGAATCGGAAAAATAAGGAATTATTCGGAAAAATAATTGAATTCGGTATCGACAAAGTCATTGGAATCCAAAACGATTTCACCGTGTTGATACAAACGCTTGACTTTTTCAAGAGCCGATTCAAAATTTTCCGATTCAACGTTGATTGTTTTTTGTAATGTTTCCGTAATTTCAATTTGATATTTCATTAACCGAACCCCCGGCGACTCTTATATTTTATAAATTTTTGGTAATTCTTATGTTTTACAATTTTTTGTTGACTCTTATATTTTTTCTATTTTTTACCGATTCTTATATTTTTTCAATTTTTCCGTTACTAATCCAATGATTTTACAATTTTTCCGGAACCCATAAGCGTTTGTATACTCCGGGAGATGTAAATTCCACAAGACCCATATCCCGCAAATACTGCAATGTTTGTCGAATCTTTGCTTCCCGATTGTTGTTATCGGGAAAAAAAGCCTGAGATTTTTCCCCCAAACAGCGGACCGTATCGGATGTGAAAACATCATCGCAAAGGTTATTTAATTCTAAAAAAACCCATTTTTTCCATCCGGTAAGATGGCGTGTGACGGTGTTGAGTTTATGAATATAAGTTCGCGACAAATCCAAAGAGGGATAGTCAACCCCGGGAGAAGAAGGAATAGTATCAAGAATTTGAGCGATTTTATCGACAGATTTTAATGTCATTTCCCCGACACGAGAGGTATCATGAACAATGCTTGTGTAAATATCGACAACGGATTGTACAATAGAAGAATCATCGGAAAAGATCCCGCATTCCAGATTTCGTTTCATTCCGGAGGGCGTCAAATTCGCGGAAGTTATAATACAAAATTGATCGTCAAAAATATAAAATTTCGCATGCAATGTCGTACAATTGTAAACGTTTCCGCCGTGCAAAAGAACTCGGCGAACGGCCTCTATATCGGACGCTTTTTTATGGAAGCTCTGCAAATTTATATTCGTCACCAGACTGACATTAACCTCTTCCGGTGCCGACTTTAAAACACAAGAAAGTATCTCTGATTTAATAAACGGCGTGCAAAGTTTAATAGTCTCATCGGACTCCCGGCACAGTTCCAAAAAATCATCATAAAAGGGACGGCTCATGACTTCTATCAATCAAACACCTCCGACATAGCAAACATATATGAAAAAATATAATTGATAAGTTAATGAAGTTATCGATTATAAAATAATCATCCGAATTAAATGAATAAATAAACGAATGAATGAATAAATAAATAAATTAATTCTTCGCTTCAAATTTCGCTTTCAACCTCCCGTAAAACTCACTTTCCTCTCCCTTTGACGTCAAAAACAATTTTTCAACGATTAATTCGGGCGTCGACTTCGCGATGTGATTTTTAACCGGATTACGATTGATGATTAAATTTAAATTTTCATCGAGACCATCGGCGTCAATGCCGTCAACACGAAGCGAAATATCGCAGTTTTTTAAAATAGATTCCGAGAGGTGGGAAACGAAAAGAGAAAGCGTTCCCCCGTTTTCACAAAACGTTTCAAGCAATCCGCCGATGATTTTGGCGGACGCGCCGGGTTCGGTGATGGATTCAAGTTCGTCGGCGAAAACCGCGCGTCTTGTTCCGTTGCTTTTAGAAACAATAGAGAAGTTTTTAAGCGTCGTTTCAAAAGCGCCGGCATCCAGCGTTCCTTTGGATTTTCCGAAATAATAAAATTCTTCTATCGGAGAGAATTCAAAGTGCTCTGCCGGAACAGGAAAGCCCATGTGCGCTAAAATCAAGCATTGTCCGACCAATTCCAAAAGCGTGGTCTTGCCGCCGGAATTCACGCCGCTTAACAAAACCGCATTTTTCACATCATACGAAACCGGAACGACGGATTCCAAATCGTATTTGGACGAAAGGAATAAATTGCGGCCGTTTTTCATGTCAAAGAAAACGGATTCCTTTTTCGAATCCTCAAAATCCGGTTCCATAGAAGCGGATGGAGCGGATGAAACGGATGGAACAGATTGAGAAGATTGAGCGGATTTCGCAAAAACCGGAAACGACATTTGATAAAAATCGGCGAAACCGGCCGCCGAATACCAACAATCAAAATCCAAACATTGCTCAATCAAACGACAAACCGCGTCTTTGTATCCGGCCAGCTCTTTTGAGAGTTTTTTCTTTTGCTTTTGTTCCGATTCGGACAGCTTCGTTGAAATGTCTTTTTTAAATCGAGACAAAGAATCCAAATTCATTTTAACGGGACAAGAAATATCCTCCCCGTAAATATCGGAAAGCAACATCTCCTCATCCCGTTTTAAAGACAATGATGACGCGATTTCCGACAACGTTTCTTTTAAAAGTTCTCGATACGGTTTTGAAAGATTTGCCGTGACGACTTCTTTTAAATCGGCGCCGGACAAAATATTCATAATCTGATTGCTGTCCAACGTGAAGGTATTTCCGATTAACGCGTTTTTGAGTTTCTCGGAAAGTTCGTTCGCTTTTTTGAGCAAAATTTCATCGCACGTTGAAGAAATCATTTTCAGGCGATCCGACTCTTCGTCCGCCCCTTCATTTAAACAGCCGTCGGCATTGATTCTTTTTAAAAGCATTCGAAGATCAAACGCCTCTTTTAACGAAAATACGGAAAAAGATTCGTCCGCCGAGCCGGCGGCTAAAATCTCGGCCAAACGAAGCGCCGCGTCCAAACTTTTGAGATTTTTAACGAAAAAGGAAAGCGCGATTTCCGGAATGATGTGCTCGATATCAACGGAATCAATCTCTCTGAAATATTCGTAACCCGACTCCGGCAAATCAAAATCCGGAAAATCAAATAAAACGGCGGAATTGTAAGACATAAAATAATCCGCGCATTCCTGTTGATCCGAAACGTTGTGAACCGGAAGGTAAGATCCGAATTTTTGATGCGCTTTTAAATATGTATTTTCGGAAAACGTTAAGATCGCGCGGTCACGAATTTTAACGGACGCCCCTTCTTTCACCGGAGAAATTTGAGACAAAAGAGAGCGAATCATTTCGTTTTCATCGGAGGAAAAAGATTGCAATATCGCCAAGTGGGCTTCAATATTTTCGCGAATCTGAAAAACCGATTCCGCTTTTCTCAACGGATACGGAATCAATCGGCCGATAAAGTTTGAAGAGTATTCCGTACAGCAATGTTTTTGAATCAATTTCAATATGTTGGCGTAAAGCGTTTCCGCTTCTTTCGTTTTTAAAAAATCCTCTAAAGACACGCCGTTTTGTTCTTTGGAAAGATTTAAAATTAAAGATTGAGCCGACTTGCGCGTCATCCCTTCCACCCGGCAAAGCTCTTGAATATCTCCTTTTAAAAGTGTTTCCAAAGCCTTTTCTTCGCTGCCGAAACATGTTAAGATTCGTTTCTCCAAAATCGAGCCGATGCCCGAAATATCTCGAAGACGCAAATCTTTACCAAAGCTTTCCCCTTCCGCAATCATAAAAAAAGAAAAGAAAAGAAAACATATAAAGCTCAAATAAGCGGGGTGAAAGTGTTAAGATAATCCGAAAAACGTGAAAAAATCAGCGCGTTTTATGAAAAATACAGATCTTGAATCCAAATAAAAAATCAAACGAAACAGAAAACGCGAATAGAAATATCATAAAAACCAAAAACAAAAATAAAATATCAAAAAAACGCGGCGGCAACTTCCAAAAAAACACGCGCGCCGAAAAGCGAAAACGATCGCGCGGTTAAAAATGAAAAAAAAACGCCAACCGGTATAAATACGGAAAAAAAAGCCCGCGAATTTAAAAAATAAAGCGAAAAACGGAGTCGATAATGAAATCGCCCCGCCTCTCATTTGGAGTTATGAATCGGAATCGGAAAGGACAAATTTCGCGTTTGAGAGGTCCGTTTGACCGAGCATTCTTTTGTACATAACAAACCAAGGCGTGTCGGCAATGCCGATAACGACTTTTACAATCATTTGCCCGACCATCAGCCCGACGGAAATTTCCCAAGAAAGCCCGCCGATGAGATAAAAAGCGATGAAGACAAAAATGACGGAATCCACCGCCAAGCTGAACGCGTCCGTGACAAGAGAGCGAATCCAAATGTAGGGATTAAAAAAAGCATCCCCTTGAAACGCCAACTCTTTCGGGCGCAATTTTCTTTTGATGTAAGAAAACATATAAGTGTCCAAAAAGGAACAGATCAAAAAAGAAATCCAGCTGGCAACCGTCACGCCGGCGCTGAGAGAAAATATGGCGGACCAGGCTTCCGCGAATTCAAAAAACGGCGCGGCCGGAATGCGAATCGCCATGGCGATGAACATGACAAAAAGGACCTGCGTCGCAAACGCGATTGTAATTGCGGCCACCGCTTTTTTTCTTCCGTAAACTTCATTAATCATATCCAAAACTTGAGAAATAAACGGATAAATAATAGCGGCGGTCGGCGCGGATAAAACGACAGCGTATCCGAACCAATTCCCGAAATCGTATGTGGCCAAACGCGTGGCAATCACTTGGGAGCTGAGCAAATACGCCACATAAAAAGCGGTCAACGCCGTAAAACCGTATTCGGGATATTTTTTAACGATTTGAACGCAAGCCGCCGTGACGAGCGTCATTGCCGCCATCCAAACAATCAAAATAAATAAAAAATCATAATTCATTTAATAAACCTCGGACATAGATGAAGACTTCAAATTAAATTTTTAACAGGTGTTGTGAAGATGACTAACTTTAAATATATTTTTTGCACAATTCATAACAAAATCGATGCATGAAAGGAAAAAATATGGCACATTCAAAAGAATCCGTTTTGGAAGAAATAAAGAACACCGTTTTAAAGAGCGTTCGTCCGACACAAGCCGAAAAAGAAAAATTGGAAACCGTTCGAAAAGGCATTATGGAAGATATCGTTCGAATTGCGCAAGAGCAGAACCAATGCGATATTATTCCGCTCTCGGTCGGGTCGGCCGAAAGAAATACGTGGCTTCACGGAAATCATGACATAGATATCTTTATTTCATATCCGGAAGACCTTTCTTTTGAAGATTTCCATCAAAGAAGCCGCGCTCTTTTAACGGAGATGGCAAAAACCGGCGATTCTTGGGAAGACCGCCACTCCGAACACCCTTACATTCACATTCAAAAAGAAGGATTTGAAGTGGATTTGGTGCCGTGTTTTCGTGTCAAAAGCGGCGCGGAAATTAAATCCGCCGTTGATCGAACGCCGTTTCATTGCGCTTTCATAAAAGAAAATATTCGTCATTTGGAAAACGATGTTTTGATTTTAAAACAATTCATGAAAGGGTGCGGCGTTTACGGTTCGGAAGTTCGAACCGGCGGTTTTTCGGGATATTTGACGGAGATTTTAACGATTTATTACGGAGGGTTCGAAGGGGTTTTAAAAAGCGCCGCGGGTTGGAAATACGGAACAATCGTCGATTTGGCCGCGCATCAAACGTTGGAGCACGAGCACCCGCTTGTCGTTGTCGATCCGACCGATCCGAAACGAAACGTTGCCGCCGCTCTGTCGTTGACGAAGTTTTCTCTTTTTATTGACCGCGCTCGCTCTTTTTTAAAAAATCCGAGTTTGGATTATTTCACGCCAAAAGAATATCCGCCGATGAACGCCGCCGAATTTGAAAAGACAATGAAGGCTCGCGAAACGAAACTCATCGGCCTTTCTTTTAAAACGCCTCAAAAAGCCGAAGACACGCTTTATCCGCAACTGTTTCGAATGGAAAAATCGTTGGAAGAACTTCTGATTCGAAACGAGTTTCCAATCCTTCATACCTATTCGTGGTCGGAAGAAGAGAAAAGCATTATTTTAATGGAGTTCTTTGAAACAAGATTGCCGTCGCTTCAAAAAAGAGTCGGCCCGCCGGTTTGGAATGAAAAAAACGCGGGCGCGTTTTGTGAAAAATACAAAAACAATCCGGACACGTTTTCGTTTTCCATTGAAAACGAGAGATATGTCGCTGAAATTCACAGAAAGCACAAAACCGCGGAAGATTTGATCAGAGACATGCTTTTTAAAGAAATCGCTCTCGGAAGGCATGTTCGAGAATCCATGAAAAACGGTTATGAAATTCTTCAAGAAAAAGAAATCAAAGAAATCAAAAGCGAAAGTTTTTGGAAATTTATGAATGAAAAGTTAACGTTTCAAATCAAACCTTAACCCAACATTAACCCGACACTAACCCCGCTTTAACCCAACATTAACCCGGCCTAATCCTTTTTGCTTTTATTTTTTGTTGAAAAGCTTAAATACCGCCCCGCCCATTTTCGATTTTGAGCAAGCAAAAAGCGCGAAAAATCGGAAGTGGCGGATTTAACAAAAATATTAAATAAAAGTCACGACCTGTTTTTCGATTTTTATTTTTTGAAAAACGTCTTTTAATTTCGCTGTTTGGCGCGCCGCGTTTTTGTTGACAATGAGCGCTTTTCGGTTTTGCATTTTATTTTGCAATTCGATTTGTTTTTTGAGCCGGCAGCTCTCATATGCATTTTTTAAAAACAACCGACCGTTTCGCGAACGTGACACCGCTGCCGCCGTTTGAGTTTTTGCAGGTTGCCGCCGTTCATAAAAAGATCAAAACGACCTCCCCCTTTTTATCAAATTTTTTCAAACTCGACCGGATTCTCGCTGTTTGCGCGCCCGTTTTTACAAAATTTATCGCAAAACGGTTTTTTCAAATAATCAAATTTAAAAAAGAAAATGAAAAAAAGAAAAGAAAATGAAAAAAAAAGAGAAAAGAACAAAAGCGTTCTTTTCAAACTTAAACTTTAACGGTGTTTCCTTTCAAAACATCATCTTCCGCCACATCTAAATTTTGCTCGCCCGCACTTGTTTTAATCGTGTAGTTTCCGATCGGCTTGACGGCAAAGTTTGTCTCGCCCGTTTTCGGGCCGGTGGTCGAATACGGAACGGTGAAGGAGTAGCTTCCGTTCGCGTCCGCTTTTGTCGTTTGGTTGTAATTGAAGATACGACCTTGGTTGGTTTGAATCGTCAGCGTTAATTCGACCGACTCGTTCGGAGAGGCCGTTCCGGTTAAAACCGCGCCGTTGACAAACTCAAACGTTTTCACATAACCGGTTTGCGTTGTCGAAATGTTTTTTGAAAACACTTGATTGTAAAGCTGTTTATAGAGAGATTCTTGCTGAGACATGTAATAAGAAGAACCGTAATTCAGGGATTCGTGAACCAAACGGTATTGTTCCAAACCGACGGCGTCTAACATGTGCAAACGGAAAACCATGGAGTTGAAATATCTCTCGCTTCCGATAATCTGCGAACTTTGACCGTTAATCGTCACGACTGTGTAATAGTCTTCCGTATCCAACGTCCAAGCGGTCATCGCGTAGAATTTGCTCATTCCGGACGCCATTTCAATGTCCGTGACGATGTAGCGCGCGCCGACTTCTCCTTCTCTTGGATCAATGTCAATCAAATATCCGGTCGCCTCTTTTTCGGACTCGGCAACAAAGAAGGGAGCCGCGCCCGGAATCATTTCATCGGTGACATCGCCGCGGCGGCCGCCGACTCCGAATTGGAACGGATTGGCGTTGACCATGCGCTTTCCGATGACTTCCAGCCAATGACCGTAATCCCACCACGAAAGAACGCCGTAAGCCGTCCCGGGATATTCAAACGGAACAATACTGGCCTGATTTTCAAAATGCTCAATACCGATACCCGAAGTGCTGTCTTCAACGCCGTCGCCGTCTAAGTCCTGAAGCGGCTCGTCATAAACGCCGTGCCAATCCAAACCGACATCGGGCGTGTTGTCCCGAATCCACAAAGAAGATTCAATCCAAGCCTCGTTGGGACCGCCGGTTCCTTGCGTGTATTGGGACGTTAAGTAAACCGTCGGAACAAGAAGAACGGCGAACGCGACCAACAAAACGACGCCGACCAATATAATTTTTTCATTTCCGTTATCGGCGACTTTCGCCTTGATTTTTGAAGAGTCGCGCTTGAACTGCGCTTTTTCCCGGCGGGAAGAAACGACGACCGGTTCGTCTTTCTTTTGTTTTGCCGCTTTTTTGGAAGAATAATTTTTCTTAAGAGTCTCCCACGCTTTATCGGCCTCAATCGCGTAAAACAGCTTCATAAAGGCCCAGGACGTCAAAATGACAAGCGGGACGATGAAATAATAACTGAATCTGTTTTGCTGAACCAGCGCCCACAATAAAACAATCGTCCAAACCACCAGAAGCAATTTTTCCATGCTGTTTTGATTGACGGCAATATACGCCATCACCGGAAGAGCGAACAGCCAAACATATCCCATCAGCGAAAAGGTTGTTCCCATGTAAAGGAAATTTTCGGAAAATAAAACAAACAAAACAAAAAGAATCGGCCAAATCGCCAAAGCCGCTTTCTTGGATTTGTTGCTGACGGACGGAACGGCCATCACCACCAATATAATCACAAAAATTCCAATCAATGCCGTAAAGAAAAGCGGATTGATGGCGGAGCCGAAGAAGGGAGACGCTTCACCGATTGTTAAAGCGCCGCCTGTTCTTGTAAAGAAGCTGACAATGCCGATGAGCGCGTTTTGAACGGTGGAAGAAACCAGACTGCCGACCGCCGCGACAATGACGCCGATTCCGACCAAGGCCGTCGGATAATAAAGGCGATTTAATTTTTTCTTTTCAAGGAAGAAAGACAAAGCCCCCATCAAAAGCAGCGCGACGATACCCGCGCTCAGCGCCATGACGTGAAGGAGTTTATATTCGCCGATTTGCGGTGTGACGGCAATCATTAAAAGATCAATCACAAAAACGATGACACCGATAATTGCGATGTAAGCCGTTCCTTCCCCTTTGAGATGGTTGATGAGCATTTGAATCGTAATGTAAATGCCGATGATGAACGCGAAAAGAAGAGCTCCTTCCCAAATCAGCGTGTACGTTCCCATGGCCAATCCGGTTAAAATCGCAAACGGCAGAATGGGTTTAAAAACGGTAAGTTTTTCTTTCGTCAATTCGCCGAGTTTGAAATCTTTTCCGCGCGCTTTAATCAGCGTCATTGTGAGGAACAGAATAACAAGGGAGCTGAAAAGAACCTCAGCGACGTGGTGGTCGTTAAAGCCGATGATGCTTCGGGACAAAAACTGTCCGGGCGCAATCGCCAAGAGAAAAGCGGAAAAGAGACCGATGTTTCGGCTGTTAAAGAAGGTTTTGGCGACAAAATAAACGACGACGACACAAACCGCGGCTAAAAAACAGGGCCAGTACGCGGCAATCGTCATTGCGAACTCTTCGGATAAATTGCCGGTTAAGATTTGTAAAATTTTAATGGCGGTTGCCAAAATAATGTCATATAACGGGGCAAAAGCTTGGGGCGTTCCGTAAGGATAAGTGGTTGCCGGGTCAAACCAAAGCATATTCGGGAAATTATGAAGTAAAAAATCCACGTTTCGCCAGTGGTACCAAGGATCGTTTTCTCCGAAACGAATAAAGCCGCTTTCCAAAAAAACCCCGTCTTTGGGGAGTATCCGGATATAAAAAGCGAGAACGGCTGAGATTAATACACCGATACCGTAAAACAGGCTTTTGACAAGACCGTTTTTATCCATATTAAAAAAACCTTTTTTCCCTTTCGATTCCGATTGAACCATTTCGGCCTCAACTTGATTTTTCAAGTTTTCATTTGCCGAAGCTGAAGAAACGGGAGCGGGGTTTTGAACATTTTTTTGAGACAAAATGACAACCTCTTATGAATTAAGATAATCCAATAATAAATAAAACAATAATTCGATACAGTTATTTAATTTTACCTATAAAGGAATGTCTCTTCCTTGTTTTATTAAAAATTTGATTTTTTAAAAAGAGTAAAGTTTATGAGAGTTTAAACAATTATTTTACGTATGATTTTTAAAAATTTATCCGAACTTTCCGAATCAGAGTTCAACCGATTGATTTCTCGCGGAAAAGGGCTTGCCGATGTCGGCTCTTCCGTAGACGCCATTTTAGAAAACGTTTTAAAAAACGGGGATGACGCGATTTTAGAATATACAAAAATGTTCGATAAAGCGGAATTATCCTCTCTAAAAGTGTCAAAAGACGAAATAGAAGAAGCCGTCAAATCCTTGGATTCGAATTTAATCCGGCATTTAAAACAAGCCGCAAGAAACATTCAAAAGTTTCATGAAGCTCAACTTCCAAAAAACTTATGGTACACGGAGGATACGCCCGGAATCGTGTTGGGACAAAAAACGGTTCCGCTTTCAAGCGTCGGCTGTTATGTGCCGGGCGGCCGCGCCAGCTATCCGTCCACCGTTTTAATGACCGCGTTGCCCGCAAAAGTGGCCGGCGTCCCCGATGTCATTGTCTGCACCCCGCCGCGCGCGGACGGAACGGTGCACCCGCTCACATTGGCGGCTTGCCAAATCGCGGGCGTGGACCAAGTGTTTAAAACGGGCGGCGCGCAAGCGATTGCCGGAATGGCTTACGGAACGAAAAGTATTCCCAAAGTCGATAAAATCGTCGGCCCCGGAAATGTTTTTGTGACGTACGCGAAAATGAAAGTTCGAGAAGAAGTCGAAATTGATTTCCCGGCGGGCCCGAGTGAGGTTTTAATCATCGCCGATGATTTCGCCGATTCAAAAATGGCGGCTGCCGACATATTGGCGCAGGCCGAGCATGACCCGAATTCCGTTTCGATTTTAATCACGCCTTCCGAAAAACTTGCGAGCGCCGTTTGCGAGGAGGTCCGAAAACAATCAAAAACCGCTCAAAGAAAAGAAATCATTGATGTTTCCCTTCAAAATTCCGCCGTTTTAATCGCCGAGAATATGGAAGAATGCCTGGATTTTTCAAACAAATTCGGACCCGAGCACCTTCAAATCATGATTGACCCAAAAAAAGAAGACGACGTTTTAAACCGGATTCAAAACGCGGGCTCCGTTTTTATCGGAAATTACGCGCCCGTTCCGGCGGGGGATTATGCGTCCGGAACCAATCACGTGCTTCCGACCTCCGGTTACGCTCGAATGTATTCGGGATTGAACACGGCGCATTTTTTAAAATCGTTTACCATTCAAAGAATCAGCAAAAGCGGACTTTCCGAAATCAAAGACGCGGTCATTGACTTGGCGGAAACCGAGGGATTGTTTGAGCACGCCAACGCCGTTCGAAAACGTTTTGAAGAGTAAAAATATATAAGAATCAAAGACATTATCAAATAAAATAAAATTTACGTGTCAATTGAAAAGTAAATCAAAAAAGATAATATAGAAATAATAGAGAATAAAAAACCGGAAAGGAGAGAACATATGTTGGCGGATTATGATTTTTCAAAAGTCTCAACGGCTCACAGCACCCGAAAAGTCAAAGATATGGCGGACGTTTTGATGGATCAGATGTGGGTGACGCAACCGGACCGTGTTCTTTACGATATGTATCGGGAAGTTCACTTGTCGGAAGAGGAACTTCAAAAAATGAGAAACGCTCAGCTTCGCTACGATATTACGGTCATTCCCGCGGGGATGATCGGACCCGAGTATGTCAAAACCGCCGGCCATTATCACCCCTGCCCGAAAAATTGCGGGGAAACTCTTTCGTATCCGGAAGTCTATCAAGTGATTCGCGGGACCGCCACGTATTTGCTTCAAAAGAACGATTTGTCGGATTTTATCATTGTCAAAGCCAAAGGGGGAGACGTCGTTTTAATTCCGCCGAATTACGGCCACGTCACCGTGAACGCCGAAAATGAAAAGTTGGTCATGGCCAATTGGGTGTCAGACGCCTTTCTCTCCGAGTACGAGCCCGTCAAATCCAAGGGCGGTCTGGCTTATTACATCACGGAAGACGGAATCGTTTCAAATAAAAATTATGAAAACCCGCCGCCGCTTTCGTACGGCAAACCCAAAAGCTATCCGAAAGTCGATTTGTATTCCGGAATTGATATGTACGGTCTTGTCAACGACCTTGAAAAATTGGACTTTTTAAGAAATCCTCAAAATCATAAAGAATTATTTAAAAAACCGTTTTATGACGAGGAATAAAAAAAGATATATGGTTTCATTTTGAGGGGCGCCGTTTGCTTCTCGAAATTTACATTTTTATAAAAATAAAAACGAATCGAAATCAGACAGATTTTAATACAGACGATCCTTTTTAGAAGTATGGCTCAAACGGCGGATATTTTTTCAAATATCGGAAAAAAAAAAGAAGGAGGAAATGATTCCGAGGGAATCAAAACACAGACAATTGTGTCTCTTCTCTCTCAATTCGGTTTGACCGCCGTCGGTTTTTTAAGCACGATTTATTTTACGCGCGTCGTTGACCCGGCTCTTGTCGGGATTTACTTTTTGTTTTTTTCGTATTACACGATTTTTTACCTTTTTTCGGAAAGCGGAATCGGAGAAGCGAGCGTTAAGCTGATCAGCGAGGGGCGCGACCGGAGCGAGTATTATTCCGCGTCTATGGCAATTCGCGCCGTTTATTTGGTTTTTTGCTTGATTGTTCTCGCGTTGATGGCGCTTTTTGTGCCGGCGTCTGAGATATTAAACACGAGCATTTATTGGTGGGTGGCCGCCGCGCTTTGCGTTGATTTCTTATACAACAGCCGCATTTACGCGGCTTACGCGGACGGAAAAGTGAATGCGTTTCAAACGGCTGTTTTTTTAAATATTTCGATTCGATCCGTTTTTCAAATTCTTTTCGTTTATGGGGGATATCATGTTTTCGGACTCGAAGCCGGCTTTTTTATCGGGATGATTGCCGCGATTCTTTTTACGCAAAGGTATATTGATTTAAAATTCATCCGGTTTTTAAAGAAACACCTTCGAGCCGTTTTAAAATACGCCGTTTTGATTTTTTTGGTCATGAGCTGTTACATCGTTTATCAAAACATTGACGTCGTTATGATCGGGTGGTACATGACGGAAACCGATGCCGGCATTTACAGAATCGTTTACCAGTTTTCCATGCTTGCCGGGCTTGCGGCCAATACGATGAAAACTGTTTTGTATCCGAAATTCAGCGCGTGGAATGAGGAGAAAAAGAACGCGCTCATTTCGGAAAATTTAAAAGCCGGAGTCACTTTTTCATTGATGCTGGCCGTTCCGATTTTTTTCAGTTTTTTAATTCTGGGAAATGATTTTATTCGTTTGTTTTACGGCTCTTCTTACTTGCCGGGCGTTTCCGCTTTGTATATTTTATCCTTCATTCAAATCATCACAGTTTTTATGTACTTGCAATGCATTTGTTTAAACGCGATCAGCCATCCGAAATTCGCTTTTTTGTCGGTGGCCGCCGGCATTTTCGCGAATGTAATCCTAAACATGATTTTAATCCCGAGTTACGGATTGTCCGGCGCCGCTTTAGCCACCGTTTTTGCCATGAGTTTAAACACTGCCGTCACATATCTTTTCTTAAAAAAAGTGATTGACGTTAAATACAATTGGAAATCTGTATGGAACATGACTTTTGCATCCCTGTTGATGTGCGTGTTTCTTCTCGGATTTAAACAAGTTCTCCCGATAACAAACCTTGTTTTTCTTTTAACCGCCTTTACCGCCGGTGGTCTTTTGTACGGTTTTTTGATATTAAAAATCGACCGGATTATCAGAAATAAAGTAGCGGAAACCGCCGCGTCTTTTGGAATAAAATGGCCGGGATTTCTTTAAAAAGAGAACCCCTCATTCAAATTTAAACAAAGCGATTGCGTTTAAAAGCATTGCATTTGAAAGCATTGCAATTGAAAATATTGCGGTTGAAAGCATTGCAATTGAAAATATTGCGTTTAAAAGCATTGCATTTGAAAGCATTGCAATTGAAAATATTGCGGTTGAAAGCATTGCAGTTGAAAATATTGCGGTTGAAAGCATTGCAATTGAAAATATTGTGTTTGAAAATATTGCAC
>Ga0265295_1002867_pt1 | contig 26171 bp, 25 predicted proteins | sample Munlansysbiofilm_FD_192503 | JGI IMG/M metagenome (GOLD analysis project Ga0265295, IMG submission 192503) | Leachate microbial communities from a municipal landfill in Southern Ontario, Canada - Methane capture system biofilm | ecosystem: Engineered > Solid waste > Landfill > Unclassified ... | reverse complement strand
AGGAACAAGACGCCAATGTCGCCGTAGCGTGCGGGTTATGCCAACTTGGGGAGAAGTCACTCCCTGAAAAACGACTTAACAGAACCATGAAAGGGAAATCCGGCCATGGCTGTCACTGATTCAGGAATAAAAAAACAACATTTAAGGACTCTGCATGGCTGTTAGGAACTTCCGACATTCACTTACCCTGCTCGCCGCCGTCGTCGGCCTGTGGAGTGCGACTGCCTCCGCACAGGAACCCGCCCTGCCCGGCGGCGCCACTTCGCTGCGCGAGGTCCATGGCGACTGGGTGGTCAATTGCGCCGTCACGGGGCAAGGAGAAGCGGCGCGCAAGATCTGCACCCTGTCGCAAGAACAGCACGACGGCAAATCGGGTCAGCGCATCATCGCCATGGAATTGCACCCTGCTGCTCCGGCCAGTACCGCCACCCTGTTTTTGCCTTTCGGCCTCGATCTCGCCGCCGGGGCAACCATGCAAGTCGATGAGATCGCGCAGAAACAGCAGATGCCGTTCCGCACCTGTCTGCCGGCGGGTTGCGTCATCACCACCAACATTGACGCCAAGATGCTGGCGTCGATGCGTAGCGGTACCGCGCTCAAGATCCAGGCCAAGGCGGATGGCGGCAAGGAAACGATCTTCTCCATATCTCTCAAGGGATTCGGCGGCGCCTTCGACCGCACCGCCTCGCTGGCAAAATAGCTCCGATACATTCTTAATGGACAAGGAGGTTCGTAATGAGACGTCGGCCATGTTCCAATGGGGAAAGACAGGACTGTGCACCGGTACGTGAACGTCTCCGGTCTGAAAGTGTTCCATCAATGGCGGTTCCCATCATGCACGGTTTCGTGCAATCCGCACAACGAAGCCGACGGGTCCTGCTCCATTTGCTGCTTCAATCAATCGCATCGGCGGCACTTCTTTGTCTGAGCAGATCCCTCGTACTGGCGAGCTGTACCATCAATGGCAACACGGTAACCTGCACCGGCAGTTCTGGTGCTCTTTCCATCCCCCCGCCTCCGGGGCCATCTGTCACTGTGGACGTGTTTGACATGCTCAATGGTGGCATCACGATCACAGGCATCCCGGATTCCTTCGTCACCAATAACGGCAATATCAACGGCAATATCAACATCACTGGCGGCGGAAATTTCACCTTCGTCCAGAACGGAATTTTTGGGTCGACCAACATCAATGCAACCAGTAGCGGCACAAATGCACTGCTCGTCAATCCGGGGCGCTCAGTCGCTGGCGTGACGATGGCGGGCGCGAATAACACCGTCGACAACAGCGGCACATTCAACACGAGCCTGCAGCTCACGGCCACAGACCGGAACAATGTCATCAACCGGGCGGGCGGGCAGTTCAATTCGGTCGAGCTTATCGCTCCACGCAATGTCATCGACAACTCGGGGACGTTCAACGGCGGCATGCACTTCACGTCCGACAGCACGAACACCATCCAGAACCGACCCACCGGTATCATTAACGGTATTACCGCCACTGGCACTTCCAAGGATCAGGTCAATAACGAAGGTCAGATCAACGGCTCAGTGTCGCTGGGAGACGGCGATGACTGGTATGTCAACCTTGGCCGCACCGGCCCCGGCACCCTGCTCGGCAACGTCGATCTGGGCGCTGGCAACGACATTCTTTACATAGAAAATGGCCTGGTATCGAGCCCGGTCAATCTCGGTAGCGGCGACGACTGGGCGGCAGTGCTCAACGGCACCCTGTCGTCGGATCTTCAGGCCGGCGACGGAGCAGACCGGTTCTACTGGGCGGGCGGCACCATTACAGCCGGCGTCGATCTGGGCGCGGGCGACGATCGTGCCGATTTCTACAGCCTCACCCAGTCCAATCTTCTCACCGGGGAGCGGATCAGCGGCGGTACGGGGAACGACACCATGGTCTGGCACCATACCATCGGTGACGACGTCTATCGCTTCGTCAACTGGGAGTTGATCGAACTCAGCGATAATTCGCAGATGATCTTCTCAAACTACAGCACGCTGACGATGGGGGATTCCGGAACCGGGACCGGCACCCTCTCAATCGACTCGACGAGTGCCGTGTCTGCCGGCAACGGTACGCACACGGTTGCGCCGGCCGTCTCCGGTCAGCTCGTCAATGTCTACAATGCCGGCATTATCGACCTCACCAACAGCCAGCAGACGATGACCGACCGCTTCACGGTCGTCGGCAACTATATCGGCGTGAATGGGAACCTGAACCTGCAAACGTATCTGGGGGACGACAGTTCGCCTTCGGACCAGTTGGTCATCCGGGGCAATGGTGCGCGCGCAGCAGGCAGTACCCTGATCAATGTAACCAACATCAATGGTCCCGGTGCCATGACGACGGGGAATGGCATCAGGGTTGTTGATGCGGACCTGGCGGGCGGCGCCACCACCGATGTGGGTTCTTTTTCGCTGGGTTCACGCGTTGCCGCCGGCATATACGAATACGCGCTCTTTCGGGGTGGCGTTGGTGCCGACGCGGGGGATAACGACTGGTATCTCCGCTCAAGCGTATTTACCGGTATAATGCCGACAGTACCGGTCATTCCGCCGACTCCACCACCTCCACCTATACCGGCGCCCGATCCACAGCCGGCTGTGACGTTACCGGCGCCACCACCGCCGTTGGCACCGGCACCACCGCCGTCCACGATCGCTCCACCTACGATCCTGCCCATTCCCGTACCACCATCGCCGCTCCCGCCTGTGACGCCAGCACCGTCGCCAGAGCCATTACCACCTGCTCCGACGGAACCTCCAGCACCGGAACCTACGGCGCCACCCACCGAGACGCCACTGATCCGGCCGGAAATCCCGGGCTACACGATCGCGCCGGCTATCGCCCACCGGATGGGTATCGCCGCCCTCGATAAGTTCCATGCGCGGCAAGGCGATCAGTCTTTGTTGAACAGCTATGGAGTTGTGCCCGGAGCCTGGGGACGGGGCTTCGGCCAGTCAGCCGACCAGGAGCGGTCTTCGAGCATTGTCGGCCACGGTTTTCAGTTGGCGCCGGAGTTCGACGGACACATCTGGGGCCTGCAAACGGGATTTGACCTCCTAGGCAGGGAGAACGGCGACGGTAGCCAGGAACGTCTCGGCCTGTTCTACACCCACATGGAAGCCCGCGGCGACATAACCGGGAACATACTCGCCGGAAATCATCTCAACGCTGGCGATCTCGAGCTGGACGGAGACGGTATCGGCGCCTACTGGACGCATGTCGGCTCTACCGGTTGGTATATTGACACCGTAGGAATGCTCAACTGGTTCGACGGTGAGGCAGACTCCAGCTACGGTGCTGGCGCAGATATTTCCGGCAACTCGGTTCTGTTGTCTCTCGAAACCGGTTACCCCTTTGCGCTCAGCGGAAGCTGGACGCTTGAACCTCAGGCACAACTTGTATGGCAGCGTGTCGATCTCGACGATACGCATGATCGGTTTGCCAGCATAGCCTACGGAGCTGCCGATACCTGGATGGGACGACTGGGCTTGCGCCTGGAGTCCGATACAACCATGAACGAAGTGCCAGTGCAGCCGTTCGTCGACATCAACCTCTGGCATAATTTCTCGTCAAGCTATACCAGCAAGTTCAATGACGGGTCGCTGGAGACGCAGATGGAAAGTACCTCGCTCGAAGTCGGTGCAGGCGTCTCCACACGGCTCTCGGCAAATGTCAGTGCCTATGCAGCCTTGCATTATGCAACGAGTGTGGATGGTGATGACAACCGAAGTTTAGGCGGCAATATCGGCTTGCTCATCAAATGGTAGCTTCGACACATGAAGGAGTTATCCATAAAGAGCGATGGCTTACGCTTTGTAATTACATTCAAACTTTGAATTATCCTCCAGATGGTGTCGTCTGCGCTCTGCAAGAGCCCGATCAGACAGACAAGGCGACGCAAGGAAGGCGACGCGCAGAAGCCGTCCGCGATTTTCCCAGCAATGCATTGAACTGATGCCTGAAACAGGCTAAATGAAAGACCTCTTCTTTTCTTCCAGTTCAACCAAAGTGAGCGTTTATGAATCGTGATATTTACCAGGAGCCGCTGGTTTCCCGTTACACCAGCCGGGCGATGCAGGAACTGTTTTCCGAGCGCTACAAATTCACCCACTGGCGCAAATGCTGGGTCGCCCTGGCCGAAGCGCAGCACGAACTCGGGCTTGCCGCGGTCACCGCCGAGATGGTCGCCGAACTCAAAGCCAACGTCGACAACATCAACTTTGAGGTGGCGGCCGCCAAGGAACGCGAGATCCGGCACGACGTCATGGCGCATGTCTATGCCTACGGCCAGCAGTGTCCGCTGGCCGAGCCGATCATCCATCTCGGCGCAACCTCGCAGTTCGTGGTCTGCAACACCGACCTGCTCATCCAGAAACGGGCCTTGCGCCTGATCAAAAAAGCATTATTGAAAGTTATTGCCAATCTCGCCGCTTTTTGCGCCGCGCACAAGGATCTGGCGACCTTGGGCTACACCCATTACCAGCCGGCGCAACCGACCACGGTCGGCAAGCGCAACACGTTGTATATTCAGGATGTCCTGATGGACCTCAGCTATATCGAGCAGTTGGAGACCCAGATCAGGGCGCGGGGCGCCAAGGGAACGGTCGGTACCCAGGCCACCTTCATCGAACTGTTCAATGGCGACCACGAAAAGGTGCGCGAACTGGATCGCCGCGTCTCCCAAAAAATCGGTTTCGACGAGGCCTTCCCGGTGACCGGCCAGACCTATCCCCGCAAGCTGGACATGAAAACCGCGGAAACCCTGGCCGGTATCGGTGCCTCGGCGCACAAGTTCGCCGTGGACCTGCGCCTGCTGTCCAATCTCAAGGTTCAGGAAGAGCCTTTTGAAAGCAAGCAGGTCGGCAGTTCGGCCATGGCGTACAAGCGCAATCCGATGCGGTCCGAGCGCATGACCGGGCTGGCCCGCAAACTGATGGGGCTGCCGGCCAACTTCGCCGCCACGGCGGCCAACCAGTGGTTTGAACGCACCCTGGACGACTCCGCCATCCGGCGCATGGACATGGCCCAGGCCTTTCTCCTCACCGACGCCATTTTGAAGCTCTACATCAACATCACCAACGATATGGTCGTCTATCCGAAGCAAATAGAAAGGCATTTGCGTGAAGAACTGCCCTTCATGGCCACGGAAAAAATCCTGATGGCCTGCGTCGAACGCGGCAAAAGCCGGCAGGAGATGCATGAGGTGATTCGTGAGCATTCCGTTGCCGCCGGGCTGGCCGTCAAAAACAGGGGCGAATCGAACAATCTGCTGGAGCTGCTGGCCGCGGACGAGCGCGTCCCCTTTGACCGGGCCGAACTCGATAGCCTGGTCGGCAACTATCAGCAGTTCACCGGCCGCGCATCCATGCAGACCACCGAATTTCTCCGCGAACACGTGGAACCGGTTCTGGAGAAATACAAGGATAGCATTGAAGATATCGACGCTTCCTTAAGCGTGTAACCGTTTTTTTCGTTATGGCCGCAACTCCGCCCCTGCCCGTTGTCGTTGAATGGTTCCTGCTGATCCGGCCGGAAAAGATCAGCTGGCTCCGCTTCATCCTCGAAGGATACGACGGGCTGGCCATCCTCTCCACCCTTTCGGCCGACCGGGGCCTGGTGCGCATTCAGACGCTTGACTGCCACATGGCGGCGACCATGCGACTGCTTGCGGCCCTGGCCGAGCAACTGAGCCCGTTTTTCTCCCCATGCAGGGAGCCGATCGCAATTTCATGAGCAAAAGTCTGTACATCAAAACCTTTGGCTGCCAGATGAACGAGCGGGACTCGGAGATCATCGAGCAGCTGCTGGCCCAGGAAGGGTACGTGCCCACGGCCGAGCCCGAGGGGGCGGATGTCATCCTGATCAACACGTGCAGCATCAGGGAAAAGGCCGAACAGAAGGTCTTTTCTCTGCTGGGCTCGCTACGGCCGGAAAAACTGAGAAATCCGCATCTGCTCCTCGGGGTGACCGGCTGCGTCGCCCAGCAGGAGGGCGAGCAGATCCGAGAGCGGATGCCCCATGTCGACCTGATCGTGGGCACGCAGCAGATCTACCGCTTGCCGGAGATGCTGGACCGGCTGCACCAGGGGGTGACCAGCAAGGAGATCGCCACCAACATGGAGGCTTCCTTCACCATCCCGCCCTTTCAGAAGCTCCTGGCCGGCGTCTCCCCTTCCCCTTCCCCTTCCCCTCAGGGATTCAAACGCTTTGTCACCATCATGCAGGGCTGCGACAATTTCTGCAGCTACTGCGTGGTGCCCGGCACCAGGGGGCGTGAGATCAGCCGGCCCATGGCCGACATCCTCGAAGAGGTGGCCATTCTGGCCGACCAGGGCGTGCGGGAAATCACCCTTTTGGGCCAGAACGTCAATTCCTACGGCACCACCAACCGCGTTGCCGAGGAACAGGTCGATTTCCCGCGCCTGCTGCGGGCAGTGGCCGCAATCGAGGGCGTGCAGCGGCTGCGCTTCACCACCTCCCATCCCAAGGATCTCACCGAGGAACTGATGCGTTGTTTCGCCGAGATCGACAACCTCTGCCCCCATTTTCACCTGCCGGTCCAGTCAGGTTCCAATGCGGTGCTGCGGCGGATGAACCGGAAATACACCGCCCAGGACTATCTGGACAAGGTGGAGCGGCTCAGGCGCTACCGGTCCGACATCGCGCTGGCCACCGACATCATCGTCGGTTTTCCCGGCGAGACCGAAGCCGATTTTCAGGCGACCATGGACCTGCTGAACCGTGTGCGCTACCACGGCTCCTTTTCTTTCAAGTATTCGGACCGGCCCCACACCCGCTCGGCCGAGTTCGGCGACAAGGTTCCGGAAGAGGAGAAAAGCAGACGGCTCGCCCTGTTCCAGGAACGGCAGGATCAGATATGTTTTGAACAAAACTGCGAATACATAGGAGAAACAGTTGAAATAATGGTTGAGGAGACGAGCAGTGCCGGCCTCAAGGGTCGCACGCCGAGCAACCATATCGTGCATTGCCCCGAGGCCACGGTGAACCTGCGGCCCGGCGAACTCGCCCTGGTGTGCATCAGCCATGCCGGCAAGCATTCCTTGAAGGGCCAAATCGAGAATTGACATGAACAATTGCGTTCATTTTGGTGAAAGAGCATGATCGATCTTCATTCTCATACTTTTTTCAGTGACGGTGCCCTGGTTCCGGCGGAGCATGTCCGCCGGGTCGAGGTCCTCGGGTACGCGGCCATCGCCATCACCGATCACGCCGATTCCTCCAACATCCATATCCTGATCCCGGCCCTGCTCAAGGCGGCAAAGGATTTGAACCCGGTCACCACGACCCGGTTGATTGTCGGCGTCGAGCTGACCCACGTTCCCCCTGTCCTTATCGGTCCCCTGACGGCCCAGGCACGGGCCCTGGGTGCCCAGATTGTGGTGGTGCACGGCGAAACCCCGGTGGAACCGGTCCTGCCCGGCACCAACCGGGCCGCCTTGGAGGCGGGCGTCGACATCTTGGCGCATCCGGGCTTCATCACCGAGGAAGAAGCGGCGCTGGCCGCCCGCAACCATATCCTGCTGGAACTGTCCGGCCGCAAGGGGCACAGCCTGACCAACGGCCATGTGGCCCGGATGGCGGAACGGACCGGCGCTTTGTTGGCGGTCAATGCCGATGCGCATGGTCCCGGCGATTTCCTCACCGCGGCCATGGCGGAAACCGTGGGCTTGGGGGCCGGTCTGAGCCGGGAGCGGTACCAGGCCGTCCGCCGCGACATGGCCGCCCTGGTCGACCGGTTGCCGCCTCTTTCGTAACGCGCTGCCAACTAAAACGATACAATTGCCATGCACTACCAGGGCACTGTCTATCGGCCGCCAAGCGAGGCGGACAGCATTCTGTTGCAGGTCACCACCGGCTGCTCCCACAACAAATGCACCTTCTGCGGCATGTACAAAGGGCAGCGATTCACCATCACCTCCGAGAAGATTGTTTTTGCCGACATCGACTACGCGGCCCGCCATTTTCCCCATGCCCGGCGGCTCTTTCTCTGCGACGGCGACGCCCTGATTCTGCCCCAGGCCCGCTTGCGGGCCATTCTCGAGCGGATCCAGGCGATCCTGCCGCGGGTCAGCCGGGTCGGCATCTATGCCAACTGCAAAAGTCTCAAGACAAAAACCGTGGCAGACCTGGAGGAGTTGCGGCGCCTCGGACTGGGCATCGCCTACATGGGGCTGGAGAGCGGCGACGACCAGACCCTGGCGGCCATCAACAAAGGGGCGACCGCCGCCGACATGATCGCCATGGCGGGCAAGGCCAGGGCCGCCGGTATCAAATTGTCCGTGACCGTCCTTTTGGGCGTGGCCGGCGCCGAGCGCTCCCTGATCCATGCCGAGGCAACCGGCCGGGTGCTGAGTGCCATCGACCCGGAATATGTCGGCGCCCTCAGCCTGATGATCGAGCCGGAGACCAGGCTGCACGCCGATGTCCAGGGCGGCCGTTTCGTGGTTCCCGGACCCTTGGCCATTTTGCGCGAGCTGCGCGCGATGATCGCCGCGACCCATCTGAAAAACGGCCTGTTCCACGCCAACCATGCCTCCAACTACCTGCCGGTGCGGGCAAAGCTCCCGGACGACAAGGAGGCGACCCTGGCGCTGATCGACCGGGCCCTGGCCGGCAACCTGTCGCTGCGTCCCGAATTTCTCCGGGCGCTCTGACGAAAAGCGCCATTTCCCTCCCCTGCTGCCTCTGCAAAACCTGCCATGCTGCCCAACGATTCGAATACAACCATGCAGTCGGCGGTGATCGACACCGACTACATCGAACTGGACAAGCTGCTCAAGCGGGAGAATCTGGCCGCCAGCGGCGGCGAGGCGAGGTATCTGATCAGCCAGGGGCTGGCGACGGTTAACGGTGCGGTGGAATCGAGAAAACGGCGTAAGCTCTATCCGGGGGACCGGGTAGTCTGTTGCGGCGTCGAGATGCGGGTGGTAGCGAAACCGCCCTGTTCCGTTGCCGGCGGCGAATCGGAACAGGGCGGGTCATCTTTGGAATAGAGGAAAAAAGAAAAAAATCAGCGGGTCAGCCACTCCTGAGCCTCCTGGTAGCGGCTGCGGGTCTTTTCCAGGATGTCCACCGGCACCGGCGGCGGCGGCGGTTGTTTGTTCCAGTCGAGGCTGGAAAGATAGTCCCGCAGAAACTGCTTGTCGAAGCTCGGCTGGCCCCTGCCGGGCTCGTACTGATCAAGGGGCCAAAACCGCGAGGAATCCGGCGTCAACACCTCGTCGACCAGAATGAGGGTGTCGCCGTCCAGACCCATCTCGAATTTGGTGTCCGCGATGATGATGCCCTTGGTACGGGCATACTCGGCGGCGCGCTGGTAGAGTTCGAGGCTCGCGGCCGCCATCTTTTCGGTCAGGTCCGCGCCCACCAACTCCCGCATGCGCTCGATGGAAATATTCTCGTCGTGCAGCCCCTGCTCGGCCTTGGTGGAGGGGGTGAACAGCGGCCGGGGAAAGGGGGCGGACTCGCGCATCCCCGCAGGCAGGGCGAAACCGCACACGGTCGTCCCCTTCTTGTATGCGCTCCAGAACGAGCCGCTCAGATACCCCCGGACTATGCATTCGATCGGCACCACCCTGGTCCGCTTGACCAGCATGGAGCGTCCCTCCAACTGATCGCGGTACGGGTGGCAAATCGCGGGAAACTGGTCGATGTCGGCGCTGATCAGGTGGTTGGGCACGATGTCGGCCAGCAGCCCGAACCAGAACAGGGAAATCTCGGTCAGCATCCTGCCCTTGCCGGGGATGGGATCGGCCATGACCACGTCGTAGGCGGAAATCCGGTCGGTGGCCACCATCAGCAGCTTGTCGGGGTGGCCGGGAATCTCGTACATGTCGCGCACCTTGCCCCGGTGCAGCAGGTGCAGGTCCGGACATTCGGTGGCCATCACAGCCTTGCTCATTGTTTCGCTCCTTCGCTTGATTGATAAACCTGACGATCGCTGCCGCTACTGTGGTCATTCGCGGCCCAAAACGCAACCGTCTTTCGCTCCGCCGGCCTCCTCTTGACAAGCCGTGGCGGCACCTTACAATTTCTTCTGAACCGCGCCAACCACAACACCAACGAGGAGGTGCCCCATGCCATTTGTCCGTTTCATCGACCGGCCGACATTCCGCAACCCCTGGGCCGAATTCGAGCGCATCCGTCAGGGACTCGACGAATTATCCCGGTCCTACGCCGAAAAAGGCAAGGGGCCCCGGGCCAACGTCTATCCTGCGCTCAACATGTACGAGGAGGCTGACCGGCTGATCGTCACCGCCGAACTGCCCGGCGTCAAGGCAGCGGACCTCGACCTGTCCATCGAGGGGGAAACCCTCACCCTCCAGGGCAAGCGCGACCGGCGGCAAAGCGAGGCCGGGGTCTCCTACCATCGCCGCGAAATCGAGTCGGGCAGCTTCAGCCGGGCCATCGCCCTGCCGGTCAAGGTGGACGCGGAGCACGTCGCAGCCCGGCTGGCGGACGGCATTCTCATTATCACCCTGATGAAGGCCTCCGCCGTCACCCCCCGCCAGATTCACGTCACCGCCGAATAGAGGAGGCTGCCATGAGCGAACAGGAATTAAAGGTGCAGGAAAAGAAAGCGGCGCAACCCGGCGACGAAACGACCAAAACCGAGACCTATTTCGCCCCTCACGTCGACATCTACGAAACCGAGCGGGAGGTGACAGTGGTCGCCGATATGCCGGGAGTGACCGTGGACGGCGTCGACCTGTCCCTGGAGGACAACATCCTCACCATCCAGGGGCATCGGGCTCCCCATGGGCAACCCGGCCGGCTTGTCCTCGAGGAGTACGAAGTCGGGCATTACCTCCGGCGCTTTACCGTGGCCGAGGTCATCGATCAGGAGAAGATCGCCGCCACGCTCGCCGACGGCGTCCTCACCGTGCGCCTGCCCAAGGCGGTTCCGGCCCAGCCCAGGAAAATCGAGGTCAAGCTCGGCTGATGATCGCGCCGGACGCCCGGTTACTCCTCGTTGTCAACGTTTCTCCACTGCGACCAGCTCGGGACAGGCGGAATTGGAGTAGTCGACCAATTCCGCCACCAGCGAGCCGATCACGATCTTGGAGTGAATCTCCACCGGCACCCGGCAGCGGTCATCGGTGAGCCAGAGCGTGGTGCCGCCGCTTTTCTCGTACAACCCCTTGAACTGCATCCTCGGTTGGACCACCAGGGTCGGCTTCCTGCCGAACGCGGTCTGGCGTTCTTCCCGCTTGATCAGCGCCACCTGGACCTCGTGCCGCTTTCTGTCGGCAAAGGTCGGCACCACGATGGGTTCCGATTCCTTCAGGGCCAGGGCCCTGGTGATGATAAACGAGGCGAACTCGTTGTACACTGAGCCGGCAATCTCGAGCTGCTGTTCCGCCTCCTTGTTTTTCCGATACCACACCATCCGTTTGGCCTGGTCATAGCGGGTGAGCCGGGTGATTTCCCTGCCGAAGCCCTCCTTTTGGTGGACCTCGTAGCGATAGGGCAGCTTCATCGGGCCGGAAACGTAGCTGGCGAACCGGTCATCCACCGGATAGAACACCTCCAGCGGCCCGTAATCCTTGACCTTCGCCGCGATGGCATAGGCATCCTCCCTGTCTTTTTCCTTCTGGATCGTCATGTAGATATCGCCGATCTTGACGCCGCCGCTCCAACTGACCGCATAATGCAGGGTTTCCGAGCCGGAGAAGATGACGGCGAGCACCGCCGGATCGACCTGGTCGGACCGGGTCTCGACGACCTCGACCCCGACGGCAATGCCGGCTGCCCCACCCCAGCTCAAGGAAAACGTCAGCAGGCAAACGATGAGAAGGCGCATGTCAGTCACCGGTTGCCAGGGCGATGCAGGTGGCGATGAAGAGGGTCAGGGCGATCAGGCCGTTCATGGAAAAGAACGACTGCTGGATGCGGGAAAGATCCCTGGGGGTAACGATCAGGTGCTGGTAGAACAGGGCGAAGCCGGTGACCACGATGCCGCCGTAATACCAATAGTTGAGCCCCATCTGCATGCCGGTCAGGGTAAACAGGGCAAAGGCCAGCACGTGAAAGGCCACGGCGATACGGAACCCGTTGCGGCGGCCGAAGATGGCGGGCATGGAGAAGAGCCCGGCCTTGCGGTCGAAATCGGCGTCCAGACAGGCATAGACGCAGTCGAAACCGGCCACCCAGAACAGCACGCCCAGAGACAGCATCCACGGATATCCCTGGAAACTGGCGGAGACCGCCACCCAGCCGCCCAGGGGCGAGAAGGCCAGCGCCAGGCCGAGCACCACGTGGCAGAACCAGGTGAACCGCTTGGTGAGCGAGTAGAAGAGCGTCAGGCCGAGCGCCACCGGTGCCATCTGCAGGGCCAGGGTGTTGAGCATGAAGCAGGCGAAAAAGAAGAGCAGGCCCGCCGCGACCACCATCAGCCAGGATTCGAACAGGCTGACCTGACCGGCCGGCAGGGCGCGATCCGCGGTGCGGGGATTGGCGGCGTCGAAGCGGCGGTCGGCGATGCGGTTGAAGCCCATGGCGCAGGTGCGGGCGCCGACCATGGCCAGCACCACCCAGAAAAACACCCGCAGCGAGGGCACGCCCCGCGCGGCGAGAAAGGCACCCATCAGGGCAAAGGGCATGGCGAACACCGTGTGCTCGAACTTGATCATCTCAAGGAGCGTTTTCAGCTTCCCCCACATCTTCATCCCTCCTGCCAGCGGTCGATGGCGCCGTCCGCCACGGGAACGCCCAGCAGGTCGCAGAGGCGAGCGGCAAAGTGGCGGGCCAGATCGTCGGTGGTGCGCGGATAGTGGTAGAACGACGGCATGGGCGGGCAGATGATCGCGCCGGCCTCGTGGGCGGCCAGCATGTTACGCAGATGGGTGCGGTTGAGCGGGGTTTCCCGGACAGCCAGCAGCAGCGGCCGCCGCTCCTTGAGGGTAACGTCGGCACTGCGGTGGAGCAGATTGCCGCAGCAGCCGTTGGCAATGGCCGCCAGACTGCCCATGCTGCATGGCAGCACCACCATGGCGTCGTAGCGGGCGGAGCCGGAGGCCGGCGGGGCGAAGAAATCGTCCGGAGCGAACCAGCAACTCACCTGGGGCAGCTGCTCCGGGACCAAACCCAGTTCGAAGGCCAGCACCTTGCGCCCCGCCTCGGAGGCGATGCCGTGGACCTCGATCTGCTGGCTGGCCAGCAGATCGAGCAGGGCCGGCACATAGAGCATGCCGGTGGCGCCGGTGATGCCCAGAAGAATGCGTCGAGACTCCGCCATGCTCACTCCTTGATGCCGATGTAGATGGAGACGATGCCGAAGGTCAGCGGCAGCCGGCTTGCGGTGGCGAATCCGGCCTCGCGCATCATGGCCAGCAGTTCTGCCGGCTCGTAGAAGGCGGCGATGGAGGAGGCCAGGTACTGATACGCCTCCTTGTCTCCCGAGATCCGGCCGGCGATGGCCGGCAGCACCCGGTTCAGATAAAAGGTGTAGATCGGCTTGATGATCGGGTTGGTCGGCCGTGAAAATTCGAGAATAAGCAGCTTGCCGCCGGGCCGCAGCACGCGGTGCATTTCGCGCAGGCCCTGCAGGGTGCGCGACAGGTTGCGCACGCCGAAGGCCACGGTGCAGCCCCAGAAGGCGCCGGTCGGCGCTGGAATGACCTCGCCGTCGCCGCAGACCGGAACGATGCGGTCCCGGCGGTCGTCGGCCGGCAGCGCCGTGGCCCCGGCCCGCAGCATGTCCTCGCAGAAATCGACGGCCAGCACCTTCCTGGCCCTGGCCTGGCGGGTCAACTCCAGGGAGAGCGGCAAAGTGCCGGCGCAGAGGTCGAGTACCCAGCCGTCGGGAAATTCGCGCAGCAGCTGCGTGGTCCGCCAGCGCCAGTACCGGTCGATCTGGAGGGAGAGCAGCGAATTGAGGAGATCGTATCGCCCGCTGATCGAAGAAAATTTCTCGCGAACGAATTTCTTCTTGGCCTCAGGGGATTGGATGTCGTTCATGCACGTCTTGTCGGCCGGGACGGTCGGTCCCGGTCCGGTTTATTGAAATATTTTCAGGGGCAGGGCCGCGGGAGGCGCCTCGCCCCGATCGATCAGATACTGAAAAAACCGCTCCAGGGCCGTGCATTTCACGGGCGAGAGATCGTGCTCGATGCCCATGAGATAGGCCGAACAGGCCTCGCAGTCCATGGGGATGCGCCTGGCGACCCGGTCGCAGATCTCGGCCATGCGCAGGGCGCCCTGCTGCCGGCAGTCGACCAGGGTTTGGCGGATGGCCCTGGCGTTTTCCGGCTCCGCGGCCAGGAAGGGCTCGCGCACCGCGCACACCGAAAACACGAAGGGCAGACCGGTGGTACGATGCCAGACCTCGCCGAGATCCAGTTGAACCGGATAGCTCCCTTCAACCCGCAGCCGCAGGGCATCGTCGCCGATGGCCAGCACGGCGCTGACCCCATCCAGCCGCACGCCGTCGCCGCAAACCGTGCCGACCTCGTACCGGGGACGGACCCGGTAGAACTCCTCCAGGATGATTTTCACCAGGCGGATGGAGGTGTCGGATTGGCCGGTCAGGCGGATCAGTTTGTTGTCCAGGGCCTCGGGTTCGATCCGGGAAAACAGGAACACCGAGCCCACCGGCCCGGTGGCGCTGATCGACAGGTCGGCCAGGATCTGGTAGCGCTCGGGCCGGGCTGCATAGGCGTAGGAGGAGACGAAGCCCATGTCGATTTGGTCTTCGGCCAAAAGGATGTTCAACCGGCTCGGCTGCCCCTCGACCACCTGCCAGTCGGCGGGCAGAACGCGTTCCTTCCATATCTCGTAGATAGGGGCAACGTTTATGTAGTTCACCATGCCAATGCGCGCCATCTTGCCAGACTTCCCTTAATTCTTGATGCGTTCCGGTTCGGTCCGGCTGCCGCCTGCCACCAGGAACCGGTAGACCTGTTCGTCGTTTTTCATCTCCATGGGCAGCGGCACAGCCAGCAGATCCGCTTCCTTGCCGGCGGCCAGTGTTCCCAGGCGATTCTCCATGCCCAAGGCCGCAGCCCCGCCCAAAGTGGCCATGCGAAAGATTTCGGCCGCCGCGACCGTTGGCTGCGCCTCGGCCAGAAGCCGCATTTCCCGCCACAGCGAAAGCTGTGGGTTGCTGGCCAGGCTGTCCGTGCCCAGGGCCGGCAGCATACCATGATCGAGATAGGCGCGCACCGGTGCCGTGCCGGTGCGCAGGAATTGGTTGCTGCCGGGACACAGGCAGACCTTGACGCCCTCCCCGGCCATCATGCGGATCTCCTCGGCAGAGACATGGATGGCGTGGATGCAGAGAGTGCGGCTGTCGAGCAGATCGAGATCGCGGAAGTAGTGGATCGTGCCGCCGCTGCCGCGGGGCACGAAGGAGTTGTCCCAGAAACCGCGCTGGCGGATGAACTCCACCATCTCGCCCTTTCCTTCCCGGATCATTTCGCCCTCGGCGGCCGGCTCGGCGGTGTGGATGGGAAAGATATGGCCCAGCGCCCTGGCCCGCTCCTTCAGCCGGCGCAGCAGGCGGGGATGGGTGGAATACGGGGCATGACCGGAACAGAAGGCAGAATCGTCCTCCCGCGCCAACCGCTGTTCGTTTTTGGCCAGGGTGCGTTCGGCCAGGCCGAGATATTCCACGAACGGCAACAGGCGGCCGGGGAAGGTGGCGCTCAGGGTGCGGCCCATGGCGGTATTGCCGATATCGGCCAGCACGCCCACCCCGGTGCGATACTGTTGTTCGGCGGTGCGGCGGGCAGCTTGCTCGACCTCTTCCCCGGTCGCGCCGAGGCGGTCGCGGAGCAGGAGCAGACGGCTGATCCAGCCGGTGAAGGTGGTGTCGAGGGGCGCGTCGGCCAGGGCGGTCAGATGCGAGAGTTCGAGATGGATGTGCGCGTTGACCAGCGCCGGGGTCAGCACCGCCTGGCCATGTTCGGTGACCGGCACCTGGGGGTACTGCTGTTGCACGCGGGGGAGCTCGCCCACCGCGAGGATGGTGCCGCCGGCCACGACCACCGCGCCGTTTTTGATGGCAGCGCTTCCGACTGGGACGATCCAGGCAGCGCTGTGGATGCGGATTGAATCTCTATCCATCAGACCGGGGTATAATCCATCAGCCGCTGCTGCGGCCTGAAACCGGCGTCGGTGACCAATCGCCTGATCTCCTCTTCCGACAGGCGGAAATGGACGCCGGCGGCGGCCACCACGTTTTCCTCGATCATGGTCGAGCCGAAGTCGTTGGCGCCGAAAAAGAGCGATAACTGGGCGATCTTCGGCCCCTGAGTCACCCAGGAGGCCTGGATGTTGCGAACATTGTCCAGAAAAATCCGGCTTAGGGCCAGCATGCGCAGATAGCTGACCGCCGTGGTCTTGTCGATGGTGCGCGTCGCGGCCAGCGGGGTATGGTCGGGCTGGAACGGCCAGGGGATGAAGGCGGTGAAGCCGCCGGTCTTATCCTGGAGGTCGCGCACCCGCTGCAGATGTTCGAGCCGTTCCGCCATGGTTTCGATGTGGCCGAACATCATGGTGGCGGTGGTGCGCAGGCCGAGGGCGTGGGCCGTGACCATCACCTCGATCCATTGATCGGCATCGCACTTGTTCGGGGCCAGCTCGCGCCGCACCCGGTTGCTGAGGATCTCGGCACCGCCGCCGGGGATGGAATCGAGGCCGGCGGCCATCAGACGCTGGATGACCGTGGCGATCGACTGGCCGGAGAGCTTGGCGAAATGGACGATTTCCGGCGGCGAGAAACCGTGGATATGGATGCCGGTCGCCTTCATGAACCGGAGCATGTCCTCGTAAAAATCCAGGGGCAGATCGGGGTGAAGGCCGCCCTGAAGCAATATCTGGGTGCCGCCCAGCGCCTGGGTTTCGGCGATTTTCTGCGCCAGTTCCGCTTTGGTCAGCACTCCGCCGCCATCCTCTTCCGGCGCCTTGAAAAACGCGCAGAACTTGCAGGCGGAGATGCAGATGTCGGTGTAGTTGATGTTGCGGTCGATCACATAGGTGACCATCGGTTCCGGATGCAGCCGCATGCGCACGCCATGGGCCAGAAATCCCAGTTGGTTCAGGCTGGCCTTTTCCGCGAGGCAGAGGAACTCCTTGCCGTCAATCCGCTGGCCTGCCTCGATTTTTGCAATGATCGCCGGCAGCATACCGTCAGTAGGTGGCAAGGACATTGTAGAGGGTGTCGCGCTGCACCGGCTGCCGGCCCGCCTCCTTGATCAGGCGGATCAGCGTCTTGTGGCCGAGCGCCTGCTCGGTTTCCGCGCCGGCCATGTGAGTGATCACCTCCTCCTTGACCGTGCCGTCCATGTCGTCGGCGCCGAAGGCCAGGGCCACCTGGGCCAGCTTGGGGCCGGTCATCACCCAGTAGGCCTTGATGTGGGGAAAATTGTCAAGCATCAACCGGCTGACAGCGATGTTTTTGAGATCGTCGATACCGGTGGTGGAGGCATGCTCCGCCATGTTGGTGTTCTTGGGGTGAAAGGCCAGGGGGATGAAGGCCAGGAAGCCGCCGGTCTCGTCTTGTGCGCGCCGCAGGGCATCGAAATGTTCGAGCCGTTCGTCAACGGTCTCGATGTGGCCATAGAGCATGGTGGCGTTGGTTTTCAGGCCCAAGCGGTGCGCGGTTTTGGCCACCTCGAGCCAGCCCTCGCCGGAAAGTTTCCGTTCGCAGGTCGCCTGGCGGATGCGCGGGCTGAACACCTCGGCACCGCCGCCGGGCATCGAGCCGAGACCGGCATCGACCAGTTGGCGTAGGGTCTCTTCGACGGACAGCCGCGCCATCTGGGCGAGATGATGGATTTCGACGCAGGTGAAGGCCTGGATGTGCACATCCGGCCGCACCTCTTTCACCCCGCGCAACATGTCAATATAGTAGGAAAATGGCAGGTCGGGATGCAGGCCGCCGACAATATGGACTTCGGTGATCGGCTCGTCGAGCCGCTGCCTGACCTTGTCCTGTACCTCGGCCACGGTCATCTCATAGGACAGGGTGTGGCCCTTTTCCTTGCCGAAGGCGCAGAACTTGCACAAATTGGTGCAGATGTTCGAATAGTTGACGTGCTGATTATAGATAAAAAAAGCCAGATTGTCGTTCAGCCGTTCCCGGACGATGTTGGCCAGGTAGCCCAGGGCGAGAATATTGGGATGCCGGTAGAGCGTTTGTCCGTCGGCAAGCGTCAACCGTTCGCCGTTTCTGACCTTGGCCAGAATCTGGCCTAAACCGGCCTGTTCGATATATGCGTCCATCACGTGCGCGGGCCTCGGGGCAAAAAAAGAAGCCCCTTAAAATAAGGGGCTCGGGTTGATAGCAACAGTCAAAAAAACTAATCGAGGAAGAAACGGAGTTTTTCCCGGCGGCTGGAATGCCGCAACCGGTTGAGGGCCTTTTTCTCGATCTGCCGGATCCGCTCGCGGGAAACGTTGAACCGCTTGCCGATCTCCTCCAGGGTGTACTCCGCCTTTTCGCCGATGCCGAACCGCAGGCGGATGATCTTTTCCTCGCGGTCGGTCAGGGTCGACAGCACCTCGGTCACCCGATGGGCCAGTTCCCGGTTCTGGACCGCATCGTAGGGCGACTCCGATTCCTGGTTCTCGAGAAAATCGCCCAGGGTCGAATCGTCGTCGCCCACTGGGGTCTCCAGGGAAATGGGCTCGCGGGAGGCCTCGAGGATGGCCAGGATCTTGTCCATGGGCAAGTCGGTCATCTTGGAGATCTCAACCGGGGTCGGCTCGCGGCCCAGTTCCTTGAGCAGTGAATAAAAGGCCTTGAAAAACTGGCTCCGCAACTCCAGGAAATGCACCGGCAGGCGGATGGTGCGGGTCTTGTCGAGGATGGCCCTGGTGATGGCCTGCCGAATCCACCAGGAGGCGTAGGTGGAGAATTTGTTGCCTTTTTTGTAGTCAAAGCGGAACACCGCCCGCATCAGACCGAGATTGCCTTCCTGGATCAGGTCGGCCAGGGTCAGGCCCTGATGCATGTACCGCTTGGCAATGGAGACCACCAGGCGGAGGTTGGCCCGGATCATCGAATCCTTGGCGAATTCGATCGAGCGGTTATAGGCCTCGATCTTGGTGCTCAGCTCGAACAACTCGCGCCTGTCCGGATAGTTCCGGTTGGCGATGCTGACGCAGTGACGCATGTAGTTGAGCTGTTGTTTCTTTGGCTTGAGCGTCGGATCGCGGCGCTGCCAGAGGTCGATGCGGTCGACCAGCATCTTGATCTCGGACACGCCGGACTGGTCCTGCCGGATGGCATCGATGATGGCATCGAAACCTTCCCGGATCGTTTTGGAATACTTTGCTTCCTCTTCCGGGGTCAGCAGGTCGAACTGCCCCATTTCCCGCAGGTAGGTGGTGGTGGTTTCCTCGGATTCGTGTTCTTCGCTGTCGGGCAGGCTGTCGGAAACCGTTTCTTCCTCGCCGCTTTTCTTCCCGGTCCACTCTTCGCCGGAAAGGGTCTTGCGCTTGCCCGATTCTTCCTGGGTGACAATCTCGATATTGTTTTCGCCCAGAAAATCGAACAGTTCTTCGATGGCCCCCGGATCCTTTATCTGCTCGGGGAGAAGCTCGTTGAGATGTTGAAAGGTGATACAGCCTTCGTCTTTGCCGGCCTCAAGAAGGTCATTTTTTATACCAGAGAGCACCTGCCTTCTCCTTTCTATTTGTGCGTGGACACAAAGGTTTTAAAGACAAAAAGAATTTTATAGAATACTCTTTCAGGGGAAAAATGCAACGGGAGAGTGTTTTTCATGCGAAAAAAGCAGAGACATCACCTCGTTATTGAACGGGCGCCAAACAATGCGACCGCCCTTGCGCCATGGACGGGAAAATCAGGGTATGAATAATTGTACAGTGGTAAACATCCTCAGACAAAGGTCAAGCGGAATTCTGCTGCCGATTTTCTCGCTTCCGGGCCCCCACGGCATCGGCGATCTGGGCCATGCCGCCCTGCGGTTCATCGATTTCCTCAAAGCGGCCGGCCAAAGCTGCTGGCAGATCCTGCCCCTTGGCCCCACCAGCCCCTTGTTCGGCAATTCCCCCTACATGAGCCCGTCCGCCTTTGCCGGCTCCCCCCTTTTAATCAACCCCGACCTCCTGGTGGAACAAGGTTTGGTGCGGCGGCGGGAGATTCTGCCGCCGGATTGTTCCGAATACAGCGTCGACTATCACCTGGTCGCCCGCCACAAAGCGGGCATCCTCGCCCTGGCCTGGCAGCGGTTCCAGCTTCGTTCCGACTGGCCCGACATTCTGGAGACGTTTGCCGCAACCCATCCCTGGTGTCTCGATTATGCGCTGTTCGTCGCCCTCAAACAGCGCCACCAGGGGAAGCCGTGGTACGGCTGGCCAGAGGAGATCCGGCACCGGCGCCCCACGGCCCTCGCCGCGGCTCGACGTGCGATGCGGGAGCAGGTCGCTGCCGTCGTGTTCGAGCAATACCTGTTTTTCGGCCAGTGGCAACACCTTCGCGACCACGCCCGCCGGCAGGGCATTCGGCTCATCGGCGATCTGCCCATTTACGTGGCGCTGGACAGTGCCGATGCGTGGGCCAACCAGGACATCTTTCAGCTCGACCGCGAAACCGGTCTGCCGACCGATGTTGCCGGGGTGCCACCCGATTACTTCAGCGCCACCGGGCAGCGGTGGGGCAATCCGCTGTATCGCTGGACGACCGGGGACGACCTGATTCGGGACCGGCTCTGGGATTGGTGGGAGCAGCGCCTGCGGCTCAATTTCATGCTGACCGATACGCTCCGCATCGATCATTTTCGCGGGTTTGCGGCCTATTGGGCCGTCCCGGCCGAGGAAGAGACGGCCCTGAACGGCCGCTGGCTGCCGGGACCGGGGCAGCCCTTTTTCGAGGAGATGGACCGGCGGCTGGGCGGGATGTCGATCATTGCCGAGGATCTCGGCCTGATCACTCCGGATGTGGCCACCTTACGGGACACGCTTGGCTATCCGGGAATGAAGGTGCTGCTCTTTGCCTTCGACGGCGATCCCCGCAACAGTTATCTTCCCTACAACACGGAGAAAAACAGCGTGATGTACACGGGGACCCACGACAACGACACGGCCGTCGGCTGGTTCCTCAATCCCGACGTGACCCGGGAAAGCAAGCGAAGGGCCAAACGGTTCGCCAACCGCAGCGACGATCATGCCGGTTCCTTCCACCAGGAATTGATCCACCTTGCCCTGGCCTCGCCCGCCAATCTCGCCATCCTGCCGATGCAGGACGTGCTCGGCTTCGGCAATGACTGCCGGCTGAACACCCCCGGCGTGCTCGCCGGCAACTGGCAATGGCGGTGCGCCGAACGGTTCGTCAACAAGGACGTCGCCGCCTGGCTGTCCGACCTGACCACCCTGTTCGGCAGGGTGCCGCCGGAATCCGATTGCCAAACCGGCGCCACGCAGGATCCCTGACCCGTTTTCTCGATCTTCAAGGTCAAGGGTGTGCTTCGGCGACAGCCAGGGCGCCGACACATCCGGGCGCCGGGACAAAAGAAACCATCGTCCATCCTGGCATGCGGGACGGTTGCACCTGCATGTCGTGATGCGGATCGAACGGAGACAGCACATCCACGGGCGGCAGTTCAAACGAATCGAGCGGGCGGCTCAACCCCTCGCCCGTGGCCTTGACAAAGGCTTCTTTCCGACTCCAGAGCGAAAAAAAGAAGGTTTGCCGCTCGGCAGCGACGCGTTGCTGCATGGCATCGTATTCCCTGGCGGTGAAAAACGAGTGCACAATCTCCTCGTACTCCGGAACGTCGCGGATATATTCCACGTCAACCCCGACCCTGCGGCCCCGGGTCAGCGCTATGCAGGCCAACCAACGGGCATGGGACACGTTGAACGACAGCCCGTGCCCGTCCCGTGTCCCGGCCAGCAGCGGTTTGCCCCAGGCGTTGCGGGAAAACCGCACCTCGTCGGGCCGGATGCCCAGATGGTGCGCCAGCAATCGTCGCAGCACCACCCTGCCGAGGAGAAAACAGCACCGGTCCTGCAAAAGATGCAACCCAGCCGCCTTCAGCCGTTCGTCAGCCGAGAGCCCGAGGCTCGCTTGTTCCAGGAAGGAGCGGGGAACGTCGCACAAGAACAGGTAGACATGAACGGCATTGCCGCCCAAAACGTCCGTTTCGGGGGACAGCAGCTGTTCCCGTTCCAGGCGGCGGAAGCAGATGGTCTCCACCGGTGCGCCTGCTTCCCGCCCGCCCCGATACGGCCTGGTCCCGGAGATGCGGGCAATTATCGGCACGTTTCCGACCGTCGCAGCAGGCCGGAAATGTCGCGATGCAGCTCTTCGAGCACGAGATCCTGCGCGCTTTTGATGAAAAAGTGATTACCCGCGAACATGCGGCAGCAAAAAGCACCGGTGCTGTGCTGTTGCCAGGCCTCGAGTTCCCCCGGCGCCACTTCTCTGTCGTCCAAACCGCCGTACACGGTGAGCGGACATTGCAACGGTGTGCCCGCACTATGGACATAGGTTTCGTCCACGGTGAAGTCCGCCCGGAGAAGGGGCAGATAAAAGGCCATCAGCTCCCTGTTCTCCAGGAGTACATCGGGCGTGGCCGCATAGCGCCGCAATTCCTCGATGAAAAGGTGTTCCGGCAGATGATGGAGCGGCCGCGGTTCCCGCAGATGCGGAGCGCGGCTGCCGGCGATGAAGAGATGCCGAGGTTGCGGCTGACTCCTTTTCCGCAGGAGACGGGCCAGTTCAAAGGCGAGCTTGGCGCCCAGGCTGTGGCCGAAGAAGGCAAAGGGCCGGTCCATGAGAGGCCGCAATCCGGCAAATATACGCTCCACAAGCAGCAGAAGATCGGTGCAGGGGGCCTCGGTGATCCTGTTTTCCCGTCCGGGCAGCTGCACGCCGCAGACCTGCACACCGGGCGGCATCTTCTCCTGCCACTGCCGGAAGATCGATGCGCCTCCCCCCGCATAGGGAAAGCAGAACAGCCTGAAATCAGGGTCTGCGCCGGGCGACGGCGGAAATATCCAGGACGTGCCGTTGTAATCGTTCATTCGCATACCAGGCTCCTCGTGCGGTCGCCGATGTCCGAAGAGAGACGGTGCTCCCTGTAGCGGACCGGGTCCGGTTCGGCGTGGACCTCTTCTTTCCGGCGGACATGCTGCGCCTTGCCGCACTGCCGCATTACGTCCACCCACAGGCCGGCGAGCTGCAACAGGTAGGGCTCGCTCTGAAACACGGGCGTCTCCCCGGAATCGGCAGCGTGCCTCAGCACGGCGAGCGCGGCCAGGATGCCTTCCGGCCAGTGCGTGGCGAAGATGTCGGCATACGACGGCGCATCCCCCGGCGTAAATTGTACCGTCGTCGGCTGACGACCGGCTCGGCGGCCGGCGTGAAAATGACGGGACATGATCGTGTCCGGCGCCCCTTCCCCGGAATCCGGCGCTTGCCGGCTCGACCGGGGATATCCCTGGGCCCAGATCACGGGACCGAAGGGACTGAGCAGGGACACGTTGCCGCTTTCCGAACCGATGCAGATGCGGTGCATGACGAGGTAGTTGTGCACCGCATCGTCCGGATCGAAATACTGCTGTATTCTGAGGTACGCCGGAATGCCGGCGAGCACGCCCTCGATACTCTTGAACGGCACGCATCCGATCCGCAGGGCCGCGACAGCGGACGGTTCCCAGGCGGGCGGCCCGTTCAGGGCGAACGGCTCGAAACCGCCCAGGGCCTGGCCCACGATGTCCAGGGCCGAGTACGGCAGCGCGGTGGTGATGTCGATGAACAGCGGCCGCTCGTGCCTGCCGCTCTGCCGCACATAATCGATGAAGGTCTGCACCGCCCGGATATGGGCGAAGTGGCTGTTGACATGGTACTGCACCCCCAGCCGGCGCGACAGTTGCAGGCATTCCCGCAGATCCGCGGGATGGAGCGGATGCTCCTGCACGACATGGATCCCCCGGCGCAACAGTTCCATGGCGATCCGAGTACCGTTGCCGCCCAGCAGGGTAGATTTGACGGCCACGCAGGCCATGTCGATATCTGCGGGCAGTTGTCCGGTTTCCGTGTACAGGGGCACGCCGAGTTCGTTCGCCAGGGTCCGCGAACGGGCGCTGCCCGCCGCCAGGATGCCGGCGAGTTCCATATCGCACGACCGCTGCACAAAGGCGGAAAGATAAAAACGGCCGTAGTTCGTGCCGCAGACCAACACCCTCGGTTGTCGTTTCATCTCGCCCCTCAGCCTTGCCCGGTCCGCAGAAGATGGCCGGCCAGCCGTCCACCCAGGGCGAGAATGGTCAGCACCGGCGGCACGGCCAGGGATTCGGGCAGCACGCTGGCATCGGCCACATAGACATTGTCGAACCGCGTCTTCAGATCGGCATCGACAATCTCGCCGATCCGGCAGGTTCCGGCCGGATGGACCGCCGCGATCCGGGAAAACCAGATGTCGCGCGCCCCGGCATGTTGCAGGATGTCACGGGCCACGCGCTTGCCGTATTCGAGTTTTTCGAGGTCGCGCGCGGTCAGGTGCTTGCAAATGCCGCCTTCGGCATCGAGCGAGCCGTCGCTGTCGTCGGCGATCTCGACCAGGAGCGACAAGGCCTGCCGGCCGGCGAACATCCGGCCCCGGATGCCCTGCTCTTTCAGCATCTGCATGTACACCATGCCCGGCACCGTGGCGTCGGCCAAGGTCACGCCGCCGTCGAGCAGCACCCCTGCCTGCCGGTTGGACTCGCCCCGGCCGGACAGCCGCCTGTCCTTGCCGACATAGCCGAAGGCGATCAGATAGGGGTCGTTGCACAGGGACTGGCCGGCCTCGGCCAGTCCCGAGTTTCTCAGGATCTGCGGCGAGCCGATGCCGCCCGCCGCGAGAACGACGGTGTCGGCCTGAATCCGCAGGGCGCCCTTGTTCCTGTCCACGGCCTGCACCCCGATGGCCCGGTTCTGTTCGATCAGCACCTTCTCGCAGCGGGTTCCATTCAGCAGAGTGGCGCCATGGCCGACCGCATCGAGCACCCAGCGGCGGGCATCCCAGCGCGCGCCGGTCCGGTCGCCCATGAACAAAGAGCCTTGGCGGAACTTGGCCGGATCGAGGAAGAACCGGTCGCAGTTCTTCCAGGGCAATCCGAGCTGCCGGGCCGACTGCGCGAGCATCCTCGCCTTTTCCCCCAGTTGTTCGTCCGCCAGCGGCCTGATGACGATATCTTTTTTGATGGCCCGGATCTCGTCGTCAAGGTCGATGCCATGCGCCGCGAATTTTTCCGGAGGCGCCTCCTCGCAGACACCGGCGTACATCATGGTGCTGCCGCCGGTGGTCAGCCCCCGCACCATTTTCATGACCGGCGCAGAGGAAGTTTTCATGATGCTGTGCTTCATCAGGCGCAGGCCGCCGAAATAGCGGGTTGGGTTGGGAAACAGTCCCGGTTCCGGTGGGTTGTCGTCCCCCCACTCCAGGATGAGCACCCGCCTGCCGGCTGCGCTCAGTTTCCTGGCCACCGCCGCCCCGCCCGGGCCCGAACCGACCACCACCACCTCGGTGGTCATTGTCTCTGTATTCGTCATACGGATATCCTCATTAAAAAATACCTGGAATCAGCATCCATTTTACTGTTTGTTTATATCGTGTGTATTCTTCCTTAAATATTTTCTCCAGCTCACTTTCCTCAAAATACGAAGTACAAATCCATAATAGCACAGTGCATACCGAAATTATTAAAGTGATGAGCACGCCGAATAAAAAAGAAATGCCCATATTCAACATAATCATACTGAGATAAATGGGATGCCTTATCTTTGCATATATTCCCTCTGTCACGATCATTTTTATATATTCTGTTTTGTCGTGAGATTGCTTATGATATTTTTCTGCCTTCCAATGGAAGGCAATTGCAGAACATATCAATATTCCGCCAAATATATTAGAATATGGGAAAATAGAATAATTGTACCATGAAAATTTCAATCCAATTATTCCAGTCGCTCCCAGGATAATCCATTCAACAAGCCCTCTTTTCCTGGGGTTGCCCAAAAAAAATCGTGATAGCGCGTGCTTATTTTTCAACATTGTCATTTTGCCCTCTTTCCTGTTGCCCCTTTCCCATGGCATTTTCATGAAATATCCGTTACCCGTGCCAGCGGGGACAACCAGTTGGTCCAATCCGAACGATTCTGCATCAACATGCCGTGCCA
>Ga0265295_1002866_pt1 | contig 26172 bp, 24 predicted proteins | sample Munlansysbiofilm_FD_192503 | JGI IMG/M metagenome (GOLD analysis project Ga0265295, IMG submission 192503) | Leachate microbial communities from a municipal landfill in Southern Ontario, Canada - Methane capture system biofilm | ecosystem: Engineered > Solid waste > Landfill > Unclassified ... | reverse complement strand
GATGGATGTCGAGCTGAAGATTCCGAATCCACCATCCACCATCGCCCCCGGCTATACCTTCGAGGGCTCCATCACCATCGAGGGCGAGACCAAGATTCTCTTGGTACCCCAGAGTGCGATAACGACGACGCGTGGAAGCAGCAGTGTCACCAAGAAGAACAGCGATGGCACCACCACCCGGGTCACGGTGACGGTCAAGTATCTGGGCGAAGGCATGAGCCAGCTGCTCAGTGGGGATGTCAAGGTCGGGGATACCCTGATCGTCCGGCGCACCGACACCTCCAACCCCTTCGCAGCCATTACCGGTGGTGGACCACAGATGAGGATGTTCTAAGATGGCAGAGAGTGTAATCAGGCTCGAGGATGTCTCCCGCTACTACATGATGGGTGACTTCATCGTCAAGGCGCTCGACGGCGTCTCGATCGATATCTCCCGTGGCGAGTTCACCGCCATCATGGGACCCTCAGGCAGTGGCAAGTCGACGATGATGAACCTCATCGGGTGCCTTGATACCCCCACCAATGGGTATATCGACATCGATGGCGAGAATACAGCCGGCCTCAACGAAGCCGAGCTCGCCTATATCCGTAACCGCAAGGTCGGCTTCGTCTTCCAGCAGTTCAACCTGCTGGGCAAGTTGACCGCCCTCGACAACGTCATCACCCCGCTCCTCTATGCCGGGGTCTCGACGCGCGAACGCAAGCAGATGGCAGTCCATGCCCTGGAGCGTGTCGGCCTCGCCGATCGGATGGACCACCGTCCCAATGAGCTCAGCGGCGGACAGAAGCAGCGTGTCGCCATCGCGCGGGCGCTGGTGAACAACCCGACGATCCTCCTGGCTGATGAGCCCACCGGCGCCCTCGATACGCGGACCGGGGGGCAGATCATGGAGCTCTTTGAAGAGCTCAACAGCGAGGGGAGGACTGTGGTCCTCGTCACCCATGACCGGGACCTGGGGATGCGTTGCCATCGCCAGATCCACATCCGCGATGGAAAGGTGGAGGCCTAGCATGCTGATCGAAAACATCAAACTAGCGTTCAATGCCATGCGCGGGTCAAAGATGCGGACCGCTCTCTCCCTCCTCGGCATCGTCATCGGAGTGGCCTCGGTGGTCGCAATCCTCACCATCGGTGACAGCGCCTCGAAGTCCATCACCGAGTCGATTGCCATCGGTGGCCTCGATATGGTCTCCATCTATCCCTCCTCGGGACAGCGCAATACCGGCATCTTCGATGAGGCGTTCGGTGATATGCTGAGAAATGACATCGAAGGGATCCAGGCGGTCTTGCCACAGAACAGCTCCACCGCACGGGTTCGCAACGGCAAGGAGTCGATCAACGCCTCGGTCGCCGGCGTGCTCAGTACCTACGCCTCAACGTTGAACCTCGAATTTGGAGAAGGGGAGTTCTTCTCATCGATGGACAACATCAACCGAAGGCAGGTCATCGTCCTTGGCTCCGCCATTGCAGAGGAGCTCTTCCCCGACCAGGTTGTGGTTGGCCAGTATGTCAGCCTCTTCAGGAGCCAGGCGAAGAGTTATCTTGTTGTCGGGGTGTTGGAGAGCAAGGACCCCTCGATCTCCCTCTCCTACAACAATAGTGTCTTCATCCCCTACAACACCTACAGCCAGCGCTTCATCCGCACCAATGGGGTAGGGTCATACGTGGTGAAGATCGCCGAGGATTACGACACCATTGAGGTCAGCGATGCCATCACCGAGTACCTTGACAATATCGTCGGCACCGACGGATACAGCATCTTCAGCCCCGCCTCCCTTGCCGAGATGGCCGAGCAGATCACCGGCACCTTCAGCTCCTTCCTCGCCCTCATCGCGGCGATCAGCCTGCTGGTCGGCGGGATCGGGATCATGAACATCATGCTCGTCTCGGTGGCCGAGCGCACCAAGGAGATTGGCATCCGCAAGGCCCTCGGGGCAAGCCCCAATGTCATCCGTGGCCAATTCCTTGTGGAGGCGCTGACCCTGACCCTGCTCGGGGGGATCTTGGGCATCGTCTTGGGCTCCCTGCTCAGCTATGCGGTGACGAACATGCTTGATTGGTCGTTGCATTTATCATATACCTCATTCATACTTGCGATGGGTTTCTCGATGTTCGTCGGGATCTTCTTCGGCTGGTATCCAGCGATGAAGGCCTCACGCCTGGACCCGATCGAGGCATTGAACTACGAGTAATCTCCATGGGGGTGTGATAGTTTGAAGAGAGAGCGTACACGATGGATGATCGGTGATGGAACGGAACCCTACATAGTCATCACCGGTCTTGCTGTGGCCTTTCTCATGCTCATCTTCCTGGTGGTCTTCCTCACCACCGCCCTGATCGATCGCGAGCAGCTCAGGATGCAGAGCGAGGCTGAACGCTCCTTCAACTCCGTCTTCCTCGCCTTGCAGGACTCCACCAGCAAGGCGCTGAGGACGATGGCCGAGGAGAGCGTCAGCGGCATCGGGGTGTACAGCTCGATGGGCAGGCGGGTGCTCAGCCTCGGCAATGTGCCGATGACCATCCCGCTCGACCGCTTCTCCTCCTCGCTCGAACTCATCAGCAAATCCAACCCCAATACCGGGGTGGCCACCTACAACCGTGCCACCAAGACGATCGAGTACATCCGCTTCAGCCGCTTGACGATCCTCTTGGATACCGGCCAGCTCACCCTCACCGAGAGTGGGCTGCTGCCCACCCCCATCGATTTCCCCGATGTACTCTACCTCCACTTCGATGGGGAGGCGTACCACCGGCGCCTGGTCCTCACCGGAGCCATCGGCATCGCATCAACGCTGGTGCTCATAGCCCTCTTCCTCCTGGTCTTGAACATCTACCGCTCGAACCGCCGCTACCGCGAGACCATCGCCAAGCAGGAGAGCCTGGTCAACCTCGGCCAGGCAGCCCGCACCCTGACCCATGAGATCAAGAACCCGCTCAGCGCCATCACCATCCAGCTCGCGCTCCTGAAGAAGACCCTCCCCGAGGAGTACATCAGTGACCTGGTCGTCATCGACCAGGAGCTCAAGCGCCTCTCGCAGCTGACCAACAAGGTCAGCGACTTTTTGCGCAACCCCCTCGGACAACCCGTCCAGGTGGACTTGAACGAGTTGCTGGAGACCCTGATCAAGTGCTTTGACAAACCCATCACCTTCAAGAGCGAGAAGCGCTACTACATCGACTTTGACGAGGACCGGGCACGATCGGTCTTCGAGAACCTCCTCAAGAACGCCGTCGAGAGTGCAGGGGATAGGGATCCCCAGGTTGAGGTCGAGATCGCCGGCGGAAAACGTAATATGCTGTACATCTCCATCATGGATCGTGGCGATGGCATCCCAGCCTCAGAGGCGCGCAAGATCTTCGATCCCTTCTTCACGACCAAGATCCATGGATCGGGCATCGGGCTCTCCATCTCGCGCCAATTCGTCAAGGCCCGTGGAGGCAACTTGCGTCTCTACCGGCGTGATGGTGGGGGGACGGTGGCTGAAGTGACGTTGCCGCGCAGCATCCACCCCATCCGCAAGAGTACAAAGGACACGCCATGAGAATCCTGATCGTTGATGACGAACCCAATATCCGTGAACTGATGCGCCGCTACCTCGGCCTCGACGGTATAGAGAGCGACTGTGCAGAGAACGGGCTCTCCGCCCAGCGGATGCTCAGCGAAGAGCATTACGATGCCTGCCTCGTCGACTTGAAGATGCCGGGCATGGATGGCCTGTCGCTGATCAAATGGATCCGCAGCGAAGGCTTCCGCACGCCCATCATCATGATCAGCGCCCATGGGGAGATCAGTGATGCGGTCACCGCCCTCAAGGAGGGTGCACAGGACTACATCGTCAAGCCCTTCGATCCCGAGGAGCTGGTCATCCGCCTCAAGAAGCTCGTCGATGCCCAGCAGCTGCGCAACGTCGTGGAGAGCGAAGGGCGGGGCAAGGCCGATGAGGCGGGCCCGGTCTTCCTCGGGGAGAGTGCGGCTATCAAGAAGATCAAGGAGATCATCCTCCGCATCAGCGACACCTCCTCCATCGTCCTCATCACCGGGGAGAGCGGCACCGGCAAGGAGGTCGTGGCCCGTGAGATCCATCGGGTCAGTACCCAGACCAACGGACCCTTCATCGCCATCAACATCGGAGGGGTGCCGGAGAACCTCCTCGAAAGCGAGCTCTTCGGCTACGAGAAGGGGGCCTTCACCGGGGCGATGAGCCGCAAGACCGGGATGTTCGAGTTGGCCAATGGGGGGACGCTCTTCCTCGATGAGATCGGGGACATGCCCCTCTCGCTGCAGGTGAAGATCCTCCGTGTCCTCCAGGAGAAGCGGATCACCCGCCTCGGGGGGACCACGGCGATGCCGATCAACGCCCGGATCATCGCGGCGACAAACAAGAACCTTGAGGAGCGTGTCCAAAGCGGTGCCTTCCGTGAGGACCTCTTCTACCGCCTCAACGTGGTGCGTATCATCATCCCCCCGCTGCGCCAGCGGCGTGAGGATATCCCGATCCTCGCCGCCGGAATCCTCAAACGCCTGAAAGCCGAGATGGGGCACCAGGTGGTCGGCCTCTCGCCTGCAGCCCTGGAGCTTCTCTGCCAGCACGACTTCCACGGCAACGTGCGTGAGCTGGAGAACATCCTTGAACGTGCGGTGATCTTCGCAAACGGCGAGGAGATCCAGAGCGATGAGCTGGACCTGCGCGGTTCGGTCCCGCTCCTCTCCACCGCACGTGAGATCGAGGAGAAGGCGGACCATGGCGATGCCCGTTCACTCAAGGAGCTGGAGGTCGAGGCGATCATCCGCTCGCTCCACCGCTGGGAGGGCAACCGCACCCGGGCAGCCGAGGAGCTGGGGATCAGCCGGCGGACCTTGATCAACAAGATTGCAGAGTATGAACTGAACTTATAGGAGAAGATACATGAAGATACCGTCAGAGTGGGACCTCACGCCCATCTATCCAAGCTGTGAGAGCGTCGAGTTTGCAAACGACCTCGCCTCGGTTGTCGAAGGGGCCACCGCCCTGGAGACGTACCTCAAGGAGGAGGGGTGTGACCTCAAGGAGGCGATCGACCGCTTTGAGTCCATGGTCGATCGCTTTTCCAACCTTTACGCCTATGCTTCGGCGGTCCTGACCCTCAATACGTCAAACGAGATAGCGCTGAGGGCAGTCAGCCGGGCGGAGGAGGTCTCCCTCTCACTCGAGCGTGCCTCGGTCTCCCTGATGAACTTTCTGGCCACCCGGAGCCAAGAGATTGCAGAACGCACGGCAGCCGGCGGTGACCTTGCCGCCTACCGCTACCCGCTCTCAGAGCTCCTCGAAGAGCAGCGCCACCTGATGAGCGCTGAGATGGAGGACCTTGCCGCAGACCTCGGCCGCAGCGGCGGCGATGCCTTCTCCCGCCTTCAGCAGGCGATGGGGTCGGCGATCAGCGCCGAGTGGGGGGAGGATGGCCCAAAGAGTGTCGTTGAGCTGCGCAACATGGCAAGCGACCAGGATCGTAACGTCAGAAAGAAAGCGTATGAGAGTGAGATCAACCTCTTCGAGGCGTATGAGATCCCCTTTGCCGCGGCCCTCAATGGGGTTACCGGTACCACCCTCACCCTCGCCAAGAGACGGAAGTGGGACTCTCCGCTCGACCGATCGCTTGCCACCTCGCGCATCGACCGGGAGATTCTCACCTCCCTGATCACCGCCATCGAGGACAACCTGCCCAACTTCCGTCGCTACCTGAAGGCGAAGGCGACACTGCTGGGTGTCGAGGAGCTCGCCTTCTATGACCTCTTCGCACCGGTCGGGACCCATGCCCGCTCCTACACCTACGAGGAGGCGCACGCCTTCATCGTCAAGCAGTTCTCTGCCTTCTCGCCCAAGATAGCCGCCTTTGCCGACAACGCCTTCAAGAAGGGGTGGATCGACGCCTTCAGCCGCCCGGGCAAGGTGGGGGGTGCCTACGACACCTCCTTCCCCCTGGCCAAGGAGAGCAGGGTCCTCTCCAACTTCGACAACTCCTTTAGTGGGGTGTCGACCCTTGCCCACGAGCTTGGCCACGCCTGGCACGACTCGGTGGTCTTGGACAAGCCCTACCTGCTTAGAAACTATCCGATGACGCTCGCTGAGACCGCCTCGATCTTCTCCGAGCAGCTGGTCTTCCAGGGAGCGCTCAAGGAGAGCTCCGAGGATGAGCGCATCACCCTCGTCGAGCACTTCCTCCAGGACTCGACCCAGGTCTGTGTCGATATCCTCAGCCGCTTCTACTTCGAGAGCGCTGTGTACGAGAGGAGGGGTGACGGCGACCTGAGCGCCGCCGAGTTCTCCGCCTTGATGGAGGATGCACAAAAACGCACCTACGGTGATGGGCTTGGGGTCTACCACCGCTACATGTGGGCAGCCAAGAGCCACTACTACAGCTGTGATTTCTCCTTCTACAACTACCCCTACGCCTTCGGTCTCCTCTTCGCCCTCGGCCTCTTTGCCCAGGCACAGGAGCAGGGGAGCGCCTTCTTCGACCAGTATGAGGAGATCCTCGCTGCCACCGGCAGCAGGAGTGCCCGTGATGTGGCAGCCCTCGCCTCGATCGACCTGGCCGACCACCACTTCTGGGATGGGGCGATGGGGGTGATCAACTCCTATATCGAGGAGCTTGTCGATGCGGCTTCGCGTTGAGCGACTCGTCTCCCAAGGACTCGCCCTTGCCCTCAGCAGTGAGGGCAAGCAGGTCCTTGTCTCCGATGCGCTTCCTGGCGAACTGGTTGATGTTGTAATCGAGCGGGAGCACGCCTCCTACCTCATGGCCAGGGCGACCAAGATCATCGAGCCCAGCTCTAGGCGCATCATACCGCCATGCCCCTATTGGGGCGTCTGTGGCGGCTGCGACTTTCAGTATGCCGAAGGCGCCTACCAGGGAGAGCTGAAGGAGGCGATCGTCGCAGACGCCCTCGAGCGCACCGGAGGCGTCAAGGCGGACTCCTATGTGATCGAGAAGCAGGCGACCGACACCCTCTGGGAATACCGCAGCCGTGCCCGCTTCTTCGTCGACCTGCACTCCAAAGAGGTCGGCTTTTTAGGACGGCTGAGCAACACCCTCGTGCCCATCGAACACTGCCCGGTCCTGGTGGCCCCGCTCAATGCGCTGCTGGCTGACCCCAAGCGCCTCTTCGATGCAGCGAGGCGCGAGATGTTCGCCAACCGGATTGCAAAGAACGGTCTTGTCGAGGTGCCGGCGTTCGCCGACGTGGAGCAGGCGGTGCTCCTGGATGAGGAGATCACGGTCGCAGTCGGTCCAAAGCACTTTGTACTCACCCCCACCGTCTTCTTTCAGTCCAACCTCTTCCTGCTGCCCGCCATGGGCGAGTATGTGAGCTCACTGGTAGTCGGCGAGCGCGTGATGGACCTCTACAGTGGGGTAGGGACCTTCGCCTCCTTCGTCGAAGAAACGGGACGGAGCGTCGTGGCCGTCGAGCGACAGAAGCAGTGCCTCGCCTTTGCCCGCCGCAACGCCCCGAACGCCACCTTCTACACCGAGGCGGCCGAGACCTGGGCCAAACGACAGAAGATGGGCGTCGATACCGTCATCGTCGACCCCCCGAGAACCGGCCTCGATGCCTCCCTCCCCTCCTTGATGGCCTCATGGAAGCCCGGGCGCATCATCTACGTCAGCTGCAGCGAGGCGAGCCTCGCGCGCGATGTGAAGCGCCTCGGCCACGAGGGGTACACGGTGCGCTCCCTGCGACTCTTCGATCTCTATCCGCAGACCTTCCATATAGAGACAATTGTTTCACTACAAAGAGGGAACTTGTAGAAATCCTTGAATTTAGGCACTTTGTTAAGCATATCGTGTTCACTGGCGAGGGTGAAAAGTGCAGGAATAAACACATCAAAGACTACGTTACCGTAAAAGTAGTCTTAGATGTAGGGTGTGGGAACACAAGAAATTAAATATTGTATGATTAAAGGGTATTGTAAAAGCAGTACCTTTAGCCTATTGACGGGAGAAAAAGAAATCAAACTTGAGAGAAATTTGAGATTTGTATTTTAATATTTTGAAGATAAACGACGGAAGGAGGAATATTGGTATGAATGAAAAAATTCTGTTGATTGACGATGAAAAAGGCATTGTTGTTACGATGAAAAATTACTTTGAAATGTCGGGCTATCAAGTGTATATCGCCTATAACGGCAAAGAAGCTCTGCAAAAAGTAGCATATAATCCCGATATTATTTTATTGGACATCAATATGCCCGACATAGACGGACTTACGGTCTGCCAACGTATTCGGGAAAATATCTTATGCCCTATCCTATTTTTGACTGCTCGAATTGAAACGAGTGATAAAATCAAGGGTTTTCAAGTTGGAGCAGATGATTATATTGTAAAACCATTTGACCTTGACGAGTTGGGCGCAAGAGTAGCCGCCCATTTACGGCGCGAAAACCGCAGACAGGAGCAAACTGTTTACCGTTTCTTCGGAGAAATGACAATCGATTATTCCAAACGGAGCGTTACAATAGATAATACCCCTGTCAGCCTTTCAAAAAAGGAATTTGACATTGTGGAACTGCTTTCTCAAAATGCCGGACAGGTTTTTGACAGGGAACGGATTTATGAAACTATATGGGGCTTGGAGGGTGATGGGAGTAGCGACACCATCATGGAGCATATTCGAAAGGTGCGGGTAAAATTCGCAGGGCTGACGATACACAATTATATTGAAACGGTTTGGGGGGTGGGCTATAAATGGAATGGTTAAAAAGCAAAAGTCTGAAGCAATCATTTTTCATTATCAGTAGTCTATTCCTCTGCGCAGGGCTGATATTATCTATTGTGTCTTTCATGTTATGTGTCAATCTAAGAACCGAAATTGAAACCTATCCTAAATATGAAATTACTTTGGATGAAAGCGGTAATGCGGCTTCGTTTGATAATACGAACCCCGATATGAAATTAGAAAATAATAATGCACATAATACTAAAATTATATTTCTGAATATACTTCAATTCGTGTTACCTGTTTTTTTTGTTATACTTTCTTTGGTATTAGCCGATATTGTCTTTTACCGACTTAAATTGAAAAAGCCGCTTTCTATTTTGAAAAGTGGCGCAGAACGCATACGGCAACAGGATCTGGATTTTGAAATTAAAAAATGTGCAGATGATGAATTGGGTATGCTTTGCAGTGCATTTGAGAAAATGCGAATAGAGCTTTTGAATAATAATAGGGAACTTTGGCGGCAAATTGAAGAGCGGAAACGATTGAACGCTGCTTTTTCCCATGATTTAAGAAACCCTGTAACCGTCCTAAAAGGAAGTGCGACTTTATTAAAAAAGAATTTAAAAAACAGAAATTTTGATAATGACAATGTGGAAGAAACTATTTCTTTGATTTCGCAATACACAAACAGGATTGAGGGTTATATAGAAGCTATGACTATGGCGCAAAAGTTAGAGGATTGGAAGTGCACTCCCATATCTGTAAATTGGTCTGTATTAACGAAAGAGTTAGAACAAAGCTTGTCTTTTTTATGCGAGAATACAGAAAAGAAAATCATGTTTTCTTCTTATGGAGCAAACGGTGAATTATTTGTAGATAGGACGATTATTCAGAATGTCGCAGAAAACCTTGTAAATAATGCGTTACGATATGCTAAGTCTATTGTAAATGTAGAATTATCACATAAAAATGGGAAAATGATGATAAGTATATTGGACGACGGTTCAGGTTTTCGGTCGGCTATTCTACGAAAGGGAGCGGCTCCGTTTTTGCGGGGTGACGATGCCATCGAACAGGAACATTTCGGCATGGGTCTTTACATTTGCCGGTTACTTTGTGAGAAGCACGGCGGAATTCTTATAATTGAAAATACTACGAACGGAGCAAAAGTAACGGCTTCCTTTCAAGTTTTGAAACCTTGAGGGATTTTTGAGATTTATGTTTTACACTCTCCTTATAAGCAAAAAAGGAGAGTGTTTTTTATGAACATTAAAGCAAAAGTGCTTTCAAAAATTTACGGTAGCGGCGAAAACCAAATTGTCGCACTTAATAAAGTCAACTTGGAAATTGCGTCGAGTGATTTTATATCTATTATGGGTCCGTCTGGCAGCGGTAAAAGTACGCTGCTACACCTACTGTCCGGGCTTGATAAGCCAACTGCAGGAGAACTTACCTATAATGGAAAGAATATTTATAGTTTTAGTGATAAGGAGCTTTCAGCATTTCGCAGACAGCGTATAGGATTTATCTTTCAACAATTCAATCTACTTCCTGTCTTAACAGCAAAGGAAAATATTATCATGCCGTTGCTTCTTGATAAGAAGCAGCCAGAGGAAGCCTATCTAAAACAGCTAAGTGACCTCTTGGGAATTAGTGACCGTCTAACCCATTTACCTCATGAACTGTCGGGAGGACAGCAACAACGTGTGGCGATTGCCCGTGCACTCATTGCGCAGCCGGATATTATATTTGCAGATGAACCAACAGGAAATCTTGATAGCAAAAGCGGCGGTGAAGTTATGGATCTGCTATATAATATTTGGCGCAAAATGGGAAAAGCCCTTGTTATCATCACGCATGATACCCGGATTGCACGAATGGCAGACAGGCAATTTGCCATTGTAGACGGCGTACTTTCGGAGGTGACGGCAAGATGAAATCCTATCGCGCTCTTGCGTGGAAAGAACTACAAGCGCAAAAGGTAATGGCAACTCTGATTTTCATTGCAGTAATCCTTTCCACCATGATGACAACGGTAATCGGACAATCCATTGGCATATTGAATGCCATGCGGCTAGAACAAGCCGCTGGCCTGAATGGAAACCGACATGCCACTTTACACCAACTGACTGCTGCACAGGCAAATGCTCTATCCGAAGATAGCCGTCTTTCCTATGTTGGAAAAATCATTCCCGTTGGTATTTCAGATATTCCGAGCAGCAAAATTTCTATCCTTTTGCGGGAATATGAGGGAAACTCCCTTTCTGCTTATCCCAGCAACGCACAGCTTGAAAGCGGCAGATTGCCGGAACAGGCGGGGGAAATTGCTCTGCCCCGTGATGTGCTGTCATTACTGAGTTTTAATGGCTCGATTGGTGATAGGCTTACGCTTCCCATTCACATATCGCTGCTGCAGGACACAGAAACAGCTTATGAATACTCCGGCGATTTTGTTTTGACTGGCATTTTGAAATCAAACTATGTCGGTTATGTTACTGGCACTACAACAGGAATTGTCGGTGTGGGAACTGCGTCAAAGGTGCTGCCCGAAAAGTATCAGCTTTATTCTGTTGATATTCGTACAGGGAGTAAGAATACTTTTCAAAGCACTCTTGACGATTTAACGCAGACTTACGGAATCCCCGATTATTGCGTACAATACAATGATATTTTGTTAAACGCGGCTGGTATTCCATATCGCATGGAAACGGAAATAAATACCGCCTCCGGCTTTTCCTATATGACCGTGACGGGTATCCTGATTGGTGCACTTGTCCTGATGGCAGGCGGACTTGTGATTTATAACATTCTAAAAATAGCGGTGACAAAGCGGGTGAAAGAATATGGGACGCTCCGTGCGCTTGGCGCAGAACGCAGAAAACTTTATACATTGGTTTCTCTCCAACTCGCCCTGCTTTGCGGCGTTGGTATTCCGATTGGCGTTCTGCTTGGGCTGCTATCCACACAAGGGATTTTAACGGCTGCAACCGGCTTTTTAAACCCGGATATTTTTATGGCAAATTCTCAAAGTGAAGTTTCAGCAATGATTTCCTCAAATTCTGGTGGTAAAATCATCCCCCTTGTAATTAGTGTGGGAATTACGCTTGTATTTGCTTTTATTGCCGCCATGCCCGCCGCCCGATATGCGTCAAAGGTATCACCCACGATTGCAATGTCGGGACGAATTGTAACGGTAAGACGTCGAAACCGTAAATCGGGACATATCTGCAACTTTGAAGCCTTTTACGCCCGCATGAATCTGAAACGAAACCGTGGAAAAACAGCCATTACAATTTTATCCCTTGTAATGAGTATTACCGTATTTGTGGCGTTGCAGAGCTTTTCAGGACTGTTGGATGCTTCTGTCGGGGTGGAGCAAATGTATCTTGGCGATTACTCCATGACGAGCCAATCCACAGGATTTTCACAGGAAGATGTACAGAGAATTCGGGAAACTCCCGGTATTGAGCGTGTCTCCACTTTGAAATACAGCCTATACCAACCAGACGAAATGGGAAATTGGGCGGGGATTAAAACTTCTTTCACACCACAACCCGGCGAAACCGTACAGGTCATAGGGTTAGATGAAGCAAGACTTCACGAATACGTCCCATCGATTTCCGGACAAGATTTACAGGCGTTAAAAAATGGTACAGCCTGTTTGATTAAAAATTCGATTGCTCTGTCTTACGGGAACACAGAACTAAAGAATACTATGCTATCAACAGGCGAAAGTATTTCCTTGAATGGAAAATCGCTAAAAATAGTTAGTGTGCTTAATAGTGCCGTTACCATTGAAAATGAGGGTTTTATCAATGGAATTCAAATTATTGTTCCAGATAATATATATGATGAATTAACCAGTCAGACACGTTATACCGAGCTTTATCCGGTCATTACCGAAGATGCCAACCGGGAATTAGTGGAGCAATCCATACAAGAAATCTGCCAGTCTGTCGGCGGAACATGGCTTTCTTATGAACAAACTGACAGACAGCTTCAAGAAAGTTATGAACAAATCCGTCGACTTGCATGGGGGCTAATATGGTTTGTTGGGCTGATTGGTATTTTGAATATCATCAACACCGTTTACACAAATATTCACACAAGAAAAACTGAAATAGGCATTCAGCGAGCAATCGGCATGAGCGCAAATAGCTTATACAAAACTTTTTTGTGGGAGGGTGCTTATTACGGTATCATTGCCACTGTAATAGGGGGGATTGCAGGATATATTTGCACTATTTTTATAAGTGCCGCTACTACTGACACAATACGACTTATACCCATACCCATTTTGCCAATTGCAGAAGCAGCTATTCTTTCTATAGCAGCTTGTCTGCTTGCAACTTATATTCCGCTAAAAAAGATTGCAAAGATAGATATTGTAGAGTCCATAGAAGCAGTTGAATAGAATTTTCAGTTTCGCAGCCGCCGCTTAATTGCTGGTACGAAATCATGCGGCGGTTTTGAAATAAAAATCAAAGCCGCCGTTTTTCTTTTCAAAAAATAGAATTACTGAGGGTGTATTAAAGTCACCCTTTTTTAAGAACACAGCGGTATTAAGGAGGATGCCGCCGTGTTCACTTCTATTCGACATAATTTGATACCCTTCTACATATCAAAAAAAGTCTACATCCTCTTGTGTCCCAATACCGGGAACGAGGTAGACGCAATGTGTTCCTATCATAGCGACGACACATACCGAGAGCGTGGTGTTGTTGACCAGGGAGTGATGGGGGCAGAAGCTGCCTTCCATCAGAAAACACCTCTTGATGACACAAGTGAACGTGATAGAATGTCTGGTAGAGAGGCGGTCTGAGCTCAGTCTCGGCGCCTTACGCGGAGAACAACATGAAGACCCATGTGGCATGCAAGGCATTGGTGAAGTTTTTCTCGACAGGGGTAGTGGTCGCCCTGCTGCTGTTCATCCCCGCCGGGACGCTGCACTACCCAAACGGGTGGCTCTTCCTCTCCCTGCTCTTCATTCCGATGGCCATCACCGGCATTGTGCTGCTCCTCAAGAATCCAGCCCTCCTTGCGCGGCGCCTTGCGTCGAAGGAGGAGCAGGAGGAGCAGAAGGCGGTGACCTGGCTGGGTAACGTGGTCTTCCTCTTGGGCTTTGTCAGCGCCGGCCTCGACTTCCGCTTTCAGTGGATAGGGGTACCCTCCTGGGTGGTCTGGACCGCTTCGTGTTTCTTTCTTGCAGGATATGTCCTGTGGGCCGTGGTATTGCGACAAAACGAGTACCTCTCTCGCACTGTCCAGGTGGAGAGCGGCCAGGCGCTCATCGACAGCGGCGTATACAGTATCGTGCGCCACCCGATGTACAGCGCTTCCATCATCATCTTCCTCGCCATGCCGCTCATCTTGGGCTCGCTCATCTCCTTCGCTATCTTCCTCTGCTACCCGCTTCTCATGGTGAAGCGGATCGCAGGTGAAGAGGAGGTCTTGCGCTGCGAGCTTGCCGGCTATGAGGAGTACACACAGCGCGTGCGCTATCGCCTCATCCCGTTTGTATGGTAGGCTGAGGCAATGAAGCTTACCGTTGCACTCTTGCAATTACTTTCGACCGGCTCCCTTGAGGGCAACCTCGAGAAGGGGATCGCCGCCTGCACCCGGGCCAAAGCCATGGGCGGTGATATCGCCCTCTTTCCCGAGATGTGGAGCATCGGCTATGCGCTCAAGGGGAGCCGAGAGGCTATCAGAGAGGATGCCGTCGAGGCAGATTCACACTATGTCATCACGTTTGGTCACCATGCAAAGGAGGTGGGGATGGCCATCGCCATCACCTACCTCGAAGCGGACGGGGAGCGCCTCTTCAATACGATGAGCCTCTTCGACCGCAGCGGAGATGAGGTGCTGCGCTACCGAAAGGTGCATACCTGCGACTTTGACCGAGAACAATACCTTGACGCCGGTGATGACTTTGCTGTTGTTGATCTGGATACCGAAGCCGGTGTGGTCAAGGTCGGCTCGATGATCTGCTATGACCGGGAGTTTCCCGAGAGTGCCCGGATTTTGATGCTCAAGGGAAGTGAGCTCATCCTCGTTCCTAATGCCTGCCCGATGGAGATCAACCGCCTCTCTCAGCTACGGGGGCGCGCATATGAGAATATGGTGGGCATCGCGACGGCCAACTACGGAGAGGGTACTCCTGATTGCAACGGTCACTCCTCGGCCTTCGATGGGGTGGCATACCTCCCTGATGGCAGCTATAGACAGATGTGCATCCTCGAGGCCCCCGCCGGGGAGGGGATCTTTCTTGCACACTTCGACCTTGCCATGATGCGCACCTACCGGGCGACCGAGGTGCATGGCAACGCCTATCGACGGCCTCGTTGTTATGGCATGCTAGTCAGTGATGAGGTCAATGATCCGTTTGTTCGAGACGATAAGGTGGGACGATGAAGAGAGCGATAGAGTGGGCGAAGATCAACGCAGAGAGTATCGACCGCTGGGTCGAGGCGGGGTGGCAGTGGGGCGTTCCCATCGACTGCGAGACCTATCGAAGAGCGGTCTCAGGCGACTGGTCGCTGCTGTTGACCCCGACCAAGCCGGTTCCCAAGTCCTGGTTTCCTGCCCTTGAGGGGGCGCGGGTGTTGGGTCTGGCCAGCGGGGGAGGGCAGCAGATGCCGATCTTCGCAGCCAGAGGGGCTGAGTGTACCCTGCTTGAGTATTCCCAGCGGCAGATCCAGAGCGATGTGATGGTATCTGAGCGCGAAGGGTATGCCCTTGAGGTGGTGCATGCCGATATGAGCAGGCCCTTGCCGTTTGCTGACGAGAGCTTTGACCTGGTCTTCCATCCCGTCTCCAACTGCTATATCGAGGAGGTTGAGCCACTGTGGAAGGAGTGCCATCGAATTATTAGGCCAGGAGGCCTCTTGATGGCGGGCCTTGACAATGGGGTCAACTTCATCGTCAGTAACGATGAGCGGACCATTATCCACCGCCTGCCCTTCAATCCGGTCAAGGATCCTGCACTCCTACAGGTGCTCGAACAGGAGGACTCAGGCATCCAGTTCTCCCATACCCTCGAAGAGCAGATACGGGGGCAGATCAAGGCAGGCTTTCGCCTCGTCGACCTCTACGAGGACACCAACGGCAGTGGCTTTCTCCATGAGATGGGAGTGCCGACCTTCTGGGCGACGTTGGCGGTCAAAGAGGTTGTTACAGACTCTCCTTGTAGCTGATCGCCCACGCCTCCATTGCGCTGATGATCCCGTCAGTCTCCATGGATCGAAGGCTTTCGGTCAATATCTCTTTCGATGGAGAGATGGCAGTGGCTGCCGGCCACGTCAAGGAGGCCCACATCAGCTACACCGGCGAGGTGATGCTCAGTGTAGCTCCCTTCTCCATCGGCAGGAGGTTCGATGAGAGTGCAGGCATTGAGGTGTGGGCCCTGTCGTAAGAATTCAATCGGATCGACACGCTGATTTGTGTGTCCAGGTAGCGCATTGAAGCCACTTTCATGATAGACTACCCGTAAGGGGGCTGGTATGAGAGATGGATTTGTCAAGGTAGCTGTTGCTGCAATCGAGGTGACTGTAGCGGACATCGAAGCCAATATCGCCAAGATCATAGCCGTGATCGACGATGCGGTTGCCCAGGATGTGCGTATCCTGGTCCTCCCTGAATTGGTGACTACCGCCCTCAGCTGTGGTGATCTCTTCTTCCAACACCAGTTGCAGCAGAAGATCGGGGAGGGCATCGTCGCGGTGCTCAAGGCGAGTGAGAGGAGTGATCTGCTCATCATCCTTGGCTCCCCCATCATCGTCTGTGGGGCGCTCTACAACTCTGCCGTGGTTATACAGAGTGGCCGCCTCCTCGGTGTCGTGCCGAAGGAGCACCTCATCTCACCGTGTGGCATCGACCAACGGCGGTGGTTCGTCCACCCCAGGACAACCTACCGGGAGACCGAGCTCTTCGGGCAAAAAACATGGTTTGGCACCGACCTGCTCTTCAAGTGCACGACGATGAATGATTTGGTCGTCGGGTGTGAGATCGGGGTGGACCTCTACAACATCTCGCCGCCAAGCAGTCGGCTCGCCGTGGGCGGGGCGACGATCATTGCCAACCCTGCGGTGATCAACGAGCTTGTCGGCTCTCGTGACTACCAGAGCCTCCTTACGCGGCACCAGAGTGCCAAGCTCGCCTGCGCCTACCTCTATAGCGGCGGAGGGGAGGGGGAGTCCACCACCGATTTTGTCTACACCCCCCACCTGATCATCGCTGAGAACGGACGATGCCTGGCCCAGAGCATCGATGAGAGCGGCGTCCTCCTCATCAGCGAGATCGACGTTGAGCGTCTCGCCCTTGAACGCCGAAGGCGGCAGATCACCGCGTGTGACATGTCCTTCACCAGCATCCCCTTCTCCCTGGAGGTTAGACCCACCACGCTCACCCGTACCTTCCTGACCCATCCCTTCGTCCCCAATGCCGAAGAACGCGGCGAGCGGCTTGAGCGCATACTCACCATCCAGGCCCTCGCCTTGAAAAAGCGCCTCCAGCATACCGGCATCAAGCGCGTCATCCTCGGCCTCTCCGGCGGTCTTGATTCGACCCTCGCCCTCTTGGTCTGCATCCGGACCGTCGATATGCTGGGTCTGGACCGGAGCAGTGTCATTGGTGTCTCGATGCCAGGGTTTGGCACGACGGAGCGGACACGCGGCAACAGCGAGGCGTCCGCCGAACTCTTGGGCATCGACTTCAGGACGATCCCGATCGCCGAGGCGGTGGCCCAGCACTTCAAGGATATCGGCCATGACCCGAGCGTGCATGATGCGACCTATGAGAACAGCCAGGCACGGGAGCGTACCCAGATTCTCATGGACCTGGCCAATAGCCTGGGAGCCCTGGTCATCGGGACCGGAGACCTGAGCGAGCTCGCCCTGGGGTGGGCGACCTACAACGGGGACCAGATGTCGATGTACAGCCTCAACGGGTCGGTCGCCAAGACCCTGGCACGAGAGCTGGTGCGCTACGAGGCGAGCCGCTTTGATGAGCCGCTACGGTCCATCATCACCGATATCGTCGATACCCCGGTCAGCCCCGAGCTGCTGCCTGCCAATGAGGGGGCCATCACACAGAAGACCGAGGAGATCCTCGGTCCCTACGAGGTGCATGATTTCTTCCTCTACTACATCCTGCGATGGGGTTTTGGGCCGAAGAAGGTGCTGCGCCTTGCCGAGCGCGCCTTTGGGGGGTCCTACACCAAGAAGGAGCTGGAGACGTGGCTCGCCACCTTCTATCGACGCTTCATCAGCCAACAGTTCAAGCGCTCATGTATGCCCGATGGACCGAAGATCGGCTCGGTTGCGCTTTCGCCGCGTTCAGCGTTCGTCATGCCCAGTGATGCGAGTGCTGATCTCTGGCTCTCTGAAGTAGATAGCAATTTTGTATAGGAATTCTACAATATATAGGACGATTGTTTGTAATCCTTTCGCTCTTCTGCTGTTATAGGTAGTGAGGAGCGTACTTCATTATCATGCTAAAAAGAGTGCTGGCCGTGTTGGCCGTGCTGTGTATACTCATCCCCGCCTCCGTTGGAGCGCGTAGCCTGGTCAACGTGAGCCTTGGTTTCGGTGCAAGCTATCTTGCCCCGGACGATGTTGAGTTCAGTCAGGGACTATCCAATCCTGACAACTGGCACTTCCATGGGGAGATCAGTGCACGCCTCGCCTTCATCCAGGCCCAGGCGTTGGTTTTTCCGATGGAGTGCCCTTCGGGTAACCAGGGGATCCTTCTGGTCGGTATGGGTTCATTGAGCCTGCCGATGGCGGGATCGCTCTTGAGTCTGGAGGTCGGTGGTGGAATCGGGTTGACCTATATCCCCTCCAACTCCGAGCAGACACGCCCATCGTACATCCTCGCCGGTGGCGAGAGCAAAGATGTCAGCTCCATGACCTTCGGTGAGGCGTTGTACCGGAGCCCGATCTACCTACAGGCGGGCGTCGCTACTGAATTGGGTCCCATAGCACTGCGTTTGAGGTACTTCATGAGTACCCACACGGCACTTGAGGACGTCTTTGGAGAGAAGGGGTTTTGGAGCATATTTAACGTAGATTCGGGTGCTCTCTCCCTTGTGCTGTCACTGAAAATGTTTTAGATTCTAGACACAGTCGGTGTTTTAATTAAACAAAGGGGTATTAATATGAAAAAGAAGCTTCTAACTATCCTCCTTATTCTATGCGTGGTTGTCCCGGCGACACTGAGTGCCAAGGTGTTTGATATCAGCTTGGGGCCCAATGTCCAGTTCAAACCGGACTTCGATGAGATCAGCTCAGGCGATATGGGTGAGCTCTTCGGCAAAATCGAGAACTACGCCTTCGGCGCCGACTTGAGGATGAAGATCCTCCTTGCAGAGGTTGACCTCATCGGTACCTTTGGCAAGATCGGCGTGGCAGGTTCTGATTACGTCGAGATCTCGTTGCTGCCCACCGCCGGTGTCTCCTTCGACCTCTTTGGCTTCACCCGCCTCGGCATCGGCCTTGGACCCCGGTTTCGGGTACTCATCGACGATGATGGCGATGCCAAGGTGTTGGGTAACTCCGGAAGCATAGAGTCCTGGGAGAACTTTGGCGATGCGTTCATAAAGAGCCCGCTCGCCCTCAGGGCATCGGTGGACTTCAAGCTCGGCAAGGTGTGGCTCGGGGCCAATTATACGCTCGATACCGAATACACCTTCGAGCAGTATGATAAGTTTGACAAGCTCTTCAGTGCCGAGTGGACCAAGGGCCGCTTCGGTGTCTCCCTCCTCTACTCCTTCTTCTAGGTGCTATACGTTCAGACCCTCAGGCCCGGGAACATCCCGGGCCTGACTTCTCTTCTCTGCTTCGCCCAAGTGTGGTACAGTGGCGCTAAGGAGATCGTATGGGACAGAAAGGGTTCTTTCGCTCGGCGCTATCTGCACTGCTTGTCGCGGTGCTATCGTTCTTCATCATCTACTTCTTTATCCCCAGCATGGGGATGCAGTATCTCGGGCTCAGCTTCTCGCTACGCGAGGGGTCGGTGAATGCGCAGGTCATGCAGGCGATGGGGGAGATGGAGGGTGGGGTCGAGTTGTCCAAGGAGGCGGGCGACCGCTTCTGGAAGGCGCTCAACAGCCGTGAGTTCCGCCTCCAGTTCAAGGCGGCTACCGAACAGGGCGAGCAGGCGGTAAAGAGTGCGGTGCAGGGTCTGGTGGACAGGGTGAAATGAGCAGCTTGACCTTCCTGGGAACCGGGACCAGCCACGGCATTCCGGTCATCGGATGCACCTGTGAGGTATGTACCTCAACCGATGTGCGTGACAAGCGCTATCGATCGAGTGTCCTCTTCAGCAAAGATGGCTTCAATCTGCTCATCGACACCAGCCCGGAGTTCCGCCTGCAGGCCCTGCGAAGCGGCCTGACACGCCTTGGGGCGGTCCTCTATACCCACGATCACGCCGATCACTTCAATGGCATCGATGACCTTCGTGTCTTTTGCAACGACCGACGCCTACCTGTCTACACCAGCGAGGAGGTGAAGACCTCCATCGAGAGCCGTTTTCCTTACGTCATAAACGGCGATGGCATGGGGATCCCCCACCTGGATGTGCAGGTACTCACCCCCTTTGAGCCGGTCGCTGTCGGTCCCTTCTCTGTGATGGCAATCCCCATCATGCATGGGAAGAAGAGCATCTATGGCTACCGGGTCGACAATGTCGGCTACCTTACCGATTGCAGCGAGGTTCCCAGTGAGAGCCTGGACCACCTCCAGGGCCTGGAGGTCCTGGTGGTCGGGGCCCTGCGCTACTGGCCCCATCCCAACCACTACTCGGTCTTCGAAGCTACGGCGCTGGGTACCCTCCTTGCCCCTGAGCGGGTGTTCTTCACCCATCTCAGTCACAAGCTGGGTCACAGAGCGCTGCAAGAGCAGCTCAAGGAGGGCTTCTTTGTTGCCCATGACCAGCTGACCATCACACTCAAGGATTGAACATGGATGACCTATTTACACAGCAGGATACTGAGAGGAAGAAGCTCTACATCATCGACGGCTACGGCCTCATCTATCGCTCCTTCTTCGGCTTCTTCAACAACCCGATCCGCGATTCGCAGGGGAACAATATCTCGGCGGTCTACGGCTTCTTCTCAACGCTCCTCAAGTTGATCCGGGAGTATGAGGCCCACTACCTGGTGGTGGCGATGGATACGGCGGGACCGACCTTCCGCCACGAGCTCTATGAGCCGTACAAGGCAAACCGCGAGGCTGCCCCGGAGGAGCTCCACAGCCAGGTACCGATCATCACCGAGATCTTGAAGGCCCTGCGGGTGCCGACCATCGAACGGCAGGGCTTCGAGGCCGATGACGTCATCGCGACCTTGACCCGGGAGGCGAAGCGGTGCGGGCTCGAGACGATCATGTTCACCGGGGACAAGGACCTCCTCCAGCTCGTTGATGGGTCCACCAAGGCGCTCCGCCCGGCAAAGAAGGGGGAGAATTTCTACCGCCTGATGGGTGAAGAGGAGGTCATCGAGGAGTTTGGGATCAAGGCGAGCCAGGTTGTCGACTACCTCGCCCTCATCGGCGATTCCTCTGACAACGTGCCCGGGGTGAAGGGTATCGGACCCAAGGGAGCGGTGAAGCTGCTGGGCGAGTATGAGGATCTTGATGAGATCTACGCCCATCTGGAGAGCCAGCCGGCGGGGATGAGAAAGCGGTTGGAGGAGGGGCGTGAGAGCGCCTATCTGAGCCGGGTTCTGGTGACGTTGAGAAGCGACCTCTTCACCGTCGACTCCTTTGATACCCCCCAGTACCTGGTCGAGGATGTGGACTACCTTGCCGCCATCCCGCTCTTCGAGGCCATCGGGATGCGCTCGATCATCAAGACACTGCAACAGGCAGGCGAGGAGGGTGGAACCCAGGCGAAGACTATCGAGGAGCAGGAGCCGGCTCCCGAGAGTGCCTACCACCGTATCACATCCGTTGAGATGCTGGAGCGCCTGCTTGGTGAGGCAGAGAGCGAGGGAGGGGTCATCGCCTTCGATGTGGAGACGACAGGCCTCTCTGAGATGGAGAGTGCGATGATCGGCTTCTCCTTCTCCTGGCAGGTGGGGGTCTCCTACTACTGTGCGCTGACGCACCAGGGCAAGCGGCTACTGGATGAGGACGGGGTGCGCACCACCCTTGCCGCCTTCCTTGAGAGCGGCCGCCTCTCCTTGGTCGGCCAGAACCTCAAGTTCGACTACAAGGTCCTCTACCACTGGGGCGTGAAGGCGAAATGCCTCCTCTTTGATACCATGATCGCCGCCTGGCTGCTGGACAGCGCCTCGGTCTTCAACCTCGACTACCTCTCTGACAAGTACCTCGACCACAAGACGGTGCGCTACAGCGATATCGTGGGCAAGGGGCAGAGCCTGGATGACCTCGACCTGGAAACGGTGGTCACCTATGGTGCCGAGGACTCTGATGTCACCTGGCGCCTCTACCGCCTCTTTGACGAGCTGCTCAAGGCCCGGGGCCTCAGCCACCTGATGGGTGATCTTGAGATGCCGCTCCTCTTGGTCATCGCCAAGATGGAGATCGAGGGGATCTTCCTCGACAGGGGCCTCATCGAGCCGCTTGCCATTGAGTTCGAAGCGCGGATCGAGGCCATCAGGGAGGAGATCTTTGACATCGTCGGCCATGAGTTCAATCTCAACTCCCCCAAGCAGCTGCAAGAGGTGCTCTTCGTCGAACGGAACATCCCGACCGGGGCAAAGACCCGGACCGGCTTCTCCACGGCAACCGATGTGCTCGAGCCGCTGAGGGAGAGCTATAGGGAGGTCGACCTGATCCTCAACTACCGGATGCTCAACAAACTCAAGTCGACCTACATCGACACCCTGCCGCTGGAGGTGAATGAGCGTACCGGACGGATCCACCCCTCCTTCCTGCAGACGGGGACGGAGACCGGCCGCCTCTCCTGCCGGGAGCCGAACCTCCAGAACATCCCTGTCCGTACCGAGGAGGGGAGGAGGATCCGCTCCGCCTTCACCGCCAAGAAGGGGTGCTGCCTCCTCTCGGCCGACTACTCACAGATCGAGTTGGTCGTGCTCGCCCACACCGCCGATGACCCCGACCTCAAGCAAGCCTTCATCGATGGGGTCGACGTCCACCGCGCCACCGCCAGCAGGATCTTTTCCGTCCCGCTCGAGGAGGTGGACAGCGACCAACGCCGTGTTGCCAAGACCATCAACTTCGGGGTGATGTATGGGATGGGGGCCCACTCCCTCTCCCAGGATCTGAAGATCAGCTTCTCCGAGGCGCGTGCCTTCATCGCCCAGTACTTCGAGCGCTATAGGGCAGTGGAGGCGTTCATCAAGAGGACCCATGCCCTCGCCCAGGAGCAGGGGTATGTCGAGACCCTGCTCGGCCATGTGCGGACGATCAGCGAGATCACCAGCCGGAGCCCTGTGGAGCGGGCCAAGGCAGAGCGGATTGCCGTGAACACCATCATCCAGGGGACGGCCGCCGATATCATGAAGCTTGCGATGCTGCGGGCGGACCGGATGATCGGGGAGGAGGGGCTCTCGTCGCGCCTGTTGCTGCAGATCCATGACGAGCTGATCTTCGAGGTCCCCATGGCAGAGCGCGAACGGATGGAGGCCCTGGTCAGGGAGGCGATGGAGGGCGCGGTGACGCTCTCGGTCCCCCTGAGGACCTCGATCGTGGTTGGCACCAACTGGGGGGAGCTCTCCTGATGACTGTCATAGGATTGACCGGCAAGGTGTGCGCCGGAAAGAACCAGTACGCCGAGCTCTTGGAGCGCTCTGGCGCAGAGGTGATCGATGTCGACCGTCTCGGCCATCGGGTGCTCGAAGAGCAAACGGCGGCGGTCGTTGCTCGCTTCGGCCCCTCAGTTGCCGTTGATGGGGTGGTCGACCGCAGTGCGTTGGCCCGGATTGTCTTCTCTGATGGAGCCGCCCTTGCGGCGTTGGAGGGTATCGTGCACCCGGCGATGGTCGAGGCGTGCAGAAAGATCATCACAGAGAGCACCAAGGCCGTGGTGGTGATCAATGCGGCCCTGCTCCATCGGATGGGGCTTGCCGGCCTCTGTGACCAGGTTATCTTCGTGAAAGCCCCTCTTTTGGTGCGCTATCGACGATGCAAAGCACGCCAAGGACTCTCTTGGAAGGCGTTTTGGGCACGCAACAGAGCCCAAAAGGATATCAGGGTTGACCTCCTCAAACCGGTGACTGAGGTCAAGGTATTCCACAATAGGCGTTCCCGAACGATAATTTATCGACAAGTGGCAAGCTATTGTGATACGATAGGACTAGATATTTCAGCGGAACGTTGAAATTTTGTTACAAGAGGGTTTGAAATGAAGAAATCGGTACGGATCAATTTGCTGGTCATCACCATCGTTGTGACACTCGTTGTCTTCGCTGGGCTCTGGTATCTGCGCCCAGGGGTGTCTGACGTTATTCTCCAGCAGGCTCGAGTTCGTCAGAGCCAGCCTTTGATGGAAATCACCGAACCTTTGAGGAAACCGAAAGCCGAGGACCTCATCGATACCACCGAGCTCAGCAAGAATCTGAAGCGTGAGATCGTGCCCTCTATAACCGAGGCCGTCAAGGCTGAGCTACTCGCCGACCCGACGTTTGTCAGGTCGGAGGTGGAGCGCATTGCCGTCTCCTCCCTGAAGTCAGAGCTCGAGCCGGCGATCAAGAGTGCGCTGCTCTCCGATGCCGGCTTTGCCGCATCGGTCTCCAAGCAGGTCAATGTGGAACCGCTGCAGAGCCGGATCCAGCCGGCGATCAAGAGTGGGGTGGCGTCTGATCTCAGCCGTGACAGTGGTTTTATCAAGGCGGTCTCGAGCCAGGTTGAAACCGCCTCGGCGATGCGGGCACAGGAGAGTGCCATCGCTGCAGTCAAGCGGACAAATGACCAGATGATCTCGTCCCTGAGAGCTGAGGTCAACGCCCAGATCGCAGCTATTCCTGCAACTACGATTATCAGTGCCGGTGATTTGGAGGGTGTTGATGTGAATCGCGTCGTCGCCCTGGCGGTCGACCAGCAAATCCCCACCATCGTAGAGGCTGTGGTAGGGCGGATCGAAGCCAATCGTGACCTCTACCTCGAGGCGTTCCGTGCAGCCTTCGGCTCGGTGGTCCGTGAGGACGAGGTGGTGGATCTCTATATCGCCTACCGCAATGACCTGGTCCAGGATCTGGTGCCAGTCATCCTCGACGATATCGAGGCTCAGCTGAAAGGGGAAGTTCCCCCGAGTAGGAAAGTCGTCGAAGAGAGCGTCCCGCCGATGGCAGTAGTCGAGGTGGAGGCGGTGCCCACCGTACCCGTTGTTGCCACGCCTCCGGTTCCCTCTGCCCCCTCTGCCCAGGTCAAGCAAACCCCTGTAGCACCCAAGGAAACCCCTGTAGCACCCAAGGAAACCCCTGTAGCACCCGAGGAAACCCCTGTAGCACCCGAGGAAGCCGCTGTAGCACCCGAGGAAACCGCTGTAGCACCCGAGGAAACCGCTGTCGTCGTAGCCCCTGCGGTGCCGGAGGTCCCCTCTGTTGGGAAGATCACCACCGAGAGCATGGGGGAGGCGGAGTATGAGGCTGAACGCCAGAGGCTCCGCACCGAGGCGATCGACGCGGTATTGCGGCTTATCGGCGAGTAGGCGGATCGACGTACCGCCTCGTCTCCCCATCACAGGTTTTGAACTCCCAGACCCCCTCCTCAACTTCTGAGGAGAGGTACTGGTTTATAAGCGGGACCTTGCCCCCTCCCTGGGGGAGATCCACTGCGTAGGTGGGCATCGCCAGGCCACTGAGGCGCTGGCGCAGGGCTGCCTCCAGCTCCAACCCCCTCTTGATGGGGACACGCAGGTGTGCCGTCCCCTCCACCAGGTCACCCTGGAAGAGGTAGTAGGGCTTGATGCGGTTGAAGACGAGACTATTGCAGAGGTTCACCAGCGTCTCCACATCATCATTGACCCCTTTCAGCAGTACGGTCTGATTCATGGCGGGGATGCCTCCATCCACGAAGCGGGACACCGCCTCCACGGCCTCTCCGGTGAGCTCCCGGCTGTGGTTGAACTGGGTCATCAGGTAGAAGGGGGCGGTGTCAAAGCGCCTGATCATCGCCACCAACGCTGCGGTTATCCTTTTGGGGTCGGCTGCAGGGATGCGGGTGCAGATGCGGATGACCAGGTCCGGCCTCTTCTCCCTGAAGGCCCTGATCATCGCCTCGAGGCGATGGTCGGAGATGGTCAGCACATCGCCGCCGGTGAAGAGGAGTTCGGTGATCTCACGGTGCTCGGCCACATACTGTGCGGCTCGCTCGATCTGCTGGCTTGAAGCCGGCCCCTGGTCGGAGGCGGTGAAGCGGCGTCGGAAGCAGTGGCGGCAGTGGATGGCACAGACGTCGGTGGTCAGGAAGGCGGCACGGCTGGGGTAGCGGTGGATGAGCCGTTCGGTCTTGGTGTAATCCACCTCTGCCTGCGGGTCGAGGCCCACCCC
>Ga0265295_1002865_pt1 | contig 26176 bp, 13 predicted proteins | sample Munlansysbiofilm_FD_192503 | JGI IMG/M metagenome (GOLD analysis project Ga0265295, IMG submission 192503) | Leachate microbial communities from a municipal landfill in Southern Ontario, Canada - Methane capture system biofilm | ecosystem: Engineered > Solid waste > Landfill > Unclassified ... | reverse complement strand
TACCGTTTGATATTTGTTGGGATGCAAAATAATAGGTTCAAAAATCATGCAATGTTCGTGATCCAAAAATGTAAAAATCATATCCAAATGGATAAATGATTCGGGTGAATCGGGCAATTCTTGTACCAGAATTGTTTTCTTTTTCTTATTGCTCTGTGCCAAAAGACGAGAAATGATAAAATCAATGCCTTGAGAGGATGTTCTTAATCCTTTTCCAATTAGAATTACATCTTCGCGAGCTACCAAAACATCACCTCCTTCTATAATTGTCTCTTTTCCAGGATTATACCACGATGGATTAATGGTAGAAGTATTGAAAACACCAGAATAATTGAAAATTGCTTCCATAATAATGGATTCTCTTTCTCTGATTTTATTTGCCATTCGTCCAATGAGTACGTCTTCCATTAGGGAAATTGAAGCGTCTCTAGTAAAATAAAAATTATAAAGAGGATACAAAGAAAAACGCTCTTTGCTCATAAAATTTGTCAAGGTATCTGTTCGTAGTGGCTCTCCTTCAATCAAAACACGCGTTAAATGTTCCGAAGAATACTCCATCAATTCATTTTGTAACTCAACCAAATTTTCACTTTTACAAATGGATTGAATTAATAAAAAACGAGCCTTGGGATTGTCTAAAACTTTGTAGAGTAGGTCTTTGATTTCAAATGTTTTAGAAACTTTTTTCAAAACACCACTGATTTGAGTATGCTCCCAACGTGCAATGTCTAAATTTAAAATATCACTATATAAAGCTCTTTGAGCATTCTTAGGGGTCATGTTTTCGACTTCCGCACCCGGTGTGTGAACGATAACTCCTTCTAATTCACCAATTTCCGAAGTTACGTTTACTTTCATTTCGTTCATATCTTCCAATTTTTGTTGCAAAGATAAAAACTTATATTACCTTATCAAAATATAGTTCAGGTATTGTTGATTTTTCATTTTGCTAAACGATGTATTGTGGTGAATGGAAATGTTTTATCTTCGATAAATAGCTGTAAAAATGTGACGAGTCCCGAAGAATAAAATTCGCCTTTTTGCTTGGATTTGTAATTCTTCGAGGATCCTCGATAAAATATGAAATTGCATTTGCTACATAATTTATTGTAAATCAGAAAAATGAATCGCCCGTGGCGGAGAAGTTCTTAACTATTCAGCAATTTCTGTTTTGTCGGGATGATGAGTTATAAGAAAGTAACGAATGACAAGTGCGCGAAGCGATGATAATGTGATGATGAGGTAATTAGCTGATGTGCTGATTGCGCAAAGCGTGGATTGGTCGTCGCGGATGGCCTTCGCTTTTTTTGTTCACGATTTTTTTCGACTTTAGAAATAATCTAGTTCAAACATTGTATGCTCTTTATATACTCCAAGGATGCTGTTAGGATGGAGATAGAATGCTCTTAAGATGGAGATAGAGTTTTTAAGCATAAGAGTATCAGACACTTAAGTGGCAAAGAGATTACTAAGGTATTACTAAGGGTGCTTAATATGTTGATTTTAAGTGATTTGTAAACATTGAAAAACGCTGATTTTATGGAATTGAGTGAAATAAGGTATTTCCCTAAGGATATTACGATCTCATCGAAATGCAATAAATGACAAAACAACAGATCCTGACCCTCCCTGAAACAAGTTCAGGATGACTGCAAACAAGTTCAGGATGACTGCAAACAAGTTCGGAATGATCCTGTGTGTCATTGGTAATGCAACGGAGTGAAATGAGAAATCTGTATGAGGTTTTCATGAATTTCATTTATATTTGCCCAATAATTTTGATTAGATTTTAAAATCATGAAAAAAACTTTTTTATCACTCTTATTACTCTTTGTTTTTGGAAATATTTTTTCTCAAAACAGTCCTGATTTAACTCCTTGGTTTGAAAAAACAAAAGGTACGGAAACTCCAGATTATGCTGCAACCATTGATTATTGCAAATTACTGGCTGCCAATTCTAAATTTATCCGATATTCAGAAATGGGAATCAGTCCGCAGGGAAGGCCCATTCCTCTTTTAATTATCGATAAAAATGGCTTTACTTTGCCTGCTCTTATTCGGGCGAAAGGCAGAAGTGTGGTTTTGATTCAAGCTTGTGTTCATGCGGGGGAACCCGATGGAAAAGATGCCATGTTTTTGTTGCTTAGAGATATGATTGTTTCTCAAAAAGGTTTGCAGTGGCTGGATAATGTGAGCATTGTTTTTATTCCTATTTTTAATGTAGACGGACACGAACGTTTTAGAGCATTTAATCGAATTAATCAAAATGGTCCCAAAGAGATGGGATGGCGAACCACGGCACAAAACTATAATCTAAATCGTGATTATCTGAAAGCAGATGCTTCGGAAATGAAAGATTGGGTTCGTTTGTTTAATCGCTGGAATTTTGATTTTCTGGTGGATTGTCATACCACAAATGGTGCTGATTATCAGTATCCTTTGACATATAGTTTGGAAGTGAATGGGAATTTGGATAAGGGGCTGACTCAATGGATTGAAAAAGGCTATTTGCCCTATGTGGAACAGAAAATGGAAGCCGCTTCTTTTCCTATTTTTCCGTATGTTAATTTCAGAAATTGGCACGATGTAACCACTGGATTGAAAAATTATGCTTCTTCTTTAAAACTTATGAATGGCTACGCAGCAGCCAATAACAGAATCTGTTTGTTGATTGAAACACATCAGTTAAAATCATATGCAGTTCGAGTTTACGCCACTTATGAAATGCTGAAAAACTCACTCGAATACATTAGCAATAACAACAAAGAGTTGCAAATGCTCAATGCTGCTGCCGATGCCAACAGCGTAAACTTGCGAATTAATGATCCGAAAATGCCACTTGATTTTGTTTCGGATGGTGATTCGGTGATGGTTGAATTTAAAGGAGTACATTATGATTTGAAAGTCAGTGAGTTTACTGGACAAACATGGTTTTTGTATGATAGTACACGACCAGTAAGCTATCAGTTGCCATTTTTCAAAAGTTTGATTCCTGAAAACTTTATTGAAATCCCTGTGGCGTATGTGATTCCAAGCGAATGGAAAGAAATTGTAGATTTATTGAAACTACATTCGGTAGAATATTTTGAATTGAAAAATAATGTTTCAATGGAGGTTTTGGTCACTGAATTTGAGGAAGTTGAATTGTCGAGTAGCTCTTTTGAAGGTCGCCAAATAGTGCAGAAGATGAAATCAAAAGAGGAGCGGAGAAGAGTGTTGATTTCTTCTGGTTCGATTGTGGTTCCAACGGCACAGAAAAAAGTACGAGTATTGGTTCATATGCTCGAAGCAAAATCCAGTGATTCTTATTTGCAATGGGGATTTTTTAATTCCATTTTTGAGCAAAAAGAGTATACCGAATCTTATGTTATGGAAAAGATGATTCCCGATTTGCTAAAAGATGTAAACATAAAAACGGAATTTGAAGCTAAAATGAAAACCAATTCAGAGTTTGCCTCAAATCCACGAGCTATATACAACTGGTTTTATTCAAAAACGCCTTATTGGGACGAGAAAATAAATGTTTATCCGATAATGAAAATTGATAATTATCAGGATTTTTCCATTTTAGAACAACAAAAATCATTACGTAATTTGATTCGCTAATCAGATAATTAGCTGACACATAAGTTGATTAGCTAATGAGATAATGTGATGATGAGAAGATTTGAAAATGTGCTGATTACGTGAGGCGCTGATAATCGTCGCTTTGCGCAATCATCACATCTGCTCATCCTCAAATCCTCACATCATTTTTACATCATCGCCGCTTTGCGCACTCTGCCACTCGATCACTTCTAATTCAACTCTTTCCAAACCAATCAATTTTTTCGATAAAATTTTGTATTTTTGCATTTACAATGATTTAAAAATTAGCACTATGGAAAAACCAGAAAAGGATTTTAAAATTGGAATTACACACGGAGATATTAATGGAATTGGGTATGAAGTTATTCTGAAAACATTAATTGATTTAAGAATTAATGAGTTGTGTACACCCATCGTATATGGTTCTTCTAAAGTTGCTTCTTACCATCGGAAATTCTTGAATATGGGTGATTTTTCATTTAATATTATCCGAAATCCCTCTCAGGCACATTCCAAAAAGCCTAATTTGATCAATATTGTTGATACAGAAATTAAAGTTGATATAGGGGAGTCTACACAAATAGCCAGTGAAATGGCTTTACTATCACTCGAAATGGCTACTGCCGATTTACTTGCTGGAAAAATTGATGCAATCGTTACGGCGCCAATTAATAAATCCAATATGAAATTGGGTGATTTTCCTTTTCCTGGACATTCCGAATATTTTGCAAAAGCTGCCAAAAGTGATGATTTTTTGATGTTTATGATCAGTCCCGCCCTGCGTGTTGGTGTTGTTACGGGGCATATTCCCGTGAGTGAAGTGTCTGCGAAATTGACTAAATCCTTAATTGTTAAAAAGATTGCTTTGATGCATAAATCTTTGGTGGAGGATTTTGGAATCCGTCGACCTAAAATTGCGGTGTTGGGACTTAATCCGCATGCCGGTGATGATGGGGTTTTGGGTCATGAGGATGGTGAAATTATTTTTCCAGCCATTAGAGAGGCTTTTGATAAAAATATTTTGGCATTTGGTCCCTATCCTGCTGATGGTTTTTTTGGTTCTGGACAAACCCAGAAGTTTGATGCCGTATTGGCCATGTATCACGATCAAGGACTTATTCCTTTCAAAATTCTTGCCTACAACGAAGGAGTAAATTTTACGGCCTCACTTCCTTTTGTCAGAACTTCGCCCGCTCATGGTACGGCTTACGAAATTGCAGGAAAAGATTTGGCTTCGCCCGATTCTTTTAGAAAAGCCATTTATGATGCCATAGATATTTGCCGCAATAGATTATAGAGCTAAAGGGCGCAAGCAATGCTTAATAGACGCAAGCAACGATTAAAAGGGCGCAGAGAGCCGCAAAGGGAGAACGCAGAGAACCGCAAAGGGAGGACGCAGAGAACCGCAAAGGAAGAAGTTGTGCGCAAGCAATGTGTAAAGGGCGCAAAGAACCGCAAAGGAGTGAACGCATTGGAGCAAAAGAAAACATACTCGGCGTTAATTTGCGTAGCCTCTGCGGTCTTCTTCACTGCACTCCGACCACCGATTACCGAATCTCCCGTATGGCTAATCAGCTAATCAGCTAATCAGCTAATCAGCTAATCATTCCTCTTCACCCTCCAAATCTAGCCGTTCCCTAAAAGATACCCTCATCTTACACCAAACAATTTTTGTGAGGACTTAAATGATATACTTTTATATTAAGCCTAATAAAAGAAGGAGTATATTATGAAAAAAATTCTGTTAATCACAATTGTGGTTTTGATATCAATATTCACATTTGGACAAGAAACAAAAAATATTGTCACTGATTTTAATTCCGCTAACAGCAAAGTTTCTGGAATGCGGATAAATAGTAATGTGGATAGAGTAGAAGGTGAAAATACCACAAAATCTGCACTAAAACAACTAACACAAGCTGGAACCGCAAATCATGCAGTAGAAACCTACGAAAAAGAGGCTGTTTTTGCCGATAGAAACCCAAAAGATGAAGTTTTAGAGAGACGTGATCGGACTTCCAAGCATTTTAGAAATGCGGATGGCTCGTTTGATGCCATTCTTTCGACAGGTTCCGTTAACTATTTTGAAAAAGGACAATGGCTGACGATAGAAAGAGCGATTTTGCCAAACAATACCCGAGAATATCCTGAGTATGAGTTTGCAAACACAAAAAATAGTTTTAAAACCTATTTTAGCTCCAACCAATCTAAGGGAATAAAAACGGTAATTGAAGGACAAGAAATTAGTGAATGGCAAAACAAGAAAATTGAGTTTTTAGATGAAAACCTAAACTTAATTTCTGCAATTAATGCTGAAAATGGCAAACTAAATACGAATGATGCAAAAGCCATTTATAGCAATATATTCCCATATACCGAAGCACATATTACGCAACTGTTTGATGGACGAAAAATAGATTATGAAATAAGCTCACCAGAATTTTTGAATCATATCCCAGCAAATTCTAAATATGTTGCAGTAAGCGAAGAAATAGTTTTGCCAAAAGGATGGAATGCAAAATATTATATTGATAAATTAAACGAGAACCCAACAGAAACCAAAAAACAAATTAGCATTTTTAACGAAAAAGGGGAAGAAATAATGCGATATATGCCTCCTGCATATTTTGAGAAAAACAATGAACATGATATTGAAAACCTTGTTGGTGACTATGAAATTGAACAAGTTGGGCAAATACTAACAATAAAAACATTAGTGGAGGCAGATTGGTTGAAAACTGAGGGGAGAGTATTTCCTATTATTATTGATCCAACGGTGAATGTTCAACCGAATAATGCTATGAATTGGACGAGAAGTGTTGCAAGTGATGGATGGAACTATAGCAACGTGTATTTTGGACATGCTGATGGTTGTTTTGTGCGCAGTTCTATGAAATTTAATACATCCTCCATAACTGCTGGCTCTATAGTTAGTCAAGTAAAAGCAGGTATACATGTAATAGGTGCCTTTGTAGCTTGGGGAGGACAAATTAAATTTGGACCCTCAGCAGATCCAACAACCACTAGTGGAATAAATCTATATAATAGCATATTAAGTGATTTTTCAGATACATATGCAATGAGCAATACTAGTGATGGTAAGCACATTGTTGATTTTACTAGTACAGGTGCTAGTCATGTTCAAAGCAAGCTTGGAAATATAGTTAGTTTAGGTATTCGTCCAGTGTACAATTACTGGACTTCGGGGCAGTATTATCAAATAACAGGTCACACTGGGGGAAACAATCGTCCATATTTGGCTGTTACATATGCAGCAGCAGGCGTAGCACCTTCTTGCACTACCCCAATTTCCCCAGCGCACAATTCTACTTCTCACATGCCTGGCGATCCTTTAACTTGGAATGCTGCATCAGGAGCAACATCGTATGATGTTTATTTTGGAACAAGTTCTGATCCTTCTTTAGTAACTAATGTTGCTACAACTTCATATTCGCCTGCATTAGCAGATAATACCACTTATTATTGGAAAATTGTTCCTAAAAATGCTAATGGTACGCCCACAGGTTGTTCTGTTTGGGAATTTACAACAGGAACAGGACCAGAAAGTGGTGATTATCGGACTAGGTATATGGATGGTATAAGTAGGTATTGGAATGTTACAACTGACTGGGAAGTTTATAATGGTTCCAATTGGGTTACCGCAAGCACTCCCCCAAACAGTAGTACTGTCAATGTTTTTATTAGAGATAATAGCTTAATGATAATAAATGCGTATTATCAAATAAATAATTTGAAAATTGAAGGGCTTTTGCAATTTGATTGGAAAGGAGCAATAGAACTTACTGTAAATGGGGATGTAACGCTACTTGGAAATGCTGATTTTCAAACTAGTTCCACAGAAGATCAATATAATAGCCAAACTTTTCGAAATTTGTTTCATAGACTTATTGTTAAGGGAAATATTTTTAATAATGCAAATAATGATCATGGAATGTTGTTTAATGATAAAGGCACATATGGTTGGAATAATTTTTCTTCACTTGTTGAAGTTCGATTTGCAGGAAGTGGTAATTCCGAATGGTCAGGAACAGGTGAAAATGATTTAGGTGGCCTTACTGTTGGAAAAGATAATGCCAACGATGTTGTTACAATAAAACCTGATAAATTAGTGGGATGGCACTCAAATAATCTTGATGGGAATGGTTTTTTTATGTATGACAAAATTGAACCTAAAGGTATTTTAAAAATTGGAGGGTTATTTCCAATGATTACACGATTTGGAATACAAAGTGGAGGTGAAGCAGCCCATTATCCTAGGCAACTGCCAATAATTTCAAGTCCAACTTCAGGAAATAATTTTACGCTAATTATTGACAATCCAAATTTTGGAATAACTGGATATACAAGTGTTGAGTGTTATGGAAATTTACAAATTACTCAAGGTACGATGAATGTTGGAAGCGGGTTGGGTAATTATATTGAATTTTATGATGGTTCATCTTTGATTGTTGATGGAGGTGAATTACTTTCTACAGGTTCTATTGCTTATCTTGGTAATGGTTCTTTTAGTTTGAGTTTATCAGCAGGTATGATTAAAGCTGGATTTTATGGAAATTCACTATCAAATACCAGAGGTTGGTTCGATATTCGAAACAATGCAACTGTAAATATTAGTGGTGGTGAAATCCATTTAATAAATCCCTCATATACATCCTCCATCGTATATCCAATGTATAACATGGCTGCTTCTAATGTAACTATTACAGGAGGTAAATTGTTAATTGGTTCAAGCTCATCACCTAATGGAGTAAATACTTTTTCAATGGCAGGTCCCACACCGTCAATCGAATTATTCTCTAGCGCTAGCATTAAATCAAATGCAATCATGTGGAATAATGTGCAGTGTCATGGATATTTAGATATTCCGGTAGATTGTGCTTTTTCAATTTACGACCAAGATCATTACGATGTGCCATACATATTTTCTATAACTGGTGATATTAACCACGAAGGAGATTTATATGGAGAAGTTACTAATTCGAAAATATTATTTAATGGAACAAGTACTCAAACATTTAACAGCACAGGAGCATATAGTGGTTCGGAACTATTGCCAGCAGGAATATCAATCTTAGAAGTTAACAATCCCGCCGGAGTTTTACTTACTGGGAATGGTACAAGCGTAACGAAAAACCTCATCAAAACTAATGGGACATTTAACATTGGAAGTTGTTATTTAAACTTACATGGTATTGTTACAAGAACAACTGGATATTTTGGTGGAACCGCAAACTCTACATTAAATATTTATGGTACAGGTAATTTAGGAAACTTGTTTTTTGATCCAACAGCAAATAACTTAAAAGTATTAGATCTTGACAGAACAACAGGTATTATAAACCTTGCAACTGACCTTAATATTGAAAATTCAATAAATTTTGAACATGGTGTTTTATACACATATTTAAATAGTGTTGTTGCAAATGGAAGTCAAACAATATATCTTGCTCCTGACGCACAACTTGTAAATGAGAATAACAATTCACACATATACGGAACAGTATCAATTAGTAATGCTGCAAACGCATCTTTTGGAAATATTGGTGCAACGATGACCTCCATGGCTGGATTAGGGAATACTTCCATAACCAGAATAACAGGAACAGAAGGGGTGAAGTTAATTGGAGTAGACAATATTGCCAGCATTGCTTGTCATTGGGATATCGGAGTCCAAACTCAACCTTCATCTGCTATTAATACCACCTTTAAATGGCTTTCTCCATTTGACAATGGAATTTCAACCACTGGTATGCAAGTTTATACACTTCCCGAAACAGACATTTGGGAAAGTGTTGGAGCGCCAACTGATGTAACCGGTGATCCGCGAAGCATTGTGGCAGATGCATCACATTTTTCTATATGGACCGTTGGAGTGAAAAACATTCCACTTCCCGTCGAACTCCTTTATTTCAATGCAATATGCAATTGCAACGACAAAGAGTTTACTTGGGAAACCGCCAGTGAAATTAATTCAGATTATTTTGAGATTATGGCTTCGGCAAATGCAAAAGATTATATGCCTGTGGCAAAAATACCAGCCGCAGGAAATTCTACACAGAATATAAAATACACCCATACACTTCAGGGTCAAAATGATAAAACATATTATCGTTTGAAACAAACTGATTTTGATGGACAATTTGAGTTGTTCAATCCAATTTCAATACAATGTAATTCTAGTTTACCCATACAGGTAATTATATATCCTAATCCTGCACAAGATGAATTGTATTGCTCCATTGTTACGGATGAAAAAATGGATGTTGAAATTCAAATTGTAAATTATTTGGGACAGCTTTGTTATGTGAAAAATCATTCCATAGAAAAAGGCGCCAATACAATAGATATTTCTTCAAAATATAATTCTGGGCTGTATCTGGTAAAAGTGATTTCTAATTCAAGGGTAATTGAAACGAAAAAGATTATCATCAAATAAAAAATAAAGACCGCAAAGGGAAGACGCAGAGAACCGCAAAGAAGTGAACGCATTGGAACAAAAGAAACATGCTCGGCGTTAATTTGCCTAGCCTCTGCGGTTCTCTGCGCTCGTTTTCTTTTCAATTATAAAAAAAACTATGACAACTAAATATATTCTGGCTGATTTGGAAATTACATTTTATCCCAACCCATGCAATGGGCAAAACATTGTAATATCCACCGATAAAAACATCGACAATGTTGCATTAGAAATATATAATGACAAGGGGCAATTGGTCTTTTCGAATAAAAACTTTTCCATTTTGCAAGAAGTCCCAAAGCAAATGCAATTTAATCTTGCAAATGGTATTTATTATTTTTCTGTTTTGTCAAATGACAAAGTAATTAAGAAAGAAAAAGTGGTGATTATAAATAGCTTGTATTGAAAGAACGCATAAAAGAGCGCAAGCAATGCATAAAAGAGCGCAAGCAACGACTAAAAGAGCGCAGAGAGCCGCAAAGGGAAAACGCAGAGAACCGCAAAGGGAGAAGTTGAGCGCAAGCAACGACTAAAAGAGCGCAGAGGTCAGCAAAGGGAAGACGCGGAGAACCGCAAAGAAGAAATTGTGCGCAAGCAATATGAAGGAAAATATACTCAGCGTTAATCCGCGTAGCCTCTGCGGTCCTTTGCGTAAATCTCTGCGGTTCTCTGCGGTCCTTTTAAATGCCCTTTACGCTCTTTTTATCTGTGTATTCCAAAATAGTTTAATTTAGCGAGTAAAATAACTAAGTCTTATGGAAGAAAATCAAATTTCTAAAGAAATTATTGGATGTGCCATTGAGGTTCATAGATTATTAGGTCCTGGATTATTAGAAAGTGCTTATGAGCAGTGTTTATATTACGAACTACAAAAAGTAGGATTAATAGTTGAAAGACAAAAAGCATTGCCGTTAATCTACAAGGAAATAAATTTGAATTATGGATATAAAATTGATTTAATAGTTGAAAATAAAGTTATTATTGAACTAAAAGCAGTAGAAGATATAAATGATATTCATGTCGCTCAGTTGTTGACGTATTTGAAGATTTCTGGTTGTAAATTGGGTTTATTGATGAATTTCAATGTTTTAAGAATGAAAGACGGAATAAAAAGATTGGTAAATAATTTATAATTTCCGAAGAAGAAAGGGCGTCTAAAAGAGCGCAGAGAGCCGCAAAGGGAAGACGCAGAGGACCGCAAAGAAAGAAGTTGAGCCGCAAGCAACGCTTAAAAGATCGCAAGTAACGACTAAAAGAGCGCAGAGATCCGCAAAGGGAATACGCAAAGAACCGCAAAGGAAGAAGTTGAGCCGCAAGCAACGCATAGAAGATCGCAAGCAACGACTAAAAGAGCGCAAAGAGCCGCAAAGTTAGAACGCAGAGAACCGCAAAGAAAGAAATTGAGCGCAAGCAACGCATAGAAGATCGCAGAGAATCGCAAAGAAGTGAACGCATTGGAACAAAAGAAATATGCTCGGCGTTAATTTGCGTAGCCTCTGCGGTCCTTTGCGTAAATCTCTGCGTTCCTCTTCATCTGCGTTCCTCTTCATCTGTGCATTGTGCTCTTGTTTATTATACATAAATCTTTTTTCATCAGAATAAAAAATAAATTCTTATATTTGTAATGAAAAACAAAACACATTATATTTTTAGGGGATGGATACAATTATTAAAGCTGTTATTATTGATGATGAATTACATGCTAGGGAATCTCTAAAAATGCTCCTTCAGGAAAAGTTTGAGCAAGTTGAGGTTTGCGGTATTTCAAGTAATTGTATGGATGGCTTAAAAATAATTAAGGCCAAAAAACCAGATGTTGTGTTTTTAGATATTCATATGCCTGAAATGTCCGGCTTGGAATTTTTAGACATTTTTGATTTCCGTGATTTTCTGGTTGTATTTACAACAGCTTACAACAATCACGCAATAGAGGCCATCAAAAAACAAGCTTTTGATTATTTGCTAAAACCCATTGATGAAGATGAGTTGGATGAAACCATACACAAGATTCTGTTTAAATTAAAATCGGATAAGGATGCTCTTTCTCCAAATTTGGAACAGACAATTAAGAGCATGATTATTTCGGAAAAGGTTCAAAAAGTAACGCTTCCTTATTCCAAAGGCTATAAAGTGGTAAATGTTGATGACATTGTAATGTTTAAAGGAAACAATAATTACTCCGACATTCACTTAATAGATGGAAGCGTACTGTTATCATCCAAAACATTGCTTTTTTTTGAGACCAAATTTTCCTCTTTGCGTTTTTTTAGAATTCATAAATCGTTTTTAATCAACTTGGTTCACATCAAAGAGATGAATTTTAAAGATGGCGGGGCGGTCACCTTATCAAACAAAGAAGTTGTTCCAATTGCCAGAGGAAAAAGTGCTGAACTAATGCAATTGATTAACGGAATAAATCTTGAATGAAAAACAAAAGACTCCTCTTTTTACTCTTTTTTATTCAGATTTCAGTTATTGGAATAAGTCAATCGCTCGTATCCCGGAATTATAATGTAGAAAATGGATTGGCCAATTCTACTATATTTAGAATGTGTCAGGATTCCAAAGGATTTATATGGTTCTCAACCGGATATGGCATTAGTCGTTTTGACGGAATTCAGTTTAAAAACTACAGCACAGAACAAGGTTTGCCTACGAATAAGGTTTTGGCCATCCGAGAGATGCCCAATAGTGATATTATCTGCGGCAGTACCTTTGGGTTTGGCTTGTTTTGTATCTACAAAGGAAAAGTTTTTGACATCAGCACGAAGATTCCAAACTTACCCAAAGAGATTCTTTTTATGGAATTTGATAAATGGGGGCGTCTTTGGATTGTTTCTTCGGAATGGAAGTTGGGATATGTATCCAAAAAAATAAATAAATATTCTTATACCGAACAGCCGATTTTTTCCGAAAACGATACCGAATATATAACTTCACTTTATTTGGATCGTAATAAAGATTTGTATGTGGGGGCTAGCGATGGGCTTTATTTGGTTTCTCGAGATTCTGTTATTCCTAAATATATTGATACCAACTTGACTGTTATAGGAATTACTACGTCAAATTCTGGGAAGTTTTATCTAGGATCATTTGATAAAATTGTAGTTCTTAATAATTTCGAAAAAGAGATGGAGATAAACGAGCATCTTGCAGCTCGTGAAATTGGAATTTTGGAAGTGAAAGACGATCACTATTTATGGTTTTATGCCTTTCCGGAAAAGATGTTTGTTTATGATTTACATCAGCGTAAGTATATAGATCCAGGGAAAATATCTGAAGTCCCAATATATTCGATGCTTAAAGACAACGAAGATAATATCTGGCTTGGATCTGTGGGTATGGGGGCGTTTTGCTTTTCCACGGAGTTTGCTCAAACATATACCAAGGAAGATGGTCTTTACGACAATTATTTATTAAACCTGTCGTACAGCGAAAATAAAAACCTCTGGATTACAACCTATTCGGGTATTAATTACATTCAAGATGTAAAAATAAATTCTTTAAAAGAGCGAATAATTTCATCGTCCGTTTGGAATGTTGTGGAAGGAAGGGATGGAAAGGTATATCTTCCTTCAAACGACAAAATAAATATTATATACAATCATGAGATTCAGGAAACTTATGAAGTTCCGGATCGAATTCTTAATTTACAACTTGTCAACGACACTTTGTGGTTGCTTACACGCAAAGGAGTTTATTTTCTGATAAACAAACAAATTGTTGCTCCTGAAATTCTTAGTGATATAAAAGATTCCAAGGTTTTTTGTGTTACCAAGGATTCAGATAACACCAAATGGATTGGAACCAATAATGGAGTTTATACTTTGACAGACTCCCTTAGACCTGCTTTTTTAAATAAGAAAAACACAAACAATGAAGTTAATGCAATTGTAATTCAAGGTGAAAAAGTTTGGATTGCGATGGAAAAAGGGCTTATGCTTGTAAATAAAAACAAGCCCAATACACAAATATTCCATTTGTTGCATAATATCAAAATAAGTTCACTTGCTCTAGGGCAAGATGATCAATTGTGGATAGGCACGTACAAAGGCTTGTTTTTGTATGAAAAAGAAAAGTTGACAAAAATCAATCAATTGCAAGGAATTATTGGAGATGAAATTAGAGCGATTGTTGCTTTGGATTCAGTGGTCTGGTTGACGTCAGAAAAAGGATTATGCAGAATTGTTCCCAATAAACTTTTTTTAGATACAGAAAAAATAAAACCTCGAATTTCTATTTCCGAAATTATAGTAGATGGCATTCCACATCAGGTAAATGATAGCCTGGATTTTGATTATAACTCCAGAAATATCCGGGTTGAATATGTTGGATTTTACTATAAAAACCCTCAATCTATTTCTTTTAAATATCGTTTAAATAAAGATTCCAATTGGAATACCACCAACAATGAATCTGTAAACTTTAATAATCTACCCAAAGGAAGTTATTGTTTTGAGGTGGTTGCTGTGTCGGAAAATGGCATGCAAAGCCCTTTAGCTAAACTTTGTTTTACAATTAAAACACCATGGTGGTTGCAAATATGGTTTATTATTTTGGTCGGATTTTTTGTTATTGTTTTAATTCTTTTTGCTTTTCATCTCAGACTTGCACATTTGCGAAAGAGAGAGATGGAAAATTTGACCAATCAACGAAAAATTGTGAATATGGAATTTCGAGCTTTGACCGCATTGATGAATCCACATTTTGTTTTTAATGTGCTCAACTCCATACAATATTATATGAAGTATGTAAATGTAGATAAGGCTGGTCAATATTTAAAAAAGTTTACAAAACTAATTCGTATTCATTTTGAAAATTCCAAACAGAGTTTTAATTCATTAGCCGATGAAATCAAAGCACTTGATTTGTACATGCAACTTGAATCATTTCGATTTGATGAACGATTAAACTACAAACTTACCGTTGATCCCCAAATAAATGAGAATAAAATTTTCATTCCTTCCAATATTATTCAGCCCTTTGTTGAAAATGCAATTTGGCATGGTTTGTCTCCAATTACTTTAGAGAGCAAGGTGTCTGTAAATGTTTTTAAGCAAGAAAATTCCATTTTTATTGAAATTACGGATAATGGAATTGGGATTAATAAAACAATGAGCGATAAAACAAATCACACCTCTTCTGCCATAAATATTTCCAGAGAGCGGTTGTTGTTATTGAAAAAATTACATAACAACATTTTTGACTTATCAATACTAGACATCAGCGATATAGATCCAAATGATCATGGAACAAAAGTAATCATTAGTTTGCCCGTAATATCTACTTTGCCTTCTCAAGATTGGCTTATTCGTTTGTGATTTAGTACCAAGATGCGAAGAAAGAAGTTGTCAAAAAGAAGTGGCCGAGTGTGCAAAAAGACGATGATGTAAAAAAGATGTGAGGATTTGAGGATGAGCGGATGTGTCCAGAAAATCATAAAAATTTTTATTTATTTATTTTTCTGGACACATCATCCCATCACCTTTTTCTGTTCACCCTGAAAAACATGCATTTCCATAGTTAATTCCTACCATATACTAAAAAGTACAGCTTTTGGAGATTTATTCTGTTATATTTACACAAAATAATAGAATAAGGGATTAATAAATTTTATAACATGTTTAAAAAACAGATTAATAAAGCACTATTAGTGTTAGGGTTTGCATTTTTAATGAATAGCACCCCAGTTTTAGCACAAGAAAATGTAGGAATTGGTACGGCTACGCCAAATGCTTCTGCACTTTTGGATTTGACAGCCAATAATAAAGGCTTATTACTACCACGTGTTACGCTCGTTGCTACAAACAATGGGACTTCTCCTGTAAATGCTCCTGCCACGGGTTTATTGGTATACAATACTGGAGGTGCATTGCCAGCTGGATTCTATTATTGGAATTCAACACAATGGACTCAAGTGGGTTCTGGTGGTTCTGCATCTACTTGCTCAACATTACAAGAAGCATACGATTGTGGAGGAACTGCTGCGGGTAGACAAATTATTGTTAGTGGAACCAATTCGGTAGCAATTAAAGCAAATACCTTAAGCTCGACAGCTTTAAGAGTAACCCAAGAGAACTCAGGTGCTGCTATTATTGCAGAGAACACAAGCCTTAGTTCACAATATGCAGCGATTCAGGCAACCAGTGTGTCCAATTATGGCATAGTGGGTGGAACACCTCCGCCAACTTCAGCCATTCTTGGAAGTTCTTCTGGGAAAGCTTATGCTATTTCTGGTCAAATAGAATTATCGGCAACAGCAGAGGCAGCACTATTAGGGAATAATTTACGAACTAGTGGTGGTCATGGAGTAAAAGGAGCTGGAGTAAATGGAGTTGTTGGAGAATCAAATTATGCTGCTGGATATGGGGTTTATGGAAGAAACACCCAGAATTATGAACCTTCAATTGGAGTATACGGAATAGGCGTCACTGGAGTTGCCGGACAATCTTCAAATACCGCATTAAGTTATGGATTATACAGTTATGATGATGCAGGTATATTTAATAGTCTTGACGTAGGTGGATCATTCTCTGCCAATGGAACCAAAGCATTTATCATCGATCATCCAGCAGACCCAGAAAACAAGTTTTTAAAACATTTTTGTATCGAATCCAATGAAGTATTAAATATGTACAGAGGAACCGTTTCTTTGAATGATCTGGGAGAAGCTATTGTGACACTTCCTGCATATTTTAACGACATCAATATTAATTTTTCTTATCAACTAACAGCTGTGGGTGCATCTATGCCTAATTTATATGTAAAAAGTGAAATTGGATCAGACAACTCATTTGTGCTTTCAGGAGGTGTAGCCAATGCAAAAGTTTCTTGGACTGTTTACACCGAACGTAATGATAAGCTTATGCAAAACAACCCAGAGATGAAAAATAGCGAACCTGTGAAAGAGGGAAAATACAAAGGAAAATATTGCAGTCCTGAGTATTATGGAAAAACCAAAACGGCGAGTTATCTTTTCCGTCCAGAAGCTTTGTTGAACAAATAGTTAATATCATGTTTGTGAGAAATCGTCGAGTTAATCATTGTTTTGCAAGTATTTTAGGAGGTTCGACTAAATACCTCAAATATGACGATTTCTATCACAGGCAGAGTTTTCTCAATTACACCAAAACAGTCTAAAAAAACAATCATGGTTAAGCATAAAATTTTATTATTATTAATTTTTGTTGGAAGTTTCTTACAAGGAGACTTGTATGGCCAACTCTTCGTAAACAATGGAGGAGTGGTTGTGGTCAAATCCAATGCAATTGTTAGCATTAATGGAAGTGTCGAAAACAAGACCAGCTCAACTTTTACAAACGACGGAAATTGTTATATTTTATCCGATATTACCAATAATGCGGTCTTAAACGACAACGGATTAATAGATATTAAAGGCAATTGGTATAACAATGCAACGTTTAATGCTGGGACTGGCTCCGTAAAACTTTCGGGTGCGAATCAGACTTTAGGTGGAACTATCTCTAGCTCGTTTAATAATTTAGAATTGTTGGGAACAGGTATTAAGACCCAAGCAATCAATCAGACAGTAACAGGAATCTTATCTCTTAACGATCGAGAATTAGCCACAGAAGGATTTGTTATGAATGTCAACAATCCGTCTGTAAGTGCAATAACGCGCACCACAGGATTTGTAAGTTCTACCGGAAATGGAAAATTAAGCAGACAAACAAATGCAAATTCTGTCTATCTTTTTCCTGTTGGTTCTTCATTGGGCACTCAACGTTACCGCCCCATAGAAATTACGCCCAATAATGCAAGTGCAAACACATACCAAGTTAGATTGGCAAATGTAGATGCGAACACCGAAGGATATCCTCGAGCACAACTAGAAACTGGATTGTGTATGCTTAATCCTTTGTTTTACCACAGAGTGGGACAAACATCGGGAACTTCTTCTGCAGATATTCGTATTTATTTTAATCAGACTGACGACGGAGCTTGGCAATTATTGTCAAACTGGAATACAACACCAAACCAAAGATGGGTAGATATGTCGCCTGTTACGGAAACAGGCGGAACTCTAAGTTCAATCACCAAAAACTCTTGGTCTGGTTTTGCAAATGAACCAATTATTCTAGCGAACTCTGATATTTATCCTCAAATCAATGCTGTTCCTCCAATGTGTTCAAACGACAGTCCGATAAATTTATCGGCCAATATTAATGGAGGTACATGGTCGGGCAACGGAATTACAGATCCAACATTAGGAACCTTTAATCCTTTAGTGGCCGGTGGCGGAAATCATCTTATTACCTATACATTTACAGATGGATGTAGTGCTCAGGACACAATGATTATTATAGTAAATGCAGCTCCAAGCGTATCCGTTTTGGTAACAAACGAAAGTTGTTTCTTGGCCAATGATGGCTCTGCTGTTGCATCAGCTATAGGTGGAAATCCTCCTTATAATTATGCTTGGAGCAATACTACTTCCAGCACCGACAACATCACTGAATTAGTTCCAGATAACTATTCAGTAACCGTTACAGACTCAAAAGGATGTTCTGATAATGCCAACTTCGTCATCACAAGATCTATAATCGATTGCAATAATGATATTCACTCCATTTTTGTTCCAAATATCTTCTACCCTAGAAGCGTCGTTGAAGAAAATCGAGTGGTAAAAGTTTATGGAAATGGAATTAAATCTATGCAGTTTGCTATTTATGATCGTTGGGGAGCTAAGGTTTTCGCAACAAATAATCAAGAAGACTCATGGGATGGGACTGTAAACGGAAAAGTTGAAAATTCTGCCGTTTTTGTTTACTATTTAGATCTTGTATTTACGAGTGGAGAAACACACACACAAAAAGGGAATATTACTTTAATCCGATAAAAAAAAGATTTGTTTAAAAAACAGACTTAAAAAGTTATTTACGTATGAAAAATAAAATATTAATTTGGGTTGCAATAATCTTAATGTCATCGGGAAAAGTCTATTCTCAGGATATTCACTTTTCACAGTTCTTTCAGAATCAAGGACAATTAAATCCATCATTAACAGGTGCATTTAATGGATTAGGAAGATTTTCAACCAATTACAAATCACAATGGAGAAACATAGATAAATCATTTCAAACATTTGCTCTTAATGCGGATGGTGGATTCTTTAAAAACAAAGCATATAATAGAAATGGGAATTTTTTAGGACTCGGAGTAAATTTTTTCACAGATAAAGCAGGTGTTTTAAGTTTAAGAACTACTTCTGCTCTCTTTAATGTTGCTTATAATTTAAAAATTGCAAATGGGCAAACATTAGCTGCCGGAATTCAGGCTGGATTCATCCAACGAAGTATTGATCCTACTGCTGGAGAATGGGGAATTCAATACGATGGAAATAGTTTTAATCCAGACTATCCCTCAGGAGAGTATATTTCAAATTCCAAAAAATATGTACCCGATTTTGGAATGGGAATGTCTTATACATGGACAAACAATGAAAAAAATCCCTCCAGAGACTGGACTCTTTTGCTTGGAGTTGGTGCTTTTCACGTGAACAAACCAAACCAAACGCTTTTTTTGAATAGTGAAGACAAACTACACGTAAAGATAAATCCACATCTAAAATTAAATATTCCTCTTAATAAAAATGAGTTTATAATTCCTCAAATGATGTACTCTTTTCAAGGACCATCTCAAGAGTTAATTGTTGGATTTGATTTCCGTCATTTCTTAAGTTTTGATTCACAACATACTGATTTTATTAAACAGTCTGCTATATTTGGAAGTCTCTATTTTAGAAACAGTGATGCAATCATTGCAGGAGTAGGATATATGTATAGCGGTTTTCAAGCCGGAATAAGTTATGACATAAACATCTCTAAACTTTCCCTTGCCAGTCATTATCAAGGCGGACTTGAAGTCTCTCTGACATATATTATCAGAGGAACTGCAAGGTCAAGAATAGAAAGTAGATCAAGTTTTGAATAATGACTTCTTCTTTTAAAAATGTTGCACTTTGTAACACATGCGCCGTTGCAGTTTTAATGATAATAAGTTTGATAATAATATTTGATACTGAACAAAAAAATGTAGTACTTTTGTGCAACAGGCTCTGGAATTAAGAAATTGACACGCGTTTTGTGACAATTTCTTAATTTTTTATCCGTTCATTTATATAAACGACCCACTTATGCCATTTTCAAATCTTAGATTGTCCGAAGAATTATTAAAAACAATATCAAATCAAGAATATATATAACCTTACCCGATTCAAGAAGATGTGATACCTAGCATTTTGAAAAAACAGGATGTTTTAGGAGTTGCTCAAACAGGATCTGGAAAAACGATGAGCTATGTTTTGCCAATCTTGCAATTAACTCAGAATCTTGCCCTCAATCGCAATCGTTTTATTCAGGTACTCGTTTTAGTTCCTACGCGGAAATTGGCCGTGCAGGTGAATGATGTATTTCAACTTTTTTCTTCTAATTTGCCACAACGAATCAAAACCATGGCCGTCTTTGGTGGCGTTTCCATCAATCCACAAATGATGAAAATGAAAGGAGTTGATATCTTGGTAGCTACTCTAGGAAGACTATTGGATTTGATAAGTTCCAATGCAGTTCATCTTTCTGATGTCAAAATACTAGTCTTAGACGAAGCTGATAAAATGTTGAATCTTGGATTTGAAGAAGAGATGACTAATATTTTGAAACTTCTGCCTACCCAACTACAAAATCTTCTTTTTTCTGCCACATTGGCAAAAGAGATAGACCAAATTACCCAAATGATTTTGCATAATCCTTTAAAAATTGAGATTGAAACCGAACCTCAAGACCTCGATTTAATTAATCAAATTGCTTACTACGTAGAGGATGAACAAAAAGGCCCTTTGTTGCGCTATCTGATAAAAACGGAGGAGATGACTCAGGTTTTGGTTTTTGTTGCTTCCTCTCGCAGAGCAGATGGAGTCGTGAGTAAGTAGAAAGTCAATGGTATTCAAGCTGAAGCCCTCCAAGGTTAAAAAAGCCAAGGAGCCAGAACGGAAGCGATGCGGAAATTTAAAACTGGGAAATTGAGAGTTTTAGTAGCCACCGACATTATGTCGCGTGGGATAGATATTCCTTTTTTACCCGTGGTTATTAATTATGAACTTCCTCGTTCATCTAAAGACTACATTCATCGGATTGGCAGAGAACCGGCAGAGCCGAATCTCCGGGTGTTGCAATTTCTTTTGTAGGTTTCGATGATCAGCATCACTTTAGGGTCATTCAGAAGAAAACCCAAAAGAGAGTTTTTCTGACAGATATAGACCATCTAGATTTTAAAGGATATTAATTTCCAATCATTCTTAAAGTGTTTAGATGCCAATTAATGCATCGAGGATTTGTCTTCTATAGAGAAAAAAAATAGTCACCGATTTTTATGAATCACATTGTTCTAAAAACACAACCATTTTTTATTTAATTTTAGACTTAACTTTAGAATAATTGTATATATTTGCCTAAGAACAGGCGTTTTAAATATTTCATTGCTCAATATGCTCTAATTCAGATAGATGTTGGTTTTGACTAATTGTTGTTAGAAAAGATAATGTTAACTAAATTCTATAATGTGTTGATTAATAATGATTATTTGGAATTTATTATTGCTTATTTGTAAAATAAAGATATAAAATCATGAAACGAATTTTTCTAATAGTAGTATTTGCTCTTTTTTCGCAAAGTATCTTTTCACAAAGTATTCAACCCTCTATTCATCAACTTGAATTAGAACATTATAATAGTCTAGGGCTTACTACGACTGCTGAATACGAAGCTGTTACAGGTTTTAATGGAGTTGTTTCTCAGAAAAAAGCCAAGACTTGCGATTTGCAAAAAATAGTTTTTGGTTGGAACCCATATTGGATGACTTCTCAATACCAAAACTTTCAATGGAATTTACTTTCCGATTTCTGTTATTTTTCATATGAATTTAATGCTTCCACAGGAGTTGCCACCAACACTCATAATTTTGCTACTGCAAATTCTGTAACAGCAGCCTTAGCCAATGGAAAAAGGGTGCATTTATGTGTTACTTTATTTAGTGATTTCTCCGTTTTTTTCGCAAGTTCAACGGCCCAACAAACATTAATTACCAATTTGATAGCAGCTGTTAAACAACGCAATGCGCATGGGATAAATATAGATTTTGAAGGAGTTCCTGTATCTGAAAAAGTGAATTTGACAAATTTCATGAAGACTTTATCGCAGCGACTTCATGATTCCATTCCAAACAGTAAGGTTTCCATTTGTCTCCCAGCTGTTGACTGGAGTGGTAGTTATGATGTAGTTAATATGAATAATGATGCAGTGGCTTCGCGAAATGTTGATTGGTTTATTATTATGGGTTACGATTATTATTGGGGTGGTTCGACGACTGCAGGCCCCACCGATCCATTGTACCCTTTTCAAGCTTCTACAACTTCTTGCTTGTCGAAATCTTTCACCTATTACGCCAATAAAATTCCCGTTTCCCAATTAATTATGGGATTGCCCAATTATGGTCGTCAATGGCAAGTGAGTTCTCCTGGAATTCCTGCCGCAACCGTTTCTGGAACAGGTACCTCGAAAACATATAAGCATATTAAGGATAATACTACTGGCGATTATAGTGCTTCCAATGCAATATGGAATAATGATGCTTTTTCGGTTTGCTATCAGTTTCAGAATGCGGGTTTATGGTACCAATGTTTTGTCAATAATCCATACAGCTGGGGAAGAAGATTGGATATGACTTTGCAACGTAATTTTGCTGGAATTGGAATTTGGGCATTGGGAAACGACGATGGCTACTCAGATTTGTGGGATAAAATCAGTCAGAAATTTTCTACTTGTGCCACGGTGGCTTGTTCTGATTCGATTTTCGACATGGGAGGTCCAACTCGGAACTATTTTGATGGTGAACAATATTCATATACAATAGCCCCAAGTGGTGCTTCTGGAGTGAGTTTGACGTTTACTGAGTTTTCAACCGAAGCTGGATTTGATACGTTGTTTATTTACAATGGAAATACCACCTCTTCCCCACTTATTGGTGCATATCATGGCACGAACAGTCCTGGAACGATAACGGCTTCTGGAAATGCGCTTACGCTGCGTTTTAAATCGGACGGATCAACCAACAAAGCAGGATGGAAAGCCATTTGGAATTGTACTGTTGATAATATTCCACCCACCACTCAGATAAATATAATGGATAGTTCTTGGGTCACCTCTTCCTTTACAGCCTCTTTTACGGATGCTGATAATTCTGGCGGAAGCGGAATTAATCGACGTTTCTATCAAGTGATGTACAATGATGGAGTGGAGTGGACCGCTAATCAAAACAGAGGTTTTGTTGTAGATAATTTCACGACTTACAATGCAACAAAGTGGAAAATCCCAGTGGGTCTTCCTGTATGGAGCGTTTCGGGGAATGCTCTTCAAATTTTAGATACCAATACTGAAAATTCAAATATTTATTCTGCATTAAATGGAAGTTTGAGTAATTCCTATATTTATGATTTTTATGCCAAAATCGATGGAGTATCGGCGAGCAAACGTTTTGGGTTTAATTTTGCCTGCGATAGTGCGACTCTTGCGAATCGTGGAAATTCATATTTCATTTATTTTCGACCTTCCAGTTCTCAATTGGAATTTTACAAGGTTGTCAATGACGTTTTTTCCCAAGTTAAAGTAGTTACGGGCATTCCGACCCATTTAAACCAATATTACCATTACAAAATTGTTCATGATCGCATCAGTGGAAAAATTGAAGTTTTCCGCGATGATGTTTTTCTTGCTTCTTGGACGGATCCATCGCCATTAACGACTCCTTCAAAATATTTTTCGTTCCGAACAGCTAAAACTCAGATGTTTGTGAAAAATATGAGAGTTTATAGAACGCGAGCTGTTTCTGCAAATATTACTGTTGGCAGCGGTGATACTGATATTCCTATTCAAAGCAAGAATAGCAGCGTGATGTCCAAAATTAAATCATTAGTCGTTGATAACGAGAATAATTATTCATTATTGATGTCGAAAGAGATGAGAGTAGATTGGACCAAACCATCAAATGTTGTGGTAAATGATGGCCCAAGTAGCGATTTGAATGTTTTTGGCACCCAAGGTGTTATTTGTGGAAATTGGACTGTTGCCATTGATACAAACAGCGGAATCCAAAGATATAAATATGCCGTCGGAACATCCCCTGGATTCGCCGATATTGTTCCTTGGACGGACAATGGATTGTCAACAAGTTTTGAAAAAACAGGATTAACATTGGTTGATGGTACCACTTATTATATTTCTGTCAAATCCCAAAATGGTGCAGGATTGTGGAGTGATAGTACAAATTCGAATGGCGCTGTTTTTCAATTACAAGCGGTTGCAGATTTTACCTCCAACACGACTCAAATTTGTGCTGGAAATAGTGTGCAGTTTACCAATTTAAGTTCCAATTATACCGGACAAACGTGGTATTTCAGTGGAGGAAATCCGTCTACTTCAAATTCTGTGAATCCATTGGTAACCTATCCTTCAGCGGGAATTTATCCCGTAAAATTAGTGGTGACAGGAGTGTTGGGTCAAGATTCAGTGTTTAGAACAAATTATATTCATGTACAAACAGTACCAAATGCCCCTGTAATTGTTTCAAACCCTGGCACTTGTCAGGGTGGTTCTACGCAATTAGAGGTTTCTGCAAATGATACAATTAAGTGGTATTCTTCACCATCGGGTGGAAATGTTTTGGCTTTCGGACCGGTATACCAAACCGGATTATTAAATCAAACTGAAACGTATTATGTTCGTTCCGAATCTGGTATTTGCAAAAGTCAGATGACCATAATTGATGCTTATGTAGAGACCATGCCATCCACCCCAATTTTATCCAACCCATCTCCAATTTGCAGTGGAAATTCTGTTCTGTTAATAGCCACAGGGGCTGATCAAATTAAATGGTTTAGCGATAGCTTAGCCAATAATTGGGTTTATACTGGGGCGAATTTTACGACTCCACTTCTAACAGAAAACATCAGTTTTTATGTTCGAACTGAAACCGAATTTTGTACAACTCCCTTAAGTCATGTCTTGGTAACGGTCAACCCAGTGCCTTCTGCTCCAGTCGTTAATGCAAATGAAAATGTTTGTTATGGAGAGTCAAAACAGTTATATGCTCAAGGTGAGTCGCTTATAAAATGGTATGGCACAATATCTGAAAGTTTGGCGCTTGCTTCAGGCGAAATTTATCAAACTCCACCCATGACGATGGCGGATACTTTTTATGTCAGATCCGAATTAAACGGATGTAATAGTGATTTTGCCAGCATTATTGTGAATGTTTTGAGTTTACCACCAACACCAACGATTAATCTTATTTCGGGACAATTATGTTCGGACGGAATAGGGGCTCATCAATGGTTTTTTAATGATGAGATTATTGAAAATGAATTTAATGCCTGCATTTTTCCTTTTGAAAATGGGAATTATTCTGTCCGTGTGATTGATGAATCTGGTTGTATATCATTGCTTTCCGAAAACTATCTTCATACGATTAGTTTTATTTTAGAAAATAATTCAAATAACTTAATTGCTGTTTATCCCAATCCATTTAAGAACAATCTGTCAATTCGCTATAATAGTACACTAAATGTTAAATCTATTTCCATTTATAATTCTATTGGACAATTGGTTTATATTCAAAGTCTTGATGGAAATAGGAGCAATCTTGTTGAAATACAAACTTCTGAATTCCGAAAAGGTATTTATCTAATAAATGTAGAAACTGAAAAAGAGATGTTTTCGATAAAAGTGATGAGAGATAATTGATAAAAGCGCTCGCAAATAATCTCTCGCAAAGCCACAGCATAGCAAAGGATATTTTTCTTTATGTCTCTACGATTTTGCGAGATATCTGCGTTAAAATTATTTCCAACCACAAGAAATCAATAAAATATTCATTTCTTTGTCTAAAATATCGAAATGAATATCATATCTGTTCCAATTTCAAGGGAAAGTACTTTCTTTTTACAAGTTTATTCGCTTTATGAAGCTTCCTTCCCTGAAGAAGAGAGAAGAACGCTAGATCAGCTCGAGAAGTGCTTTAAAAGCCCTCATTACAGACTGG
>Ga0265295_1002864_pt1 | contig 26180 bp, 21 predicted proteins | sample Munlansysbiofilm_FD_192503 | JGI IMG/M metagenome (GOLD analysis project Ga0265295, IMG submission 192503) | Leachate microbial communities from a municipal landfill in Southern Ontario, Canada - Methane capture system biofilm | ecosystem: Engineered > Solid waste > Landfill > Unclassified ... | reverse complement strand
ATTGCTAGAACAAACTAATACTGACCAACAGGTAACAATACCGAACACTGTGGTTAAAATGCATCTGCTTGAAGAGATGACGATCATCGCTGCATGGCGCAAACACCTTTCACTCACCCAGGAGGAAGTAGCCCACCGCATGAACATCTCTCAAGCTGCTTATTCACAGATAGAAAATGCCAAGCACCCTAGAAAATCTACACAAAAGAAAGTAGCAAAAGCTTTTGACATTGATGAGCGTCAGTTATCGGTCTAAAACGAGCTTACTATTGATACCAATCCCCTTTATCTGATTATCAGTACATTAACCCGGCCCAAACTCCCAAATCTTTCTGGCCCAAAATAAGCTCCTTGTAACGCAGAGAGCTTTCTTACTGTCCCCCCCCTCCCTTCTACGGGAGATTGCAATATCGATGTGCAATCTCCCGTAGAATGTATTATTGTTATCTACAAGAGGAGGAGCTATGTACTTCCAACGAAACATTGAAGGGATTATTCGAGAGCTAGAAAACGACTACCCCGTAATAACAGTGACAGGTCCGAGGCAATCAGGGAAAACTTCATTAGTGCGGCATCTCTACCCAGACTACTCCTTGTAGACTTAGAGGAAGCAAAGACGTATCAACTGGCGAAGGAATCTGTTGACGAGTTCTTCAAAATGTACAAAGCACCAATCATCATAGATGAGATCCAAAGAGTTCCAGGGCTCTTGCGCAAAATTCAAGTTTTGGCGGATCAATCCGGACAGAAGGCTAAATAGTTTGTTGTTACGGGAAGCCAAGAAATCCATATTAAAGGGCATATTGCACAATCTCTAGCTGGACGGACTGCAATTTTCCAAGTACTTCCATTGTCTCTTGAGGAAATGGCAAGCTTTGGCTACACCATACCAGACCGGGACACCTTACTTTTGCGGGGCTGTTACCCAAAATTATTCGCATCCGATATTGCTTCTAGCTACCACTATTACCAAAACTACATTAGTACTTATATCCAGAAGGACGTTAAGCAAATCACAGCTATTCAAGATGAAAATCTATTCTACACCTTCTTAAAACTACTCGCGGGAAGAGTCGGAAACCTACTAAATGTCTCGTCGCTTTCAAACGATTTAGGAGTGGCCCGTGCAACAGTAGACCGATGGCTTTCAATTCTCCAAGCATCCCATATTATCTATCTTCTCCAACCCTGGTACTCGAATCGGACAAGTGTACTGGTTAAGACAGCCAAAGTTTATTTCTGCGATACCGGCGTTGTTAGTTCACTGTTAGATATTTCCACACCAGATCAGATGATCCGCGATCCCTTGCGAGGAGCAATCTTTGAAAATTACTGCGTTATGGAAGCGGTCAAACAACGGAACAACGAAGCATTAACGGAAAACCTTTATTTCTATCGTAACAAGTACGGCACAGAGATAGACCTCATCCTTGAAAAAAATAGGATGCTTATTCCGTACGAGATTAAGAGTTCTGATCGATACAACAAAGACCAACTCAGAAATCTAGAGAAGTTCGTAAAAGAACAACAGAAACACCTCTCCACTACAGAAAAAGGCGGTTTAATTTACGCTGGGTCAATTAAGACAACACTCAATGGATACGGTATCTACCCCCTCAAGGAGATACAGGGGCTGTTTGTCTAGTAATCCTCTTTATTGCATCATTTAAAAGGTATTCTCCTCTTTGCAACTCTGCTCTTACCCTAAACCATACTTTTATGAATGGAGGATAGAGACGAGCTACTTACAGATATTATCATAATTAAATCAAAACAGATTGTTTTGTAGCCACTAACTATCAATGCTTATTCTCGCTGATGCGGACAGGAATTCCTGAAAGTCGCGGACACCTGTTCCTGAAACATGCGGACACTTGACAACTTAACGTTAAATCTATTATCTCAAATCAAAGATTCTCTGTACTTATCAAGTGTTTACAATCTAATACAATAAAATAGAACTTACTTGAATACAATGGTGAGCTCAACATTTTCACTTTGGAAACACAGGCTAAGCAGTGGGATAATCTCAGGCATCACTACTTTAGCACAGTGATTAATAACTTATACTTACTCGGCAATACTAAAACATTACTTTAGCTCTGCCGAGCAATTTTTCAGATAATCTGCTTTATTTAAGACCTCTCCTAATTATTTAGTACTGTAGAAATAGAGTATTTTCCAAAAACAATCTTTTTTAAGAATTATATAACTTTATTATTGAACAATAATATTATAGATGTTATTATTCATTCATGAAGTTAAACAAGGGTTCTATATATTTATATGCTCTTTTTTCCTATGTTGAAAAAACTCTCGGTATTAAACCAAAATTAGAACCTTGGAAAAACTTCAATACACTACCACTGTATCTCATTGAACAATATTCCTTTTATAGATTCAGGATGTTCTCTTCTGATATTCTTCTTTTTATCGACAATTCAGAAGATAAAACTTCTCCAGGAGTTATCTTTAAACACTGTAAAACCCTAACAGATTATTGGTCTGGAGGAATTATCTATTCTAGAAGCAGTATCACCTCAACAGATCGGACGCGACTTATACAGGCAAAAGTTCCTTTCATTGTACCTGACAAGCAATTATACATCCCCTTTCTAGGAATCGACATGAAAGAGCTTTTTCCTCCTGCTCGCCAGAAAGATGAAACACTAAGCCCTACTTCTCAAGTTTTGATACTTGGAAAATTGTATAAAACAAACTGGATAGAAGAATCACCATCAAAGATGGCCAATAGTATCGGAATTACTAACATGTCGATTGGAAGGGCTTTCAGCGAACTTGAACTCCATGATCTTATTACAATTAAATTGTCCGGAAAGGAAAAAACATTGGAGTTCTATGAGATAGGAAAAGAACTATGGAATAGAGTTCTCCCTTTATTGAAATCCCCGGTAACCTCAACACTTATCCTACCCTATAGCCAATATAATGATTCTGTACTTGCAGGAGAATCAGCCCTCTCACATTATTCTATGCTTAATGAACCCAGAACACCTACTATTGCATTATTTAATAGATCAAAAACTATTCAAAAGACAAATGAAGTACAGGGAAGAATCCCGAATGAAGACCTAATTGTTCAAAAATGGGGCTACAATCCCGATATATTCGCTAAGAAGGGCATCGCTGATCCACTCTCTGTCTTCCTTCAATGTAAAGACTCTAATGATGAACGAATAGAAGAAGCTTTGGATGAGCTAATAAAGGAAATAAAATGGTAAGGGGACTTGAGATTTTTAAAGAACATTTTAAAGGAATTAATTTAATGGTTTAGCAAAGGCTGTAAGAAGAATTTTACCTGACTAGCGTACTCAGTAGAAAGAACCTGCAATCAGGCTTATTCTCCATACAAGCCAATGTTAAACAGATACCATGCTTATTGCTTATACCCTTGGAATGATTCGTGAATTCTCCTGTTCCTCTTGATTCCTTGTGCTTTTAAAAGAGCTCTAGTTGAAGAAACGGCAGCAGGAGATCCAGCCATGTAATAATAAACAGAGTGCCCATATTGTGTAGTAGCGGCCTTTATCGCCTCTTTGAACTCTTCACGGTGGGCTACATAAGTAAGCTTGATCTGATTATTTTCTTTCTGAAGTTCTTTGAACTCATCAGCGAAGAGATAGTAATCTGACGAACTGTGAATAAGATGGATCTCCCGTGCAGTGTCATCTTTGAGGGCATAAAGCATTGAACGCATGGGAGTGATCCCTATTCCCGTGGCAAGCATAATAATGGGACTAGTAGTATCTCTTGCAACGAACCAACCACCTGGCCCGCGTAGTTTAACAATCTCCCCCTCTTTCATATCTAAAAGGGTTTGCTTAAAGGGGCTGGCAGACTCACCAGTTCGCGTCCCGATAAGAATAGTATCTTCAGTGGAGGCACTGGCTAAGGTGAAAACTCGAAAAAATTTACCCTTTACCTTTTTACCCGGTAGAGTAAATATACCATGCTGCCCAGCTTCCCAGTTCATAGGCACCGGTGCTTGTAGCTTCACTAGGACATAATCTCCTGAAACCTTTTCGGCACTCATAAACCGTAATTCATACGTTTTTAATAATCCTGTAAAATAACGGAGCTTCATATAATACCTCCACTTTTAGTGGTAATAATTCATGATACTTCAGAGATTGGTGGAAAACAATCCTATATAATCCAAATAATAATGATTTGTCTCGACTATTTTTTGGATTGAGTCTATTATTGCTATTACTTCAATCAGGAGAGAACAAGCACCATGAGTATGCACAGGCGAATGATAACCATTCTCATTTTCTTTTTAGTGCTTCAGCAAAGTATTTTTGCTTCACTTAACCTAACTCCTGAAGAACTCTCCTATATTAAATTCCGCGAGCCTGTACGAGCGGTCTCTGTAGATGGTACAGGACCGATTCAATACACCGATTCTAAGGGAGAAATTAAAGGTGTTGCAGTTGATGTCTTAAAAGAGATTGAAAAAAGAACTGGATTATCCTTTACTTGCACCCTTTTGGAAAAATTGGACCAACTAGATGCAACCTACAGCGATGGTACTGATATAATCTTTGGTATTCCTAACCAATATGCACGCCCTAACTACAAACTCTCTGAACCTTTTTTGCGCTCCCATACCATTCTTTTTATTAATACCGAGGTAAATGCCCACGAACTGGCGAACAAAAACTTCGCTGCTACCTACGGCAGTGCTCTGCCACAGGGCATTCGTGAAGAACAAGCCATCTATTTCCAAACCAGAAAAGAAGCGATTGAAGCGGTTAATTCAGGTCTGGCAGATTTTGGGTATGGCAATGCCTATTCTCTGGCATTTTACACGCTTCAACACGGCTTTCGTAACATCTATACCATACCTCAAGACAAGGAAGAACGTACCTATCGAATTTTATTTATTAACGATGACCCGCTTCTTATTTCGATTATAGAAAAAGCGCTCGCCTCATTTAATCCTTATGAATTAAACAACATTATCCTTGAAGCAACTAGTCAAGTTGAACGTATTATTACCCCATCTCTGGTTATAGGGACTTATGGAAAAGAAATTTTTACTGCTACGTTCTTTATCATTGGTTTATTAATAATAGCTTTAGTTATAGTGCTGAACTCCCATAAAAAGCTTAACTTCCAAAGAAAAAAATATATGGCAATCTCAGAGGTTTCTAATGAATACCTCTTTGAATATTCCAGTTTGCATAAAACTTTACACCTTTCTAATAAATTCAAAACACTTTTTTCCACTCAAACAACTCTTAAAGCAGCTCAAAACACTCTTATTTCCACCCTTGCCTCTCTACCTATAGAAGAATCTGAAGTAATAGAACTTAACCTACCTAGTGGGAAAATGCACACCTTTTTACTATCTGCCATTAAGGTTTCAAAACAGAGAAGCGGCACTAAAACTTGGATTGGAAAATTATTGGACATCAGTGAGGAAAAGGCGAAACAAAAGCATCTGGAAAACTTAGCCCAAAAAGATGGGTTAACCGACCTTCTTAACGCTTCAACTACTCGACACCAGATTGAAAAGCGCCTAACCCAAAAATTACCAGAAGAGAGAGATTTCTGTATCCTGTTCGACCTTGATGACTTCAAAGCCGTCAATGATAGCGGAGGCCACCTAGTTGGAGATAGAGTTCTACAGACAATAGGGGAAATTATGCTTCAAACCCAAAGCTCAACCCTCGATATCCTTGGTAGAGTCGGCGGGGATGAATTCTGCATCTACTTAATCGACGTCCCTTCTTATGAAACAGTTATTAGCTATTGCACCTCCTTACTAGAGATAGTGAGGTCACGGTTGCAGGAAGAAGGGGTTACCATAAGTTTAGGCGTTGTTGAAGTACAGAAAGGGGAAACCTATGAAGAACTCTACACGCGAGTTGACAACGCCCTCTATACCTCAAAAGCCAACGGTAAAAATAGAATGGAAATTATGTAAATAGTTACTCCAAGGGTATACTATTGCTTTCCCTGTTGCAGAAGATCGCGCCAACCTTCATACAACATAACCATTGCCATGGTATCTAATTCACAATATTTGAGTAGTGCTTTTCTAATTTCCTCCCGTTCATAATCAGACATCTCTTCAAACTGCATTCGCGCGTAGGCGGTCATGGCTGCCCCGCCATCGCGCAGCTCATCATCGCTTAACATGCGCATATCTTTGTCAGAAACATCCTGAAACATTTTGGGGAGCATTTTGTAGGGATCAACGACTTTCCCATCCTCAATGTTAATCCATTGCCAATCTTTGAAATTAAGACTCTTGATTCCACCTTTTGCCCCATAAATCGGCTTCGAATAGGTCTCTTGTAAGAATTTTGAGCTGTTTAAGATCGCGGGGAGGACTTGCTTAATAGAGTTGCTTCCGTTGGTGGCTGGATCATAGTAATAACGCTTCACCATCTCCCACATATCGACCATATTACGCTCTCCAGTCCACTCCTCTGAAGATTTTTCCACAGATTTTGTTATTGATTTAATAAAATCACATAACTCTATGCGGTCTTTGATCTCATTTTGATCAGATTCTAGTTGACGATATATCGTATTAAGGTAAGAGTTTTCATGATTGCTATAGCGGAAGATAGAACCATTATCCCCTTCTAATTGGCTCTTGAGGGCCCGCACAAAATCATAGTTAGGGAAGACCCCCACTGCAGTATTCAAATATTCACCAGCGTGTTGAACTTGCCCATCGCTATGGACAACATGGTGTGAAAATTGAAAAGCAATCCCCTCATAAGGGCGTCGCCCGGCATTGAAAGGGATCGCTACCATGGAAGTTTCAAAGTCGATGAAATGCAGTGGGAAGACCCAACTATTCATCTCTCTTTGCAAGTTAGTTCGGTCTAACCAAACGGACTGGTCATTTTTCTGATATTTTTCAATCTGTAACCATTGGCGCTCACTAGGGGAAATTCCTAATTTTTGATCAGGCTTAGGTTCTACATCTGCTTTCGTAATATCTGTCATTTTAATACGGCCATCTTCGATCAATGCATCCTTTTTCCTGAAATTCCATACATCTAGCACAGTAAGAGATGCAAAATCTTCATCACTCCAGCCTAAAATCTCCTTCCAACACTCTTCCTTGCCGCTCTTAAGCCCGGCCTCGCGTTCAGCATCTGTCGTATAAAATTCACACTCTCCGCATGCCTTGGAAATGGGAGAGGGAATCTTAGTGTCTGTAGCATAGCTAAACGCAAATTGATCAGCGAGTTGCCTAAAACTTACTAAGGAACCATTACATTCATACATTTCACTATAAATCTGGTTACATTCAGCATCAACGTTAACGTTACAAAGGATGGGTGGTGTGAGATCTTCTTCTGTGAGACTCTCTGCTACACGCACTGATTTTCTCCCGTTTTGATCGGTAATCAAACGAAACTTTTGGTTAAGACCATCGGTTGGACAAAGAGAGGATGTATCAGCCATTGTAAGGTAGGCCTCTACCTCATACTGAGGAAGGGCCAAATTAAGCACATGTTTTTGAAAAGCAACATCATACAGATACGGCTTCCATGAAGCCAATATAGTACCATCTTTCTTTAAAAAAGACTTACTTTTACTAAAGTCATACGATTTAGATTTGACTTCATACAAGCTAAGTCGATTGCCATCTTTTACCAAAATATCGACGCGAATAAAAAAGTTCTCAGTAGCTATGGCAGCTTCGTAGATAACAACTTCAGGTAACGCTAAGAGCTCATGAGTTCTTGCCAAAGACTCCTTGTAATCGAGGGTCTCAATAAAGTGACCACCAGGGAAGTACTGCTTAGCCAATTCACCAACTTGAAAGCCTCCATCAGCCAATGCAAGGAGAAAACTGTCATCGAGGTCTTGATTCGCGTACTCATTCTTTCCAGTATAAAAGAGCTTAGTGGGACACTCGGTAGCAAGTTTGAACCTTGATTTTGTCAGATATCGTTTTTTTATCATGAAAAAAACCCTCCCCCTTATTCGCTACCATCCACTCTCCTACAACCTGGTCCCGTAATAGTACTGCGCCCTCCCACCCCAGATAGGATAGAAATCTGCGTACTAATCATCTCTTTCATTGCCGAAACGTGTGAAATGACTCCAATTAGCTTCCCATCTTGTTGAAGACTAGATAGAGTTTTCAAAGCGGTTTCTAAAGTCTCTTCATCCAAGGAGCCAAATCCTTCATCAAGAAATAGGGAATCTACACGAACTTTACGGCTGGCCATCTGAGAAAGCCCCAATGCTAGGGCCAAACTTATAATAAAACTCTCGCCCCCAGATAAATTTTTAGTCGAGCGAATCTCCCCCGCTTGGTAATTATCGATAACATTGAGCTCCAACGGTTGCAGATTATCACGGATGAGGAGGTAGCGATCAGACATCTTTATCAGCTGCCGATTGGCATGGGAGACCATCAACTCAAACGTGAGTCCTTGGGCAAAGTTTCGGTACTTCTTACCATCAGCAGAGCCGATTAAACTATGCAGTTTGCCCCATTTGAGACTCTCTTTTTCTTGAGCCTCAATTGCCTTTCGTTTCTCTTTTATCCGCTCCTGTGCGTTGCTGTTCTCATCTAATTTGAGCTTTGTAGCAACCATATCATCACGTAATTGTTTTAGAGATCCTTCATATTCCTCGAATAACGGTTGCAGTTCCTCAAGAGACTTCTCTGTAACCTCTTTAGCCTCTTCGATTGCCAATCGTCCTTTACGATCTTTCTGCGTGGCCTTTAAAGCTGTTTGCCGTTCTTCCAGCTCTTTGGCTCTAGCTGCTAACTCATTGCGCTGCGTATTTGTTCGTCTAGCTTCTTGAAACTCTGCTTCTTCTGTAAAGCCAGTCTCTACCAGTACTGTGTTAAAATCAGCTTCTAGCGTATCGAGCTTAGGTTTTCGCTCTTTGATACTTTTATTTAGGGACTCAACTTTTGTTTTTGTATTACTCAATTTTTGTTGTACATCAGTGTTGCGTGTACCCGCTCTCTTTTCTGCTTCTTCGGCAGCAGAGATTTTTTGGTTGAGTCGCTCTTCTTCAGCATCAGGATTTTTAGTGCCATACAAAGCAATCCGTTCATCACTAGTACGCTTGTACTCTTTTTCCAGAACTTCTAGCCGTTCTTTTTTTTCTTCTAATGCACTATTTTGAATCTCTACAATCCCACTCAAGCGCTTTATTTCACTATCGATGTCAGCAATTTTTCGCTCATTGTTGCTCTTCTTGGTACTATAGTCCTGCCAAGTTTTAAGACGATCTTTGAGTGAATTAAACAATGCTGAAACATCATCATCAGGAATCTCTGTAATACCGAGGGGGAGCAGTTTGTCTGAGACAATCTGCTTCTCCTCGGTAAAATCATCTGAGCTCTCTTGTAAGCTAACCTTCAATTCATCAAGTCTCTTTTTAGTGTTATCTCGAACATTTTCTGCACTTGCCCGCTTAGCCTCACTGTTAGTCAGTTGTAATAGGGCTACATCTTTTATTTCTCCTAGCTTATGTATCTCTTCTCCAAAATCTTCAGCCTTAGCTATTACAGTTTCTAGTGTATTAATTTTATGCTCAACTTCATCAGGAATTGGGACATTTCCAAGCGCAAAGGGATGCTCTGTAGCACCACACAAGGGACAGGGCTTACCATCTTCTAATTTAGCACGGTGTTCAGTAAGGGCTGCAATCTTTGCTAAAAACTCCTTTTCACGCAGTAAAGCCTCTTTTTCTGTGCGGTATTCACGCAATAACCGACCAGAGAGGTGTTTCTGTAAAGCTTCCTCTTTGAGCTTTAGGTTAGCTTTCGCGCTATCGAGCTCATTCTTGTTGGCATTATATTGCTTTGTGGCCGTATCGAGAGCTTTTTGGGCCGCTTTAAGAACCGCATCTACCTGCTTCTTATTTGTCTTTATCTTACCAATCTCATGTTGCTTGGTCACCAGATTGTTTAGCCGTTCTTCCACACCAGAGAGATTGTTAACTAACCAAGCATCTTCGCCATGTTCCGCTAGATACGTTTCAATCAATTCTAGATTATTGCCTGCCTCACTGCGTTTTTCCTGTTGATCTGCCTGTGCTTTCTTGACTTTCTCAATAGCCTCTTTGTCCTTAATACAAGAGTCTTTACTCTCTACTACAGCTTGTTTTTGTTGGTCAAGCTTCTGATCGAGCAAACGAACCTGCTGAATAACTTTAGAGGCACTCTGTAACTCTTTCTTTTCTTCAAGGGTACACTCTTGTGCTAACTTTAACGCTTCAGCAGCGTTGTTTGCTTGCTCTTCTAAATCAGGCAAGGCGGCTTCTTCAGCTTCTAAGCTGGTGATATCATTAGATTGCTGACTTCTAATTTCAGTAAGTGTCGCATATGTTCCCTCTAGGGAAGCGGCTTTGTTGGCACGGTCAAGCATGGATTGTTCTGGCTTAAAAGTTTCAACATCGTGCTGTAATTTTTCAGATTCTACTAAAAGGCTTTTTATTTCACTTTGCAAAGTAGCAATCGTTCTTACCCAGGTAATGGCATTTCCTGTCTCAGATACGAGCTTAACAAGACGAGGTTCTTGCTCTTTTATATTTTTGAGCTTCTCGTGGAATACCTGTTCTTCTTCTGGGGCAAGAATAATGATACCAGAGGTTTCAGCTTGTAGTAAATCTAACTTCCTTTGCTCCTCTCGTTGGCGATTATGGACTCCAATCGATATTTCTGAATATATGTTAGTTCCAGTAATTTGTTCGAGAATCTTGGATTTCTGCTCAGCTGTAGCTTTTAAAAAAGTATCGAAGCCACCTTGAGCTAGAAGAATAGAGCGGGTAAACCGATCAAAATCCATCCCCGTCTTCTCTTCAACTGCACTCAAGACAAGCCGCAATTGGTTTTCCATTACCTTCCCACCCGGGGTTGCTTCTGCAATTTCATGACGTGGGCTTTGCAAATCACCGTCTCGATTCTTGCGAGATCGATGTTGCCCCCAATGACAACGAAACCGACCAGCTTGTGATTCAAACACTACTTCGGCATAGCACTCTCCAGTTTGCCGTGACATAATGTCATTACTACTTTGAGTAATCCTTCCCAGTCGGGGGGTCGCTCCATACAAAGCTAAACAAATTGCATCTAGAATGGTAGACTTCCCTGCCCCCGTGGGACCGGTGAGGGCAAAAATCCCATTATAATCATATTCGGGATCGGTAAAATCAATATGCCATTCACCGTAGAGGGAGTTAAGATTTTTGAAGCGCAGTTCTAATATTTTCATAGATTACTCTCTTTATTCTGCTTGTAGATCTTCCTCTTGCAGAGATCGTACTATTTCATGGTAGGATGCTGTGAGCTCTTGGCGACCTTCTTCTGGAACCTCTGCCTCGTCTAAACACCGTATAAAGACCTCATTGATATCAAGCTCCTCAAGGGTTTCATTCTCATTGATAGTTTTGAGAACCAAGTCATTGGTCCGTTTATTTTTAATAATAGTAATCTCCAGCTGCGAACCTAGTACGGATTCTTCTAGAAGATCTCTTAAGTTCCCCCTAAGTTCAGCACCGGTATACTCAATCTCGAGCCAGGCCTGACTCTCCTCCCGCTTTAGTTGAGCAATTTTTGTTTGAATTTCATCGAGTGAACCAGTTATACGAACCAATTGTTGAAAACAGGGCACCTTTATTTCAGTAATCTTTGGTTTGGCTAGGCCAAATTCCACCAGAATTACCTTTTTATTTTGATTTGCTTCTCCAAACCCCATCGGGATGGGGGACCCACTGTAGCGCATGTGATCATTACCCGCGACCGTTTGTGGAACATGTAAATGTCCTAAGGCCAAATACTCTATAGCGTCGGGGAACATATCACCACCAACATGGCTCAAAGAACCAACATAGAGGTCCCGCACACCATCACCTTCTACTGTTTTTCCCCCGGCCGTAAACAGATGTCCCATCGCTATCAAGGGCAGGTTAGTATACCCCTCTTTTGCAAGTGCAGCTTTTTTTTCGCTGGCAAGTGCACACACTTGACCATAATGGTCTTGCAACCCGGCAGCAAGCTTGGCATTTTTGTCATCAAGGGTCTCTCCAGGTGCGACGGTGCGAATATCACGATCACGAAGATAGGGTACGGCACAAACAATGGCCTGTGGCTCAGCGCCGTTATAGAGGACAATGACTTCATCTTCTAAGTTTTCTGTTTTCGCTCCAATTACGTGCACATTAAAAGCATGGAGTAAATCTTTTGGGGCATGGAGAAAAGTAGGAGAATCGTGGTTACCACCAATAATAACGGTGGTACGGCAACAAGAGGTAGCTACACGGGAAAGAAAATTATAATAGAGTTGTTGCGCTAGATTACTGGGAGTTGTGGTATCAAATACGTCACCGCTAACCAACAGAGCATCAACCTGCTCTGTCTCAATAACACAGAGCAACCATTGTAAGAATTGAGAGAATTCAGCATATCTTTTTTGTCTATAGAGCATGCGACCTAAGTGCCAATCGGATGTATGGAGAATTTTCATTGAAACTCCTCAAAAAGAAAAATCGTGGTCTACTCTTATCGTTTTTTAAGATGTAGTATGTTGCACTCTGTGGATTGTGAGTAACCAAACACCTTTATTGACCACGCAATAATTGTCTTAAGTATAGCATTAACCTGACAAAGATTCTTAATTAAATTCACTCTCTTCTTACTGGGTTCGGATGAACTTAATTTGTCTAGCTCGCTATAAGTTTTCCTATTGGTGGTCCCGAATTTGCAAATGACTTGCATTTAACAAAGCCCACTACTATATTACTTTGTAGAGGCAAGTATGAAAAAAACTCTATCTTTGATATTAATAAGTTTACTATTTTGTAGCGTACTACTGAGTGCTAAAGGAAAGGCAGAAAGTACAAGTTCTGTTAAAAGACCCTTAATTGCAGTCAGTATATTGCCACAACAATATGCAGTTGATCGCATAAGTGGCAAATTGGCCGATACGGTTGTGTTAGTTGGCCCGGGACAAAACCCACACGCCTACGAACCCACTCCTCGCCAGATGTCAGCACTCGCTGATGCTGATGCTTGGATCCTCTCCAATACCGACTTTGAAATAGCCCTTATCTCAAAAATTCGTTCGCTCTACCCTACACTTCTCATCGTCGATGGTACTGAGGGTGTTACCTTTCGCTCAATGGAGGAACATACTGAAGGAGAAGTAGAAGATGATCACGCCCATCATGGACACATAGATCGCCATACTTGGCTGGGTCGTGAACCCATGAAAATCCTTGCTACCCATATTGAAAGGACCCTCTCAACAATCGATTCAACTCATGCCCAAATCTATCAAGCAAACCTGGCTCAATTCTTGGTTGAAATTGATCAGTTATATGATTCTTTAGTAGCCGACCTGGCTCCCTTACAAGGGACTACAGTTTTTGTTTACCATCCCTCTTTTGGGTACCTACTCGACGACTTCGGTATTACCCAAAAAGCGGTCGAAACTGGGGGCAAGGAACCAACTGCAAAAAATCTAGCTCAGCTTATCCAAGAAGCTCAGGCTAATAACGTACAGGTTCTCTTTGTGCAAGCTCAATTTCCTGTTTCAGCTGCTCAAAATATAGCTCAGGCAATAGGGGCCGAAGTACTAGCGTTAGATCCCTTAGCCTACGATTGGTTAGCCAACATCCAAATGATTGGTGACACGTTACAGCGCACCTTAGTAACTGAAGGCAATGGAGCAAAACTATGAAGCCGCTGTCAAAACAACCTGTCGTACTAGAGTTCAATAAAGTAAACTTTTCCTACGCAACCGTCCAGGTTCTTGAAGATGCCTCATTTCATATCCATGCTGGTGAGTTTGTAGCTTTAGTCGGCCCAAATGGAGCGGGCAAGTCTACTATCCTTAAATTAATATTAGGCCTTGAATCCCCTGCTCAAGGAACTATTCGGTTATATAATGCATCACCTAAGGCGGGGCGGGAACGAATTGGATATGTACCTCAGCATGTAAGTTATGACCCTACCTTCCCCATCTCTGTAGAAGAGGTTGTGCGCATAGGGCGTATAAAACCATTTTTACGCTCGTATAGTAAACAAGATGACCTAGCTGTAGAAAAAGCCTTAGAGACCATGGATCTTGCGAACTTAGCCAAACGCCCTTATAACGCTCTTTCGGGTGGACAAAGAAGAAGAGTTTTAGTCGCCCGAGCTCTCAGCGCTTCACCTGAAATGTTGATCCTCGACGAACCAACTTCTAATATGGATGCAGAGAGTGAAAAGCGCCTTTTTACGGCCCTCGGTACCCTAAAAGGAGAGACTACCATTTTAATTGTTACCCACGATACCGGCTTTGTCTCCTCATTGACCGATAGAGCCCTCTGTGTTGGTGATTTCGGACCTGCGAAGAAAGGAAGAACTATCGTGCAACATCAAGTAGTACCGGCTCAGGATGCTCCCCTCCAGTTATTTGGGGGCGAGTCACTGAAGGTTCTGCATGACACTTCCTTGACCGATGATTGCGGCTATATGCAGGGAGATACCCAATGATTAGCTTTTTTAACGCTCTATTTAATGCAAACATGCCCTTTGTCCGTAATGCCTTGATTGCCGGACTCCTCTCATCAATCTTGTTTGGAGTCCTAGGAACGGTGGTAACCGTTAAAAGAATAGCTGGTCTTGCTGGTGCGATTAGCCATGCCGTCCTCGGTGGTATTGGCATGGCTTTGTATCTATCGGCTTCTGGTATAGTCCCCAACTTACCACCTATGGTTGGAGCAATCCTCTTTGCGGTTCTAGCGGCCCTCATTATAGGGATTGTCTCACTAAAAGCACGCCAACGAGAAGATACCGTAATTAACGCCATCTGGGCAATTGGCATGAGTATAGGTGTTTTATTCATGGCAAAAACACCCGGTTATACTGATCCAACCAGCTACCTCTTTGGTAACATCCTCTTAATCTCAGGTCGCGACTTGCTTCTTCTCGCCATTCTTGATGTAATTGTGCTTATTTTAGTCTGGCGATTCTATCCTCAACTTGAAGCCTCATCTTTTGACGATGAATTTGCCCAAGTCAAAGGAATTTCCACTCCAGTAGTTTTCCTTGTTATCCTCAGTATTACAGCAATCGCTGTCGTCTTATTACAAACTTTTGTTGGTATTGTTATGGTTATCGCAATGCTCACTCTCCCAGCTGGAACCGCTGGTTTTAGTGCAAAAAACATGGCAAGTATGATGGTTTTAGCTTGGTTTTACTCATCGCTCTTTTCAATTGGGGGGCTCGTCGCGGGCTGGACTTTAGATCTTCCGGTAGGAGCGGTAGTAGTAGTTCTTGCTGGCATAATATTCTTAGGGGTCTCAGTTTTTAGCATGATAGTTCGAAAACAAAAGAGAGCACCAAATGACAACTAGGAAAACTCCTAACATGACAAAGATACGCCAAGCCACACTTGATGTTATAACTGTAGCGGGTCATCCTCTGAGCGCTAATGAAGTCCTTGCTCGAATATTACTACCCTGTAACCCGGCCACAATCTATCGCTCCCTGCACTATCTTGAAGGAAAAGGATATGCGCACTCATTTGTCCTACATTGTGCAGAACATGGTACTGAACGCTATTATATGGCAACAACGCCAGAGAACCACCATCACCACTGGTTCCATTGTGAGCAGTGTCACCGCTTTATAGATTTAGGGGACTGCTCCTTAGCCCCTCTTATCCAAGAATACCAGGAAAAACTGGGTATTCAGGTTACCAGAGACACCCTTTATCTAACTGGGATCTGTGCCACCTGCCAAAACTAATACCCTTAAAAAAACTCTCTATGTTAAAACCAATTCTTACGGATAGGATCTTCCCATAGATCTAACTTGTCTGCCACAACTTCAAGTAGTTCCGCAATAATTGCATCTCGGTCTTGGCCCTCTTCATATAACCCTAGATCATCATGTCCTTCGGCGGCATAAAGGCATACTGTTACCGGTGACAAATATCCTTTTGTATCACCCTTCAAATCTCTTAGCCGTTCACCGGTCATCAACGCTAACGTTCTAAAATCTGTTTGTTGTAAAGCCGCTGTGAGAATATGTCTATTTTCTTGGTCGAATACAGCGAGTGCAAAAGGGAACACCAAATAACCATCCCCGTGTGCATTAGAAGGATCACATTGGACAAACGCCCTAATTCTAGACTCTTGCCAAATCCAAACTTCGGGGGATCTTGTATCGAGATCCTTTGGATCGGGCATCGCTGGCCAACGTAAAGTGTCAATTTCCTGATACCCATTTGAAGTAAACATCTGCTTTTTCATCTAGATTCCTCCATATTATATGGTTCTACCCAACTATAGCATCAAGGTGACACTTACCCAAGCTTAGCTTTTATTATTTTTATTTGCGCATAAAAGATTATCTTGACTTGACCGCGAAGAATTCTTTTCACTATGATGGAAATAACTTTCTCAAAGATTCTAATCGTAGGAGTCCCATCATGCAATCAATCGTCGACAAACCAGTTCTCATGGCTCTTATTGCCACCCTTGGAACTTGGGCATTAACAGCCTTAGGCGCCAGTCTTGTATTCTTCTTCAAAGAGATAAAACAACATATTCTCAATATGATGCTAGGGTTTGCTAGTGGGGTTATGATCGCTGCAAGTTTCTGGTCTTTACTCGCCCCAGCAATCACAATGGCAGAACAAAACTCCTCCCTACCAGCTTGGTTGGTCGCCGCAATTGGCTTTTTATTAGGGGGCATTTTTCTCTATCTCGCCGATAAACTTTTGCCCCATATCCACCTTGACTCCAAAAAAGGGGACACCCCGGAAGGAATCCCAACTAGTTTACGGCGCAGCGTTTTATTAGTGCTAGCCATTACATTACACAACATCCCTGAGGGGTTGGCTGTAGGTGTTGCTTTTGGAGCAGCTGCTTTAGGAGGAGACTCTGGTGTGACCATTATGGGGGCTGTAGCTGTTGCAATCGGTATTGGAATTCAAAACTTTCCTGAGGGAGCTGCTGTCTCGATCCCCCTCCGCCGTGAAGGGCTATCCCGCACAAAGAGTTTTATGTATGGGCAAGCCTCCGGTATAGTTGAACCGATAGCAGGAGTGCTAGGAGCCTACCTCGTAATTAGCATGCAATCCATTCTCCCTTATGCCTTAGCCTTTGCCGCAGGAGCTATGATTTACGTTGTTGTTGAAGAACTTATCCCCGAAGCCCAGCAAGGAAAAGACCATATGGGAACCCATTTAGCCACATTTGGAGTCATGTTGGGGTTTACTGTCATGATGATTCTTGATGTTGCCTTGGGGTAAAATTATACGCGCTCTACCAGATTAGAAACAGTAAGCGAACCTAAAGTTTTTATCCCTTTAGCATTAATTTGTGATGCGATAGAATCTCCAATCGTATCGAGGTTTTGTTCCAAATAGACCTCCCCGTATAAAGCTCCCACTAATTTTACTACTTTCAGATCTTCTAGTGGTCGTGCTGGAACATAGGCTGTTTTAGTGTTATTTGTCGCTATAATGAAATTTTCATGTACTAATAAATCGAGAACGGCAAATAACTGACGTTCATTCATTAAAAGGCGATCGGTGATATCACGAATTTTGGTCTCGCCACCTTTATTACGATATTTTTGCCCAATGACCATCATCACATTGATCCCATTGGCCAATTGTTCTGCTGGAGAAACCGGCTTAACTAACGTGCCTTTAGCAGGTTGATACTGGTGGACATAACTCACCTCAACGGCGGCTAAAATAACCACCCAGAGCATATACACCCACAATAAAAACAGAAATACCGTTGCAAAGGAACCATAAATAACAGAATAGGAGAGAGCTTTTGAGATTAATGTGGAGAAAAGGTAATTAACAACATACATGCCAAGGGTCCCGACAAGACCTCCAATCGCAGCACTCACCCCACTCACCTTAGCATTGGGAGCCACCAAGATCATTAGGAAAAGGAATAACCACCCGATCATCCAGGGGACTAAAAATCTTAACAAGACTAACGGAATATTTTCAAAGAATTGCCAGCCTAAAATTCTTGCCACCCAAGAACTCAAAAGCGATTTTACACTAATATAAGCGCCAAGGAGAATTGCGCCAACGATAAGAATTGTGAGAAATCCCAACGATCTACGCACGATATTCATATTAGTACTTGCTGTTCTATAAATTTGATTAATAACTGCCCATACTTTATTGATGAGAAGCATTGAGGTGATGATAAAAGAGATCAGACCAATCACTCCCAAACCACTTGCATTGGAGCTAAATTGAGCAATCATCTCTACCAGTTGATTACCCGCCACTTCACCAAAAATTGAGGTAAAAAGTTCAGCTAAAATTGTATAAAATGGCTGTAGGACATTAAATAAGGAGAGAAATGCAACTAAAAAGGAGATAAATGGCACAATCGAAATAAGGGTTGTATATACTATCCCAGAGGCCAAAAGAGTAATTCTATCTTTGAGGAATTTACCATACCACACTTCCAAGAAAGTGATGGAGCGTCCCAAAAAATTGCTTCTTTTCTTCCTCTGAGATATGTTTTTTTTGCCTTTCTTTTCCTTGCTCATATCTGGATATCCTACCAGCAATACCCAAAGGAGGCAACGGTGTTATCTACTGTGTCGACTCTTATGTGTCTCGAGCCACGTGCCCAATACTCGATAAGTCTCTTTCCGATTAGTTTCATTTAAAATTTCATGGCGAGCACCTTTTATGATTGAGATCGTCACATCTTCAATACCTGCTTTGTGGTACAAATCAAAGACCTTTTGGACCCCTTTACCAAACCCTCCCACCGGATCATTAGCTCCACTGATGATAAAAATTGGCATGTCTTTCGGTATTTTGCGAATAAGTTTCTTTTTATTGGCTAGCTTAATTCCATCAAGCAGATCAACAAAGAAACGGGAAGTACAAACAAACCCGCAAAGCGGGTCATCGATATAAGCTTGCACAATTTCCTCATCACGGCTAAGCCAATCAAAATTAGTTTTTTGGGGTGTAAATGCTTTGCCGAATGAACCAAAACTGAGATTATCTAAAATCTTATCAGGATTTCTCCCTTTTTGGGACAACGAACGCACTCGAGCTACTAATTTCCCCACTGCACCAACAATACCTTGACTGGCCCCAGTGCCACTTATAATTACCCCTGCATATAATTCGGGATGCAGTGTAATCAAATAGCGCACCAGAAAGGATCCCATACTATGTCCTAAAAGAAAGATGTCTTTGCTGGGGTAGGTCGCACGAATTAGCTGGCTCAATTCATAACCATCTTCTACGACCCGCTTCCAACCCTCTTTTTCGGCAAACCACCCCAATTCATCATCGGAGGCTGTTAGCCCATGCCCGCGATGATCTTGTGCATAGACGGCAAATCCAAGCCCATTCAGGTATAGTGCAAATTCATCATACCGTGCGCCATGTTCCGCCATTCCATGAAAAATATGGACAACCGATCGAATATTTTTGTTTTCTGGTAGCCACACCCGATACACTAATTCCTTTTGATCTGAGCACGTCATTTTAAGAATTTCCATGGAAAACCTCCTTTATAGATTGTAGAGCACCCTTGGCACAGGAGCAACTAGATAAATTCACAAAAATAATGAATAGAGGGCTCTTGTCCTTATGGGAGACTTTTCCTACATTTAGAGCATGACTAAGTTTTTGGTGTGCTCCGACCTGCACGGAGATCCTAGCGCTTTGGATCTACTTTTAAAGAGAATGATAGAAGAAAGAGCAGACCATCTGATTTGCGCCGGTGATATCGGCATAAATCATCTCGGGGTGCAACGAGATCGCTTACGTCAACTTTCCATCCCTTTTACACTAGTGGGTGGAAATTGTGATCTTGGGTGGGCTTTTAGTGAAGCAGGATTTCAAATCCCTCCTCGCTACACAACAGTAAAAATGGGTATTCGAACCCTCTTTATCACTCATGGCCATCTTATAACCTCATGGCAAGAAGCTCCGCTCAACCTCTCTTCTCACGATATTTTCATTAGCGGACACACCCATATTGCTTCTCTTAAACACCCAAGGGGGGCTCCTATTCTCCTTAATCCAGGTTCAGCTAGTTCCCCTCGTAACCACCAGCCACCTAGCTATGCACTAATTACAGAGACAGAAATTAGCATTAGGGGTTTAGATACAAGAAAGCAACTGCGTACGTTAGTGCTGAAATAATGACAGCTATGCACCTACAAAAAACTACCCACGGTTAGTGCCAGTCGTACATAAGGTTGCCACATTTGAGTCATTTTTAGATTGTAACCACTCTCTGCTACCCCATCGGTAATGCTAAAAGTCATCCCGGTGGAAACCTCTAAACCATAACTGCTACCATTATACTGAAACTCACCTTGGTCAAATAATCTCAGACCCATTTTTGCTTCTGCAGAAAACCGGAGTGCGGAAAATAACCGTTCACGGTGATTAATATTGGATGACGAAGGCTCTGCATCTCCCATCACCAGAAACCTATTCAAGCCTAAGCCAACTGCTACAAAAGGTCTGGCCCAACCAAATTTCCATTGAGAAATTTCATAGTCTCCACCTAGGAGCCAAGTTGAATAATTCTCTCGAACACGTTCATCATCGCTTAAAGGGAACATTTTGAAGGCATTTTTGATATATACCCCAAAATCATCGCCGATTGCATACCGTAAAATTACTGTTGATATCCTATTAGGCAGTATCATCCCTAGTGAGACCAATAAATCAGAACGAGTCCAGACAAATTCATCATCGAAAGGGACGTAGAGGCCAATACCCCCATATCCATGCATCTTGTCGAGATACCAATGATAGTTGAATGAAAACAGGCCAAAGGAGCCTTTAAAAAACATAATTACCCCAGATTCATAACTACTTAGGAGCGCATGGGTAGGCCAATCATCATACACTTGAATCCAAGCATAACCCAAACCAACCGAAAAATGGCTAGTCGAAAGGGTGTGTTGTCCAATTGATATACTGGGAAAAACTCTGCCCATATAGGTTGGGGCATAAAAAGCCTCTATATCTGCTGAAAATAGTAAATCTGAAACTTTGAACCAAGGTGTTGGTTCACTATACTCAAAAGTTTGCCTTATACCCGCCACAGGAGAAATATCTCGTGCTCCACCATCTTCATACAATTCAAGGACTTGATCAATCTTTAACATTTTATGTACATTATTTTGGATAAAATCCAGTCCCCAGTTACCAGAAAAGACTAGCCCTGCTATTGGAGTAATACTCCACGACATGGTCGGGTTCTCTTCTTTCAAATGGAGATGAAATGTACGGCCACCTTGCAAGATTATTTCGTCAAAACGACTTCCAGGGTCTCCTCGGAAGGTAATGCCACTCATCAATAATTGAGCAAACCATCCCGAATAATGAGATAATGTTGTTTCCATTCCAAAAGAACGTAAATCATCCTGATTCTCACTTAAGCCAAAAGTAACACTATCGTTAAGGATCATGGTTGAAAAAGAAGATAGTGTATGCATAGCTGACACAGGGAACCACAGACATAACAATAGTGAGATTAACACCACGCGCGATTTCCATTGTTTCTTCTTTACCAACATCAATATTATTCCCCAGTACTTGCTAAATCAAGAGCACGCAAAAATTCATACCGGTCTACTAATTGTCGGTATGGGACAACGGCAGAACTAGGGTGATTACTTGCAGGATCCAAGATGAATCTGAGTGGAATAGCAAATGGCGGTTGAGCACTATTGTTATTAATTGTGCGTTGTAGTAATAGAGAACGACGGGCGATGTCAAGCAACTGTTTTTTTGTTAAGCCAATGCCTAAAAACTCATCCACCAAATCTTCTAAAACTTTGGTATCAAGAGCCAACCACGCTCCCAAAGGGGTACGAAGGATAAGTTTTTGTAACTGATGATTAGATTCGAAAACAAGCGGAATCAATAATCGTGGACACACACCTACTGATCTGAAGAGTGCTAAAAGGTTCTCTTGAACTACCACCCATTCTGCCTTTTTGGTGCTACTTTCCAATGGTAGAAACGGGAACAACAGCTCTGGGATAAAAAGAAAATCCTCATTAAGGGCCATCAACAACGCTTCTCCCCAAGCTCCTCGCGGATCAATGGGTATCATTTCACGTCCATTAATGTGACATGAAATTTTCTCAGCCTGCCCTACCGTGAGGTAGAGTTTTTCAAGGTGGGCACTCCCCTTCCCATACATAGCTCCTTCGCCAATACCTTTGGCAATCATCTCTATAAGTTGCTCAACTCCAACTGTCTCTCCAAAGGTAACAGTAGTAGAAAAATCAACAAATTCTTGCTCTCTAGCTGCCATAATCCAGCCAATAACTAGACCCGTATCTACAGGATGTAAACCAAGTTCCACACATTTTTGCCGCCATTGCATAGCAATGAGCACATCATAATTTCCTAGATTAGATCCTAGAGCCATCATTTCAAGTAGATCGGGGACCACAAGATCATGGCCACCAGGGCGCATGACCAACTTGCGGCAATCCATAGGGCACTCTTTACATGTGGCTATTTCTAAAGAAAAAAGACGTTCAAGTTCCTCTCCATCAAGATGGTACAGACGAGGATCGTAGCGTTTTGTTATATTTTCAATACCTGCAAAGCCCTGTTGCATCGCTTTAGAGATTAAGGCTAGTTCACCCGAGCTTCCATAATTTTTGATATACGAGCTTTTTTCAATAATTTGGGAAAAGGTTTTTCTTGTCGATTGAAAGCCCGTTGGATCTATTGGACTATATTCCACAGCACCAGAAGTAACTACGATTGCTTTAATCTGTTTTTGTCCAAGAAGAGCCCCAAACCCACAACGATCGAGAGGTTTTTCCCCATGGAAAATGCTGGCATATACTACACCATTTTCACCAGCTGGGCCGATGCTTAGAATAGAGGAGGGAGCCTCTGTAGCAAGGGCCTGCTCGGTTTCATGGATTAACTTACCTAATAATCGCTCACAAGGTTTGAATTCTACCGAATGAGAATTTATATGTAACACCATCGGGCGTCTAGCAATTCCCTTTATAATAACAGCCTGCCACCCACAAGAAACAAGCATCCCAGCAAATTCAGTCAGATTTGTGGCACTTTCTATTAAATTAGTGGCTTTTGAAAGTCCCACAATAGACAAGCTATTGGTACAGGGTATGCTTGAACCAGTGAGCGCCCCACACACAAAACAAAGAGGACTCGCCTCAGTAGAAGTATTGGTGTGCAACGACCATAAATGCAGCCCCAAAGCTTCCCCGCCAAGATATTTCTCAAAGGTAGGTTGAGGGATTAATTGAACCTCCCATTGCTCAGTCGTCAGGTTAATAACTAAATATTGTCGCTGTCCGCCCATCTTCTGCATAACAACCTCTTGTACTTTTCAATCTACCTAGGACTTTATCAGATGTCAATCATAACGGTCTTTTACAACTAAGTACATGTACACCCTAAGAAAAACTCTAAGACCCTTGCAGAATAATCATACCAACATTAGAATGGCGTAAGGAGATACAGCATGGGTATACGTGTTATGTCGTGTAAACTAAACTACCTCGGTGCCTCGCTCTACTCAATCTCAAAAATTGACCCTGATTTCAGAGCTCAAATGGATCGAATTCCAGAAGGAACTCAGATAGTCTATAACTTTCCGTTTCTTAACTCGACGAGCTCCCTCTCCTTTAAAAAACAGAACTATGCATTTTTACCTTTGCAGGAAGAGACCTCAACATCCATTTGCTTCCAAATTCAAACTAAAAAAACTGCCCAAAAACTATTTAGTGGTAACATTAACTTGGCGCGAGCTATTGCCAACCACGACATTACCGTAAGTGGCTCTTCTAGCACAACTCTCGCTATCATCCAGGTTGTTCAATTAAGTTTTCCTTACGTTTTTGGAATAAAAAAAACTCAAACTTTAGTTCCATTTCAGGTACTGCCTAGAAACTTCCGACAAAAGAGAATTAAGTATTGTTTTTTAAGACTCCTGCCCAAAAGAAAGAGGTCCGCTATTGAAAAAACCAACTGAATATAATTTTAAATTCCAGGGGCAAACTCAAATGGCAATTGGCCCAGAAGTTCTTATGCATCTCCCTAAATTTCTGACTATGCAAGGAATTTCTCAACCTTTCTGGATTTTCCCTAAACCCTTATCAGAGAGGAGATTTTTACAACGAAAACTTACAAAAGTGTTAAGGGAAATTCCTGCTGATGCTACAGCCGTAGGCCCTCTTCTTAATGAGAATGAGCTCCTACAGCTGGCCGACTGTCTAAGGAACAGCTCTTTTGATTCTCTTATTGTGGGGGGTGATGCAGATACGATTACTTTAGCTAAAATAGTGGCGATCTTAGCTAAAAAGGATAACGAAATAACTGTGAGTCAGGCCCTTGAAACAATCAAGGCAGATGAAGATATAGAAACACTACCTCTAATCGTTATTCCGTTTGGAGTGTGGGATGGCAATGAATGTCAGGGAAGATTCACGTATCAGGAAAAGGTTTTTGAAAATTTGGCCGTCGCACCTAGATTAGCACTATTCGATGGCCGCTTCACAAGGCGGACAACTTTACAAGCAATCACCCATACTATGTACACAGCTTTGTTACAAATCTTTACTGCTCTATATACTTCTCAAAATCCAATGCTTTTGAGTATGGCCGAAACGGCACTTTACTCGGCCCGCCAAACTCTAGAAGCCATCATCTCTACCACAAAAAGTAGAAAATCGTGGACTTCTGTGACCCTCTTTGCAGCTGCAACTCTTCATGCTGCTGGCCTCTGTAGCCAGAATAGTGGCAAGTCCGCTATTGTGGCATGTACCGAATCTCTCGCTAGTCCCAATTTTGCCACAAAACACCAAAATGCGATTGCGATTCTCCCCTATCTCCTTGAATTAATAGAACAAACAGATCCTCTGCTATATCGTACTATTAAAGGCATGCTTTCAGGCATAGACCCACAACAATTCGTGAATGCATGGGAAACGTTAAATGAATCTGCAACAACGGTAAAAACTATTCGATTGTTATACCAGAATTCGTATACATTTTTAACGTCTGCCCAACATTTGCGCGAATTAAGACCCTTACTAACGCTCATGAGCACACGAAGAGGTTCTGTATGAAGCAGTTTGATCATTGGTCTTTTTATAACCCAGTACAGACGTTAGTAGGTCAAGATAAAATAAAAGATCTCCCTGCTATACTTGCTACAATGGGATGCAAAAACCCCCTCTTTATAGTCAGCCAAACCGCAATGACCAACGGCGTAATGGAACTATTTGAAGCAGAGACAGACAACAATCAGTACCCACTTCCCACACAAGAAGTCACCACTGATACTATCGAATTATTAGTTCATTATTTTGAAGTGCACCAGCATGACGGAATCGTCGCTATTGGTGGGGGCACTGTGATGGATACAGCCAAAATTACTCGCTTGCAACTCTCGCTACCCTCTTATACCCTCTTGCAACTAGAAGGCTCAATTGCCAGACAACCAGAGAGGAAGATTCCCCTCATACTAATTCCTACTACAGTTGATTCTGGTAGTGGAGCAACTAAAACCGCCTATATCCGTAGTACACAACCGTCAAGCTTTTTGCGCTTTGAACAGGTCTTACTCTATCCAGATATCACAATTATAGATCCAAAAGCATTTAAAGTAACGTCGGGAGTACAGACTGCGCTAGGAGTGGCTGCGGTTCTCGCTAGAGCTGTTGAATCACTTACAAGTATATTATCCTGTCCCGCAGTTGAAACTTATGCCTTGCAAGCTATTCGATTATTAAAAACTCATGTCTTTCGCATTGTTCACACCCCCCATGACTTGGTGGCTCGAACCCAACTGGCAATTGCTTCACAACTCGCAGGTATAGCCATTTCCCAAACTGGAGCGTCATTAGCACACGCAATTAGCATTACTATTGCGCAAACAACTCCTATCACGTATGCCCAAAGCATGTTTATTGTACTCCCTTATACTTTGCACTATAATCTTAGAGCAAATGAATCGGTCTTATCGAACATTGGAGCTTGTTTACGGGAGGAAGAGACCGACCATCACACAGAGAGTGAACCAGATGCTCTTGCCACAATTCAAGAGATCTCTGACTTCCTCAATTCTCTAACTGATTCGCTACCTCAGGCGATTCCTTTGCGTTTATATGAGAGCCAAGCCCTACTCCCTGTCCAACT
>Ga0265295_1002862_pt1 | contig 26186 bp, 22 predicted proteins | sample Munlansysbiofilm_FD_192503 | JGI IMG/M metagenome (GOLD analysis project Ga0265295, IMG submission 192503) | Leachate microbial communities from a municipal landfill in Southern Ontario, Canada - Methane capture system biofilm | ecosystem: Engineered > Solid waste > Landfill > Unclassified ... | reverse complement strand
GTCCTTTAGGGCGAGGGTCAAGAACATAAACTAGTTGGCGGAAAAACAAACATTAACCCCGTCCTTTAGGGCGGGGAAAAGAACATAAACGAGAAAAGGGCTTTAGCCCTGACAGTAATAAAACTTTTAAAATTACCCTAACTTAAAGCTTAGGATTAATAACAAATAGAAAAAATGAAAAATAAAAGTGAAAATACATTTTATAAAAACTGAGTAAAAACTAAACAAACATTAATTATCAAAAAAATAAAATTATAAATTGAATCATTAAAAATATAAAAATTATGAAGAAATTACTTGCAATTATTTTGCTTAGCCTATTGCTGGTTCCATTTGCAAAGGCAGACGAAGGTATGTGGATACCTATTTTGCTTGAGAAGTACAATTTTGCAGACATGCAAAAAAAGGGTTTTAAACTAACTGCCGAAGATATTTATAGTGTAAATAATGCCTCGATGAAAGATGCGATTGTGATTTTTGGCGGCGGATGTACCGGGGAAATGATTTCTGACCAAGGATTACTTCTTACTAATCACCACTGTGGTTATAGTCAGATACAAAAACATAGCAGTTTAGAAAACGATTATCTCACTGACGGATTTTGGGCAATGTCAAAAAAAGAGGAGTTATCTAATCCAGGATTATCGGTTACTTTTTTAGTTAGTATGGCCGAAGTTACCGACAAAGTTTTAGCAAATGTTACAGATAATATGACAGAAGCTGAGAGAAATAGTATAATCGAAAAAAACATAAAAGAACTTATAAAAGAAGCCGTTGGAGATACTCATTACGAAGGTCGAGTTGAACAGTTCTATCAAGGGAATCAATATTTTATTTTTCTAAACGAAGTTTTTACTGATGTTCGTTTAGTCGGAGCACCGCCTTCTGCTATTGGTAAGTTTGGTGGCGATACCGACAACTGGATGTGGCCACGACATACTGGCGACTTTTCGCTTTTTAGAGTATATGCCGATAAAGACGGAAAACCTGCTGAATACTCTGAGGACAATGTGCCTTTAAAACCAAAGGAATTTTTCCCAATATCTTTAAAAGGTGTAAAAAAAGGTGGTTTTACAATGGTATTTGGTTATCCAGGAACAACGCAAAGCTATCTTCCATCTTTTGCAGTAGAGCAAATATTAAACGAAAGCGACCCCAATAGAGTTCTTATTCGTGAAAAAAAATTAGATATAATTAACGAGGCTATGAACTCTGACCCATTTATAAGAATTCAATATTCTGCAAAAGCTGCCTCAGTTGCAAATGGCTGGAAAAAATGGATTGGCGAAATGAGAGGATTAAAAAAACTCGATGCTGTTAATAAAAAGAAAAATTATGAAATAGAATTTAAAAATTGGACTGATAGTAATCAAATACTTAACGAGAAATACGGCAAAATATTAGACCAATATCAAACTATATATTCAGAATTATCAAAATATAATATGGGTATGATATATATTAATGAAGCTGGTTTAGGTAGCGATGCCGTAATATTAGCTCTGCGTTTAAGAGTGCTGGAAAACTTAGAAAATGCAAAAGATAATGCTGTTGAAATAATCAAAAACGAGGCAAAATCAACGGGAAAAGCTCACTTTAAAGACTACAATGAGGCTGCAGATAAAAAAATATTTGCCAAAATGACCGAATTATATATGGAAAACATTCCTAAAGAAATGCACCCTGCTTATTTCGCAAATTTTGATAAAATTACTAAAAAACACAATAATAAATATGAAGCTTTTGCCGATTATATGTTTGATAAATCTGTACTAACAAACGAAGATAAATTTAATGAGTTCGTCGAGAATCTATCAACTAAATCGTACAAAAAAATAATTAAAGACCCTATTTATATTTTGATGAAGGATTATTTAGACATATATAGAAATACCATTGCCACCGAATATAACAATTACCAATATCATTTAGACAGTCTTGATAGAATTTACATGAAAGCACAAATGGAGTTTGAAAAAGACAGATTGTTTTATCCTGATGCAAATTTTACGCTACGAGTAACTTATGGGCAAGTTGATAATTATTTTCCTAAAGATGGAGTAGAATACGACTACTTTACAACTTTAGACGGAATAATGGAAAAAGACAATCCAGAGATTTACGATTATGATGTTCCTGCAAAACTTAAAGAGTTGTACAATGCCAAAGATTATGGACAATATGCCGATGCTGATGGCACAATTCACGTAGGTTTTATTGGTACAAACCACACTACTGGCGGAAATTCAGGAAGCCCTGTACTTAATGCAAACGGTGAGTTAATCGGAATAAATTTCGACCGTAATTGGGAAGGAACAATGAGCGACATTATGTATGACCCAGATATGGTCCGTAACATTACACTCGATATTAGATATGCTTTGTTTATTATTGATAAATATGCAGAAGCAAAACATTTAATTGATGAAATGGAAATTCGGAAATAATAACAGAAAATATCCGCAGACTTCTGTCTTTGATATGAAAACTATAAGGGATTTGGTATAATATGTTGTATAATACTTTTTCGTTCGTTTCCATGTGCATCAAAGCTCTTAGGACTTTAGTTTTTGTATTAGAATACTAATTAACATAAAGCTTGATGAAAACGTGTTTTTAATTAAGTTAAAATCAATACATTTGTCTAATATAGTTTAATGAAGTTTAATTTTAATTTTTATATCGCTATGAATAATGCAGTATTTAGTTTTCAGATGCCGAACAATGAACCGGTAAAAACCTATTTAAAAGGTAGTCCTGAGCGTGTAGAGCTCGAAGCAACGTTAAAAAAGATGCGTTCCGAACAAATTGAAATTCCAATCATTATTGGTGGAAAAGAAATTAAAACTGGAAACATCGGTAAAGTTGTAATGCCTAGTGATCACAATCATGTGCTTGCAACCTATCATAAGGTTTCAGAAAAAGAGGTTAAAATGGCTATTGATGCTGCAATGGAAGCAAAAAAACTATGGGAAAACGTACCGTATGTCGAAAGAATTTCCATTACTTTAAGAATTGCCGAATTAATCGCTACCAAATATAGAGCGGTGATTAATGCCTCAACAATGTTGGGACAAAGTAAAAACATTTTCCAATCTGAAATTGATGCAGCTTGTGAATTAATTGACTTCCTTAGGTTTAATGCTCATTTTGCTACTCAAATTTACGGAGACCAGCCAAACTCAATGAACTCTCATAACAATAGATTAGAATACAGACCATTAGAGGGTTTCGTTTTTGCAGTTTCGCCTTTTAACTTTACATCAATTGCCGGAAACCTAAACTTAGCACCAGCAGTTATGGGTAATACTACTATTTGGAAACCTGCAACGACTGCAATTCTTTCAAATTATTATTTAATGAAAGTTTTCAAAGAAGCTGGATTACCAGACGGCGTAATTAACTTTATTCCTGGTCAAGGAAGCCTTATTGGTAAAAATATATTAGCAAGCAAAGACCTTGCTGGTATTCACTTTACTGGCTCGAATGTTACTTTTAACACTCTTTGGAAAGGCGTTGGCGATAATCTTGATAAATATGTATCTTATCCTAAACTTGTTGGTGAAACAGGAGGAAAAGACTTTATCTTTGCCCATAATTCAGCATATCCTCAAGAACTGGCAACTGCAATGGTGGCAGGATCATTTGAGTTCCAAGGACAAAAATGTTCGGCTGCTTCAAGAGCTTATGTTCCAAAATCTCTTTGGGGTGATGTTAAAAATAGAATATTTGCACTTATGGATCAAATCAAAATGGGACAACCTTATGAATTTGATGTATTTGTAAATGCTGTTATTGATGAAGCTTCTTTCGATAATATTAAATCATACATTGATTTTGCAAAAGAATCTAAAGAGGCTGAAATAGTACGTGGTGGTGTATGCGATAAATCTAAAGGATATTTTATTGAACCTACTATTATAGTTACTACTAATCCAAAATTCAAATCAATGGAAGAAGAGATATTTGGCCCAGTATTAACTGTTTATGTTTATGAGGATACAAAATACGAAGAAACTTTAGAACTTTGTAATACAACTTCTCCTTATGGATTAACAGGTGCAATTTGGAGCAATGATAAGTATGCTACACTAAAAGCTTTTGATATGTTACGTTATGCTGCTGGAAACTTCTACATTAACGACAAACCAACAGGTGCAATGGTAGGATTACAGCCATTTGGCGGCTCAAGAGCATCGGGAACTAACGATAAAGCTGGCTCATATCTTAACCTTATCAGATGGACTAGCCCAAGAACGATTAAAGAAACTTATGTAGCTGCAACTGATATCCTATACGGATATATGAAAGAAAAATAAGAACTTGATTATTAAGTTTTAAATAAACAAAAAAAACCTGCTGTGAAAATGGCAGGTTTTTTTTGTTTCACATACTGAAAATATAATACCAATTTGGTATCAAAACTCCACTGTTCGCTCAGAATTGCAATTCGAATGCAGTGATAAACTAAATATTTAGTATCTTCCACTATTCCTCGAATTATTTATTGGAAATTATTATTGAACCTCAACAGTTAATTACGTTTAAATAATAAACACAGCAACACTTGGGTTGTAGCAGCACTCGGATTGCAAATAAATCCGAGTGAGCAAGAGAATGACAGAACTTTTTTGTCAATTTTTAATTCTGATTTAGAGGGGTCAGGTTGCCTATGGCGAGCTTGCCCTATAGGCTGCGGTTAGTCCAGAATATCCAATTACGTTTAAATAATAAACATAGCAACACTCGGGTTGTAGCAGCACTGTGGTTGCAGCAACACTCGGATTGCAAACAAATCCGAGTGAGCGGAGCGGTATTTTGTAATTATATTGGTTATAGCCTGGTGGGCTTTAACATCAATAAGCAAACATAATGAAAGTTTTTATTTTGCCCAGCGGGCATAAACATCTTTGTTGATACTGTTCGCTCGGATTTACACATCTGTTTCAAATTATGCTCGAAAAAAACCAGATTTCTCCCGTTGGTTGAAATGACCTAACAACGTGGGAGAGTAAAGTCGGCGACAAAAGATATTATTCAATAGTCGCCGACTAATACCATAATATATCGGTCATTTTGAACCGCTGGTCAGAGGAGAGAAAATTAAGAAAGGGAAATGTGTATTGTGTTTTCTGCTTTATTTATTTGTTTTTTGAGTTGTTCAACATAAATATCATCAGCAAGTTTTTTTTATTTAATATAGAATAGTTATTTGTGATTTACAGGGAAAAGAAATAAAATCCGTATCTTTACAAACAAATAATGAAAATCAGATAGAAATAGACAAAACAGATTTATATTCAGAAATGTTTATTTATACTTTGGTTGTAGGGAATAGAATTATTGATTCAAAAAGAATGATTGTAGATTAAAAAGTTTATTATGAAAAATATATTTATTATAACCACAATGATTTTTACAATTTTCTTATCCTCGTGTGAAGATAAAATTGAAATGCCAGCAGATGATATAATTTATTCAGAAATCACTAAAATCGTTACTGTGGCAAACGCAGATTCGGTTATTACTACAAGAATTGCTCTTGCTTTTAAAATAGATACTTGTAATGAAAATAATAAACAAGTTATGATTTATAGGATTATTGACTCAATAGGTGAATGTAATGGATATCAGCAAATTGCAATATCTGCAAACAATTCAGCTTATATGTTCAGCAACAACGATATAATTCCAGAAAACAATTTATGGTCAGGTGACGTTGCATACTTAGATGATTTTGCAGGAAAAGGAGAAAAGTTCATTAGTTATCGTGCTGTTGCAACATATAGTGGTCCAAATCAGGAAAAATATTATTATAGTTGGATAAAAGTTGAATTATCTGCAGATAAAAGTCAGTTAAAAATTATCAGTAGAGCAGACAATCTTACAGAAGGCAATCCAATTAAAGCAGGACAGATAGAGTAAAGAATACTCTATTATAGATAATCGAATATTATACTTAAAAGAATCCCATTCACAAAAAGCGAATGGGATTCTTTTGATAAGCTCGAAACACAGCATCAATTCAGTATTTACACCATCAATGGCGATCTTGTAAAAACAATCAGTACAAATCAGCAACTTGGATTTATGAGTATTGATATAAGCGAACTTAAAGCTGGTAAATATCTTATAAATTGCAAGAAACTAAATGAAAGTAAAAGTTTCATAATATTAAGGTAAAACCAAACATACACGTAAGTAATATTACCAATAAACTGGGATTTTTCGGTAAAAATCTAAAATCCCGGATTTGTTTATAAGCCTCTTTACGAGTCTGCATTATCAAAATATCCTTTAATAATTCCACGTTTTGAGTTGCGGATAAAAAGGATTATTTCGTCTCTTTCTTTACTAGAGGGCAACTCTGTTTCAATATATTCGACAGCCTGAGTTACGTTCATTCCTTGATTAAAAAGGACTCTGTAAATATCTTGTATTTTATTTATTTTATCATTACAGAAATTTCTTCTTCTTAATCCTATTGAGTTTACGCCTGCATAGGACAGGGGGTTTCTAGCTGCTTTTACATAAGGTGGAACATCTTTGCCTACGAGAGAGTTTCCTGCAAGCATAGTGTGTGCACCTATATGGCAAAATTGGTGTATTAGAGAATTTGCACTAATAATTGCAAAGTCGTCAATAATAACTTCACCAGCAAGATTTACGCCGTTTACTAGTATTACATCATTGCCAATAACGCAGTCGTGCGCGACATGAACATAAGCCATTAAAAGGCAATTGGAGCCAATAACAGTTTTACCTTTTACAATAGTTCCGCGATTAATTGTAACACACTCACGAATGGTTGTATTGTCGCCGATTTCTGCGGTAGAGTCTTCTCCTTTAAATTTCAAATCTTGAGGAATTGCTCCTATAACTGCACCTGGGAAAATGCGACAATTTTTGCCTATCCGACTACCTTCCATTATTGTTACGCATGACCCTATCCAGGTTCCTTCGCCGATTTCAACATTTTTATTAATTGTGACAAAAGGTTCTATTACGACATTACTGGCAATTTTTGCCGATGAATTAACATAAGAAAGAGGCTGATTCATAATTAATTTTTTTGTTTAACGATTTGTGCATACATTTCTGCTTCGCTTACAAGTTCCGTACCAACAAACGCTTCTCCCTTCATGTGGGCGATACCACGACGTATTGGCTCTAAGAGTTGTAGCTTCATTACTAGAACATCTCCTGGCACTACTTGTCTTCGAAATTTCACATTATCAATTTTCATAAAATATGTAAGATAATTTTCAGGGTCTGCAACAGTATTCAAAACTAGTATTCCACCAGTTTGTGCCATAGCTTCTACTTGTAAAACACCCGGCATTACAGGCTCGTCAGGAAAATGTCCTTCAAAATAGTGCTCATCATTACTAACATTTTTTATTCCTATAACCTCTGTGTCAGTAAGACTCATGATTTTATCGACAAATAAAAATGGAAAACGATGAGGTAAAAACTCTTTTACTCTATTCACGTCCATCAGCGGTTTTGCATCAGGATTGTATATTGGGATTTTCTTTGTTTTTTTTTCTGATTTTTTTAATTCAATGTATTTACGTATCAATTTTGCCGTTTCGGTATTACCATAATGTCCTGGACGGCGAGCCATAATTGAAGCATTAAAGCGATAGCCTGTTAGTGCAAGGTCTCCAATAATATCTAGTAGTTTATGACGTGCAGGCTCGTTAGTAAATTGCAATTTTAAATTGTTAAGTACTCCCGATGATTGAACTTCAACGCTAGGCTTCTTAAATAACTTTGCCAACCGGTCGAACTCTTCTTGTGAACTTTCTTTATCAACTATAACAATTGCATTATCAAGATCACCACCTTTTATTAAATTTAAGTGTAAAAGAGGTTCTAATTCACTTAAAAAGACAAATGTGCGACATGAGGAAATATTTTTCGTAAAATCTTTAAGACTATTTAAAAAGGCAAATTGATTGGATAGTAACTCTGATCTGTAATCAACTAATACTTTTAAGTTGTAATTTTTATCAGGATATATATTTATTTCAATATCTCTTTCTTCATCAATGAAAGATAGATTTTCGCTTATTTCATAAATTTTTAATTCTGCATTTTGCTCTACAATACCTGCTTTATGATAAGCTTCGACAAAATATTTTGAACTTCCGTCTAAAATAGGGACTTCGGGACCGTCAATTTCGAAAATAACATTATCTACTCCTAATGCGTAGGTTGCAGCCAGTAAATGCTCAATTGTGCTTACACTAGCACTACCATTTGAGATTGTGGTTCCTCGCGAAGTGTCTGTAACATTATCAATAATTGCAAGGATAGATGGCTTGCCAGCAAGGTCTGTCCTTATAAAAATATAACCAGTGTTTTCCTCTGCTGGTTTTATAAGGAGGTTTGTAATCTTTCCGAAATGTAATCCAGACCCTTTAAGGCTAACCTCCTTTAAAATTGTTTTTTGCTTCATATAATTAAACGCAAATGTGAATTTTTTTAAACGAAACAAAGATACAATTAACTAATTAAATTGAAAACAATTGTTAAACTTTATGAGATTTTAAATAAAATAATAGTGATAATTATGGTTATTTGCGTTTAATGTTTCATTTTTTTGTGTTTTAAAAGACAGATAACTAAAAAAAATGGTTAAATATTGATGATTTATTGAAATAAAAAGGTCAATGCTGTTTTGAAGTGTTTTCAAAATGTTAATTTTGTCAAATCTTATGGATTATATTTATCTTATATTAGGCATAATATTGCTTTTGTTTGGTGGAAACCAGCTGGTGAAGTCGGGCTCCTCCATTGCAGAACATTTTAATATTCCTCCTTTTATTGTTGGTGTTACTATTGTTTCAATGGGAACTTCGGCTCCTGAACTGTTTGTGAGTTTAAATGCTGTATTAGCTGGTGCTCCCGATATTGCTATCGGAAATGTGGTTGGTAGTAATATTGCAAATATCGGTTTGGTGCTAGCTCTAACGGCGGTAATAATAAATATTCCAGTAAATAAATCAACAATTCGGTTCGATTATCCAGTTTTATTAATTGCAAGTATTGTTTTTGCTGTATTTATGAGCGATTTAATAATAAATCGGCTCGAAGGATTTATTATGCTTTTGCTCATGGCAATTTATCTCATGTTGATAATCAAAATGAATTATAAAAAGAAAACAGAGACAAAAACGAAAATAGTAGAAGTAACAACATCCGAAAAGCGTCAAAAAAACCCTTGGATTTCTGTTTTACTAGTTTTAGTAAGTTGCGGAGGATTATTATTAGGGTCAAATATTCTGGTTGAGGGTGCTGGAAATATTGCAAAAGGTCTTGGAGTTAGTGAAAGAATAATATCTATAACCGTGATAGCTTTTGGAACAAGTATTCCCGAATTGGCGACTTCGATAATAGCTGCATTTAAGAAACAAATAGAAATTGGGTTAGGTAATATTATAGGATCTAATATTTTTAATATTCTGGTTATTGCCGGTATTAGCTCTTTGGTAACACCACTACAAGTAAATCCAAGCACAATGAATTTTGATATTTATTTCCTATTGGGCTTTGTTGTGCTAACAGGATTGTTCTTTTTGCCCTTGAGAAAACCGCAAATAACTAGATGGAAAGGCTTTGTTTATCTACTTGCTTATTTTGGGTATTATGTGGTGCTGTTTTATAATTAGTGACTGCAAACCACCATAATCTCAACTTAAACGAATATATCTATAACTTCGCTGAGAGCTTGAATGTAAGTCGTTTTTTTTATGGTGTCACAAAGGGTATGTCTGCAGAGTGTATTGAAAACAATATTTTTGTGTTTAATTATCTAAATATAGTTATACTCTTGATCTCTTCTTTTTGCTGTAAATCCAGCATTTTCAATTGTTTTTATCATTTCACTTTCAGTTATCTGATTGTTTTTACCAGCTTGTGACACGACATTTTCCTCTATCATAATACTGCTCATATCATTTGCACCAGCATTAAGACATATTTTGGCGATTTCGCTGCCCATTGTAAGCCAACTGGTTTGAATGTTCGGAATATTTGGAAGCATAATTCTGCTAATAGCAAGCATTTTGATAAATTCGGTAGTATTAACAGGTTTAATTGTATTATATTTTCGTAAAAGACGAGTGTTTTCTCCAGCAAGTGACCAAAGAGTAAATGAAACAAATCCAGTAGTATTTTTAGGTTTTATTGTTTGTACTTCACGAATTTTAATTAAATGCTCGATTCTTTCTTTAAGAGTTTCTAAATGCCCAAACATCATAGTTGCAGATGTTGTTAAGTTTAGTTGATGAGCTGTTTTCATAACTTCGAGCCACTCGTCTGTTGAGCATTTTACGGGACTTACAATTTTTCTAACTCGATCGGATAAAATTTCGGCACCAGCACCTGGTAAACTGTCTAAACCAGCATTAATTAGTTTTTCTAAAGTTTTTTGAATGCTTAAATCTGAGTTTTTTGCAATAAATACTATTTCGGCAGGGCCTAAAGCATGTAGTTTAAGATCTGGATAATTTCGTTTAAGTTTTTTGAAAAGTGTAATATTAAAATCAATATTAAAATCGGGATGAATACCACCTTGGAGCATTATTTGCTTGCCACCCAATAGATATAGTTCATCAATTTTTTGTTTATATTCGTCCATGCTAAGAATATATGCTTCTTTGCTTTTTTTAGTACGGCAAAAGTTGCAAAACAAGCAATTTGACACACATATATTCGATAAATTAATATTGCGATCTATTATATATGATACAATTTTATTTGGATGGAGTTTTTTGCGAATTTCGTTTGCAACAAATATTAATTCGGAGAGTGAGGAGTTCAAATATAAATACTCGCCTTGCTCTGCATTAAGTTCATTGAGAGTTAGAGCTTTATTAATTATTTTATCTTTATTAAGCTCTTGCATTAATTCTTAAAACACATTACTTATTTTTTTTAGTTTGACGGCATCCTTAATTTTGATTTTTCTACCTTGGAGTTCAATAATACCATCTGTCTTAAATTCGGATAATAATCTAATAACAGATTCGGTGGCAGTACCAATTAAATTGGCAAGCTCTTCGCGAGTAAGATTTATATTTATAACCTCATCGTTATTTACACCGAACTCATCTTTTAAGTGAAGTAGAATTTCTGCAAGTCTTTCTTTAACAGTCTTTTGTGCAATATCAGTAATGTAATTATTTGCTTCGCCAAGTTCCTTACAGGCTATTTGTAGCATTTCGATACCAAACTCACTGTTCTCTCTTAATAAATGATATAATTCATGAGAAGGAATAAAGCATACAACCGCATCTTCAATTACTTTAACACTTGTGCATGCTGGCTCCGAAATAATAACAGAGCGATATCCAATAACATCTCCCTTTTTAGCAAACTTGATTATTTGTTCCTTGCCCTCAATACCAGTTTTATAAATTTTTAATATTCCTTTATTAATGCAATAAATACCTGAAATACGATTGCCTTCCTGATATAGGACGATGCCTTTTTTTACAATATTGCAGGTCTTATTTTGTGTAAGATACTCTATTTGCTCTGGTAATAGTTTTTTAAAGATAGTTTTTACTTCAAAATTACAATCTTTACAAATTGGTTCGTCAAAAAGCTTAGTCATAGTTCTTTTTTTTAGCAAATATACAATTATTGTGGTATAAAAATTAAAAAAATTATTCAAAAAGGAAATTATAAAAAGAAATTATAAAAATTAGTGGAATTATAAAATCATATAAAATAAAATCTGCCAATAAACATTAAGAAATATACTTGTTTTTAAAATAATATGATTAAAATTGCAAAAATCTGATTTTTTTATGTTACATTTAGTTTTGGGTGCAAGCCCTAAAGAAAGGCGATATTCTTACAAAGCGACAGAGGTTTTATCAAAAAACGGGTTTCATGTTTATCCTGTTGGGATTAGAAAAGGTGAAATTTTAGGAATAGAAATCAACCAAGAGTATCCAACAGATAAAAAAATTGATACTATTGCGATGTACTTATCGGCAGAAAATCAAGAAAAATATAGAGAACTTATTTTTAATAACCTTCCCCAGAGAATAATATTTAATCCAGGAACATATAATCCGCCATTTCAAAAAGACCTTGCAGATAAAGGAGTAGAGGTTGTAAACGATTGCGTTTTATTAATGGTGCAAGGACAAAGATATTAGAAAAGTGGATAAAAAGTGTAATAATAATTCACAAGTAACAATATTTTTCTATTTTTGTAAATTATATATTTTTTAGTGGACAAATGACGAATAATAAAACTGAAAATATTTTCAACTCTTCCAATATTTTGGTATTCATTTATCAAAAAAAACTACCGCTAATTATTATATGTATAATAGCTTTAGTTACATCTTCGATTGTTAGTTTGATAATCCCTTCAAAATATAAATCTACAGTTATATTATTTCCTGCCTCTTCAAGTTCTATTTCACAATCTCTTATAACCGAAAGTCAGCAAAAAAAGGATATTTTAAAGTTTGGAGAAGAAGAAGAGGTAGAACAACTCATGCAAATGCTTTTGTCAACAGAAATTCGTAATAGAATAATTGAAAAATACGATTTGTTTGAGCATTATAACATTAAGAGAGACTCTAAGTACCCTTACTCAACACTATACAAAAGGTACAACAATAATGTAAAAATCACAAGGACAGAGTATATGTCTATAAAAATAGATGTCCTAGACGAGGATCCTGAAACTGCTGCTTTAATAGCAAATGATATTGCTGCACTTGTTGATAGTACTTACACGAATATTCAGAAAGAGCGTGCCGAAAAAGCGTACAATATTGTTTTAAGAGAGTTTGACGCACAAAAAGTTAAAATTAAAGAAATTGAAGACTCATTACACGCATTGAGCAAAATTGGAGTAATCGATGTTAAGTCTCAAACCGAGATGTATAGTGAGCAGCACGCAATTGCTTTAGCACAAGGCAATGTAAGGGCAATACAAGAAATTGATAAAAAACTTGATGTTTTAGCGGCTTATGGTAGTATCCACTCTATACTAAAAGAACAAATGTTTGAAGAGGTAAAAAAACTTTCAGTTATTGAAGCAAAGTATAGAGAAGCAAAAATTGACTTAGAGCAAACACTACCAAATAAATATATTGTTGATAGTGCTGAAAAAGCAGAAAAGAAATCATACCCAATAAGATGGTTGATTGTAAGTGTAAGTGTAATATCAACATTTTTATTTTCGTTGATTTTGTTGTTGATTTTTGATCAGGTAAAAAAAAAATAGTATTTGAGAAATATAAGCTGCCAAATTTTAAAAAAGTAGAATGGCCTAATTACGAAACTATGGAAAATTATTACAAAACAAAAAGTATATTCAGATTAATTGCTAAATGGAAATGGCATTTAATAGTTATTATGGTGGTTGCAGGAATATTTGCAAGTGTGTTTTCAGCGAGTTGGTTTATAAAACCAAAATTTAAGTCTTCAGCAGTTATTTATCCTGCCAATTTAATCGTTTTATCAGAAGAATCTGAAACCGAGCAGATGCTTGAAATGATTCAATCAACGGATATAAAATTTCAAATTATTAACTGTTTTAAATTAGATGAACATTACAAAATAAACAAAGATGCTCCAAACTTTAGGGCTAAAATACTTAAAAATTTTGACGCTAATGTTAGCTTCCAAAAAACTCCAAATCAAGCAGTTGTAATTACAGTAGTTGATACAGATCCCCAAAAAGCATCTGATATGGCTGACTCTATTATTAGCTTTTACAATAAAATGGTGCTAGAATTACATATTAATAAATCACACGAAATATTAAAAATTTACAAAGGAGAATATGTTAAAAGAAACCTAGAGATAGATAGCCTCTCACTAATATTAAAGTCATATAGAACCGAATATGGTTTGTTGGATCTTACTGCTCAAGTTGAAAAATATACTGAGGCTATTTATTTGGGCAAAAGCCTTGTTGAGGCACGAACAGTATTAGGAAATTGGGAGAAATATGGAGCAGAATACCAAAAAACTGACTCTCTGTATTATTATGCTATTTCGGATATGCACAAAGCAAAATACATATTCGAGTCGGCTCAACGTGATACCGAAAAAACAATAACTTATACACATGTCGTGTCAAAACCTTTTCCTGCCGATAAAAAATCATATCCTATAAGATGGCTGATTTTTATGTTTTCAGTTGTGGGAGCGTTTTTGGCAGGTGTTATCGTTATTTCTTTGATTGAAGGTAATAAAAAACAATAATTTTTATTTTGACCGAAAAGCAAAAAATATATGCGTTTTATACAATAGCAGCTTTATTTGTAATTACTAATTCATTGGTAATTTTAACTAAAGAGAGTTTTTTGTTTAATTTTGTTCCACTATTACTAATTGTTTTCTTTGCACTTTTTTTTGCCTTAGATAAAGCCTTATTATTTGCTGTTTTTTTAGTACCTCTATCCGTTCCATTACAAGAGTTTTACCCAAACTTAGACTTTAATATTGATTTACCTACCGAACCAATTTTTGTTGGTATAATGGTAGTGTTCTTATTAAAACAAATATACGACAGAAACTTTGACCGTAAAATTTTGAGACATCCAGTCTCTATTGCTGTATATATCTACCTAACATGGGGGCTTATAACAGTAATTACTAGTACAATGCCTATAGTGTCATTAAAATATTGGCTAGCTTCTTTATGGTTTATTATTCCATTTTACTTTATTCTAACTCAAGTTTTTAGAAAAAAAGCAAATATTAACAAATTTTTTTGGCTTTATATAATCCCGTTTGTTGTTGTAATTACAATAACTCTTATCAAACACGCACCACATTATTTTAGTCAGCAGACTGCAAATTATATAATGTCTCCATTTTATAATGACCACACCTCGTATGGAGCAATGCTTGCTATGTATATTCCAGTTCTCATTGGGTTTATTATTAATAAAGAATTAAAAATCTCTCTAAGAGTAATTGCAAGCATAGTTTTGACTTATTTTTTTGTAGGTCTCGTATTTTCATATACTCGTGCAGCATGGGTAAGCCTTTTTGGGGCTTTGGCTGTACTTCTTATTCTAAAATTTAAAATCAATTATAAATTCGTTGTTATTGCAGGGCTTATTGTGGCGGGAGGATTCTTTGGCTTTCAAGATAAAATATTTTTCTCACTTGCACGAAACAAACAAGACTCCTCCACAGACATTAAAGAGCATGTAAAATCAATTAGTAATGTCGCAACAGACGCTTCTAACTTAGAAAGGATAAATAGATGGAATTGTGCTATTAGAATGTTTAAAGAAAAACCTGTTTTTGGTTGGGGACCTGGAACATACCAATTCAAATACGCTCCTTTCCAATTTTCTTACGAAAAAACAATTATTAGTACCAATGCTGGCGACTTAGGAAATGCTCATAGCGAATATTTAGGGACTCTTGCAGAATCGGGGGTAATTGGAATGCTTAGTTTTATTGCAATATTAATTTTTATTTTTACTACTGCCGTTAAAAATTATATTAGAGCAAATACATATTCTCTCAAAATTATTACAGCTTCTACAATTTGTGGCTTGACCACATATTTTTTACATGGATTTCTAAATAACTTCCTCGATATTGATAAAGTTGCTGTGCCATTCTGGGGATTTGCAGCAATAATTGTTGCAATTGATGTCTATTACATAAGAGGCAACAACAAAGAAGACAATACTCTAAAAAATACTACAAACAATAATAACAATTAGTCTATTATTTGACAATCCCTAAAGGATTTTTAAATTAAACAACTAAATTTTTATGGCTTAGGTCTTTTTTGTACTTTTACCTCAAATTAAAAATATAAAAAATGAAAAAAACGATTTTTATTACTGGAGGTGCTGGTTTTATTGGATCGCATGTAGTAAGATTATTTGTAAACAAATATCCTAACTACAAAATTGTGAATATTGACAAACTTACCTACGCTGGTAACCTTGAAAATCTAAAAGATATCGACAATAAACCAAATTATATCTTCGAAAGAGCCGATATTGTTGATGCAAATGTAATTAATGAGTTATTTGTTAAATATAATCCCGATGGAGTTATTCATCTTGCAGCCGAATCGCATGTTGACCGAAGCATCTCAAACCCAACCGAGTTTATTTATACAAATATTGTTGGAACTGTTAATTTGCTAAATGCCGCTCGTAAAATATGGACAGACAATTCGAAAGATAAACGTTTTTATCATATTTCAACAGACGAAGTTTACGGCTCACTCGGAGACAAAGGTTTGTTTACCGAAGAAACTGCTTATGACCCAAAATCGCCATATTCGGCAGCAAAAGCAAGCTCCGACCACTTAGTTAGAGCGTATAATCACACCTTCAAATTGCCAATTGTAGTATCGAATTGCTCAAATAATTATGGACCAAATCATTTTCCCGAAAAACTAATCCCTTTGGCAATAAATAATATCAAAAATATGAAGCAAATCCCTATTTATGGTAAAGGCGAAAACGTGCGCGACTGGCTTTACGTTATCGATCATACCAAAGCCATCGATGTTATTTTTCATAATGGACGTGATGGTGAAACATATAATATTGGAGGTAATAATGAATGGACAAATATTGATTTAATAAAAAAACTTTGCGAAGTAATGGACAAAAAACTAAACCGCACACCAGGAACTTCTGCATCACTTATTACTTTCGTTAAAGATAGAGCAGGACATGATTTACGTTATGCAATAGACAGTACAAAATTAATGACAGAACTTGGGTGGAAACCATCATTACAATTTGAAGAAGGACTTGAAAAGACCGTTGATTGGTATCTAACAAATGAAGACTGGCTCAATAATGTAGCTTCAGGCGATTACCAAAAATATTATATGGATATGTATGAGACAGATAAGTCTTGAAAATCAATAAAAAACGAATATATGACCGAAGAAATATTTAAAAACCTCCCATTTGCTGTTACTGCCTGCGATATAAATGCCAACATTATTTACATGAACGAAAAATCATGTTCAACTTTTTTAAAAAATGGCATTAAATCTCTAATCGGCACTCCTCTTTTCGATTGTCATAGCGAAAAATCTGCTGAACAAATTAGAAATCTGTTAAAAACTGGAAAAACGAACTCTTATACTATCGAAAAAAATGGTTTAAAAAAGTTAATCTATCAATGCCCTTGGTATAAGAAGGATAAAATTGCAGGATTAGTAGAAATTTCAATAGTTATACCGTTTGAAATGAATCATTTTATCAGATAGTTTTAATGACTAACCTGAGTAATAATTAGTTTTTTGAGAGTAATGATAAGATAATATCATTTTTTTACAAAACTCCCCAAACCAAAGCATGGTCGCACAATGAGATATGTTTTAAATAAAATGTTTGAATTGTATCTTCGTGTATAAATAAACATTTAATAGTCGCTTGATTATGAAAATCAGATATTGTTATCTGCTTTTTAAATTCAACAGCTGATTTGTTTACTATTTTATAAACACATTCTTTGCAAGACCATATTTTTGTCAGTATTTCGATATTATCATTTGCAAAATTGAGTTCGTTTGGGCTAAATGCACGCTTTGCAATTCTGATAATTCGTTTATCGTATTTTTCGATGTCAACACTAACTTGTTTTGTAGGATGCCAAATAACTGCTACCAAAGTATCAGAATGAGAAATGCTAATATATCCCTTATTACAAATTGGTTTTCGTCCTTCGTAAGTAATTGTGATATCTGGATTTAACTCGTATAATGCAGCTCGTGTAGAAAGTATCTCAAGTCTTCTGCCAGTAGAGCTAATATCATCCAATAAATTTTTATCATAATTTGATAGTGAACATAATTTATGCAATGTATGCTCATCTTCTTCAATCTTCCATACAGCAGAGAAGAAATTGTCTCCCACAAAATTATTTAGAATAATTGCCATATTATTTCCAATGAAAACTTTCAATTAAATGAATAATATCTTCACGAATAAATTCGATAACTGGAGCTAACGAGTCTTTATTTGGTCTCACATCAAAGTACAGAGACCCACGCAAAAAATGTGTGGCACTATCGGTAAGATAAAATTGAATCGATGAGGCAGTATTACCTTTTAATTCATAAAGCATTCCGTAAACTGCCAAACTATCGTTTTGGTATGGTGTTTCTTCAATTGCATCAGCCTTTACAACGTGTTTATAAACAAACTCATGCGAATCTTCAACATGTGCATTAAGGTTGTTACTAACAGATTTATATGTTAAATAAATTGTAGCCCCATTTTCTGGAAACCATATATCAAACCAGCAAAACTCATCTTTTTCTTTAACAATAAAGGCATAATCTGGCATTTCGAACACAAAAGGACATTCTGCACTATAAGTTTTATAAGATTTTTCAGGAGTGTCAATTCTAAAGTATGCTTTTGGACGAGGTACTGTCTCATTATTGTTGCAGGAAATCAAAAAGAAAATTACAACTGCAAATAAGTATAGATATTTTTTACTCATTAATCTGTTTGTTATTTATTAGTTTTATCTGGGTCGTTGATTTTAACTTTGACTTTTTTTATTCTGCGATCATCAGCGGCAGTAATTATAAAGCTATAATTAGTTACTTTTATCTCATCATTTTTTACCGGTATTTCACCGTTTATTTCTAAAATTAGACCTGCAAGAGTGTCGGCATCTCCCTTTATATCGTGAAATTCGCTATAATCCGCATCAATAACCTTACAAAAATCAACAATACTAGTTTTTGCATCAAATTCGTAGTTGTTCTTATCAATTTTTACGTAGCTATTTTCTTCGGAATCAGATTCGTCTTGAATTTCGCCTACAAATTCTTCGAGAATATCTTCGAGAGTTACAAGTCCGTTTACGCAGCCATACTCATCAACTACAATAGCAATATGAAGCTTTTTATTTTGAAAATCGGTAAGTAAATCCGAAATGTTTTTTGTTTCTGGCACAATAAAATGCGATCGTAATAATTTTTGCCATTTAAAGTCTTCTTTATTCTGTAGTCCAATATACGGCAAAACATCTTTAATGTAAAGAACTCCTTTTATATTGTCAAGATTTTCAACATAAACAGGAATTCTTGAAAAACCCGATTCTATAATTTGCCCAATAACTTTGGTAAATTTATCATTAAATTCGATTGCAAAAACATCTATACGAGAAGTCATTATTTCTTTTACTTCTAATTGTGATGAATTAACAATTCCTTCAAGCATTTCCTTATCATCTTTAAGCTCTTCGGATGCAAGCTCTATTGCTTGTGAAAGCTCTACAATACTTACGTTTGTGTTATGCTTTTTGCTAAGCCTGTTATTAACAACATTGGTAGATTTTATTAGCAGATAACTAATCGGATACACTACATAAGATGTAAATAAAAGAGGGTATGCCATTAGTTTTGTGATGCGTAAAGGATATTTACTTGCAAATATTTTTGGCATCATTTCGCCAAATAGTAATATTAAAAACGTTACCCCAACAAGCTGTACTAATATGTATAGAATTTCGTTTTTAATTCCTGCAAACAAATAGGTGCTTAAATAAGTTGAAAGAATAATTATTGCAACATTTATAAAATTATTTGCGACCAAAATAGTAGCAAGTAGTTTATTGGGTTTGAGTAATAACTTTTGTATTAAGCTTGCTGTTTTTGTCTTTGTGTGTTTAATCTTATTTTTATTTTTAGGCGAAAGGCTAAAAAAAGCAACTTCGCTACCAGAAATCATAGCAGACAAAAACAATAGTATAACAATAACAATCAGTCCGACAATTACAGTATTTGTCGATATTATGTTGACTGATAAAAATGTGTAACAGTATCTATAAGGCTCAGGGTCCAAAATTATAATATTTTAATTAAAATGGAAGGTCGTCTTCTATTCCAGAATTTAACTCAGGAGATGTTTCTGAAAATGGATTATCTTGTTGCGGTGTTTGTTGAGGTTTAGTTTCCTCGGCTTGTTGATAGTTGTTTTCAGTGTTCTGAGTTGACTTTTTCTCAAGAATTTTTATTTGGTCTGCAACAATTTCAGTTGAATAACGAGTTAAGCCGTCTTGCCCATCCCATTTTCGAGTCTGAAGTTTACCTTCGATATATACTAGCATTCCTTTATCGAGATAATTTTCCGCAAACTTTGCTGTATATCTCCATGCAACAATATTATGCCACTCTGTAATTTCTCTTCTATCTCCTTCTTTAGTTTTGTATGTTTCACTAGTTGCAATCGAAAAATTAGCAACAGGAACATCAGGTTTAATATAGTTTACCTCAGGTTTTTTGCCTAATCGACCAATTAACATTACCTTATTCAAATTCATATCTTTTTTTTACAAATGTATTAATAATTTAAGTATATTTCCAAATATAGTTAAAAACTTTTCTCTCTCAAAGAAATACTTCAGGTTTTTTCATGTGTTGTTTTCGATGTATTGCTTTCAATTTATTATAGTATAACACGATATTCTAACACTTCAGCAGACCAAAACAAGCTTAATTAAATAATTTATTTTACAATATCATAAGTATAAATTACCCCTTCAAGTTGCCTCATCTTGTCGCGTGTTTCTTCATTTGGATAATAAACATAAGCTTCGATACACACCATTCTATTTCGTGGTTTATCCATTTTAGTATAACTAACGAATGGACCTCCCATAAAATCGCCTTTTACTTTCCAAAGCCCCCTCATCACTGCCGTTTCTAATCCATTATGTGTAATTTTTTCCAGAGAAGGATAATCGTACTTTACTTCTGTTGTCATATATGAATCTGGGCGTGATCCTGGAACATTTTCTTTTAGTATTTTGTTTCTTTCTTGAATTAAATATTTGCTTGTAAATTCGCTACTGTCTGTTAATGGGTATGTATAAATAAGAAATGCCATAGAATATTGACGAGATTCATGCGAAATCCACGCAAAATTTTCATCATAAACGTCTAAATAGTAATTGATAGGCAGTTTTATAGACAGATTGTACTTTTTTAGAATTTTATCAGAAATCGTTTTGTTATAATTTTTAGAAAACATAGATATCCACCTATCTCTGTCTGCCTCAAGAAATAATTTAATAAAATTATTTCGATATTTGCTAAGTTCATTAACAAGTGCTGCCTGATTTGGTGCTGCAACATTTACAAACACTTGGTTTTGTGCATATTTATCTAAAACGATACTTAGCTTGGAATCCTTGATATTAGCATCTATTTCCTGAAAAATAACATTACGATGATAAAGATTTTGGTCTATAAATTTATCTTTTGATATTTGATGAAGGTCAAATATATGCTCTTCTAAGGGATTTGCTGGACAATACTCGTGAAAAATTGCACGTAAGGTATCTCCAGGCTCAGAGTTCCAACTTTCATTGCTCATAACAACAACAATTTCTCCAGATTTTCCATGTGCCGTTGGAGTGTTTTTGTATGAGGGATTATTACATGAAAATATAATTAACAGTATTGGAAAAATAAATAAATAATGCAGTTTTTTCATAACATCAATTTTTTTTACAAATTTACAAAATATTAAATCAATAGTTTTTTTTTTAACATAAAACATAATATAATAAAATTTATTTTATAATAATAAATTGATATTAACTTTGTCGCATGGAAAAAATCTTTGAGCAAATACTGATTTTATCAATAATGACTATTGTTGGAGTTATTGCATTTAAACTTAAAGCTATAACTCGAGAAAATGCAAATGGTCTTGTAAAAGTTATTATGAAAATAACTTTGCCTTTATTAATTTTTACAACATTTGCTGGAACAGAGCTTACTGACGAAATTCTGATAAGTTTTCCTTTTGTGTTTTTCTCCTCTTTCTTTATAGTTTTTATTTTGTATTTGTTAAGTAAACTAAGTGCAAAAACTTTAAAATTAGACAAAGAAAACACGGCTCTCCACAACGTTCATACAATGTTTGGCAATGTAGTCTTTTTAGGGTTTCCACTTCTTGATGCTTTATTGCCAGGAGGCGAAGGTTTAATATATGCAACAATTTTTCAGCTAGGACACGATACTTTAATGTGGACTTGGGGCATATTTATTCTAAATTCAGGAGCACCTAAAAAGACGAGCAACAACTTAAAACACTTAATAAACCCAACCACAATATCTTTTATTCTTGGATTGATTTTTTTAATTGCAAAAATAAAAATCCCTAATTTAATATTTACTCCTCTAAATAATATTGGGCACACTACAATTTATTTATCTATGATTTATGTTGGAGTGGTTTTAGCAGCAGTTAAACTAAAATCTTTAATCTCAAATTTACGATCTTATGTTTTGAGTTTTAATAAACTTATTTTAGGTCCGATAGTGTTACTTGCTGGATTTTATTTACTAAAACATACTGGCGTAAATATACCACAAAAAGCTGTAATTGCAAGTGTAATGCAGGCAGCTATGCCATGTATGATAATAATATCCGTGCTTGCAGAAGAAATGGGACTAAATTCTAAACAAGCGGTAGAAAATATTTTTGTTACCTCAATACTTTCAATGGGAAGTTTACCACTAATTTATTGGGTGGTTACGATTGTTTTTTAAGAGGGAAAAAGGGGGGAGTAATCAGTATGGCGGTATTCGGTTCCAACGGAGTGGAGTGGATTAAAAAAAAGTTACACAGTATTACACGGTGAAAAAAGTGATAATCTGCAGGAGAGAAATAACGCAAAGAACAAAGCTTACTTTATAATTCTCAGACCCTCAATTTCCTTTATTTTTCCATTAAAGACATTAATATCAACATCTCCTTCAATTCCTTCCAATAATCCTTTATCGGTAAATTGCCAAAAAATCCAATCGGAAAGCACGGTAGTTGGATCCTCTTTAACATTATACCAGGCAATCCAAACCGGATATTTATCAAAACGACTGTCAATTTTTATTGTACTAATATAAAAATTATAATATGTGTATAATATTGGAGTTATTCCGTAATGGTTTTCGACAATTTCTAGCCAATTTAATAATCCAGTTTTTAAACTGTTAATGCTTTGTACTCGGCTATATTTTTCAATATCTAATACAGGCGGTAAATCTCCTTCTTTAAGATCAACATTTTTTATAAAATTTCGTGCTTGTGCCGTACTATTTTCATCGGGACGATAATAATGATATGCACCTTTTATTAGTTTAGCCTTATTTAAAGCTTTCCAGTTCGTTAAAAACTTATTATCTACCTTGTTATGTCCCATAGTCGCACGAACAATAACAAAATCTACTTTATGAGCTTTTAATAATTTTTCCCAATCAATACTAGTCTGATAATGAGACACATCTATGCCAAAAACCGTATAACGACTTAATTCTTTTTTAAAAGTATCGAAAGGCTGAGATTTCTGCTGCTGTTTTTTAAACAAAGATACAAAATCGGGATAAAAATAATATGCAACAAAAACCACTATTATAACACTTATTAGAGTTAATAGCTTCTTTCGATTGTACTTTTTCTTTCGGCGTCGGCTCATTAGTCGATAAAATTATCTGCAATATATTGTGCTATCTGAACGGCATTTGTTGCAGCACCTTTACGCAAGTTATCGGCAACTATCCATAAATTTATTGCTTTATTATTTGAGTTATCATATCTGATTCTGCCAACAAAAGTTTCGTTTCTACCTGTAACATTTAATGGCATTGGATATAAATTTTTCGAGGGAGTATCTTGAATAACTATCCCCATTGAGTCAGCAAGCGTAGAATTAATTTCTTTTAAATCGGGTTTTTCGTAAAACTCAATATTTACGCTTTCGCTATGTCCACCCAAAACTGGAACTCTAACAACCGTTGAGGTAATTGCTAATTCTGACAGATTAAAAATCTTCCGTATTTCGTTAATAAGTTTTTCTTCTTCTTCGGTATATAAATTATCTAAAAAAGCACCTCCTTGTGGGATACAATTATGATAAATTTGATGAGGATATGCAGGATTTGAAGCAACTTGTCCGTTTTCTTCTTCCATAAGTTGCTTAGAGCCTTTAAATCCAGAACCTGTAACAGACTGATAAGTTGAGACAATAACTCTTTTTAATTCATAAAGTTTATGCAATGGAAACAAAACAACTGCCAATTGAATAGTGCTACAATTAGGATTTGCAATTATTTTATCTTCAGGATTTAAAAGCGAGATATTCACTTCAGGAACTATCAATTTTGTGTCGGCAGACATTCGCCAAGCTGATGAATTATCGACAACATAAATACCTTTTGCAGCAAATTTTGGTGCCCATTCCAAAGAAATAGTGCTACCAGCCGAAAAAATCACAATATCAATTTCTTTCTCAAGAGCTTGTGATAAATTTAGTATTTTATGTTCTTTTTCTCGGAAAAATATTGTTTTACCAGCGGATCTTTCGGAGGCAACAGGATAAAACTCATCAATATCAACAATAAAATCATCAAGTACCTTGAGAATTTCTCCTCCAACCATTCCTGTAACTCCAACTATAGCAAGTTTCATATTAAACTATTTTGATGTAAAAATAATGAAAAATAAAGATTTTACTACCTCTTACTTATTAAAAAATGATTATTCTAATTTTTTTTGGTAATTTTGTTTGATAATGTGTTTTACAAATCAGTTTGTATCAGTTTTGAATTAATTTTAAAATTATGAAAATATTAGTAGTCATTTTTACATTCTTATCAATTTCGATGTTTGCTCAATTTACAGATGATTTTTCTGACGGAGATTTTACATCAAATCCGGAGTGGGTTGGTAATACATCAGATTTTATTGTAAACGCATCAAACGAGCTTCAGCTTAATGGAAATGCTGAAGATGGCGGCACATCTTACCTTTCAACAGCCTCAGAATCTTTTTATAATGCAAGCTGGGAGTTTCTGGTTAAGTTCAACTCTACTACCTCATCAGCAAATTATTGCAATGTGTTTCTTTCTTCCAACAGCAATGATCTTACCTCAGCGACTCAGGGATATTTTGTCAAAATTGGAAATACTGCTGATGAAATAAGCTTATATCGTAAAGATAACTCAGGTAGCACAATGATAATTGACGGTAAAGATAAGCGCATTGATATGAATCCTATTAACGTCAGAGTTAAAATTATTAGAGATTTTGACGGCAATTGGACATTAATGTCCGATACTCTTGGCGGAACAAATTATTATACAGAAGGTTCTGTATTAGATACTACATATTTAAGCTCGCAAAACTTTGGTATTGTTTGTACATACACAAAAACCAATTCGACCAAATTTTTCTTTGATGACTTTATTGTTACAGGCGACCCTTATGTTGATACTGTGCCACCATTATTAATGTCTCATCAAATTATTGATAATCAAAACATAGTATTAATTTTTAACGAAGATCTTGATCCTACAACAGCTTTAAACACTGACAATTATTTAATCGACAATAGTATAGGGCATCCCACATCTGTAAGTTTTTATGGAGCAACTAACGCACAAGTCTTATTGGAATTAGCAAGTCCTCTTATTTCTCCTAACGAATACACCTTGCAATATGAAAACATAGAAGATTTACACTCAAATGTGATTGAGGCTGGTTCAATACCATTCTCATACATTATCTTTGAACCAGGTATGGTTATTATTAACGAAATAATGGCAAAGCCAAATCCTGTTGTAGGTTTACCTGATGTCGAATATGTTGAGTTATATAATAATTGTGAATACACTATTGAGTTAGAGAACTGGGCTTATCAGCATGGGACATCATCTGTTACCATACCGTCATATTCTTTTGCCCCAGATGAGTATTTAATATTATGTAAAGAAGATAGTGCTAGTACATTTGAAATTTATGGCAATGTGCTTGGTGTTCCATCTTTTCCTGGAATTACAAATATTGGAAAAACAATTACTTTGTTTGATACTGCTGGCGTTGTAATTGATGAAGTTACATTTACTGACAAATGGTATCAAGACCCTATTAAAGATGATGGAGGTTGGTCACTCGAAAAAATTGATCCTAATAATAATTGTTCTCCACATACAAACTGGATAGCTTCAAATGATAATCGTGGTGGGACGCCAGGTGAAATAAATTCTGTTAATGCAATAAATATTGACTCGGTCGCTCCTATAGTACATAGTGTTAGAGTTACAGCGGCTAATGAACTAACAGTTTTATTTAATGAGCCAACCGATACAGCAGAATCACTTATAGTAACAAAGTATT
>Ga0265295_1002861_pt1 | contig 26195 bp, 16 predicted proteins | sample Munlansysbiofilm_FD_192503 | JGI IMG/M metagenome (GOLD analysis project Ga0265295, IMG submission 192503) | Leachate microbial communities from a municipal landfill in Southern Ontario, Canada - Methane capture system biofilm | ecosystem: Engineered > Solid waste > Landfill > Unclassified ... | reverse complement strand
GCAAGCTGAAAATTACCAATTATTCGATGCGTACGGCCAAGCCAATAGTACGATAGGGCTAATCCACGAATATCCTTTATTAGCTCCCTAGTTTCAATTTCCTTATGGTAATACTCAATAGACTTTTTAAACTCACCCAAGTTATAGTACTGCTTACCAAGCGAACTGTATACAACAGCTAATGATTTGGGCTCATCAACCCCTTTAAGAACTTCTAAAGCTTGAAAAATATAGCCTAAAGCATCTTCCTGCTTGTATTCCTTATCGTAAATTTCGGCAATATTTAAAAGCGCTTCAGACTGTTGCACCCTATCCCCAATTTGAATAGCTAGCTCAATGGCCTGTTCTGCAAAACTCTCAGCCTTTCTTAATGAATCAAGATAGTAATACGAACGACCTATACTGATAGATGTTCGAATAATATTAGTATTATCCTTTAGTTCTTTTGAAATATCAAGCGATTTACGGTAAAAATCTATCGCATTTATGTCGTTGTAATTTTCATAGTAGTGCCTACCTAGGTAATAAAGGGCTTCGGCCTGAGAGTGCTTATCTTTTAACGATAGAGCCAAATCGTATGCATCGGTTGCAAAGTTTAGTCCTGCCTCCTCTCGTGTTTGTATTTCGCTTAGCTGAAGTAGTATGTCAACCTTTTCGGCTCGTTCGGCTTCCCTCAACAAAAGTTGCAGGCTATCCTGCTTACTCTGGTCATTTTGCCCAAAAGTAAACAAGTTGGTAGCTATAATTAGGAAAAGAAATAAGTACCTTAGCATGTTGAATAATTATCTAATCAAAAGTAAACAAAAAATTATTTTTACACCTTGAAACTGCAATATTAATGTAATTAAACCCAATTATTCGTTCGAATAATTGCTGTCTCCGACAGCGACAAAGTCTCACAACCAATCTAGTTGCCCAAAATTGGGTTCCAATAGCTCGGGGTAACCCGCATTTGTATTCACCTTTTACAAATTTGATGAATAACGCGGGTTAATATTATTGAATTCCCGTTGAAAGTTACAGTTTAAACACCTGCCGAACAAACGCATACTAAATACAAAATTATTTACTGACACAAACAATACCCGTAAACATCTTGCTATCTGATATATATTTATATTTCAATATAAATAAAAACTATTATAACTATTTTGTGTTTTATTTAAAAAAGGTAATTTTGATTACTAATTAGCAAATTTTTTAGATATGAGAAAAACACTCCCGCTACTTCTTGTCGTATCAGCCATCCTATTTAGCTGTACCAATGGCACAAAAACAAAGCTAAAACCCTCTGTAGTGGTTAGCATCGCACCCCAAAAGTACCTTGTTAATCGCATTGCCGACACTATTTTTCACGTGGAGGTTATGGTGCCTGCTGGTTCTAGCCCCGAGGTTTACGAACCTACCGCATCGCAGCTAAAGCTGCTTGCCAACACAAGCACATATTTTTCGCTGGGTTTGCTCGAATTTGAGATGTCGATGCTCAATAATATTCATGAACAGAACCCTAACATTCTAATTGTTGACCATTCAAAAGATTTAAATTTAATTAGTGGCCAATGCGACTCACACCACGACCACGGGCATGCTCATAACCATGGGTTAGACCCACACGTGTGGCTCTCGCCAGCTGAGGTAAAAACTATGGTAAGCACCATTGCTAGCGTTCTATCGCAAAAATTCCCCGAGCATAAAACTACCTTTGAGGCAAACGCCGCTCGGCTTATTGAGGATATTGATACGCTCGATATCAATATAAAAAAGAAATTACAGGGTATTGATAACAATAAGATATTTATATACCACCCAGCACTTGCGTATTTTGCCCGCGATTACGGGTTAAAACAGGTATCGCTCGAACAGGATGGCAAGGCTCCATCCATGAAGCATATGCAAACAATTTTACAGTCGGCTCGCGAGCAAGGGGCTAAAACTATCTTTATTCAAAAAGAGTTTGACGTAAACAACGCAAAAACGGCGGCATCAGACATTGGTGGGGACATTGAGGTTATTGACCCGCTTCGCGAAGACTGGTTAGAAAACATGTATCACATATCAAACCTAATAAGCAAGGCGTTAAAATAAACATTGATTCACAAACAGCTATAGCGACTCAACTTTTACCATGGCAAAAATAATTGAAATAGTTTCGGCATCGGCAGGGTATAACAACGAGATTATACTGAAAGATATTAATCTCGAGATTTCGGACCGCGATTTTGTGGGAATAATAGGCCCCAACGGCGGTGGAAAAACTACGCTACTAAAACTTTTGCTTGGAGAACTTAAGCCAATAAAGGGAAAAGTGAAACGCTGCTCAAAAAAACCAAACGAGAGCCTTTTTGGCTATCTACCCCAGAATACAAACATTGACAAACAGTTTCCCATAACGGTTAATGAGGTTGTACTCTCGGGCTTGCTTGGCAAAAAGGGGGTTACCGGACGATATACAAAAAACGACAAGCAGCTCGCCCTTGATGTGCTCCAACGTATCGGAATAACAGATTTAAAAAACAAACCCATTGGTGAACTTTCGGGGGGACAGCTACAAAGAGTTTTATTAAGTCGTGCGCTCATTTCAAACCCTAGACTGCTGGTTTTAGATGAGCCCAATACCTATGTTGATAATAGGTTCGAAAAGGAGCTGTACGAATTGCTAAAGGAGCTAAATAAGGAGATGGCCATCGTAATGGTGTCGCACGATATGGGAACCATCACCTCGCACGTAAAAACCATTGCATGCGTTAATCGAACCCTGCACTACCATCCCTCGAATAAAATTTCGAATGAGCAGCTGGCAGCCTACGATTGCCCCATACAGGTTATTGCACATGGCCCAATTCCGCATACAATTTTAGGTGAGCACTAAAAAGCACACGCAAACAGAATAACACAAACATAATATGCTAAATACGATAGCCAACTTTTTTGAGTACCAGTTTGTAACCAATGCTTTTGCAGCGGCATTGCTTATATCAATTGCCGCGGCAATGGTTGGAACATACATTGTGGCTAGGCGACTAGTTTTTTTAAGCGGGGGCATTACCCACGCATCATTTGGTGGCATAGGTATAGGCTACTATATTGGAATTAACCCTATTCTTGGGGCTGCCGCATTTGCAGTTCTAGCGGCATTTGGCGTTGAAGCGCTTAGCCAAAAGATGAATGTTCGCGAAGATTCGGCCATTGGCATGTTATGGTCGGTTGGAATGGCCATTGGTATTTTTTTTATATTCCTAACACCCGGCTACTCCCCTAACCTAATGACCTTTCTGTTCGGATCAATACTAACGGTTTCCTCTTCCGATTTAATCCTGCTCCTGATTTTAAACGTTGTGATGGTTAGTTTCTTCATAATATTTTACAAACCCATCTTGTACCTAGCTTTCGATTCGGAATTTGCTAAAACACAGCAAATTCCCGTAAAAACTTTCTCGTATATATTAAAGGGGTTTATAGCTATTACCATAGTACTAAGCATTCGAATGGTAGGAATTATTCTGCTAATATCAATGCTAACCATCCCACCAACCATTGCAAACCTATTTACAAAACGATTTAGCAGCATAATCTATATATCGGCAGTTGTAGGTTTTGTCGGTGCAATTGGCGGACTACTTATATCGTACAACATAAATGTGCCGTCGGGGGCAACAATTATAATGGTTTTAGTTACTATATTTGCAGCTGCTAAGCTGGTTAAGTACATTATTATTAGAACCCAGCTAAGAGGTGTATAAATCATAAGTATAGTTTCAATACATAAAAATTGTTTACCATGAACTTTGATGTATTAGTAGTAGGGAGTGGCCCTGGGGGTTATGTGGCTGCCATTAGAGCCAGCCAATTAGGTATGAAAGTTGGCGTTATTGAAAAGGAAAATCTAGGGGGAATTTGCCTCAACTGGGGCTGTATTCCTACCAAGGCACTGCTAAAAAGTGCTCAGGTTTTTGAGTATGCCACCCATGCGGCCGATTACGGTATTATGGCCAGCGATGTTAAGCCCGACTTTGAAAAAATAGTTGCACGTAGCCGCGACGTGGCCGCAAACATGAGCAAAGGCATCGAATTCCTTTTTAAAAAGAATAAGATTGAAGTAATTAACGGGTTTGGCAAGCTAACGAGTAAAAATACCGTTACGGTAACAGCACCAGACGGCTCAACCCAAGAGGTTACCGCCAAACATATTATACTGGCAACTGGCGCACGCTCTCGCGAGCTGCCCAACCTTAAGCAGGATGGCGAAAAAATTATTGGCTACCGTGAGGCACTCACCCTACCCAAGCAACCAAAATCGATGGTGGTAGTTGGCTCGGGTGCCATTGGCAGCGAGTTCGCCTATTTCTACAGCACCATGGGAACGCAGGTTACCCTTGTGGAATTTATGCCCAACATTGTTCCCGTTGAAGACGAGGAGGTCTCTAGAACCCTTGGACGTTCTTTCAAAAAGAAAAAGGTTAAGGTAATGACCAACGCATCGGTAGAATCGGTAGATACTAGCGGCGACCTTTGCAAGGTAAACATTAAGACTAAAAAAGGCGAAGAGGTTGTTGATGCGGAAATTGTTCTATCGGCAGTGGGAATTACCCCAAATACCGAAGGTATTGGACTTGAAAAAATGGGCATAGATATGGTTAACGGGCGTGTAAAGGTTGACGATTTCTACCGCACCAATGTTGAAGGCGTATACGCCATTGGCGATATTGTGCCAGGCCCCGCTTTAGCTCACGTAGCATCTGCCGAGGGAATTGCCTGCGTTGAAAAAATAGCAGGAATGAATGTACAGCCAATAAACTACAGGAATATACCAGGATGTACCTACACAAACCCCGAGGTATCATCAGTGGGATTAAGCGAAAAAGCAGCAACCGAAGCGGGTTACGTAGTTAAAGTGGGTAAGTTCCCTTTCACCGCATCGGGCAAGGCAACAGCTGCAGGAATGCGCGAAGGTTTTATAAAACTAATTTTTGATGCAAAAACCGATGAACTACTTGGTGCTCACATGATTGGCGGCAATGTTACCGAAATGATTGCTGAAATGGTAGTTGCTCGCAATCTGAAAGTAACTGGCCATGACCTAATAAAAAGCATTCACCCTCATCCAACCATGAGCGAAGCCATTATGGAGGCTGCCGCCGCAGCCTATGGCGAGGTAATACACATGTAGGTTTACACCTATATTTTATGAACAGGGTTTGGCTCATGGTCAGACCCTGTTTTCTTATCCCGCATTATTCATCAAATTTGTAAAAGATGAATGCAAATGCGGGTTACCCCGACTTAGTTGAACACAATTTTGGGCAACTAGATTGGTTGTGAAACTTAGTCGCTGTCGGAGACTGTAATTATTCATTCGAATAATTGGGGTTATGTTTCTCTAGACAACTTATAGTAAACCCAAAATTTCAAGCTAAATTTGCAGATTAATTACTTAAATAAAATCAATTCATGAGTTTACAGTGCGGAATTATAGGTATTGCCAACGTGGGCAAATCAACCATATTTAATTGTATGTCGGTTACCAAAGCCGAAGCCAGCGGTTTTTCGTTTAGCAATAAAACCAACCGTAGCATTATAAACGTGCCCGATGCTCGCTTATATATACTTGAAAACATTGCCGCTACGCAAAAAGTAGTTCACACAACAGTTGAAATTGTTGATATCCCAGGCCTAACAAAAAGTACTGGTCGATCCGATAAGGATGCCAATCAGTTTCTGTCCGAAGTTCGTAACTGCGATGCTTTAATTCATGTGCTGCGCTGCTTCGATGACGAGAGCCTTTCGCATGTTGATGGCTCTGTTAACCCGGTTAGGGATATTGAAACAGTTAACCTAGAACTTCAAATTAAGGATCTAGAGTCGGTCGAGAAAAAGATTCAGCGACTTGAAAAGGTTGCAAAATCGGGCGATAAGGATGCAAAAAAAGGCATTGAAGTGCTTACTGTGTATAAAGATCATTTAGAATCATTCCAAAACGCATCTAGCGCACCCGTTAGCGAGGACGACAAGCAATATATTGCCGATATCTTTTTGTTAACAACCAAGCCATTTATTTACGTTTGTAACGTTGATGATGCATCGGCTGTTAAAGGCAACAAGTACGTTGAGCAGGTTCAAAGTTTTTTAAAAGATGAGAACACCGAAATACTAATTATTGCCGGAGCCATGGAGGCCGAAATTGCCGAATTGGAAACGGAGGAAGACAGAATGGCTTTCCTTGCGGATGTTGGATTAACGGAACCAGGGGTAGATAAACTGGTTCGTGCTGCGTACTCGTTATTGGAACTCGAAACATTTTTTACCGTAGGAGAAAAAGAAACCCGGGCATGGACCATTAAGCGTGGCGCAACAGCACCAGAAGCAGCTAGGGCTATCCATAGCGATTTGGAACGTGGCTTTATTCGTGCCGAGGTGATGAAATATGACGACTATGTTAGTTTAGGGTCGGAGCAAGCATGTAAAGAAAAGGGTAAATTTCATATCGAAGGGAAGAACTATATTGTTGAAGATGGGGATATTCTACATATCAGGTTTAATGTATAGCATGTGGGATGAAAAATATTTTAGAAAAAAATGCTTTACCTCTCCTTGTTTTAACCCGCACTATCCATCAAATTTGTTAAAGATGAATGCAAATGCGGGTTACCCTGGCCTAGTGGAACCCAATTTTGGGCAACTAGATTGGTTGTGAGACTTAGTCGCTGCCGGAGGCCCCAATTATTCGGATAGATAATTGGGGTTAAGGCGGATTTGAGGGTTTCAATAGCATTAGTTCTCAAAAAAAAACCTTTTTCTATGCTTTAACCATCATATTCCAGTAACTTTGACCACTACTAACACTTTTTTTAACTGATCCTAAATACTCTTTTTAATGAAACGTATTTTATTCTTAATCGGAATTATTCTTTGCTCACATTTACCACAAGCAGTAAAAGCACAGGAGTACTACTTCAAAATTTCCGAAAGCGATAAAGAGCTTGTAAACACCAAAATCACTTGCACCGTGTCAATCGATAGGGTTGAAGGCGATACCATTTTTGCTTATGCAAACCAAAAAGAGTTTGAAGCCCTAAAAGCTTTGGGCTATTTGCCCGAGCTGTTGGAGAACCCAACCCTGGCAATAAAGAATAGGGGAATGGCAACTACCATTGACCAAATGGCCAATTGGGACCTATACCCCACCTACGAGGTATATCGCTCAATGATGAAGAAGTTTGAGCAGGACTACCCCGGGCTATGCAAACTCGATAGTATTGGCACCTCTGTACAAGGCCGGAAGCTATACGTTGTAAAAATTTCTGACAACGTGCTTGCTGATGAGGCTGAGCACGAGTTTTTCTACACCAGCACCATGCATGGCGACGAAACAACAGGGTATGTGCTTATGCTACGATTGATTGATTACCTACTGTCGAGCTACGGAACCGATTCACGGGTAACCGATATGGTAAACAGCATTGCCATTTACATTAACCCAAATGCTAACCCCGACGGGACTTACTACGGAGGTAACCATACGGTTAATAACTCAAGACGGTATAACGCCAATAATGTTGATATAAACAGGAATTTTCCCGACCCAAGGGTTGGTGAAAATCCAGGTGGAAATTATCAGCCTGAAACGGTAGCCATGATGGAGTATGCCGATAGCCGCAGCTTTGTGATGTCGGCTAACATCCATGGTGGAATAGAGCTGGCCAATTTTCCTTGGGATACGTGGAATACAGCAACCAATGCCCATGCCGATCACAGCTGGTTTTACACCATCAGCCGACAGTATGCCGATTTTGCCCAAGCCGCTAGCCCGAGCGGCTATTTTACTGGCCAGGGTAATGGGGTAACCCAGGGCGGCGATTGGTATGTAATTACTGGAGGCAGACAGGATTACATGAACTATTGGCATAACTGCAGAGAGATTACCCTTGAAATATCAGGCACAAAAAACCCCGCAAGTTCAACCCTGCCAAACTATTGGACCTATAACAAGGAGGCAATGTTAAGCCACATTGAGTGGCTCTATACTGGCATACAGGGCACTGTTACTAATACACAGGACGAACCGCTCAATGCTACCATTACCATTGCCAGTCACGATAAGGATAACTCATTTGTGGTAACCAACCCCATAAATGGCAACTATATTCGGATGATTGAGCCTGGTATATATAATGTCACCTATTCTGCAGCGGGATATGGCAGTAAAACGATTAATAATGTTGTCGTTCAAGCAGGGGAATTATTGTTAAAAAATGTTGTACTTGGTGGAATAGCAAATAGTTACAATGTTAGCGGTACAATAATAGACATGTTTACGGATTTGCCTGTTGCAAATGCTTCAGTCAAAATTTATTCTGAGGAGAACCAGTTTCAGACAACTTCTAGTGCTAGCGGGCAATTTTTATTTGGTTCAGTTCCTGCAGGTATTGTTAAGTTCGAAGTAAATGCAGATGATTTTTTTAGCGCAATTTATTTTGAGAATATATCCTCAACTTCCTCGCCTGTTGTTTTAAAGTTAATAGGCAAGGAGACTATTTCGGGTAATGTATTTGATGTGGTTCCAGAAAGCCCTCTTGTGGGGGTTCAGGTTACAGTTGTCGGCAGTAACAATTCTACAACTACTAATGGCGATGGGTATTTCTTGTTAGATGAACTTAGCGTAGGAGAAGTATCGCTAAGGTTCACTAAGGAAGGATATTTTTCAGAGATTGTAAATATCACATTACCTTATCCAGATCCATTGTTGGTGTACCTAGCCCCAAGCGATCCCGAAAGTTTTGAAACTATAGTCCCACAAGGGTTTACGTTTACTGGTGGCGATTGGGTTCGCGATAATTCAACCGCATTTGATGGAGTTTACAGCATGAAATCGGCTCCAATTTCGCATAGTCAAACTACTGCCATGCAGTTAACCCTTGATATCGTTTCAGATTCCGAAATCTCTTTTGCCTATAAGGTTTCATCGGAAAGCGGGTGGGATCATCTCAGATTTTATGTTGATGGAAACGAGGAAGGAAAGTGGAGCGGAACAGTTAGCTGGACTGAGGTTTCATTCCCGGTAACGGCCGGTAGCCATACCTTTAAGTGGGAGTATAGCAAGGACTATTCCTCTAGCAGTGGCAGCGACTGCGCCTGGGTCGATTACATAATCTTCCCCCAATCGCAGAACGATGTTGCTTTTACTGTTACCTACAGTGGTGTTCCGGTTCAGGACGCAACGGTTAGTTTCAATGAGCTCAGCATAAATACAAACGCATCAGGAAAGGCAATTTTCAGCAATCAAACCCGTGGCACTTCTGGCCAATATATAGTTGGAAAAAATGGTTTTATTACCACAACAGGCAATATTGAGGTTAAGTATGTTGATGTTAACGAGCATGTTAGCCTTGAGGTAGAAGAGTATACAATTTCCTTTGCAGTTTCCAATGGTACTAACCCAATTGAGGGTGCAACAATCAGTATCAATAACGAGCAGTTAGAGACCAACGCACAGGGTGAGGCCGATATTGAACTTCCTAATGGATCTTATCCTTATAGCGTCTCAATGGATGGGTACCATACTCAAACAGGTAGCATTTGGGTAGATGAGGATGATGCGAATGTTTCTATAACCCTAATTGAGGATACGGAGCCTGTGTATAATGTTACTTTCTACGTGTACGACGAAGAGCAGGATGTAGAAAATGCCATAATAACTTTCACCGGACGACAAGGGATTACCGATGCTAACGGTGAGTATGTTTTTGGTGGAGTGGCATCAGGAACTTACCCCTATACAATAACCTGTGATGGCTACAATAATAAAGAGGGTTCAGTAACTGTAGTATCCGAAGATGTTAATGAGGAGGTTCTTTTGGCTATAGAAAATGCTGTTGCGATTGAAACAAGCATTAGCTCGCTTAGCCTATGGCCTAACCCATTTGGCCAATATCTTAATATCAGGCTAAACTTGAGCAGGTCAACGGATGTTAAAATCATGGTATACTCAATTACCGGACAAAAATTGGCAACTATTGCCAGTGAGTATATGCATCAAGGAGAGCACCTATTCCATTGGAATCCATCCTCAGCCAGTTCAGGTATAGCTCAGGGGGTTTATTTTATTCGGGTAATCACTAACCAGGGCGAGAGAGCTGAGCGTGTAATTTTTTCGGGTAAATAGCAGCTTACCAATAAAAAAACACTCATTTTTTTCTATTTTTGCAGGGGGGTCATATTGGCTCCCCTTATTTTACTATCCTACTTTACATGAAAAAGTTCTTCTGGCTGGCTTTATCGGTGTTTTTTGTTCATGGCTTCACTCCAAAATCATTTGCTCAACTGGATATTCCTCCTGAGAATCCAAAGCTGATTGTGCAAATTGTGGTAAGCCAAATGCGCTACGACTACCTGCAACGCTACTCAAGTAAATTTAGCAACGGAGGGTTTAAACTTTTAAGTAACGAGGGTGCAGTTTGCCGAAATGCTCGATACAACTACCTTCTAACCCAATCGCTACCAGGTTTAGCAACCATTAGCACCGGAGCCTACCCCAGTGTGCATGGCATAGTTTCAAACCGATGGTTTAACCCCCTTACCTCAACAGAAATTGATGCCGTTGCTGATGAAAAGATTAAAACCGTTGGCGGCAACTATTTCAATGGTAAGTACTCACCAAAAAACCTGATAACCAGCACAATTGGCGATGAGATAAGGATGCTTAACCCAAAATCGAAGGTAATAGGCATATCGCTTGAACCCTCTGCAGCCATAATATCGAGCGGGCACAACGCCAACGGAGCCTACTGGCTCGATAACGAAAGAGGCCACTGGATAACCAACAATCACTATACCGATAGCCTGCCATCGTGGGTTGACACCCTTAACGTTAAGGGTTTTGGAAAGATATATTTAGAGCGCAACTGGAAACTACTTAACCCATTACAAAGTTACCTAGAAGCCGACACCACCGCAGTTAAAGACCCAACCGCTTTAGAGCGTATAAAAACGAAGCTACAACGAATGGTGCAAGGGGTGGTGCAACCCTTTAAAAAGCCTATTAAAGACTATTCGCCACTGCTCGAAAACCCGTTCGGCAATTCGTACACAAAAGATATGGCCATTGCTGCCATTGTAGGCGAAGAGCTTGGCAAGGATAACAATACCGATTTTTTATCGGTTGTTTTTACACCCACCCGAAATGTTGGTCAGAAGTATGGCCCCCACTCCATCGAAATGGAGGATGCATTCTTGAGGCTTGATAGGGAAATTGAGCACTTTATTGCATTTTTAAATAGCGAAATTGGGAAACACAACTATTTACTAATAATAACTTCCGACCAAGGGGTGAGCGCAACCCCCGAGCACCTAGAAAAATCGAAAATTCCTGGTGGGTATTTTGAGCCCCAAAAAGCCATGATGCTACTGGGGAGCTACCTAAACATTGCGTACGATACAGGAAACTGGATTTTGGGTTACCAAGAAAAACAGATATACCTAAACCATCAACTGATTGAAAACTCAAACCTTTCGCTTCGCGACTTTCAGGATAGGGTTGCCATGTTTATGCTGCAATTCACTGGCGTTGCCAATGCTGTTACAGCGTATAACCTACAATCGAGTAACTTCACAAGCGGGATCTTCGAAAAGTTCCAAAATAGCTACAATCAACGACGATCGGGTGATGTTATTATTAACCTCGAGCCTGGCTGGGTTGAAAAAAACGGGGGCGTAACCTCAGCTAACTCGCCCTACAATTACGACACGCACGTACCCTTAATATGGTATGGTTGGAAAATAAAGCGTAAGCAGGTATTGGAACCCGTAAAAATATCCGATATTGCCCCCACCATATCAACGCTAATTGGAATAAGTTGGCCTAGCGGCGCAACAGGTAAACCCATTAAAGAGATAATTGAGTAGGCTTACCTCTTCGGGTAAAAGGTTACATAAATTGGGCTACCAATTGCTCATTTATGTAGTTGCAAGCTCATTTTTTTGACTTTATACCTGCTTCATCGGTAAGAAAATAGTAATATTGTAGTGCTTATATTATTGAAAGGTGAAAAACTGATCTATGAAAACTACACAAAACTACCATAACGAATTTACTCTCGACTTTTCAGAAACAGCTTTTAACAAGCTAATGCAGAAACGCATATACAAAGTGCTGCTTATTTGTAGTCATTACGATGCGTTTATGCTCGAAGAGGATGGCCGAATCGATGAGCAAATATTTAACGAGTACACATCGCTAAACTTGCGATATCCCCCCAATTTTATTCAGGTTCATTCGGCACATGAAGCGCTGGAGGTTTTAAATAGCGAGGAACAAATTGGCCTAGTTATATCGATGCTAAATGTTGGCGATGTTGACACCTTTGCCCTAGCAAAACAAATTAAGAAACAAATACCAAACACTCCCTTAGTAATGCTCACGCATTTCTCGCGTGAGGTGTCGGTTCGACTTGTAAAGGAGGACCTGTCGGGCATCGATTACATTTTTAGCTGGCTGGGCAATGCAGATCTGCTGCTGGCAATTATAAAGCTGATTGAGGACAAGATGAACGCCGAAAATGATATACTAACCATTGGGGTTCAATGCATTATAGTTGTAGAGGATTCGATTAGATACTACTCAAGCATACTACCAGTACTATATAAAACCGTAATGCGACAAGCCCGAAGCTTTATGCAAGAAGCACTCACTGAACATAAACGTGTTCTGCGCATGCGAGGCCGACCCAAAATACTATTGGCAAATAACTACGACGAAGCCCTTTCGCTATATAACAAGTATAAAAACAATGTGCTAGGGGTTATCACAGATGTTAACTTTAAAGCGAATAAAAAAAGTATCCGAGAGGGTAGAATGGGAATAAACCTTTGTCAACATATTAAAGCCGATGATAACAACATTCCGATACTTCTTCAAAGCTCAAACCTAGACAATAAAAAATACGCCGACGAGCGCGGTATAGGCTTCATTCACAAGTATTCTCAGGCCTATAACATCAACCTGCGTAACTATATAATCGAAAATTTTGGCTTCGATGACTTCGTTTTCTACAGCCCAAAAACCATGAAAGAGGTTGGTCGGGCAAAAGATTTACCTGCGCTACAAAAGGCTATCCTTACCATTCCCGACGAATCGTTAGCATACCATTCGAACCGAAACCACCTCTCAAAATGGCTAAATGCCCGTGCGCTATTCTCAATAGGGCAACTCTTTAAACCACTGTCGCTAGTGGATTTTCAATCGCTTGACGACGTTCGGAATTTTCTCTATCAAGCCATCTCAGCCTACCGAATGAGCAAAAGCTGGGGGGTAATCGCTAGCTTCGACAGGAATCGATTTGACGAGTATAATTTCTTTTCTCGTATTGGCAATGGGTCTATTGGCGGAAAGGCACGTGGCCTTGCCTTTGTTAATACTATAATCAGAAATAACCACCTGTACAACAAGTACCCTAATGTTACCCTAACCATTCCGCGCACAGTGGTAATTAGCACCGATCATTTCGATAGTTTCCTTGAATCAAACAACCTCTTTAAGGTTGGGATATCAAATACTTCGGATGAGCAAATTCTTAAGCTATTCCTCGAGGCAAAGCTCTCTAAAAATTTAATTGAAGACCTTAAAGTGGTTATACAAAACGTAAAGCGTCCGCTCGCCATAAGGTCGTCTAGCAAACTCGAAGACTCACATTATCAACCATTCGCTGGCATCTATTCTACCTATATGATAGCCCACACAACCGACAAGCAGCTTATGCTAAATATGTTACTGCAAGCTATAAAAAGCGTGTATGCCTCGGTATTCTTTAAAACAAGCAAGGCATACATGTTGGCAACTAGCAATATTATTGACGAAGAAAAGATGGGTATTATAATACAAGAGGTATGCGGAACCCAACACGAAAACTACTTTCTGCCCACGCTCTCGGGCGTTGCTCAATCCATAAACTTTTATCCCGTAGGATCCGAAAAACCAGAGCACGGAGTAGCCTCCATTGGGTATGGCTTAGGAAAACTTATTGTTGAAGGAGGTGTCTCGTTACGCTTTTCGCCAAAATTCCCTAAAAAAACGCTACAGCTATCGCAGCCCGATATGGCACTTAGGAATACTCAGAAAACATTCTACGCCCTGGATATGGACCCGCAAAGTTTTACCCCATCACCCGATGATGGAATAAATATAAAAAGGTTAGATATTACCAAGGCCGAGCACTTTACCGACTTTCACAACGTGTCCTCAACTTTCGACATTCAAAATCAAACCATAGTAGATGGGGATTTACAAAGGGGAAAGAAACTAATTACTTTTGCCAACATACTGAAGTACAACACCTTTCCTTTGGCCGATATTTTACGCGACCTGCTCGAGATTGGGCAAAAAGGGATGAATTGCCCTGTGGAAATTGAATTTGCAGCGAACCTAAACACCCCCAAGGATATGCCTAAAGTGTTCAATCTGCTGCAAATAAGGCCTATTGTTGAGCACGAAGGAACAGATGATATTCAATGGAAAGAAGTAAACGAAAACGACACTATTATCTACTCCGAATCGGCCTTAGGCCATGGCACAATTGCCAATATTTACGATGTGGTATACGTTAAACCAAAAAAATTTAACCCAGCAAAAACCAAGGACATTGCGTTAGAGATAGAGATGATAAACGAACGCTACCGTAATGAAAAACGCAACTACATTCTAATTGGTCCAGGGCGCTGGGGCAGCAGCGACCCCTGGCTGGGCATACCCATTAAATGGTCGCAAATTTCCGAGGCGAGAGTAATAGTTGAATCTGGACTTAAAAACTTTAGGGTAGACCCCAGCCAAGGAACACACTTTTTCCAAAACCTAACCTCGTTTAGGGTAGGCTACCTAACCATTAACCCATACATAAACGATGGTGCATTCGATGTCGATTTCTTAAATATTCAACCTGCATACCACGAAACTGAATACATTAGATGTATCCAATTCAAATCGCCGTTGCTAACCCATATCGACGGAAAAAATAACAGGGGGATTGTATTAAAGCCTACACAAACAACCAAATTAAAGGAAACGCACAATCATTAAAAACATTTCTCTTGAACCTGTTTAATATCATGTTTTTATAAAACGGTTTTTCTTTGAAATTCAGTTTTAAAAGCGGATATTTACATCTCTTTAAAAAGGGGTGATAAACCCTTAAATATCATTCGTTTTTTTTTGTTATACATGTTATAAACACTTAAAACTTTTAGTTATGGATGTTAAGAAAATAATGGCCGACCTGGAAAAGAGACACCCAGGAGAAAGTGAATTTCATCAAGCTGTTCACGAAGTTCTTGAATCGGTTAAAGACGTTTACGACCAAAATCCAAAATTTGAAGCTCACAAAATTATTGAGCGCATGGTTGAGCCCGATCGAGTATTTACTTTTAAGGTGCCTTGGGCCGACGATGAGGGTACTATTCATGTAAATATTGGTTACCGCGTACAGTTTAACGGTGCTATTGGGCCATACAAAGGCGGAATTCGTTTCCACCCCAGTGTAACCCTATCATCTCTTAAATTCTTAGGATTTGAGCAAACTTTCAAAAACGCTTTAACTACTCTCCCCATGGGAGGTGGTAAAGGTGGTTCAGATTTCAACCCCAAAGGACGTAGCGATAATGAAATTATGCGTTTCTGCCAAGCTTTTATGCTTGAGCTTTGGAAACATATAGGTGCCGAAACTGACGTTCCTGCTGGTGATATAGGCGTTGGAGCACGCGAAGTAGGTTACATGTACGGAATGTACAAAAAGCTTGCAGGCAACCACACTGGTGTTTTCACTGGTAAAGGCTTAAACTGGGGTGGATCGCTTATTCGTCCCGAAGCTACTGGCTTTGGCGCTGTTTACTTCCTAGACCACATGCTTAAAACTGCCAAGGATACCATTAAAGGTAAAACGGTTGCAATTTCTGGTTTTGGTAACGTTGCTTGGGGTGCTGTAACAAAAGCAACCGAACTAGGAGCTAAAGTTGTTGCTATCTCTGGTCCCGACGGATACATTTACGACGAAGCAGGCGTTAGCGGTGATAAAATTGACTATATGCTAGAACTTCGCAGCTCTAACCAAGATATAGTTGAGCCTTACGCTAAAAAATTCCCAGGTTCGAAATTTGTTGCAGGTAAAAAACCATGGGAAGTTAAGGTTGATATCGCGATGCCTTGTGCTATACAAAACGAGCTTAATGGCGACGATGCTGCTACTCTTATTAAGAATGGCGTTAAAACCGTAGCCGAAGTTTCAAACATGGGTTGTACACCCGAAGCTATTGAAGCATTTGTAAAGAATAAAATTAACTTTGCGCCGGGTAAAGCGGTTAACGCTGGTGGTGTTGCAACTTCAGGCCTTGAGATGACTCAAAACAGCCAAAAATTAGCTTGGACACGTGAAGAGGTTGATGCTAAGCTTAAGCAAATTATGGAAAATATCCATACCGCTTGTGTTGATCACGGAACGGGTGCTGATGGTTACATCAACTACGTTAATGGTGCCAATATTGCTGGTTTTATGAAAGTTGCCAACGCAATGTGCGACCTCGGTTTAGTACTATAGCTATAGGTCACTATACCATAATAAAAAAAGGGGGAGCTTTTGCTTCCCTTTTTTAGTGAATTAAAAATTTGCTGAAAAAGATAACTATTTGGCCCCTTAACCCGCATTATTCATCAATTTTGTTAAAGATGAATGCAAATGCGGGTTTGCATTTAGCTAATAAATTTCGGACATTTACCCATAACAAAATAGGCGCCATGCAACGAATATTATTCAAAATATACCTAATAACCATGGGCTTGCTGTTACTGTTAGCATCATGTAACAACAAACCCACGTATCCAGAAAACTCTATTCTGGGCGCATGGATGTGCTTTGAACATAACACTAACAAACAGTACAACGTAAGCATTGATTATTTCGGAGAAGATTCCTCGACCATACAGCTATATAATTTTTACAACCTTGGGTTTGATAATGAAACCTATGCAACGGTTTCAGACACAATTATTACACTTATTGGCACCAACACATACGATGCCTTTAACGGTACAGGGCACGTTGCAAGAGATTTTAGCACTATTTATTGGACATTTTCATACTCTGGCTCATCGTTTTCGGACCCACAGGTCGAGGCAATTTTCAGACGATACTAACACACTAAAAGATTAAATACAATGGCATCTATTGGCAAAATGAATAGCTTACGAGTTGTAAAAGAAGTTAGCATAGGTTGCTACCTCGATGGTGGCGAACACGGAGAAATTCTTATACCTCGCCGCTACGTGCCAGAAAATACTGAAGCTGATGACTTTTTAGATGTTTTTATCTACTATGACTCTGAAGATCGAATTATTGCCACTACCGAAACGCCAAAATTACAGCTTGGCGAAATAGCCCAACTGCAAGTTGTTTCGGTTACCCATGCTGGCGCATTTCTCGACTGGGGTTTGTCAAAAGATATTTTTGTTCCCTTTCGCGAACAAAAATTGCGCATGGAGGAAGGTAATTGGTACATAGTAGGGTTATACATTGATTACGAAACCGATAGATTAGCAGCATCGGCAAAAGTTGAAAAATTTCTAGACAATACCCCTCCAAACTATGAGGTTGGGCAAGAGGTTGACCTATTGATATACAACAAAACAGACTTGGGCTTTAGCGCCATAATAAACAATGCCCATTGGGGAGTTATTTATGAAAATGAAGTTTTCAGATATCTAAATAAGGGTAAGCGAATTAAGGGCTACATTAAAAAAATTAGAGAGGATGATAAAATAGACCTTATACTTCAGAAGCCTGGTTACGAAAAGGTGGACGAGATGGCACAAACGATTCTCGATAAGCTCGATAAAAATAATGGCGTTTTATGGGTTTCGGACAAAAGCGATCCCAAGGATATTTACGCACTACTTGGCATAAGCAAAAAGGTTTTTAAAAAGGCTATAGGTGGACTATACAAAGCAAAACTAATTACTATTGAGGATAAGTGCATAAGACTTGCTGAGTAGCAAAGTAAGTTTTGAAGAAGGAGATAGAGTTGTTTTACCTAAAGGTCTACCTGCTTTTTATACAAAAGCACAACGGTATATGCTGCAATACCCTGCTCATTACCAACAAAACCGAGTTTTTCAGTTGTGGTGGCTTTTATGGACAAAGAGCCAGACTCAAGGTTTAAAACATCCTCAAGAGCTTGCTGCATAATCGGGATTAAATCTTTAATTTTGGGCTGCTGTATACAAATAGTGGAGTCGATATTACCAATAGCGTACCCCGCATCGCTCACAAGGGCAGCCGTTCTCTTCAAAAGCAGCTTGCTATCAACTCCTTTAAGCATGGGGTCGTCATCGGGGAATTGAAAGCCAATATCGCGAAGCGCAGCAGCACCTAGCATCGCATCGCAAATGGCATGGATAAGCACATCGCCGTCGGAGTGACCAACAGAACCCTTACTGTGCTCAATTTTTATGCCCCCAAGCCACAAGTCGTAGCCAGGTTCTAACCTGTGAACATCGTAACCAACGCCAACCCGAAAATTCATATTAACCCGCATTATTCATCACATTTATTAACCCGCATTATTCATCAATCTTGTTAAAGATAAATGCAAATGCGGGTCACCCCGACTTAGTTAAGCCCAATTTTGGGTAACAAAATTGGTTGTGAAACTCAGTCGCTGTCGGAGACCCCAATTATTCGAATGAATAATTGGGATTAAAACTAATTTCTCCTACCCCGACGCGATGGTTCAAAATCGAAACCCAGCGTAAACCTAAAGGTATTAGCTAAAGGGTTATGCTGACCAAGTGTTGGAATTAGGTATGCAAAGTCGAGACTAAAAACATTATACCTCACTCCAGCTCCAACAGTAATATACTTTCTATTCCCCTTTGTTGAGTGCTCTCCAAAGTAACCTACCCTTGCAGCAAACTGCTCAGCATAAACATACTCAAACCCACCAGCTACACTTATCTCCCGTAGCTCCTCACGAAAACCACCAGGCGCATCATAAAATGACTGAAATACTCCAGTAATTAGTGGTACATCGGGGTCGTACCCATACAGAATATCACCTGTTGCATCATCGTAAACCGGAGGGGTGGGAACGAGTAATTTATTAGCATCAGCTATAAATGATACCCTATTATAGGTATCTAACTCAACTGAAAAACGCCCTCCTACACGAAGATTAGTAGGAATAAACTGTTTTATGGCATCATCATTATACGAAATTTTTGTACCTATATTAGAAATATTAAATCCTAGAGCGAGTGCCGAGGCTTTATTATTAATATTTAGTGGGGTTTCGTAGTACATTGCGATATCTGCTGCTGCAGAGTTGCCAGCCTTAGAAACTGGCTGCCCCTGCTGTGCAAAACCACCCGTTAAATCAGAACGGATGTACCTAAATCCAATGCTACCCGCTATTTTCTCCGAAAACTTACGCGAGTATGCCACATCCAAAGAGAACTCGTTAGCATTATGGTCAAGCAATTTAGTGCCCTGACCGTCGGTAAAAATTATTGTTCCCATCGAGAAGTAGAGCATCGATGCGCTCACCACCTGCTGGTCATCAAAACGATAGTACCCAACCAGGTAGTTTAGGTCCATATCCTTAATAAGGTTTTGCAACCAAGGGGTATATGAGTACGAAACGCCCTTATCTTTTGAAATAAAAGCGTACTTGGCAGGGTTCCAATGCTGACTATTGGCATCGGGTACACTGGCAGCTCCAGCATCACCCATTGATGCTGCTCGCGAATCGGGAGCTATTTGCAAAAAAGGAACGGCTACATGCAATGCATTCAATCCTTCTAAGAAACTCAAATCATCATCGGTTTGCGCCAGTATACTGTTGCATAGCAACAGCATGGGCACAAAAAGTAGTACGAAAGTCTTTTTAATCATTTAAAAAAAAGTTTAGTTCACAAAACTAGCTTAAATGATAACAATAAAAAATTGATTTTATTATGCTGCCCATCATTTTAATATAACTAGCTTCTGATAGGCGCTTGCAATTCTGCCGCTGCCCATTTTCACTTTAAGCCTGTAAAAGTATACTCCACGCCCTACCCTATCACCAAAATCATCAAGCCCATCCCAAGTAATTGGCCCCACACGATAATCGCCTTGCCCTACAACGTAGTGCTCTAAGGTTTTTACCAGCTTGCCCGATGGGCTAAAAATTTGGATAAGGATATCAAAATCTTCGTAAGGCTGATTATGCTCAAAGTAAAACCCCGTGGTTGAAGTAAAAGGATTAGGATAATTTAACACATGCGAAAGAGCAAATTTCTCGTCGCTTTTTACCACAAACTCTATTTCAGCCTCCGAACTATTATTATAAACATCCCACGCCTTTACTCGCAATTTGTATGGCCCTGGCGATAGATTATACAGCTGGTACTCAGCCGTACCCCGCTGATAGCTATCCAGCTCGTTTATATAGTAATCGTTTAGCACTATGGTAGTTTCCTCTTGGCCAATAAGTGTTGCGGTTAAATCATGGCCAATCCCCACCCCAGTTGTATTTACCCCTGAACTGTCGGTTAAATGAACCACCAATTTAGGGCTTGCATCGGTTACACCACCACTTACAAAGCTCTCGGTGTTCATAAAAATCTTAATATCGGGACCCTCCGTGTCGCTACCCGCATTGTCGCTAATTCCGCCAACCAAAAAATCTTCAAAAACACCAGCGTAACTTTCGGATACTCCCTTTGCAAACAAGCTAAAACGACCAGTCCCATAGCTATACATTATATCTTTGGGGACTATAAACCTGCCGCTAAACGCTCCATCGCTAAGGGTTGAACGACCCCTATATATAACGTTTGGGCGGGATGTGTATACAAATGGTTCATTTCCCCTATTACTTAGGGTGGTTTGCGTTTTAGCTTTATCAAAAAGTGTGAATTCCATTTCGCTTCCAAAGGATTCGTTCCGCTTTGGTAAGATTATGCCCCCCTTAATATCAACTCGGCTTAGCGCCTTCAGGGTGTCGATATTTTCATCCACCGGTATGCTGTTTATTGTAGTAATACCCATTTGCCCCACTGGATAATGCAGCTGTAAAGCTGGGTCGCCAAGCAATAAAAAATTTCGCTTATTTATCTCTCCACCTGTTACAACCTTTGCCAGCCGAAGAGCATCGCCTAAACGATAATGTTTCCCCACATCACTTGGCAGGGTTTCTGTTCGCTCGGCAAAAACCTGCTCAATAAAATTACGGTTAAGCGTTTTATTCGCTGTTGCAAACACAACCCTTGAGGTGGACACAAGGGCAATACTACCACCCCGTGGAGCAAATAGGGCATGCTCGCCAGCTGAGGTTTTGGTTAAATCATCAAAACGACTATACTCGCACGTTGCCGTAATAAATAGCATTAGCTTATCAAAATTACGCCAACTCTGAATATCCGAAATTTTTAGCACCTGCTCGTGCCCCAACCATTCAGCGTTTGCATGGCCAACATAGTTCATTATAAGGGTGCCCTGATTTGCCCTGGCGTTTATTGCGGTAGTAACGGCAGGATATTGATCACCCTGCGACCCCGATTCCAGCGGAAATGAGTCAAAGTAAATCTTGTCAATATTATAGTGTGGGTAAGTACTTTCAACAAACTGAGCGTGCGAGTCAGCATCGCGCATATGCATATTCCCATCGCCATCGTCGCCAATAAAACAGAGCTGGGTGTTCCATGCCCCAACCGATGATGAGCTAAGGTACTGACGGATTTTGCTTATGGCGATATTGGCCTGCTCGGTGTTAGAACAAGGAATACGCCCAATACCAATATCGAGCAAACCCGTTGCCTCGCCCTCATCATCATCGAGCAGGCCAAAAAAATCGTCCGATACAAACGAACCTATTGCATGAAGAGAGTTTCTCGACTGGAATGTAGGAACCAAGCTGGTATTTCTAGATTCCCTATTATCATACGAGCCATCGCCAAAAAGCAGTAGGTACCGAGGCATATCGGCGCTGGTAGTCGACCTTCGGTAAAACATCCGCATCATATTACGAATGGCGGCAACATCGGGATTACCCGATGAGAATTCGTTGTAAACCTGCTCTGTTGAAACCACAAGTACCTTAAGCCCGCTATGCTCCTTATGAATATCACTAAGCTCCTGTGCATGGCTCATAAAATTGGGATGAGCAACAATTACCATCTCAGGCTGCGGCTGGCCATGTATATTTTGGTTGGGTACTTCGCCCAGAAAACTAACACCCATTGCTTTACTTGGATAAAAAGCCACAAATTGCTTTAATAAATCCGTTTGAGCCCTAAAATTAATAACACTCCCCGACTGGCTATATGGTACAACCTGGGGTGCAAAAAAATCTGTAACATCCCAAATCTTCAAATTATCCTTAGCATTATCAACAGAAAATTGAGTTACTGCGTTTTCATCAACAGAATTTAGGTCTCTAAATAGAAGTTGAGCATCTGTCATTGTTAACTTTTGCCGAGCATTAACAGCTATGTAATCGAGCCACCCCTTAGCCGCAGCTGTAGGTTTATTGTAGGTTAGCTCAAGTTTCAACTCATTATTAGCATGGCTAAAGCTAAAAAGTTTACTTGCCTGTGCAGCAAAATGTCCATTAGGGTTACCAAGATTAACCGAGGGTATTGAAATACTACCCACAGAAATATCATTAGCCTTTAGGCTAAATGAACTACCAACAGACGAGCGAGCAGCCACATTAACCTTTACCCTTGCTGTGCCGTTCGGTACCGGATTTATTAATCCGGTTGCATACTCTCGGGTTGTATATACATCAAAAGCTTCACCAAACCATTGCCTTCCTGATTTTATCAAATTCGTATCATTTCGCTCAAAAAATAGCAGATCATCAAAAGAGGTGCTCCAGCTTGTAACGGGTAACGTTACCTCGGGTAAGGTGCTAACCCGCTTTTTTTCTGCCATGCTTGTTGTGATAAAATACCTTATCTCGCTGGCAAAATCGTGAATATGGTGCGAAAAGAACTGTTCATCATCATCATACTGCCATGTAACCGGCCCCTGTGCAAAAAAATAGATGTTATCGCCCTGATTAAACGTACCATCAGCACCTTTATCAACATAAATTGGTATCTGAATTAAATCATCGAGACTTACATCCTTATTCCAAAACGACAACTGCTTACCATCTTGACCCCAGATGGTTACATCCCCAACATTAGAAAACCCCATGTCCAGAAGTTCTGCATACGAAACTTTATGTACCCCCGTTTTTGCCACCGAAACCATTTGCCAACTTCCCGAGGAAAGCACCGATTGATAGGTGCTCTTATCATCAGATTTTACTTGAGAAATGGGGTACGTACTCCGTTTTATTTCGATAGAAAAAGTTTTCAATTTTTCAACCTGCCCATTTGCTGGATTTATACCTACTGCAGGGATACTATACTGTAAAAAGTATTTCCCCCTAGCGCAAAGCACATCCACAATTAGATCCTGTTTTTCTATCTCTTCCCTTAGAATCTTCCTCAATGCATTTTTATCCGCATTGCTAAAAGGCTCGAATGTTTTCGAAACCACTTCTATATCAGCACTATTGGCAACATCGTTCGAAACGGGTATAGTTTCACTATAGTAGGGCAACATGGTAGTGAGGTTTGGATAGCTCACCCCATCTTCGAACCACAAAAAGGCACCAAAAGGCTGATCGTCAAAATCTTTATAATTTGATTTCGACAAGCTATCGGAGGGCCATTCGATGGTACGTTTATACGATTGCGCGACACCGCTTTGAAAAACAACAAAAAATAAGGATATTGCAATAAAATATTTAACCATTGTAAATTAGGTTTTTTTTACAAAAAAAAGAAAAGTTTACATTACCTTTATTGGTACAAAATAAAAACGTATTAAGCTAGTTTTTATTTTTACAAAGATAACATAGAACTTACCAATCGTTTTTATTTACTTTTGAAAAGTTGAGGTCTGATCAATATTTGTGTAATAAAAAACCTATTCTATTGGCTTATATTGTAAAATGAACCATAAAAACTTTCTTTATTCTTTTATAATCATCATTGCAACAGCAAGTGTATCATTCGGACAGGATGTTAGTTTTTCACAATTCTTTTCGAATCAGCTATACCTTAATCCGGCCTATGCTGGTAACCCTAAACACCAAAGAGCCTCAATAAACTATCGCAACCAATGGCTTACCCGACAATCGCCCTATATGTCGTACGGAGCAAGTTTCGACACGTTCTTTATTGAACAAAAAAGTGGTTTTGGCATCAACATAATTAACGACATGCAAGCCCTTGGAACACTTAACTGGCTAACCCTCGATGTGATGTACTCTTACAATTTGCGAGTAGCTTACAACGCTCAAATCAGAGGCGGCATACAGGCAGGAGGCATCTTTAAATCGACAAATACCAGAAACTTGGTCTTTCCTGATATGGTTGACGAAATGGGCAACCCTACCTCAAGTGTGGACTACAGCGGGAGCAGTAAAGTTATGCCAGATTTTGCGGTAGGTTTTTTAGGCGAATGGGACATATTTTACGGAGGATTTGCGGTTCATCATCTACTTGAGCCCAACACCATGACCCAAGGGCATTATTCAAGTAAACTTCCCCGAAAATACACCGCTCATATAGGTTGCGATATTAACATATATAAAAGGTATATTTTGCGGAAGAGCTTGGTTTTATCTCCAAATATAATTTACCAAAAACAATCAAACTATCAACAACTCAATGTAGGGTTATACCTTTCACACCAAAATTTATCAACAGGAATTTGGGTAAAAAACAACCTAGGAATAGAAAATTACACCTTTGTTTTTATAGCGGGTTATCACAACGCTAAGCACTCATTTGCATATAGTTACGATTTTAGTGTGTTAAAAGGAGGGTTTCGAGGGCTAAATACTTCGTCGCATGAAGTAACCTTTGGGATGAATTTTAAGTATAAAAAGTGGTCAAGAAAAAAGATTCACACAATAAAAAGCCCTCTATTTTAGTTTATTTTGTGTGTGGATAAGTTTAATTAAACAATTATTTCTATATTTGAAGTTATAATAAAGGTATATTTACAGGAAAAACAATCAACTATGAAATTGAAGTACAGTTATATCGTTCTGCTTTTGGCAGGTATTGCAGCATTCTCGTCGTGTGCCATGTTCGGTGGTTCGTCGGATGTGTCACCAACAACTGGATGGAATTATAACGACCCTGAATTCGGAGGTTTTGAGGTTGTAACCGATTACGTTCCCAAAGCAGGGCCAGGTCTAGTTTTTATTGAAGGCGGTACTTTTATAATGGGGCGCGTAGAGGAAGATTTAATGTACGATTGGAACAACTTACCAACTAGAGTAACAGTTGCCTCTTTTTACATAGACGAAACTGAGGTAACAAACAAAGACTACCGCGAGTACCTTTACTGGCTTCGTAGAGTTTACGTAAGTTACCCAAATGTTTACCGCAACGCGCTACCCGACACTTTGGTTTGGCGAAGCCCCTTGGGGTTCAACGACCCTTACGTAACGAACTATTTCCGCCATCCTGCATACAACGAGCATCCAGTTGTGGGAGTTAGCTGGCTTCAAGCGAGCGACTACTGCCTATGGCGTAGCGACAGGGTAAACGAAATGCTTCTCTATAAAGAAGGGTACATAAACCTCGACCTGCAACAGGTTGATGCCGAGAACTTTAACACCGACGCCTACCTCCTTGGTATGTACGAAGCATCCGTTCGTAACACACGACCAAGCATGAAACCTGGCCAAGAAGAAGGTCGTAGGGTAACTTTTGAAGATGGCATACTTCTACCAAAATATCGTCTACCATCAGAGGCCGAATGGGAATATGCTGCTCAAGGTTTAATAGGCAATACATACGATGAGCGTGTTGTTGAACGAAGAATTTACCCATGGAATGGTTATAACGTTAGAAATAGCGAATCGAAAAACAGAGGCAAAATGATGGCTAACTTTCAACGCGGACGAGGAGACCTTATGGGAATTGCTGGAAGCCTTAATGACGGAGAGCACATACCGGGCCCAGTAAAAAGTTATTGGCCTAACGATTACGGATTATACTGTATGGCTGGCAATGTTAACGAATGGGTTCTAGACGTTTATCGCCCCCAATCCTTTGAAGATGTTGACGAATTCCGCCCATTCCGAGGTAATATATTTAAGACACTTGA
>Ga0265295_1002859_pt1 | contig 26203 bp, 21 predicted proteins | sample Munlansysbiofilm_FD_192503 | JGI IMG/M metagenome (GOLD analysis project Ga0265295, IMG submission 192503) | Leachate microbial communities from a municipal landfill in Southern Ontario, Canada - Methane capture system biofilm | ecosystem: Engineered > Solid waste > Landfill > Unclassified ... | reverse complement strand
GGGTTGGAGTATTTACAGTAACTGCGCTTGTATAATCGTTATCGAACCAATATTCGTAAGCACTCAAATTATGGCTATTTACAGCATGTTGAGGCATTTTATAAAAAAACTGGCTCAAAGTGCTGCTCCATTGTTGAGCGTTATCTTTAAAACGAATATTAAAAACATGGATTCCATCAGTCAACAACTGAGCACTAATTAACTCATCTATAGCAACTTGCTGCTGGGTTGGAGTATTTACAGTAACTGCGCTTGTATAATCGTTATCGAACCAATATTCGTAAGCACTCAAATTATGGCTATTTACAGCATGTTGAGGCATTTTATAAAAAAACTGGCTCAAAGTGCTGCTGCAGAGTCCTAAATCATCTATTGCACGAATGTTTATAACATGAATACCATCTGTCAATCCTATAGTAGGAACATTGGTATTTAATAAAAACTGCTTTATTGGTGTAACAACAGGCGTTACCACTCTGTTTGTATAATCATTATCGAACCAATATTCGTAAGTTTTTATTTTGTTTTGTGCATTTACAATAAATGCACAAAACATTACAAATACTATAAGTTGAGTTTTTTTCATAATATTGATTTTTAATAATCCTGTGCTTCTACTTGAATTTGGATTTGCAAATCTCCATTAACATCGGTTGTTGGTGCCATATTTTTGAGTTGAATATGCGGATTTTGAGGAACTGCTCCATCTTTAATTGGATACATTCCACCGTAAATTCCTACTTGCGAGCCATCTGTGCCTAAATAGGTTGCAGGATTAACTAAATGATAATCTTGGGTATAATCAAAAACATTACCCGATTGGTTTACAAAAACAGTAGCTATATCTACTGAGTTATAATTAGTTGTAAATGTGTTTGTTCCCGTATTTGGGACTACTCTAAATATGTTATTAATAAAGGAATTTAAATTACATTCTTGATAAATATTAGAGCCACCGCCATTATTTCTTAAAATAATATTATTAGAAATTAAGCAAGTGTTGGAATACAAAAACAGAGCTGAATAGTATGTACTACTCGGGTCGTGAAACAAGATATTGTTTGATATGCCAATATTATTGGCATAAGATATTTGTCCACTTATAATATTGTTTGAAAGTATGCTTGAAGTTGCATTACCAAAATTAACGCCACCGTTTATCACATTTTCACGTATAACATTATCTACACAAGGCGTGGTGCCATTTCCTGTATATTCTAAGGAAGTAAATTTACATCGCCTTATTGTTACTGAGTCCACTTTGTGATTATTGTAAAAGTTAATATTTCCTGTTATTTCAATTCCCTCCAACCACAATTTATCTGCTTCTCCTCTTATGGTTAAACTACCTGACAAAACAGTTTTTCCTGTGGCTGTGGTCGAATCAGGATAATGCCCTGCTCCAATTATAACTAAGCCTTTGTCAATGGTTGCCGGAAATGGAATTACCCCTCCCGGCAAATAAAGAGTATCGCCATTAGCTGCGGCATTATAAGCATCGGTAAAAGGATTTGCCCCAGAAAAAATAGTAGTTGCTCCATTGCTGTGTAAGGCAACTCTTTGTTGAGCAAATAGCGTACATGTACTAAATAATAATACGATGATTAGTAATTGTTTCAGGTTTTTCATAATATTTAGTTTTAAAATTAATCTTCTTGAGCTTCTACTTGAATTTGAATCTGCAAATCTCCATTAACATCGGTTGTTGGTGCGATATTATTTAGTTGAAAGTGCGGATTGCTAGGAACGGCTCCTTCTTTGTACGGAAAAGTTCCACCATAAATACCGACTTGTGTTCCATCGGTACCAAGATAGGTTTCAGGATTTTGCAAATGGTAATTATGAGTATAATCAAACCCTCCTCCACTTTGACTAACGAAAATATCTGCTTGTGCAACACCAGTATAACTATTAATTACAGTTGCAGATGTTCCATAGCCAGGAGTTATATAAGTTATAAGATTATTTCTAAAATCATTTCCAGTATAGCCACCAGATGTAACGCCCGAACCACCATAAGTAACAAATACATTGTTTAACAAATCATTATTGTTACCCCTAAAGTTTTCGTAAGGATGGGGTAAGTTAAAGAGGAAAATATTATTATTTATAATATTTCCATTAGTAAGCTCAATCCCTGTTTGTATTATATTATTAGATATTAATACGACTTGAGCATTGCTAAGATTTACAGAACCTATGAGTACATTTCCTATCAAAGCAGTGTTGATTGAGGGGTTTGTTAAGTTGCCTACAACTTCGAATATTGAATTTACTTTACAGCGTTTAATCACAACATCGTTAACCGACTCATTGTTTGCAAAAGAAATTTTTCCATTTATCTCCAATCCCTCCAAGTAAAAACCATCTGCATTTTCGCGTAATATAACATTACCACTAATAAATGTTTTTCCAGTAACTAAGGCTGAATCAACATAGTGACCAGCACCATAAATAATTAAAGTTTTCTCGAAATTAGCAGGAGGAGTAAAGGCCCCACCTGGTAAATAAATTGTATCTCCGGAATTTGCTAAAGCGTAGGCACTTGACAGCCCAGTTGTACCCCAAAAGTGCTGTACTCCAGAGGAACTGTGCAAAGCAACTCTCTGTGCGTTTATCGTAATAACAATAAAAATAATCGCCAATAATAATATTATCTTTTTCATAGTTTTTAAATTTTATATTTTACATATTTTGATTTCTAAATCACTTTAAACACAAAAATATGTAATAAAACAATGCGAAATGACAATATTAGCAAATTATTATTAAAAAAAATTGCTAAACACTGCTAAACGTTGCTATACAACAACTTACTGCAATGCAAAAAACTTTAGATATAAAATAGGAGGGATTTTACTATACAAAATAAATGCTACTATTAAATTGCTTTCAAAAACTCATCAACAGCCTTTTCATCAGTTGCCCATGAACACACTAAACGAACAACAGATGAGCTTTCGTTATATTTTGTCCAGATATAAAATCCAAAATTCTTTTCTAACTTTTCGATAAGTTCATTTGGTAATATTGGGAATACTTGATTCGATTCAGGAGGGAGCAAAAACTTATAATTTTTATCAGCAAGACCATTAGCCAGCTTTTCAGCCATCAAATTTGCATGAGCAGCAAGTTTATAATACAATCCGTCAGTAAAAAGATTTTTAAATTGTATTCCAATAATTCGACCTTTCGCAATTAAAGCTCCTTTTTGCTTCATATTATACCGGAATCTTTCTTTAAGAGCTGGATTATTAATTACAATTGCTTCTCCTATCAATGCACCATTTTTTGTCCCACCAATATAATAAGCATCAGCAAATTGATTGAGTTCACTTAAACTAAGGTCATTAGAATTAGCTGTTAATGCCGCACCAAGTCTTGCACCATCAATATACAAATACAGTCCGTGTTTTTTGCACATTTCAGAAAGCTTTTGCAGTTCGTCTTTTTTGTAAACACTTCCAAGTTCTGTGGTATTTGAAATAAAAACCAATTTTGGAACAACCATGTGTTCATCATAATGTAACTTAACCATTTCTTCGATTTGAGCAGGTAAAATCTTTCCGTTATGAGCTTCAACAGTATTGATTTTATGTCCAGCGAACTCAATAGCTCCCGCTTCGTGAATTTCGATATGTGCAGTTTTTGGTGCAACAATTGATTCATAAGGCTTTAGAAATGCCGATGAGCAAATCATATTTGCCTGTGTTCCACCAGCAACAAAATGAATATCCGCTTCGAGATTTCCAATTTCTTTTCTTATCAAATCTGCTGCCTGCTTGCAATAATCATCATCTCCATATCCTTCTTGCTGAACAAGATTGGTTGCAATCAGTTCATCTAAAATACTGGGGTGTGCTCCCTCGGAGTAATCGTTAAGAAAATTGTAAAATTCCATTTATCTATTAATAAAATGTTAAAACTATAAACCTATAAATTATGTGGTATTATATAAAATTAATTTCTTAATTTACTTAATAGACGCAATATTTCCAAATACAGCCATATTAGCGTTACCATAAGACCAAAAGCCGAATACCATTCCATATATTTTGGTGCACCCGATTTTGCAGCTTCGTCAATAAAGCTAAAATCGAGCACTAAATTAAGTGCTGCAATTACAACAATAAACAAACTTATACCTATTCCGATAGGTCCGCTATCATGAATATATGGCATCTGTGTCCCAAACATGTTCATAATAAATGACACCACATAAACTAATGCAATGCCACCAGTTGCGATAAAAACTCCACTTCTAAATTTTTGCGTTACTTTAATTAGGCCAGTTTTGTATGCAAAAAGCATAACGCCCATAATACCAGCCGTTAATAACACGGCCTGCAAAACTATACCATTATATAAAGAATTATAAACCATTGAAATTGCACCAAGAAAAAAGCCTTCGACAATTGCATACAAAGGAGCAGTAATTGGGGAATATTTTTTAGCAAATATTGTAATAAGAGCTATTACAAAGCCAAGAATTGCCGATGGCCATAACAACTTAAATACAAGTTCATTTCCAGACAAAGCCAAACGCCAAGAAACACTGGCGGCAGCAACCAAAAGAAGAAACAATACAATGGATTTATTAATTGCACCCGAAATAGTCATAGCCTGACCGTCTGCTTGCAATTGAAATGCTTTATTGGTAAGAGCAGGATTTGATGTGTTAGTGAATCTCATAATATCAATATTTTTATTAACGAATAAACTACTTAAAAATCTAAAAATTTGTGCAAATATAATATTTTTTGTCGTCAAATAAATTACCAATTTCTTAAGATAAGCTTAAAACGTATCGCCGACGATAATATATATACATATAAAAAAGGCTGTCTTTTTCCAATAAATTGTAATTCAATAAGATGTGTTTTTCAAGATTTTCAAAAGTTTTAGATAAAACAAATCAAAGGCTCATCAACAAGTTTCTTCTATAAGCTTTGATATTACAACAATTGGCTAGTGTTAATAGTTTTTTAAATTAATTACATAAAAAGGTTTGATTTTTTGAAAAAAGTATTATTTTTGCAGTCCGTTTGGTCATCCAGCCTATGGGGTTAAATATTATTTAACAATTAAAAATATTAAAGTAGTGAAAACATTAAAGTACAGAACAATATCAGCAAACAAAGAGACCGTAAATAAACAGTGGTTTGTTGTTGATGCTGAAGGTGAGATTTTAGGACGTCTTGCTTCAAAAGTAGCCTACGTGCTACGCGGAAAGCATAAGCCCGATTTTACACCTCATGTCGATTGTGGCGATAATATAATTATTATCAATGCCGATAAAATTCGATTAACAGGAAACAAACTTACAGATAAAGTTTACATCAGTCACTCAGGCTATCCTGGAGGGCAAAGAAAGACAAATCCAGAAGAGATGTTGAGTAAACATCCTGGAAGAGTTGTTGAAAAAGCTGTAAAAGGTATGCTACCTAAAAATCGTTTAGGAGCAGAATTATTTAGGAATTTATATATTTATGTTGGTACCGAGCACAAACACGAAGCTCAAAAGCCAGCTAAGTTGGACTTAAACACAATTAAATAAGCATTATGGAAGTATTTAATGCATTAGGCCGCAGAAAAGCAGCCGTAGCAAGAGTATATCTAAGTGAGGGAAAAGGAAACATTACAATTAACAACCGAAAATTGGAAGATTATTTTACAATTTTGCAGTTGCAATATATTGTTAAACAACCATTCTTAACAATCGACAAGCTCAATGAATTTGATGTTAAAGCTATTCTTGATGGCGGTGGCACCAAAGGTCAGGCAGAAGCACTCCGTTTGGGTATTTCAAGAGCTTTATTAAAAGTTGACCCAGAATATCGTGCAAGTCTTAAACCTATGGGTTTTTTAACACGTGATTCGAGAATCGTTGAAAGGAAAAAACCAGGACAAAAGAAAGCCCGTAAAAAATTCCAATTTAGCAAACGTTAATATTTTAGTGAATTATAAATCGAGTTTAGTATCTAAATTGTTGGGATTGTTTTATCTAAACCTACCTTGCAATTGTTACTACAGAAAGTAAACTTAAACAATTAAAAAATGTCAAGATTAAATTTTGATCAATTATTAGAAGCAGGTGTTCATTTTGGACACCTAAGACGTAAGTGGAATCCATCAATGGCTCCTTATATATTTATGGAGCGTAACGGTATTCACATTATTGATTTACACAAAACCGTTGTAAAGATTGACGAAGCTGCAAATGCGATGAAAAACATTGCTAAATCAGGCAGAAAGATTCTTTTCGTTGCAACAAAAAAACAAGCTAAGGACATTGTTTCCGAAGAAGTATCAAAAATCAATATGCCTTACGTTACTGAACGTTGGCCTGGAGGTATGCTAACCAACTTTCCAACTATCAGAAAGGCAGTAAAAAAGATGACGACTATTGACAAAATGCAAGTTGACGGCACAATGGCAACAATGTCAAAACGTGAAAGATTGCAAATCACTCGTCAAAGAGCAAATCTTGAAAAAAACTTAGGCTCAATATCAGACCTTACAAGATTGCCAGCTGCACTGTTTATTGTTGACGTAATGAAGGAAAAAATAGCCGTTAGAGAAGCTCTTAGACTAGGGATTCCTATTTTTGCAATGGTTGATACAAACTCAGACCCTAAACCAATTGATTATCCAATACCAGCTAATGATGATGCCTCAAAATCAATTCAACTTATTGTAGGAGCAATGTGTCAGGCTATTAAAGAGGGACTCTCAGAGCGTAGTGCCGAAAAAGATGAGATAGCTTTAGAAAAAGATGCTGAAACCGATAACAAAGACGAAGTTGCTAAAACAGTAAAAAGAACTAGAGCCAGAAAAACTCCTATCAAAGCAAATAAGGAGATTGATGAAAGTGAATCAAAAAACTAAAGAAAAAAAATTAAAAACTAAAGAAAAATGGCAAATATAAGTGCTGCTGATGTAGCAAAACTTAGAAAAATGACTGGTGCAGGAATGATGGATTGCAAAAAAGCTTTGGTAGAAGCTGAAGGTAACTTTGAAAGAGCAAAAGAACTTATCAGAGAAAAAGGCCTTGCAATTGCTAACAAAAGAGCAGACAGAGAAGCTTCCGAAGGTGCAGTTATAGCTAAAACTATAAATAATAATACAATTGGAGTTATGATAGCTCTTAATTGTGAAACTGACTTTGTTGCAAAAAATGACGATTTCGTTGCTCTCGCTAATACTATTTTAGAAGCTGCGGCAGATAAATTACCAACAAGTATCGAAGAATTAAAAGCACTTGAGATTAATGGTCAAACTATTGGTGATCTCGTGATTGAAAGAAGCGGACTTACTGGCGAAAAAATGGAAATCGCTAATTACGAAAAATTAGAAGCTGCTCAAGTTGCTGCTTATATACACATGGGGAATAAACTTGCAACACTTGTAGGACTTAATAAAGTAGTTGACCCACAAATAGGTATGAACATTGCGATGCAGGTTGCAGCAATGAATCCAGCAGCTGTTGATAAAGACTTTGTTTCACAAGAAGTTATTGATAAAGAATTAGAAATAGGTCGCGAACAAGCGAGATTAGAAGGGAAAGCCGAAGAACTCCTAGATAAAATTGCTCAAGGAAAACTTCAGAAATTCTTTAAAGAAAATACTCTTTTAAATCAAGAGTTTGTGCAAGAAGGTAAAATTTCTGTTAGAGATTATCTTAAAAAACAAGAAACTGGTCTTACCGTAGTTGATTTTAAAAGATACGGTCTTTCAAACTAATAATACTATAAAAAACCCTCTGAAATTCAGAGGTTTTTTTTTTATTTAGGGTTTGTCAATAAAATTAGTGTCTGAATAAGAATGTTTGAAACTTGTATTTTGACATTATGGACAAACACTATTTACACAATTATTTTAAAACAATTCAAAAAAAACATTGTTCTAATTTAGAATTATTTTAAATTTGTGCAATTATGGTAGCAAAGCAAAATATAGTATTAAATCATGAATATACTGTCTCTAAAATCACAGGCAGATGGGGATTACGGCGCAGAATTCATCAATTAGGCATTGAACCATACACAAACCTAGTTTTCATAAAAAAAATATCTTATGATAGATATGTATTTAAAATTAGAGATAGCAAGAAAAAGAAAATATTGCCCCTCTCCTATTTAAGATATATCGAACTTGTTGATACAAATGCACCAGATGCACATATTCGAATAGAAACCGCACTCACAAACATTTCAATAAATGTTTTTACGAGTGATGAAAAAAACTGTATAAGTCTATTTGACAAAAAAAGCCTATATGATTTTAACAACTATCATTTTGAAATAAAATATTTACCAAATGTTCAAAGTATTTATGGAGACGATTACGAACACAAAAGACTTCGTAACAGCATATTAACAGATTCCCCCGACATTTTTGTAGGAATTATTGATGCCAATAACTTAAAAGAGGATTTTTTCTTAGTTACTCAGTTTATGGACATGGATGCCAAAATTGTATTAGCAATACGCAATTATAATCCTACCGCCGTTGGGAAAGACAAAATTGATATTGAGCTATTATCAAATCTCACAGGCATCCCCATTATCCCCTATTACGATGAAGATGAAGATGCTAAAATTGCTTACAAAGAAAAAATTCTTCAAACCATAATAAGAACACATAAAAACGTGCTGCCTTATGTTCGGCACGTACATGTTAATTATGGACGGGTAATCGAGAGTTCAATATCACATCTAATACGCCATCTAAAAAAAGCTCCTGGACAAGATTTTTCTATTTCACCACGATATTTGGCAATAAACTTATTAGAAAAAGACCAAGTAATGCAGCAAGTTCATAACCCATGCATAAGCTGTAAAAGAAAAAGATGTATTTCCACAAAAGAAATTTCACGCCTTGAGTCTCTTTATAACGAACATATATTTACAATTTTAGAAAATGCTCGCAAAGCTTATGTTAATGGTGCTATTGCAGAAATAACAGACACTCATCGCGAAGATATAACTAGCAGAAAAATCGACAAAGTATTAACACACAGAATCTGGGGAATACCAATTTTTTTGGCATTCATGGCACTCACCTTTTACTCAACTTTTGAACTCGGTAAATACCCGATGGGTTGGTTGGAAATTGGTGTTGAATGGCTTACCGGCATATTAGAAACTTCGATGTCAGAAGGCTTTTGGAAAGATTTAATAATAAATGGAGCAATAGGAGGCGTCGGAGGAATACTGGTCTTTCTTCCAAATATTTTTATTTTATTCTTCTTCATTGGACTATTAGAAAGTACAGGATATATGTCTCGTGCAGCGTTCTTAATGGACAAATATATGCACAAAATAGGATTACATGGTAAATCTTTTATCCCTATGATAATGGGATTTGGTTGTACTGTACCAGCTATAATGAGCACACGAATATTAGAAAATCGTCGAGATCGCATCCTTACAATGATGATTCTTCCATTTATGTCATGTTCAGCTAGATTACCAGTTTATATCTTGTTAATATCAGCTTTTTTTCCAGAGCACCCTGTTTTAATGCTATTCGGAATATACGCTTTTGGAATTTTGCTAGCTCTAATAATCTCCAGCTTCTTTAGTAAAACTATTCTTAAACAAAGAGAAGCACCATACATCATGGAATTATTACCATACCGCAAACCAACAGCTAAAATGCTATTTAGTTACACTTGGAATCGAGGTAAGGAATATCTCAAAAAAATAGGTGGGGTTATACTCATAGGCTCAGTTATTATTTGGCTATTAGGATATTTCCCTAAAAATGTTGAATACTCTCAAGATTACGATAATTTAATCGAAACTGCAAAAACACCCGAGTTAACAAAAATATATGAACTACAAAAAACAGCAGAACATCATCAAAAATCATATATAGGTAAAATAGGTAAATTTATTGAGCCAGCTATGGAACCTTTAGGCTTCGACTGGAAAATGAGCGTGAGTATATTAGCAGGAGTTGCAGGAAAAGAAATCACAGTTAGCACAATGGGAGTACTTTATCAAGCTGATAGCGAAGAAGATACAGGAAGCCTGCAAAATAAACTTAAAGCTGAGACCTACTCGTCAGGCGATAAAAAAGGACAAAAAGTCTTTGACAAAGTTGTGGCTTTATCTTTCATCATGTTTATACTTATATATTTTCCGTGTATCGCAGTGTTTTCGGCAATATGGAAAGAATCTAAACGAATAAAATGGGCTTTCTTCTCTGCCTTCTATACTACTGGAATAGCGTGGATTGTTTCATTTGCGGTGTATCAAATTGGAAGATTACTTTTTTAAGACAATTAATACTTTTTACAGTTCTTCCAATATTTTTATTAGTCTGGCTTTTTTTCGTTGGGAGACAGGAATTTCTTTACCATTTTTAAGAATTAAGAAACCCCCATCAGATTTATCTAATTTTTGAATATGATTAAGGTTCACAAGATAAGAGGTATGTGGTCTAAAAAAATTATAATCAGACAAAATATCTTCAAATTCCTTCATGCTCCGCGACACAATAATATCATCAGAATCTTTAAAACTAAATGTGGTATAAGAGTTATCACTTTTACAAAACACAATATCATTTATATCAACAATGTGCAACTCGCCAGCAGTTTTAAGCACAAGTTTCTTGGTATCATTTCTTTTCTCATAATCTTCAAAAAAATTAAATAATTGAGTCTCGAGATTTGATTTTTCACGAATAGCAATTGCCTTATCAATTGCAACACAAAACTCGTCTTCATCAATAGGTTTAAGAATGTAATCAAGAGCAGAAAATTTAATAGCTTTAATAGCAAATTCATTAAAAGCAGTTGAGAATATTACCACTTTCGATAAAAGCTTGTTAGTTTGTGAAAAACAAGTTACTGAAAAAGATATAAAAACAATTAAAAATTTACCCCTCATATTTAATCTCCATTGACACAAAAGTAAGAAAAAACCCATTAGTGCTAAAAAAAAGATTGCACTAAGACCTCTGTCTTAGTGCAAAAATTATAAATTTATGTTTCTTACTGAAACTATTATTCAGTTTTTAAACTATTCGTTTTCCTTTTAGTCAGCTTTTTCGTCTTTAGGAGGTTTTGGTAATAAAACTTTACGACTAAGTTTAATTTTATGCGTTTTTTCGTCTATACCAATAACTTTCACTTCAATTTCTTGTCCTTCTTTTAGTACCTCTTCAACAGTTTTAATTCGTTTCCAGTCAATTTCTGAAATATGAAGCAATCCTTGATGATTAGGTATAATTTCGACAAAAGCACCAAAAGTTGTAATTCCTTTCACTTTACCTTTATAAATTTGGTCTAGTTCTGGCACACGAACAATATTACTTACCTTTTCTTTAGCATTTAACATATCTGTACCATTATTTGCAGTAATTTCGATATATCCCTTGTCATCAATTTCGGTAACAGAAATAGTAGTATTAGTAGTTGCTTGAATTTCTTGAATTATTTTACCGCCTGGGCCAATAATTGCACCAATCATATCTTTTGGAATAACGACAGTTTCAATTCTAGGAGCATATTCTTTGTATGATGCTCTAGTTTCAGGCAATGTTTCGAGCATTTTTGCTAATATATGCTCTCTACCTTGTTTTGCTTGCAACAATGCTTCTCGGAGAACTTCATAAGATAATCCATCAACTTTAATGTCCATTTGAGTAGCAGTAATACCGTCAGGAGTACCACAGACTTTAAAATCCATATCACCTAGATGATCTTCGTCTCCTAAGATATCACTTAAAATGGCATATTCCTTTGATTTTGGATCTGCAATTAGTCCCATTGCAATTCCAGAAACAGGTTTTGAAATTGGTATTCCAGCATCCATCATTGCTAAAGTTCCTGCACAAACTGTAGCCATAGAAGACGACCCGTTTGATTCGAGAATATCAGAAACGACTCTAACAGTATAAGGGAATTTTTCGCCTTTTGTAGGTAATACTTTAGCAAGAGCTCTGTGAGCAAGATTTCCATGTCCCACCTCACGACGACCGACACCTCTATATGGTTTAGCATCACCAGTTGAGAATGGGGGGAAATTATAATGCAATAAAAATGGTGAATATCCTTTTATCATTGCACCATCAATCATTTGCTCGTCCATTTTATTTCCGAGTGTAACAGTTGTTAATGCTTGAGTTTCGCCACGAGTAAAAATAGCCGATCCATGAACAGTAGGTAAATAATCGACTTCGCACCAAATTGGGCGTATTTCGTTAGTTTTTCTGCCATCAAGTCTCACTTTTTCTTTTAAGACCATTTGTCTTACAGCTTCTTTTTCAACATCATGATAGTACTTTCCAACGAGTTTCTCAACATTTTCGAGTTGCTCTTCGTTATACTGGGACAAAAAATCTTCTTTTACTTCGCCAAACAGACGTTTACGTTCATGTTTATCGGCACTTTGTTTCATAGCAGCTGCATAAGCTTTATCAAAAGTTTCGTCCCAAACTTTTTGTTTTAATTCTTCGTCATTTATTTCATGAGAATATTCTCTATATCCTTCTACGCCGACCATTTTACGCAATTCTAATTGTGCTTGACACTGAACTTTAATAGCTTCGTGAGCGAATTTAATAGCATCTAGCATTTCTTGCTCAGAGACTTCGTTCATTTCACCTTCAACCATCATAATATTGTCGATAGTTGCAGCCACGATTAGATTAATATCGGCTTCCTTGTTTGCTTCAGTTCCAGGGTTTATAACAAATTCGCCATTAATTCTTGATACACGAACTTCAGAAATGGGACCACCAAAGGGAATGTCAGTAACAGCAAGTGCTGCTGATGCAGCAAGTCCTGCCAGGGCATCGGGCATATCATCTTGGTCTGCCGACATTAGCATTACATTAACAAATGTTTCTGCATGAAAATCGGCTGGAAACAATGGACGTAAAGCCCTGTCAATAAGTCTGGATATTAAAATTTCATAATCTGAAGGTCTAGCTTCTCTTTTCATAAAACCACCAGGGAAACGGCCAACCGAAGCATATTTCTCTCTGTAATCGACCGAAAGTGGCATAAAATCTACATCATCTTTTGCTTTATCGGCAATAACAACTGTCGCTAATAGCATGGTTTTACCCATCTTCACCACTACCGAACCAGTTGCCTGCTTCGCTAGTTTACCAGTGGAAATCTCAATTTCTCTGCCGTCATTAAGTTTGACGACTTGTTTAAATTCTTTGTACATTTTTTATATCTGTTAAATTATTGTTTTTAATTAAAAAAAAAGCAAAACATAATAAGTCTTGCTTTTTTTAAGTTTTAGCGACGAAGTCCCAATTCTTTCACTATCGCTCTATATCTTTCGATGTCGTTGGTTTTTAAATAATCCAACAAACTTCTTCTTTTTCCTACCAATATAATCAGTGCACGCTGCGTACTGAAATCTTTTTTGTTCTTTTTCAGATGCTCGGTTAAATGACTGATACGGTATGAAAATAAAGCGATTTGAGATTCTGCCGAACCTGTGTCGTTATTAGACTTCCCGTGTTTTTCGAAGATTTCTGTCTTCTTTTTTGAATCTAAGTAGTTATTCATCACCTATAATATATAATTAAAATTAAGGCTGCAAAAATACAGTTTTATTTCTATTTAACAAAATTATAGGGCGTTTCTTTTGAAATAATTATTTTACGCTTAATTTTATTAGTTCGCATTTTAAAATTATTGCTGTCCAATAAAAATCAAACATTAAATTATACAGTAATGAGATAACTTCCGCCTTAGGGTTTGTCAAACAATATATTAATCTTCGACTTTTTCGAGTACAATCTGAATAAAAACCTGAAAAACAAATATAATATTTGCAAAGACAATCAAACCAGCACCAAGAATCTTAATTATTTGATAATCTGCGAGTAAACTATTGATTTGTCCATAACCTGGGAGTAAAAGTCCAATAATTAAATAGTAGGTACTTAGCAATATCGCTCCAAACCCTAGCATAATGGGTGAAGATGAACTAAATTTAGATGTTTTGTGTGACAAACGTATAAAAGTAAACACCATCAATAATACTTCTATTGAAAACAATATTGCAATTAGTGCTGATTTCTCTAACATCTCGAAAGACTCATCACATGAGAACAATGCATTGCTGATATTATTTTGATATTCCTGTATAAGCACATCATTTGTTTGAGATTTAAACAAAGACATAACTTGTTGGTCAAAGATGTTTGTAAGAGCAAACACAGTTACGCCCAACAATAACCCAACACAAGCGATTGTAATAGTATTTTTAAATTTTCTTAATCTGTATAATGTTCTAATTTTTTCCATATTTTTATTAATCAACAAAGCTTTGTATAGCAATTTTATATGATTTAACACCAAACCCAGTAATTATTCCTTTGCAAACAGGAGCAATCATATTATTATTTCTAAAACTCTCTCGTGCATACACATTCGATATATGTACCATCACAACTGGGACAGATATTGCAGATATTGCGTCACGAATAGCTACCGAAGTATGAGAATATGCACCTGCATTTAATATTATTCCGTCAACTTGATTTTCAATATCATACAAAACACTAACTATTTCAGATTCAAAATGAGAATTGACAAAACTCAAATCCATATTATGAAAAAAAGTTTTAAGATTGTTAAAATAATCGTCCAAACTGATATTTCCATAAACTTCTGGCTCTCTTTTGCCAATATTATGTAAATTTGGGCCATTTATAATTATTAAACGCATTACTTTTGCAATAAATTTATGAATTACAAATATAAATTAAATATTCTAATTAACTAAATGAGAAATTGGCAAAATATAATAGATAGCTTTCAGATGTATTTAAAACTTGAAAGGAGCATGTCAGAAAACACATATTTTGCTTATGTGAGTGATATTAATAAACTTCTCAGCTATTTTAAAATCCACGATATAAATATTTTACCTGCCGAAGTAAGCCCAGAATTACTCACTCAGTTTATCGAATATATTGCAGAAATTGGGCTATCCGATAAGACACAATCCAGAATTATATCATCTGTAAAAGCCTTTTATAAATATATGATTATTGAAGACCTCGTTGATAAAGATCCTTCTGTTTTTCTGGAAACTCCAAAAATTGGTCGTAAAATACCAGTAGTGCTTAATGTTTCTGAGATAGAAAAAATTCTATCATCAATTGATGTTAGCAATATATTTGGACATCGAAATAGAGCAATAATTGAGGTCCTATACGGCTGTGGATTAAGAGTATCAGAGCTTATAAATTTAAAAATTTCAAATATTTATTATAGCGAAGACTATATTAGAGTTATTGGTAAAGGAGATAAACAAAGGCTTGTGCCATTAGGTCGTGCTGCAAAAAAAGAAATTGGATTTTATATGCAATCTTTTAGAAATCAGATTAATCCACAAAAAGGACACACAGATTTTTTATTTCTAAATCGCAGAGGCAAACAATTAACGAGAGTAATGATTTTTACCATTGTTAAAGAGGCTAGTAAAAATGCGGAAATTGAAAAAAATGTGTCGCCTCACACATTTCGACATTCGTTTGCTACACACCTAATAGAGGGTGGAGCAGATCTTAGAGTAGTACAAGAAATGTTGGGACACGAATCAATAACAACTACCGAAATATATACTCATGTTGACAGAGAATATCTTCGAGAAATTATTATCCAATTTCATCCTCGCTCATAAAAAACCCTACCTAATCAACTGGATATTTCCTTGTTGTTCGTGTCCAATTTGATCCAAATCAGTAAACCGCACATTCCAATAATAAATTCCATTAGGCAAATATTTATCTCCTGCATTACGAGAGCCTTTTGTTCCGTCCCATGCCCCAGCACCGCAACTACTACAATCGGCTTCGGGATCAAAATTATCGCTCGCAAAAACCAATTCACCCCAACGATTATAGATTTTGATATCAAAAGTGTGTCGGTTAATTCCTATTCCACAAACCCTAAAACAATCATTTATCCCGTCTCCATTAGGCGTAAAAGCGGTTGGAGCCCAAACTGTATGTTCGGATCTGATAGTGATATTTCTAATAGCCGTGTCGGTACATCCATACTCATTCTGACTAATAAGCATTACTTCGTATTCGCCAATATTATCAAAGAAATGCATAGGACTTCGAAAGTTAATAGTTGAATCTCCATCTCCATAATACCAGAAATTAAAGAATGCATCTTCGGAGTAATTAATAAATTTGATTTGCGGATTTAATATACTTGCTACTTCGGGTTCGGCCGTAAAATTTGCATAAGGTTGAGGATATATCTGTACAAGGCTATCTTTTATGATGTTGTTTGTGCATCCAAACTCATCTCTAACTGTAAGTTCGACTTGAAAATAACCAGATTCTGAATAAACATGAGTTGGATTTTTCACAAATGCAAACCTATCATCGCCAAAATCCCATATATATTCATAATTATCTACCGAATCCAGAGACCAGAATGGGATTTTATGTCCTGGACAGCCTTGATTCATATCAACTGCAAAATCGACAAAAGGTTTTTGGTGAACATAAATAGTTATTGAGTCGTGAACGTTAGGAGTTTCGCACATATCTTCTACTGTAAAAACAAGATTAGTCGTTTCTTCGGGATAGAATATAAACGGTGAGCCCACTATATCGCCTTGGCTTGTTGTGATTTGATATGGGCCACCATTTCCACCACTAATATCCAGTTCAATTTCTGTGCTTGAGCCAAAGCAAACATTATTTACACTATTAATAATATTATTAATGCTTAGAGGAGGATAAACATTAACCTTTACATGATAACCTGCGGCAGTACAACCACGATTGTCAGTAACAGTTAAGTTATATGTTGTTGTATTTCCAGGACTTGCTGAAAAAAGGTGTTGAAATTCTTCGGAGCCGTCTGTTCCACTCCAATAAAATTGATATGGTGGTGTACCGCCAGCAGCTTGTGCAATTACCTCTGCTTCTCCGCCGATACAAATTGTATGATTACCCAAAGGCAAAACTCTTAGTATTTGCGGAGACCCAATATTGGCAGTTCCGTAAATTCTACAATTATGATCATCTGAAACTGTGAGGGAATAAGAGCCTGGAGAAGCTAAAAGAGTATTTGTATAATTTGCATTTTCCCAAACGTAATTATATGGAGGAGTGCCACCAGTTACAATTGCATTAGATGTTCCATTATTGCTATAAGAACATGCGGCATCTTCGGTTTCAAGTGTCATCTGTAATTTTGGTGGTTCTGATATGATAAACATTGTATCAGCCTTACAACCAATTTGATCGGTAATTGTAAGTGTATATAAACCAGTACAAAGATTATTATAATATGGTCCACTTGCTGCCCACGAATAATTAAATGGCTGCAAACCACCAGTAATAGTTACCATTGCATTTCCGTCACAAGATTGATAACATTTGTTGTCTTCAGTTGTAAGGTCAATAAAAATTTCTGGACTTACAATTACTTCGCTATTTGCAAGATTACTAATACATGCATTGGCATCTTCCACATAAACTGTGTAAGTAACATCTTCGTGAGGCTGTATTTGGAAAGTTTGCGGTCCCGTAGCAAAACCGTTTCCGTCTCCACTATCCCAATAGATTGTGTAAGGCAATGTACCCCCCATAGGTTGCGAAGCAATATTTATATACTGATGTTCGCAAATCGCAAAATCACCAGAAGTAACTACCTGCAATAAATTTGGTTGTGTAATGTTAAATTGTTCAAAAACAGAACATCCATGCGAGTCTAAAACTGTTACTTGATACGTACCTGCAATTATGTCGTTATGGCTCATCATATTATACCCATCACTCCATAATGCCTGATAAGGAGGCGTTCCACCGGTTGCAGTTATTTCAGCATTACCTGTATAAGTGTCATAACATAATACATGAGCGTAAGTTGTGTCGTACTCAAGAAGAGTAGGCTCATTTATAGTATAAGTAACTCCAAATGTACAGCCATTAACGTCTGTTACAGTTACACCATAGTCTCCTGCACAAAGATTACTAAGCTGGTTTGAAGAAGAACCCCAACTATACGCATAAGGAGCAATACCTCCTTGTACACTTATAGTTGCAGCTCCATTACATGATTCGAAACACGGATCATCTATTACAGTCATTGTACCAGTTAATAGTGGTGGAATAAAAATATTAACATTATGGTCATCTGTTAAATCACCTTCGCTAACAATAAGCGAAATATTAAATGTCCCACTATCAGGAAAATCTAAAATATACGGACCTTCACCACTACCGCTAATAACAGTTGCTGGACCAAAATCCCAATCAAAAGTTGCTACACCGTCAATAACATCACCTGTAAATGTTACAGTAGTATAATCGCCAAAACAAGGAACATTTGTTACAACAAAATCAGCTATCGGAATATGTGAAAACGTTACATTAATATCATCAGAGGCAACACAATTTGGTGCAAGGCTTGTCTCTGTCCACGTAAAATTATACACCCCAATCTCATCAACAGATACAGTTGTATTAGAAGAGTTAGCAGGATTAATATTTGCAATACCTGCACCTCCTGTATAAGTCCACACTCCAGTATTGCCAAGATCCATTTCTGCATCTAAGTTTGTTGTAAGAGTAAACACCTCAATATCTGGCCCCAGATCAACTACTGGAGGCTCAATAACTGTAAGGGTAGTACTAAGAGTAATCGTATCACAAGGATAAATAATATGAGCAGTATAAGTTGTTGTAACATCTGGACTAACATTTATATGATCTACATCAACATCACCAGTACTCCATACTATGCTAACATTATCAGGATCTGGAGAATTTACAGTAACAGTAAGCGTAGCCTCTTCCCCAACACATATAGATATAGGCCCATTGTTTTCAATTTCAGGATCAACAACAAATGCATCAACTATAGTAATAATATGTTGTGTCTCACCTGCATCACAAGGGCAACCATTTTCAAATGTGAGGATAATTGTTTCGTCTCCTTGGACAGTTCCCAAATCATAAGCATCAAAGTAAACAACGATACTATCTTGACCCGCTGGTATCTCGAGATTAGTGGGTATTTCAGAATAATCAACTCCTGGAGTTGCTGTTCCGCTAATTGATAGTACAATTGGCACGATTTCATTTAGAGGAGTTTCGTCTGTTCTAGAAAAAACTATAAAATTACTACAACCTCTCATAACAGACAAAGTATTAGACCAAGCATTAAATGTCTCAACAGTATAGCTTTCGCCAGATACGAATGAATTTGCTTTAAGAAACACAGCGGAATCATAAATTCCATCACCAACATCGGCTACAGCAAGTTTTATATGATATGTAGCACACTGAGTTACAGGCTTTGTAGCCGTTAAAGTTACAGTCAGCCCATCATATTCAATATTAGGACCATATTGGTTATTAACATAGTATCCAGAATTTGTTACAGCATTAACATTATTAATGCTTACAGGAGTTGTTGTGCCAGGAATTAAAGCAACGTTAACATTATTATAATTTTCAGGACCTCCAGAAATAAAGAAAGCAAAAACATCATTATAAGTAGAGCTACTAGGTGGAGCAAATTCGGGATACTCCTCACTGCCAAACACATACTGAAATTCAAGTAAATTAGATGCTGGAACAAAATCAAACTCAAGTACAGCAGCATCCTGAGTAGTTCCATAAATAATTGAATTTAAATTAGCATCACCGCTACCGTACATATTAGTGCCTGTGCTTCCTGAAGTATTAGGTCCAGGAGCATCCATAACATTACCTGTAGATAGTATAACCCCTTCTGCAAAATCGAGTCCAGGTATTGCGTTCGAGAAATAACCTATTTGCTGGGTATTTCCAGCAAAAGTAATATTACTAGCTGTAAGACAGCCTGTAATAAGGACTTCCGTTACTAGCTGCTGAGGTGAATAAATGTTCACATTTACGCTTAGAGCTTTTGGAAAACTTGGCACATCTTCACCTGAGATACAAATATTTACATTTCCAGTATCTGCTACCCCTAGTTTCCAAAATCGCACCAATAATTCTCTATTTTGATATTGCTCTTCTGGATATAAACACAATGAAGCCTCTATATCACGAAAAACATCGCATTTTATTTCATGATATTCGCCATCCTCGACCACATAAAACGCAAGACCAAAAAATGTGTCTCCATCAAATTGCAATTTAACCGTTGCTTTTCAGTCATCTGGCACAAGAAAACTAAACCACGAACTTGCTCCTGGATGCATTCGATAACACTTTGGTAACTCTAAATCATTTCCTGAAGTTTGATCGTAAATGTATGACCTATAAAGGCAATCACTTTTAATAGCAAGCTCTGTGGGACTATCGAAATTCTTACTTAATTGCTCTTGAGCAAACAAAGGAAAGCTTAACAATATGCTAAGCATAACAAATATAAAGTATTTAATCATGTTTTTCGTTTTACAGTTTTACAGTTTTATAGTTTTACAATTCGATTTAATGACGTATTTTATTTAATATAGTTGTCTTTATTTTATTTTATTTAACCAAACAGTTTTTCTTGGTCCCAAATTCGTTTGGTCATTAAGCTTTGTAAAGGTTCCGAACATCAACTCGTAGTCTTTTTTAAATTTTGGTTCTAAGATACAATTTTTTTGAGATAAGTTATGTAAAATAATAGTTTCAAGATTTCCAATAGTTTTTTTGTACGACAAAATAGTGCTATCAATATTAATAAATTCTGTTTTCCCTACTTGAATTTCCTGATTTGCATTTCTAATAGAAATCATCTTTTTAAGATTATTAAAGATAATACTTTGGAATGAGATTTTATCTTTTAATTTCACTGTCAAGTCTGCCCAATCTACTTTTCCGCGAACTAAATTACGTGTATCGTTATGTCCAGTTAGCTTTATTTGTTTATTATAATATTTTTTATCGTTAGGTTTACCAAACTCATCACCATAATAAATAATTGGAGTGCCTCCCAAAGTTAGCATTATTGAGAAAGCCTGAATAATTTTGTCCGTATCAAACTTAAATAATTCACTTAATCGAGCCGAGATGCCTTCACCCATTCTAAAATCCCATTCGGGTTTATGACAATAATTTTCGTGTATGAATTTTCGATCTTCTTCGCTAACATAGACCAACTCTAAACTTAACTCATCGTGGCAACGTAAAAAAGTAAACCATTGAGTATTTTCAGGTATTTCGGGAGTAACCAAAGGACTTAAAACATTTATTATAGGTTTTGGACTTTCAAGAGCCATAGATTTATATATTTGAGGCATCAACGGAAAATGATATCCAGCATGACACTCATCGCCTTGTCCTAAATATTTTACTACTTCTTTAGGCGGTTGGCAAGCTTCTGCAAGTAAAATCACTTCGGGATTTAAAAACTCTACAATTTTCCTAAAAAACTTAATAATAACATGAGTATTATCGAGATTTTCACAGTCTGTCCCCTCCTCTTTCCATAAATATGGTATAGCATCTGCTCTAAATCCATCCACACCTTTTTCTATCCAGAACATAAAATTTCGGCACATATCGAGCAAAACATCTGGGTTTCTGTAATTAAGATCGGGCTGAAATTCAAAAAACCTATGAAAATAATATTTATGCTCACTAAATTTTTCCCAATTACTATCGCACATTCCTTTAAAAAGCAATCGACAATCAGAGTATCCTTTATCATTACTACTCCAGATATAATAATTTGTATATTTATTCCTATCGGGCAATGATGATCTTTTAAACCAATCATGTTGGTCTGATGTGTGATTTATTGCGATATCAAAAATGACTTTCATTCCAAGTTTGTGAGCTTCTTTAAGAAAATCATCAAAAGCTTGACTACCCATTGCACCAAGAAGATCTTTGCGTACTTTTTTATAATCTGAGATATCAAATCCTGCATCTTTCATTGGGGATTCCAAAATTGGCAGCAACCACAAACAATTTATTCCTAAATCTTGCAAATAAGGCAACTTTTGGGTTAATCCATCAAAATCATTGCTAAACAAATCAACATACAACGAATATACAACAACTTTTTTGTACCACAACTTATCAGATATCGAAAATAGATGTTCTGTTCTTTGCTTTTGTTCAAGAAGTTCAGTATAAAACGGATCTAACATCTTTACCGAGATATCAGGATAAAGTGTTTTCCATAGTTTGTTCAAATCTGCTTTCATACTATGCATAAATTGTTAATTCGGTTCATACAAAATTAACTCTATTTTTAGGAATTAAAGATACAAAATTTTATATTTGTAAAAAAATGAAAAAGAAATGAAAAAAATAGCCTTAATTTTATCAGGTTGTGGAGTTTATGACGGTAGTGAAATACATGAAACTACTATGGCGATGTTAGCTTTGTCTAAAAACGAAATAGAATATGAATGTTTTGCACCCAACAAAGAACAGTATCATGTTATTAATCACTTAAATGGTGATGTTACAGACGAAAAACGTAATATTTTGGTTGAGTCGGCACGTATTGCCCGTGGCGAAATTAAAGATACTAAAGAACTGCATGTATCGGATTTTTCGGGCTTACTACTGCCTGGCGGTTTTGGTGCTGCAAAAAACTTATCGGATTATGCTTTTAAAGCCGAAAACTTTACAGTAGATGAAGAAATTGCAACTATTATTAAAGCATTTCATACTGCAAAAAAACCAATTGCAGCACTTTGTATTGCACCAGTTTTAATTGCCAAAGTACTAGGTGCAAGAGTAACAATAGGAAATGACACAGCAACTGTCAATGTTTTAAAATCCGTAGGTGCAACTCATGTAAACAAAGAATATCACGAAATCGCTGTTGACGAAAAAAATCTTATCGTTACAAATCCTTGCTACATGCTTGCCACTAATATTTATCAAGTTAGCCTTGGTGCCGAAGCCGCAGTGGCTGCAATGTTAGGATTGATCAAAAAATAAAGAAAACTTGACAATTGTCAAAATAATTAATTTATTGTTTATCAATATCTCAACGCAGTTAATCGAAATATCCCAATACGACATATTGTAATTACATGGCCATAACTTCACTTTGCACATCTTTTTGTATGGCTAAAACTTGTTTTTTAGCACAGCTAAATCAACACAATTTATATTTTATTTTATTAATTGATAAAATAAAATATAAATAAATTGGAACTGATATGTTTTTTTGATTATCTTTACAGTTCAAAATAAGCATTTAGTATTTTTTTGGCTGGAAGTTAGACTGAAATAAAAATAAAAAAATCGTGTCAAATGAAAAAATATATAACCTTTAATATTATGAATATGTTAAAATCTATTTTACTCACAGGCTTCTTTCTACTTATTTCTGTTTTTGCTTTTTCGCAAGCAGTAAACGTAAATAATATAAAACAGACAGAAAGTATTAAAGATGTATCTTCATCTGTTTCTCCTAATGTTACACATACCGTTAAAACTGGAGGGACTTTAAGTTCAATAACCCAAAAAGTAATCGAACTTTCCGAAGGCGATAATACAGCAGCAGAAAAAACAGTACGCTATTTAAAAGTGGATCGTACACCACCAGTGATAAAAATTGTTAGTAATGAAGAATATTTGCTACTTGAAACCAAAGAACAACAATCGGTTATTAGCGAATCGGAGGTCATTAAAATTATCAATCAATTTAAATAAAAGACTCATGAAAAAGTTATTATTGATAATAGTTATATCTATTTTTACATTAAATTTATTTTCTCAAAGCAATTGCAGTTCAGCGATTGCTTTAACTCCAGGCACACAACAATGTGGAACAAACAATTATGCGGGTGATTTTCCTGATAACAGCACAGCACCCAATAATCCATGTTCTTCCTATTATAATGATGGTGAGTATTGGTTCAGATATACAGGAACAGGTTCAGAAATTCAATTAGATATGAGCAATTTAACAGCAACCTATTCTGGGGTTTTTGTCTTGGATGCTTGTCCTTCAAGTTCTCCAAACTGTATTGCATCTAACACAAATACATCAACATCCGATTATTCAGTTACAACACCAGTATTAACCAGCGGCGTAACTTACTATATAGTAATAGCAAATTGGGACGCACCTTATAGCACTTATTTTTGTCTAAATGCGACAGAATCATGTAATCCTGCGATATATAATGTTACTCAAACATGTTCTGGTGACAACTCATATTATGATTTATCAATTCAAATAAGCTCCATGGTTGAAGCTACAAGCGTTAATATAAAATTAGGTGGAACTACATATTATACAGGTGTTGGCGTAGGTACATATACAATAAACGGGCTAACATCTGGAGCACCCCTAAATATTATCGACAACTCAGATCCTACTTGTATCTCAGCTGAGTTTATTCCCATGTGCGACTTGTGTAATAGTCCTACCTCTCCTTCAAATTTATGTGTAAATGCTCCTTTAATCGACTTAAGCCAACCATTCGAAGGAAGTACAGATTGTGCATATACTGTTGGTCCAACTTACCCCACAGAGGCTTGCGGAATAAGCCTTGATAATGATTCATGGATGACTTTTATAGCTGGAAGTACAGATGTGGAAATGGACTACACCGTTGGAGACTGTTCTCCAATAGATGATGGAATACAACTAATAGTTTTTACAGGTGCAGATTGCAATTCTTTGGTAGAATTACCAAATAGTTGTGTAAACCCGACAGGAGAGCTTACTACCGGGACATGGAATTTTTCTGGTCTTACGATTGGAGAGACATATTATATCCGTATTGACGGATATGCTGGTGATTTATGTGATTATTATTTTGAACCAGTTTCTGGTATAGTTATTACTCCGCCAAATGATGAGTGTCCTGATGCTATCTTACTTGACTGTGATGATGTTGATATTGCAAGTAATATTCTTGCTACTTCTATTGATGCTCCAGCAGGCTGTGTCGGTGGTGGAACTCCTTCGGAAGGTATTTGGTACACATTTATAGGAAATGGACAAGAGGTCAGCATTTCAACCGATAACCCAGGAACAAACTTTGATACAGAAATAAATATTTTTGTAGGTCCTTGTACAGCTTTAACATGCGTTGGCGGAGATAATAACGGTGGCACAGGTACAACATCATCTTATACTTTTACAACAAACTCTGGTACAGAATATTTTATTTATGTTGATGGAAATGGCAATGCATTCGGACAGTTTGAAATAAGCTTTACATGTAATTCAACTCCTTGTGACGCAGATGCAGGTGTTTGGGACTAAAAATAACTTGAAATTAATGACTATGAAAAAAATCATATACATATTATTAGCTTTTTTAACTTATTTTTCTGTTAAAGTGTCTGCTCAATGTGATTATTTTTATACAGTTACAGTAAGTACTTCAGCATATCAAACAGATGCAGGTTATCATCAAGTGTATGTTTTTGTTGATGATTTAACAGGTGTTATTGTTGTAGTAAATTCTACTGGAGTTTTTACGCCAACATTTAGTGGATTATACAGAATTTACGCAGTTAATTATCTTGATCCTAACCCTCCAGTGCTATCCGCAGGTAATCTTTGGACAAATGTAGAAAGCTATTCATTATCCAATTGTATGGATATTTTGGGACCCTATACAGGAACTGCCGTTAGTATCTGTGAGGAAATTTGTGAATTAGACGACATCGTTGTTTCAACAAGCGGATATCATATAGGCGGTTCATATCAACAAACTTATGTGTTGGTAAATACTTCAGGAACAATTCTAGAAACTAATACATCTGGAACTTTTGCCGGTTATAGCATCGGTGTATATTATGTATATGCAGTAAATACCGAAGAAACTGATGTGTTGAATGAAATGACTAATCTGGGTCCATGGGCTGATGTTTCGGCAATGATGGCTGCTTATTGTATGGACATTATTGGTCCAAGAGCATTTAATCTTATTGAGGCTGTTACTCCAACATTTAACCTGTTAGGTCCTTATTGTCAAGGAGATACTCCAGGTGTGTTGCCAGGTTCATCAACAAATAGTCCTCCAATAACAGGAAACTGGTCGCCTGCAACAATCTCCACAGCAAGTGCAGGAACAACAACATATACATTTACACCTAATGCAGGACAATGTGCAACTACGACAACTATGGCAATTGTAATTAACAATAATATTACTCCAACATTTAACCTGTTAGGTCCTTATTGTCAAGGAGATACTCCAGGTGTGTTGCCAGGTTCATCAACAAATAGTCCTCCAATAACAGGAAACTGGTCGCCTGCAACAATCTCCACAGCAAG
>Ga0265295_1002857_pt1 | contig 26213 bp, 26 predicted proteins | sample Munlansysbiofilm_FD_192503 | JGI IMG/M metagenome (GOLD analysis project Ga0265295, IMG submission 192503) | Leachate microbial communities from a municipal landfill in Southern Ontario, Canada - Methane capture system biofilm | ecosystem: Engineered > Solid waste > Landfill > Unclassified ... | reverse complement strand
GTTGTATGAACAGATACATTTATGGGGCTTAATCTATAGTTTATAATTCTATCTATATCATCATCATTCATATTTGTTAATGTTATAAAGTTCCCCTGTAAAAAAGAAAGCCTTGAATCATCATCTTTAAAATATAAAGTATCTCTCATATTTGGAGGAAGTTGATCTATAAAACAAAACATGCATTTGTTTTGACAAGTTTTAGCTCTATCTATTAAGGGATTAGTAAAAATTATTCCTAAATCTTCACCATAATCTTTTTCAACTTCTAATTCCCAAATTTCACCATTCTTTTTTTCTATATCAAAAAATAAGTTCTCGTCTACTACAAGATATTTATAATCAATAATATCTTTTACATTTTGATTGTTTATACTTAATAATACGTCTCCTGGTTCAATACCCATTTCGTCAGCGATGCTACCTAAGATGATATCTTCTATAATATTTTTAGTTTCTTCAGTATTTCTAATTTCCATAATTACCACCTAAGTTTATAAAATATATTGGCCTACAGCTTTCTGTAGGCCATAACTTACCAATTAATAAAGAGGAAACTTTTTGCAAAGTTCATGTACTTTAGAAAGTATTTCTTCTTTATTTGCGTCTTCTCTTAATGCTTGTGACATTAATACTCCAATATACTTCATTTCTGATTCACCCATACCTCTAGTAGTCATAGCTGCTGTACCAACACGAACACCACTTGTTACAAATGGACTTTCTGGGTCATTAGGAATGGTATTCTTATTTGTTGCGATTCCAACATCATTTAGCATCTTTTCTGCAACTTTACCTGTTAAACCCCTATTCCTAACATCTATTAATACTAAGTGATTATCTGTGCCGCCAGAAACTAATCGAAAACCCTCTTCGACTAAAGCAACAGCTAAAGTTTTTGTATTATTTATTACTGCTTGTTGATATACTTTAAAATCATCTTGTAATGCTTCACCAAATGCAACAGCTTTTGCAGCAATTACATGCATTAATGGACCCCCTTGTATTCCTGGGAATATAGCTTTGTCGATTTTTTTTGCATATTCTGCTTTACAGAGTATTGCCCCGCCTCTTGGTCCTCTAAGTGTTTTATGTGTAGTTGTAGTTACAAAATCAGCATATGGAACAGGGCTTTGATGTAAACCAGTAGCTACCAATCCAGCAATATGCGCCATATCAACCATTAAATAAGCTCCTACTTCATCTGCTATCTCTCTAAACTTTTTAAAGTCAATTTCCCTTGGATATGCACTTGCTCCAGCCACTATCATTTTAGGTTTTTCTTTTTTAGCTATTTCCATAACTTTATCATAATCTATTGTTTCTGTTTTTTCATTTACTCCATAGTCAACAAAGTTATAATAAGTTCCTGAAATGTTTACTGGGCTGCCATGCGTAAGATGTCCACCCTCTGATAATCTCATACCTAATACCTTATCTCCAGGCTCTAAGAATGCAAAATAAACTGCTAAATTAGCATTTGAACCTGAATGAGGTTGTACATTTGCATGATCTGCTCCAAACAACTTCTTTAATCTTTCTATAGCAAGTTCTTCAACTAAATCAACTACTTCACATCCACCATAATATCTCTTATTAGGGTACCCTTCGGCATATTTATTAGTTAACTGACTTCCCATTGCCTCCATTACTGCTTCTGATACAAAATTTTCAGATGCTATTAATTCAATATGTTGATTTTGTCGATCAATTTCTCTTTGAACTATATCCATTACTATAGGATCTGTTTTGGCTAAATTTTCAAAATCCATTCTATATCCCCTTTCAAATTTATTATTATAAGATATATTATATCTATATAATTTAGATTATTTTGTATACTTTAACATTACTTGAATTAATTTTTCTAAATCCTCTTCTTTACTATTAGGTGAATCCGAAATACAATTTTTCATATAATTTTCAAGCACAATCCCACCCACACTATTTAAGGCACTTCTCGCTGCAGATATTTGAATGAGAATATCACCACAATACTTCTTTTCTTCAACCATCTTTTGTATTCCCTTAATCTGGCCTTCTATTTTTCTTAGCCTTATAAGTGTATTGTCATTATCATTCACATTGATTCCTCCTTACAATTTTCTTGTCATAACAATAACGCTTTCATTTTTTTTAGCGAATTTTTTATCAATAATCCTTATAACAAAAAATGATATTGCAAGGAAAAGCATTCCCGTACCAAAACTTAATAACTCATAATTTTCGGTTTTCATATTTTCAAACAACATATTTCCAATAACTATTCCCATTATTAAAAAAGCAAAAGGTACCGAATAAATAATTGTTATATATTTCATTATACTCTTTTTAATTGCTTTAAGTTCAACAAAGTCTCCCGGCTTTGCGTTGATGTTGTTCTTCAAAGTTAGATAATGTGGCTTTACTTCACAAGAACTTGAACATCCTTTACAATTCCCTCAACCTGAAGGTCTTCTTACTTCCAATTCAACTCTATTATTTTCAATTTCTTTAATAACTATTCCAATTTGATCCATACTAGCTTTCCTCCTATTTAATTAAATCTTTTACTACCTCAGAAGCTATAATAAGACCAACTACAGAGGGAACAAAAGAAACGCTACCTGGTATTAGTTTCCTATTTGAGCTATCCATTAAACTAGTCTTTATTGGCTCTTCTTGCGAATATACTACTTTTAATTCAGCAATCCCTATTTTCCTTAGTTCATGACGCATGACTCTTGCTAATGGACATACCTTAGTCTTATATATGTCCGATACTATAAAATCAGTAGGATTCAATTTATTTCCCGCTCCCATAGAACTTATTATTGGTATACCCATAATTTCAGCATTTTTAACTAAGTCAATCTTAGCAGAAATCATATCTACTGCATCAATTATATAATCATAATCTTCAAAACAAAATTCTTCTCTTGTATGACATGAGTATTTTAAATTAATAGGTACTATTTTGATATTTGGATTAATTTCAGTTAATCTATTTTGCATAGCTTCTACTTTATACATTCCTATAGTTTTCGAAGTTGCATGAATTTGTCTATTAATATTGGTTACATCTATTATATCATAGTCTATTAAAACAATTTTGCCTATTCCACATCTAGCTAAACTTTCTGCAGTATATGAGCCAACTCCTCCAATACCAAATATTGCAACACAAGAAGTTTGAAGTTTTTTAATAGCATCTTCGCCTAAAAGTAATTTACTTCTATTGAGCCAATTAGTCATTATTTAGGTCTACCTTAACATGTATTTCAGATAATTGTTTATCTGAAACCGTTGTAGGTGCATTTGTCATCAAGCAAGTAGCAGATTGAGTTTTAGGAAATGCTATTACATCTCTAATATTAGAATTACCAGTAAATAACATTACTAATCTATCTAGTCCAAATGCAATACCACCATGAGGTGGAGTACCATATTTAAAAGCATCAAGTAGAAAACCAAATTTTTCAACACTTTCTTCTTCTGACAAACCTAGAGCTTTAAACATTCTTTTTTGTAATTCTGAATTGCTAATTCTAATACTTCCTCCGCCCATTTCATCTCCATTTATTACTAAGTCATAAGCTTTTGCTCGCACTTTTTCTGGATTAGTTTCTAGCAGATCAATATCTTCCTCAACTGGATGAGTAAATGGATGGTGTTTAGCAACAAATCTATCTTCTTCAGCGTCATATTCAAGAAGAGGAAACTCAGTTATCCAAAGGATCTCATATTCATCATCATTAATTAAATCTAATTTTTTAGCAAGTTCATTTCTTAAATTTCCAAGACTTGCGTTAACAATATCTATACTGTCAGCAACTATTACTACTGTATCTCCACTTGTAGCGCTCATTTTTTCTAATAGATTTTTTAGTTCTGTTTCACTTAAGAATTTAGAAATTGGTGATGTTATTCCTTCTTCATTTATTTTCAACCACGCAAGTCCTTTAGCTCCATAAGTTTTAACATAATCTTCTAACTTTGATAAATCTTTTCTAGTTAAACTATTTGAGCTGTCTTTTATATTAATTGCTTTTACTACTCCACCATTTTCAATTGTAGTTGTAAAGACTTTAAAATCGCTCTTTTTAACAATTTCTGAAATATCATTAATCTCTAAACCAAATCTTAAATCAGGCTTATCTACACCATATTTTTCCATTGCTTCATTATAGGACATTCTTTTAAAAGGAAGTTTTAATTCTATTCCCTTTAATTCTTTAAAAAGTCTAGTAATTAGTTTTTCATTAATAGCTAATATGTCTTCTACATCAACAAAGCTCATTTCAACATCAATTTGTGTAAATTCAGGTTGTCTATTTGCTCTTAAATCTTCATCCCTAAAACACTTAACTATTTGATAATATCTGTCCATTCCAGATACCATTAACAACTGTTTAAGTAACTGTGGTGATTGTGGTAATGCATAAAATAGCCCTTCATTTACTCTGCTTGGAACAAGATAATCTCTTGCTCCTTCTGGTGTAGGTTTTGTTAATACAGGTGTTTCAATTTCTACGAAATTATTATCATTGAAAAAATCGCGAACAATTTTTGATAGTTTTGCTCTTAACTTTAAGTTGTTTTGCATCTCCGGTTTTCTTAAATCTAAATAACGATATTTTAATCTCATTGCTTCACTAACATTATCATCATCTTTTATATATATAGGTGGTGTTTGTGCTTCATTTAGTATCAACAATTCATCAGCTAAAATTTCTATATCACCTGTTAAAATATTTGGATTCTTGGATTGTCTTTCTCTAACTGTTCCTCTTATTGCTATAACATACTCTGTTCTAAGTGTCTCTGCTTTTTTCATTATATCTACTGGCGTGGTTTCATCAAAAACTATTTGAGTAATTCCAGTTGTGTCTCGTAGGTCTATAAATAGTAGGCCTCCAAGGTTCCTTTCACGCTGAACCCATCCCATAAGAACAACTTCTTGTTCTTTATTATTCAATCTTAACTCTCCACACATATTTGTTCTTCTTAAACTTCCCATTTTATCACTCATTTATTATCCTCCTTAAAAATAAAAATCCTCTCATCTCTTATTTTCAGGGACGAGAGGGTATCTCGGTGTCACCCTGATCCTCCCTATGTAAAGCTATGTTTTAATCCAGCTCTTTTCAATTTCATATAACTTACTATTCCTTTTAGTTACTTGGCTATCTAAATTATTAATATAATCTTTTAAATTTTTATAATTTGGCAATCTAAATAATATATCTAGCTTTTTATCATATATCTTACTTACAGCACCCATCCCAATCCCAATAATTGTTTCTTTTTCTTCCATAATAGAAATATTATAATTACAAATATTATCTTTAGATGAGTAGCCAACATTTTCAAAATTCCCTAAAATATTTTTTTGCCTATATATATAGTAAGGTTTAAGATTCATATCCTCGGCAGCCATTTTAGATGTTTTTATCATCTCATTCAGACTATCATAATTTTCAAGAAGATACTTGTAGTTATTATTCATATACTCTGAACCCTTCTTTATTGATAATACATGAACTGTAAAATTTTCAGGGTTTAGTTTCTTTATTTCATTGATTGTATTATTTAAGTGATAAATATTTTCTCCAGGCAACCCTAGAATAATGTCCATATTGATAATTTTTATCCCAATCTCTTTGGCTTGCTTAAAGCAATTTATCGTGTCTTGTACTGAATGAGACCTCTTAATTCGTTTCAGTGTTTCATCGTTCATTGTCTGAGGATTAATACTAATTCTATCAATATCATATTTTTTAAATAGTTCTAAATACTCATAATTCAAAGTATCTGGTCTGCCAGCTTCAACGCTAAATTCATTTATACCAGGATACTTAGTCTTTATTTCGTATATTAATCTTTCCATTGAACTAAGGCTTAAAGAAGTTGGAGTACCACCTCCAATATATACGGAGTTAATCTTCCAATTTGTCATTTTTTGTCTTGATAATTCTAGTTCTTTCAGTATTATATCAACATACTTATCTATTTCACTAGAATATTCTATAGCAGGGAGTGAAGGAAATGTACAATATGAACATCTACTCGGACAAAATGGAATATTAATATAGAGACTATAGCTATTTTTCTTAATATTAACTACTACTTCTCTTTGTCTTTTAGCAATTCTAATTAACAACTCAGCTTTTTCATCACTAATTAAATATCCACTAGTCAGTATCCTAAAAATTTCATCAGTATTAATACTTAAATCTATAAGTTTATGCACAATTTTAGTAGGTCTAATACCAGTTAAAATACCCCAAGGTAGCGTTATTCCAGATTCTATTTCATAAAGCTGACACAAAATTTGTTTTCCAATAATTCTACTTGTAGATGTTTTATCTCTATAAATATTCAAAATGTCTAGTTCAATTTCTTTTGAGATACTATTATTTAAATCATTTACTAGTATACCCTTATATGAAAATTCTTTTTTAAAAAGTTCTAGTACTAACCTTGAATTATTAGGACTCTTTTTATCTGAAATAACTATTTCTTCACTATTATAAAAAGCATGTGTTAGTTCATAAATTTCATGTTCACTTAAAATACGGTCATAATCTATAATTGATATCATTTAAATTACATCTTTCTTAAGAAAGGATTTGTTAGTTTCTCTTTTTTAAGAGTACTTTGTCCTCCATGTCCAGGATATATAATAGTATCTTCAGGTAGTTGTAATAACTTATTCTTAATACCTCGCATCAAGGTATCATAGTCGCCTCCATATAAATCAGTTCTTCCTATAGAACCTTCAAATAAGGTATCTCCTGTAATTAAAAGGCCTGGGGAATATAAACATATACCACCTTTTGTGTGCCCTGGAGTATGAATTACTTTTAAATATTCATCACCAAATTCTATACTTTCACCATCTTTTAAAAGTATATCGGGCTCAAAACTTATTGCACCCATTGCCATATTCCCAGAAAGGTTTAAGGCGTGATCTTTTACCATTTCCATATCAGCTTTATGAATCATCACAGGTACATCAAAATGTTTTTTTACCGCAATAACAGCACCAATATGATCCCCATGACCATGTGTAAGGACAATATATTTTACACGTAATTCCTTTTTATTTATTTCTTTGATTATTGATTCATAATCTCCACCTGGATCAACAATTACTGCTTCTCTAGTTACACCTTCAGTATATATTATATAACAGTTAGCAGCATAGATACCAGCTTGTATTCTCTTTATTTTCATTTTACCCTCCTAAAACGCCTTCTTGCTATCTATTAGAATTGTAACTGGTCCATCATTTATATATTCAACTTCCATATGTGCTCCAAACTCTCCGGTTTGGACCTTGATACCTGATTCTTTTACTTTTTCTACAAATTTCATATAATAATCGTTACCAATATTTGGATGCGCTGAATCAGTAAAACTAGGGCGCTTTCCTTTTCTCACATCTCCATACAATGTAAATTGAGAAATAACTAATATTTCACCGTTTATATCTGATATAGACAGATTCATTTTTTCATTATTATCCTCAAATATTCTTAAACCTATGACTTTTTTTACTAAATAATCTATATCAGAAGAATCATCTTCTTTTCCTATTCCTAAATAAACCAAAAGTCCCTTTTTAATATTACCTATTATTTTATTATCAACTCTAACGTCAGCTCTATTTACTCTTTGAACTACTGCACGCATTGATTACCTCCTAAACAGTTACTCTGTATACATCAAATACATTTCCAATTCTTTTAACTTTTTTCATCAGTTCATGTAATTGTTCTTTATCATGTATTTCAAGTGTCATCTTAATTAAAACCATTTTATCCTTACCAGTTTTTGCATTTAATGAAACTAGCCCTATATCTGCATCATTTATTTTTAATGCAAGTTCTGCAAGTAATCCTGGTCTATCTAAACCTCTTACTTCAATTTCCGTTTGATATGATGATTTTTTTTCAATATCCCACTCAACATCTATAAGTCTTTCTTCTTCCCCTCTGTCAACTGACAAATTTGGACAATCAGCTCTATGAATTGATACGCCTCTTCCTCTAGTTATAAAGCCAACAATATCATCACCTGGAACAGGGTTACAACACTTAGAAAATCTTACTTTTATATTATCAATACCTTTAACCATTATACCTTGAGTATGTTTTGGTTTAGCTTTGTTTGTAGTTCTTTGTATGTTTTGCTCTATTATTTCTTTTTCATCCGGTTTAAAATGTTCACTATAGAGTTCTTTTAGTTTATTTAAAACTTGATTTATAGTAATACTCCCATAGCCAACTGAGGCATACAAGTCCTCAACAGAGTTTATACTAACTTTCGTAGCTATGTTTTTAAGCCAATCTTCTCTTATTATTTCTGAAGGTTTATAGCCTAATCTTCTAATTTCTTTTTCTAGGCTATCTTTACCTCTTTGAATATTATTATCTCTATCTTTAAGTTTAAAGAACTGTTTAATTTTTGTTTTAGCTTGGCTGCTTTTTACAATTTTCAACCAATCACGACTAGGCCCAGAACTATTTGAACTAGTAATAATATCAACTATATTTCCATTTTTAAGTTTATGGTTAAGTGGAACTATTCTATTATCTACTTTAGCACCAACACATTTATTACCAACATCAGTATGAACTCTATATGCAAAATCTATTGGATTTGAACCATCCGGCAAATTGATAACATCTCCCTTTGGTGTAAATACGAAAACTTCATCAGTAAAAAAGTCGATTTTTAATGCTTCCATAAATTCTTTAGGATCATTCATATCGTTTTGCCATTCCATAAGCTGTCTTAACCAAGTTAATTTATCATCAAAATTCGTAGTTTTTGAGTAGCCTTCTTTGTACTTCCAATGTGCAGCAATACCATATTCGGCAGTTTTATGCATATCATAAGTTTTAATCTGAACTTCAAATATTTCGCCTTTGTTACCCATAACCGTAGTGTGTAGTGATTGATACATATTTGCTTTTGGCATAGCTATATAATCTTTAAATCTGCCTGGTAATGGTTTCCATAACGTATGAACAATACCTAGTGCTCCATAGCAATCTTTTATATTATCAACTAAGATTCTTACAGCGGTAAGATCATAAATTTGATCAAAGGCCTTTCCCTGATACATCATCTTTTTATATATGCTGTAGAAATTTTTCGGTCTTCCACTTATTTCAGATTTTATTCCCATTTCATTAAGTTTTTCATACAGTGTAGCTATAATCTCTTTTATATAAGCTTCTCTTTCAAGTCTCCTTTTCGAAACTTTTTCGACTAAATCATAATAATTTTCAGGATCCAAGTATCTTAATGACAAATCTTCAAGTTCCCATTTAATTTTTGATATTCCCAACCTATGAGCTATAGGTGCATAAATTTCTATTGTCTCAAGTGCTTTCTCTTTTTTCTTCTCATCAGTCATATACTCTAAGGTTCTCATATTATGAAGTCTATCCGCTAATTTAACGATGACCACTCTTATATCCTTTGCCATCGCAATAACCATTTTTCTTAAATTTTCAGCTTGGTTTTCCTGTTTAGTTTTATATTGTAACTTTTTCAACTTAGTTACGCCATCTACTAAATCAGCTATTTCTTCTCCAAATTCTTCTTTTATTGTTTCATAAGATATATTTGTATCTTCAATAACATCGTGCAATAATCCTGCAATTATTGTTGCTGTATCCATATTTAAATCAGCGAGAAGAAGAGCAACTTGAAATGGATGAACAAAATATTTCTCACCCGAGTTTCTAACTTGTGTTGCGTGTGCAGACTCAGCAAAATTATATGCTTTAATTATCAACTGCATATCTGCTTGTGGGTTATATTGTTCAATTCTTAACAATAAATTTTCTAACATTTCAACACCTTCTTGTCAATGCTTCAGTAGTCTATAATCGTCTATTACAAATTGTATTGTCTTATTCCCCATGTACTCATTTATTGACGGGGAATATAGTATATCCATTTTAACTGTATTATCTAATCCAGCAAATAATTTTTCTTTTTCTTCAATACCATAAACTATTTCTATATTAGTTACCCATTTTTCTATATTTCTAAATATTATAGCTTCTTTGTTTTCTCCATCATCTTTATCAAATATTAATTTTAACACATTTCTATTCTTTCCTAATAATGAAGCTCTCTTTATATTTGCCATTTTATCTCCAAATAATGGTTTAGGATTGCCTTTTCCAAAAGGCTGGAGTCTCTCAATTTCAGTAATAAAGCTTTCATTTATACTTTGTATAGGATATGACATATCAATATATGTTTTGGGGTCTAAATCATCATCAGTCAAAGTACAATTCTTATTCAATTGCTTCCTCAGTTCTTCTATATTTTGTTCTAATAGGCTCATTCCAGCAGCCATAGGATGTCCACCATATTTAGTTAATAGATTACTACATTTTGTAAGCTCTTCATAAATATCATAGGCTTCAATAGACCTAGCTGAACCTTTTACACCATCTGAGACTCTGGTTAAAACTATTGTAGGTTTATTATACTTCTCTTTTAATCTTCCTGCAATAATTCCTGCTATACTTTCATGTAAATCAGGATAAAAAGCTACTAATACTTTGTCTTTTGAATAATATGTTTTGATTAATCCATCTATTGCATCCACACCATCTGCAGTGAGTCTTTTTCTTTCATCATTTAAATTCTTTAAAGATTCTGCAATTTTTATTGATTTTTTATAATCCTGTTCTAATAATAAAGAGAGTCCCAATATAGCACTATCAAGCCTCCCTGATGCATTAAAACAAGGTCCTAATATAAAACCTACATGATAAACTCCTATTTTCTTATCTGTTAGTCCATTTACCTCTATTAATAAATTTAAACCTATATTTTGAGTGCTTTTTAATCTTTTAAGCCCTTCCACTACAATTGTCCTATTCTCTCCCTTTAAGTCTACTACATCACAAATTGTTGCTATGGCCACAAACTCGAGTAAATCTTGGTGATTAAAATTAGATTTATATTCGAGTAATAGATTTTGAGCTAATTTATAAGCTACAGCAGCACCACATAAATCTTTAAATGGATAGGTGCATGACTTTTTCTTTGGATTAATAATAACATCGGCATCAGGAAGCGAGTATTCTAAGTTGTCTTTTACTCTAACATAGGGTATTTCATGATGATCAGTTATAATAACTGTCATATCCATTTTTTTTGCGGTTTTTATAGGTTCAAATGCAGATATTCCATTATCACATGTAATAATGGTATCAATCCCTTGAGCTTTTGCATTTAAAACTATATGATTATTAATTCCATATCCATCTAAAACCCTATCTGGTATGACATAATCTACGTCTGCTCCTATCAAATTTAATGTAGTATATAGAATATAAACTGACATTATTCCATCAACATCAAAATCTCCAACAATTCGTATTTTCAAATTTTTATCAATTTTAGTTTTAATAATACTTGTTGCAAGATTTACATCATCCATTAAAATTGGAGAATGCATCTCATCAATATCTGGATTTAAAAATTCTTTTATTTCATTGCTATCATAGATATCTCTATTAATTAATAATTTAGCTAATACTTTAGAAATATTATTCTCTGATGCAATCTTATTAATATCCGCTTTTTTGTTTTTAATAAACCAGTTAGTCAAATAATCACTCCAATTATAAAAATGGTAAAACTTAGATATTATCTAAATTCTACCATTTAATAAGCTTAATTGCTAGGTAAATCATCGTTTACCGGCTCATCTATGCTTTTATTCGAATTTCTTGCATAAAGCATGCTTAGCTGAGTTTCTTTATCCCCAATTCTCAATTTTAATTCATCTACTTCATTCTGAAGATTAGTATTTTTAGTCGTAAGCTCTTTAATATCCTTCTTTAAAGACATTTGTCTAATCAACCCAAATAGACTAGCTATCAATGCGCCTAATAAAACGCAAATAAAAATAACTATTGCTTGTGATAGCATTATTTCAGTAAACACAAAATCAATTGCTACAACTTCGCTATTACTTAATGCAAATATTCCAATTATAACTGCTAGTATAAGTATAATTACAAAACCTTTTTGCATTGTAATCCCCCCAACTTTTTTTAATTAGTTTTACCCTTTTTAAGACTAAACCATACAGGAGTAGCAATAAATAATGAAGAATAAGTTCCTGAAATCATTCCTAAAAGAAGTGGTAATGCCAGAACTTTAATATCTTCTACACCTAGGAAATACAAAGATGATACAGCAATTATAGTTGTAAGCGTAGTGTTAACAGTTCTTCTTAAACTTAGTGCTACACTCCCATCAATTATATTTTCAAGTGTTGCTCTTTGATTTAGTTTAAGTTCTTCTCTTATTCTGTCAAATATTACGATAGTGTCATTTATTGAATATCCAACAATTGTTAAGATTGCAGCAATAAAAGAACTATTGACAGGTAATCTAAGCACTGAATAAATAGCAAGTGTAACTAGTACATCGTGGATAAGTGCAACTATTGCAGCCACCCCAAATTTAAACTGGAATCTAAAAGATATATATGCTAGCATTAATCCTGCTGCAATTAAAACAGATAAAACAGCTCTCCCTTGAATTTCTTTTCCCATCAGTGGTCCAAACTTTTGAGTTTGAAAGTTATTGTCATCCATCTCGTATTTTGCTACAAAACTATTAACAATAGTCGAAATTTCTTCATTAGATAAATCTAGAGTACTTTTTATTATTAATTCTTGTTTATCAGCCCCTGCATAAATTATGCTTGCATTTTTATCAAATGGATCCATAAATTCCCTTGCATCTTCTAATTCGACAAACTCTCCAACATTCAATTGAATTAATGTTCCTCCCGTAAAATCAATACCGTAGTTCAAACCTTTTACAAAAAACATAACTAGCCCAAGAACAATAATTGAAATTGATAGGAGGTAAGTGTATTTTTTATTTTTTATTACTTTCATAGTTCATCCTCCTCCTAAGCGCCATATAGTTTAGTATTCTTGCTACCAGTTACATTAGCCATTAATATTAATACATATTTTGTAAAGAAAACAGCGGTCAATATTGAAGTTACAATACCAATTATTAAAGTAACTCCAAATCCTTTAATAGGACCTAACCCAAAAGAATATAGAACAACACCTGCAATTAGAGTCGTTAGATTAGCATCCATTATTGAAGTCAATGCCCTTTTAAAGCCTCTATCAATTGCTACTCTTAAAGTCTTATCTGCTTTTAGTTCTTCTCTTATTCTTTCGTAAATAAGAACATTTGCATCAACTGCCATTCCTATCGAAAGCACTAAACCAGCAATTCCCGGCAATGTCAATTTTACGTCTATTCCAATCATTACTGCTATAACTATAGATACATATACAGCAAGAGCCATAGAGGCCACAACTCCAGGTATTTTATATACTAATATCATAAATGAAAATATTAATGCAAGTGCAACTATCCCTGCTAAAATACTTCTATTATAAGCTTCAAGTCCTAATGTAGGGCCAATTACTGATGTTTGCAATTCAATCATTTCTACAGGTAAAGCACCTGCTCTGATTAGAGTGGTCAAATTATTTGCTTCCTCTAATTCAAAATCTCCTGAAATTACTGGTCTTCCATCAGCTATTGGGTCAATAACAACTGGACTTGAAATTACTTCACCATCTAATACTATATACATTATTCTATCAACTGTTTCAGTTTCTTGAGAAAGCTCAGAAGTAGCAGTATAAAAAGCAGTAGTACCTTCACTATCTAACACTAAAGATACAACAGGTTCTTGTATACCCATATCACCTTCTTGGAAAATAACAGTCGTATCAGATACATTCTTTCCTGTTATGACTACTTCCCCATCTGGTTTTACAAACTGTAGTAATGCCGTTTTACCAATTAATTCAATTGCTTCTTGGGGATCGCTTAAACCAGCTAATTCTATTCTGATTCTTTTATCGCCTTCTATTGCTATATTAGGTTCAGATACTCCCAATCCATCAACTCTTTTAGAAATTATTGCTTTTGTCTCTTCCATCATCTGTCTTAATTCAGTACCAGTAGCATCAGTATTTGCTTCTAATACTACATATACTCCACCCGCCAAATCCAGGCCTAAATCAATAGAGTCTTTTGCACTTTCGTATTTAGTTCCACCAATCTCTACTCCATTTGCACCAAAGTAGCCAGCTCCAATTAAAACTACTACTATTAAGAGCAGGATCATTATACTTTTATTCTTCATCTCCAACCTCCTCATCATTTAAATTGGCTAAGACCGAGATCGCACATTCTATCCGCTTCTTCTCCATTTCACAACCAAGCTTAAATGGTTTATTAATATCACCGTTTGAGTAATGGGCATTTGCATGACATCCTCCACTACAATAGAACTTTGCCCAGCAGCTTTTACAATCGTCTTTTGTAAATACATTTGTTGCTTTAAATTTATCTCTTAATTTTGTATTTTCTATTCCTGTTTCTACACTCCCAAGCTTAAATTCTTCTTCACCAACAAATTGATGACAAGGATAAAAATCACCTTCAGGAGTTACAGCCAAATACTCACTACCTGCACCACATCCAACAGATCTTTTAATTATACAAGGACCTTGTTCAAGGTCTATCATAAAATGAAAAAACAAAAAATCTGGATCCGTTAGCTTTAATTTTATATATTCTTTTGAAAAATTCTCATATTCCTTTAATATATCTTCTAAATGTTCTTCTCTTAAAGCGTAGTCTTCTGTTTCTGGAGTAACAACAGGCTCAATTGAAATCTTTTTAAAGCCTTGCTCCAGAAAGTGCATAGCATCTTTACCAAAGTCAATATTCTTATTTGTAAAGGTTCCTCTTACATAGTAATCCTTATCTTTCCGAAGTTCTACCATTTTTTTTATATTTGGAAGAATAATATCATAACTTCCACCTTCATTTATAGTCATCCTCATATTATCATTTACTGATTTTCTTCCATCAAGACTAAGAACTACATTTTCCATATGTTCATTTATAAATTCCATTTTTTCTTCATCTAATAAAACTCCATTTGTAGTAATTGTAAAACGAAATCTCTTATTATGCTCCTTTTCTATTTTCCTACCGTAAAAAACCAAGTTTTTTACAACATCAAAATTCATAAGTGGCTCGCCACCAAAAAAATCTACTTCTAGATTTCTCCTATTCCCAGAATTCTTTACTAAATAATCTAAAGCTTTTACGCCAACTTCATAGCTCATTAAGCTTCGTGCCCCTTTAAAATTTCCTTGAGACGCAAAGCAATACTTACATTTCAAATTACAATCATGAGCAATATGTAAACACATTGCTTTAACAATATTATCAGCATTATAATTTTCAATATTCAATCCAACTTCTTCAGAAAATAATAATCCAGATTGGATTAAGAAGCTTATTTCATCATATGCTTGTTCTATTTCATTTTCCTTATAATCTAAACTGAATTTTTCTAAAACTTCTTGTTTGTTGTCTTTATTATAAATCTCAAGTATATTATAAACTAATTTATCTATTACATGAACTGAACCACTGTTCACATCTAGTACTATATATTTATTATTCAAATGAAATTTATGTATTAAACTATCATTCATAAATTTTCCTCCCTAAATTGACTCAAATAAAAAGCAGTGGATAAACCACTACCCTTTACCAAACTACTATTTTTCACATTTTTGATTTCCAACTGTACAAGATGTTTTACAAGCTGATTGACATGATGTTTGACACTCTCCACATCCGCCTGTTGCTAAAGTATCTTTAAGCTTCTTTTTAGTTAATGTTTTTATGTACTTCATTTTATGCCTCCTAATCTTCAAAAAGATTTTTAATGTTGATATTATAACATATAAAACTAAAATAACAAAGAATTTTTATAATATGCAAGTAAGAAAACCCCTTACTAGGAGTTTTCTATTAATCATCTAGATATTTTTAGCTCCGCCATGTACTACTGATCCAACAGCCCATCTAGTAACTTCCAATTTTGTTTTAGCACTACCACTTTCAATAGACAATACATCTTCTTTAACTACTACTATTTTCCCATAAATTCCACCAATAGTAACTACTTCATCTCCTACTTTTAGACTACTTCTCATTTCCTTAATATCTTTCTCTTTTTTTCTTTGAGGTCTTATAGCGAAAAAATAAAAAATCACCAATAAACCTATAGGAAGAATAAACGCTTGTAACTGCTCCATTAAATAATCACTCCTTTTCTATAATATATTATACAGCATTTTTATAAAAAAACATCACTAATCTTGAATATAACCATAATTTTTATAAAATTCTTCTTTATACTCTAATAAATTATCAAATTTTATAGCATTTCTTATGTTTTCCATTGTTTTAATTAAGAATCTTAGATTATGAATTGTAGTAAGTCTTAATCCTAATATTTCATTAACATTAAAAAGATGTCTAATATATGCTTTTGAAAAATTTTTACAAGCATAACAATCGCAATCTGGGTCTAATGGAGTAAAGTCTTTTGCATATTTAGCATTTTTTATTACTACTTTACCTTTTGATGTCATAGCAGTACCATTACGTGCTATTCTTGTAGGAAGTACACAATCTGCCATATCTATACCTCGGATTACCGATTCAAAAAGATAATCAGGACTACCAACACCCATTAGATATCTTGGTTTATCTTTTGGAAGCAATGGTGTTGTATAATCTAGCACATTACACATTGTTTCCATAGGTTCACCTACACTTAATCCACCTATTGCGTACCCACTAAAACCAATATCTATTAAATCTTTAACACTTTGTTCTCTTAAATCTCTATACATTCCACCTTGAACAATCCCAAATAATCCTTGTTGCTCCCAATCATTATGATAATCCTTACATCTTTTTGCCCATCTCGTAGTTCTTTCCATAGATTTTTTTGTATATTCGTACTCTGCAGGGTATGAAACACACTCATCAAAACACATCATAATATCAGAACCCAAAGAATTTTGTATTTCAATCGATTTTTCTGGACTAATAAAGTGCTTTGATCCATCTATATGTGATCTAAACTCAACCCCTTCTTCTCTAATAGTCCTTAAATCTCCTAAGCTAAATACTTGAAATCCACCACTATCAGTTAGTATAGGCCCATCCCAATTCATAAACTTATGTAAACCTCCAGCTTCTTCTACTAGTTTATGTCCAGGCTTTAAATACAAATGATAAGTATTTGATAGAATAATTTGCGCTCCCAAATCCTTAACTTCATCGGGTGTCATTGCCTTTACAGTAGCTCTTGTACCAACAGGCATAAATATTGGCGTATCGATTACCCCATGAGGTGTTGTTATTTTACCTAGTCTTGCATTTGTGTCTGATGATTCCTTAATTAATTCATATTTAATTGCCATTGTTTCCTCCTAGGTTACTTTATAAACATAGAATCTCCAAAACTAAAAAATCTATAGTTCTTATCTATTGCTTCATTATATGCTCTCATGATAAATTCTTTCGTTGCTAATGCACTTACTAACATAAGTAAAGTTGATTCAGGTAGATGAAAATTAGTTATTAATGCATCTACAATTTTGAATTTATAACCTGGATAAATAAATATATCAGTCCAACCTGAGCTTTCTTTAACTCTTCCATCATCATCTGCAATTGTTTCTAGTGTTCTCGTTGTAGTAGTGCCAACACAAATAATCCTGCCGCCAGCTTCTTTTGTTTTGTTTATTTCAGATGCAGATTCTTTACTTAAACTAAAATATTCTGAATGCATAATGTGCTTTTCCACATCATCAACTTTAACCGGCCTAAAAGTGCCTAGACCTACATGCAATGTAAGTTTTATTACTTTAACACCTTTGTCTTCAATTTTTTTCAAGAGTTCTTTATCAAAATGAAGGCCGGCGGTTGGCGCTGCAGCTGATCCAAGTACTCTTGAATAAACAGTTTGATATCGTTCCTTGTCTTCAAGTTTTTCAGTTATATAAGGAGGCAATGGCATTTCACCAAGTTTGTCTATTATTTCCATAAATATCCCTTTGTATTTAAACTCTATAAATCTGGTTCCATCTTCACTTATCTTTTTCACTTTAGCATTTAAGAGTCCTTCACCAAATTCAATATTTACGCCTTCCTTCATTTTTTTACCTGGTCTTACTAAACATTCCCAAAGATCATCTTTAACTTGTTTTAATAAAAGTACTTCTATTTTTTCTTGCTTATTCACTCTATTGCCAAATAATCTAGCAGGAATTACTCTTGAATCATTTACTATTATTGCATCATTAGAATTTAGTTCATCAACAATTTCTGTAAAATTTTTATGAGTAATTGTATTCTTTTCTCTATCCAAGATTAATAGTTTGGAACTTGTTCTATTATCAATTGGTTTTTGTGCAATTAATCTATCAGGTAATTCATATTTAAAATCATTTGTTCGCATTTTCTACTTCCTTATCAATTTATTTTTGTTATCTCTACATCTGAATAATAATACTTTAGAATATCAATATAGTCAAATCCTTGCTTAGCCATTTCAATAGCTCCATATTGACTCATACCAACGCCATGACCATATCCTTGCCCTGATACAACTATATTATTAGTACTATCATGATTAACTGAATTATTCTCTACTGTTCTAATTTCACTATCTCCATCTATTATGGAATAAATAGTATTACTCCTAGTTAATACATCCTGAGCACTAAGTATTTGGATTTCAGTCAATTTAGTTACTGCTTGGCTCCCTTTAACATAAATTTCTTTATAGTCTATTGGATCCAAACCATCTATTTTAAACAATGTACTCTTTATTTTAGTTGTTCCTATTAGACTTCTAAATTTTTCACCAGTAAGAATTAGTCTTTCATTATTTTCATTTATACAAATTTCTTTTACTCTACCAGACATATAAATGTCCACAATACTTATGTCATTTATTTCGTCAATTTCATAACCACTATCGTTTAATATATCTGAAAATAGTTCTTTGTCAATCTCTACAGTCCAAAAACTATTTATTGTATTTAAAGAATATGGATCTTCTTTTCCTTTAAGATAATTTAGTTTGTTTCCCCAAATATTTTCACTACTTTCAGTAAATCCACCAGAAGATGAATGGAAAACGGTATTAGCAATTGAACCATTAAATTTCACTACAATATCTGAAGTATCTATGATAGCATCATCAGTATGTATATTTTCATCAGAAAACCCTCCATAAACTTGGCAATGTGTAGTATCACATAAATTATAACCCTCTTTAGAATGTTTCGTTAGTGTTGAATAAGCATAACTTCTAGCCGCAACTGCCTGTGCCTTTAAAGCTTCATTAGGACTTAGAGAAGGTATTTCTCTTGGGACTACGCCCCTAAGATACTGCTCTATATCTATGTGATTTATAACTTTTAAACCCGTGTTATCTTCAATAAAGGTAATCAATCCTCTATATTCTTTTTCCCCCACCTTTAAATGAGATTCATAATCTTGTCTAGGTCCAATTAAAACACTGCCATTTGATGGAATTGATGTGATATATTTATTTTCTGAATTATATATATCTATTTTATCATTTACTCCAAATGTCTTACCTACATAAATTTTATTTCCATCAAAAACTAAAAGTTCATTGTCTAAGTCATTTCTTTGAAATAAGGCCAAATTAGTGTCAGAATAGATATTTAATCTCTCAAATTCCTCATATGTTTTTCCAATTTTAACATCAATAAATGTAGTATCTGAACTAGCAAAAACCATATTAGGAATAGTCACTATTAACAATAAAAATAGTATTAGTTTCTTCATGTCAGTATTTTCCCACCTTCTATCATTCATTTTTATATGGTATATTAAAATGTTTATATGCTTTTTCATTAACCATTCGTCCTCTTGGTGTTCTATTTATAAATCCAATTTGAAGTAAGAATGGTTCATATACATCCTCAATTGTAGTTCTTTCTTCTCCTGTCGCCGCAGCAATAGTATCAACTCCCACGGGGCCTCCTCGAAAATTCTCAATCATTGTTAAAATAATCTTTCTGTCTGTTGCATCTAAGCCTAGTTCATCTACCTCTAATATTTTAAGACCTTTTTTTGCAATACTTTCAGTTATAATACCATTCTCGACAACTTGAGCATAATCTCTAACTCTCTTTAAAAGTCGATTTGCTATTCTAGGAGTACCTCTAGATCTCTTTGCTATTTCATAAGCACCCATAGGATCAATGTCAACATTTAAAATTCTAGACGATCTCGTAACAATTTCTTTTAGACTATTTATATCATATAAATCTAAGTTTAACATAACTCCAAATCTATCCCTTAATGGTGAAGTTAATAGGCCAGCTCTTGTTGTTGCACCTATTAAAGTAAATTTAGATAAATCCAATCTAACTGATCTAGCAGAAGGACCCTTCCCAATAATTATATCCAATGCAAAATCTTCCATTGCAGGATAAAGTATTTCCTCAACAGTTCTATTAATCCTGTGTATTTCATCAATAAAAAGTACATCATCATCAGAAAGATTAGTTAATATACTGGCTAAATCGCCTGGTCTTTCTATTGCTGGGCCTGAAGTTACTCTTATATTAACTCCTAACTCGTTAGCTATAATATTTGCTAAAGTAGTTTTCCCAAGTCCAGGAGGACCAAATAAAAGTACATGATCTAAGGATTCGCTCCTTCCCTTAGCAGCTTGAATAAAAATTTTAAGCTTTTCTTTAACTTTTTCCTGACCAATATACTCAGTAAGCCATTTTGGACGAAGTGTTGCTTCATTTTCAAATTCATCATTATTTAGTTGTCTTGCTACAATTCTATCTTTAAAATCTTCCATTAAGCTTTCCCCTCTATCTTGAAAGTTTCATTAGCCCTAGTTTTATTATTTGCTGTATACTTGAATCCTCTAAATTAATTCCTATAAAAGCTTTTTCTACTTCATATCTACTATAACCTAAAGATATTAACGCTTGTATCGCTTCTTCGTAACTATTTGGTAATTCTTCATCTATATCATCTTGTATTCTAAACATACCTTCAATTTTATCTTTTAATTCTAAAACCATTCGTTCAGCTGTTTTTTTACCTACTCCAGGACTTTTGCACAAAGTAAAAGTATCCTTTGTCATTATTGCTTTTTCAATTTGATAAGGTCTTAGAACGGACAATATCCCACAAGCTACTTTGGGACCTATTTTAGACACATTTAACAACAATTTAAACATATTTACTTCATCTTCACTATTAAATCCATATAAAAACAAACCATCTTCTCTTACAATTAAATTTGTGTGTATATAAATGTTTTCTTCTTTAGATAAACTTGCTAAAGTAAAAGTAGATGTATTAATCTTATAACCCATCCCATTGTTTTCTAAATAAAAAAAATCATTTCCTAAATATGTAACTTTCCCAATTATATAATCAATCATATTTTTCCACCTTTATCTCATTTTAAATGAATCCTTAAATTTCAAAGAACTTCCATGACAAATTGCCACTGCTAAGGCATCTGCGGCATCATCTGGCTTTGGTATTTCTTTTAGGTTGAGTAGAAGTTTAACCATTTCTTGAACTTGATGTTTTTCAGCTCTACCATAACCAACTACAGCTTGTTTAATTTGTAGCGGAGTATATTCATACACTTCTAAATCCATCATTTGCCCTGCTAAAACTTCAATTCCACGTGCATGCGCAACCATTATGGCCGTTTTGACATTCTTATTAAAAAACAGTTCTTCAATCGCTAAGTCTTCAGGGCTGTAAAACTTAATAATATCTATCATCTGATTATAGATAATCTGTAATCTCTTTGGGAAGTCAGTATCTGGTGTTGTTTGTATAGTCCCATATTCTAGAATACTTAACTTATTTCCTAAGCTTTCAATAAGCCCATAGCCTACTGTTGCTATTCCAGGATCTATTCCTAATATTATCATCTAATACCTCATTTCTCAATGTTTCTACAGTACATTGTACCATATTTTATAATTATTACTAAGAAGAAAATAAAAGCCCTCCGCTTAGTTTCCATTCGGAGGGAGTATATAATAATATAATTACTTGTATCTCTTTAATACTCTATCATTGAGCCCATTCCAATATGCATCTTTGTATAATCTCATTCCATTTCTAGAAATAATCTTATTTACCTCATTATAAAGAAGAGTTAAGTCATCGTTTGTCAAAAAGGTATCATCTTCAGAAATAATGGTAAAACTTGATTCATAATCTATCGTTAATTGCTTGTCTAAATATTTATTAAGGCTAAACACCTTAGTTTTTATTACATTCTCAAAATATTCGTTTATTAAATCTTGAAGTCTATTACTTGCATTTTCTTTTTGGTTTAGTTTATTAAATAATTTTTCTTTCAATTTTAATATTTCATCTGAATTAGATTCAAAATGAAATAAATATTTGCGATAATATAATTCATTCACAGAATATGATTTTACAGTTATTTTTTCAAGATCATTTGCTTCCTTTATATTTACATAGCCATCCTTATATCCTTCAAGATACAAAAGTAATTCTAACCGATTAATATCCTCATGAACTAATTCGCCTAAGTTTAAAGCAATTAATTGATTTCCTCGCCTGTCTTTCAAAAACCTAGTAATGTGATTTCTTAAAAATTTAATTGACACGTATTTAGGGAAGATATTTCTGATATTATCCTCTATATCATATAAATTTAAGAGCATATGTATGCTATTTAAATCATTCTTAAATAAAAAATTGTGCTTTAAACCTTCATAAAGGTCATAAAAAGTGTCATTAATTAAAGCCATAAATAGCATTCACCCCTCTTAACTAAAACTACTAAAATATTTGTAGCGGTATTAACTATTATACTACAAACTACACTTGTTTTGTTTAATAAAATTAGATACGTTTATTACAAAATCTTAACAATAAAAAAGGAAGCCAATTTATGACTTCCCTAAATCCTACAACAAGGTTATTCCTAAGTCTTCACATTTTTTAATCTCTTCTTCAGACCAAACTGATGCTTGAACTTGCCCAATATGTTTAGCTTGAAGGAAAAACATACAAATTCTTGATTGGCCAATACCTCCACCAATTGTATATGGAAGCTCTTTATTTATCAGTTTTTTATGAAAATCTAACTCTAATTTTTCAGTTGTACCAGTAATTTCTAATTGTCTAACTAAAGACTCTTCATCTACTCTTATACCCATACTTGAAAGTTCAATTGATTCATCTAAAACAGGATTCCAAAATATAATATCTCCATTTAGTTCCCAATCATCATAATCAGGTGCTCTTAAATCATGAATAACGCCAGATTTTAACTTGCCACCGATTTGATATATGAATACAGCACCATGCTCTTTTGCTATAAGATTTTCTCTTTCCCTTGAAGTTTCATCCGGCCATCTATCTTCTAATTCTTGAGTACTAATAAAAAATATGTCCTTTGGTAATTTTTTAAATAATCTAGTAGGATATAGATCATTAATATATACCTCTGTAGCTTTAAAAGCTTCAAAAATTGATTCAACAATTTCTCTTAAAAACTCAAGTTTCCTATTTTCTTTTATTATAACTCTTTCCCAATCCCATTGGTCTACATATATAGAGTGTAAGCTATCAACATATTCATCTGGTCTTATCGCATTCATGTCTGTATATATTCCTTCACCCTCTTCAAATTCGTACCATTTTAATGCCATTCTTTTCCATTTTGCTAGCGACTGTACTATTTCTAGTGATATCCCATATTTTCTCATTTCAAAAGCAACAGCTTTTTCAGTTCCTGAAAGATTATCATTAAGTCCTGTTTCTGGCATTAGGAAAAGTGGTGCAGAAACTCTAGTAAGATTTAAATTTTCAGCTAATTGCCTCTCAAAATAATCTTTTATTTGTTTAATACCAACTTGCGCCTCTCTAGCTGTAAAACCATTTACCATCATCATAATTTTCACTCTCCTTCTTATTTTTTGTATAAAAAAAACCTTTCATCCAAAATACAAAGGACGAAAGGTTAATTCGCGGTACCACCTTAGTTAGCTATAAGCTCACTTAATCCGTACAGATTATACAATCGATACGTTATAGCTATAACGGGCTATCCCGTCTGAGTCTACTAAAAATTTTTCGATCAGATACTCCTGGACGTTCTTCACATAAGTTTTTGTACCAGGTTCTCACCATCCCTGACTCTCTTTAACACAATACTTATATTACTCTTCCATTCAAAGTAAATATAACTTTTTATCAGTATACACGTTTAAATTACAAAAGTCAATAGAATATTATAGTTCCATGGCGAAAACTTTATGAATATCTTCAGAATAATCTCTAATAATATCTAATATAAAATAAGTTATTTTTAGATTTAAAGATAAAGCAAAGTCTAAGTCATTTTTAAAACCTGACTTTGTAGAATATTCCACTACTACTTCTTCAATATATCTTTTTATCGTTCCATGCAAACTAATTATATTATCATCATAAATATCTAAATCATCAATAGTTACAACATTTTTCTTAAAGTCATGTTTAGGTGCATAATCATTTAGTCTTGATTCATATCTAACATGCTTAACCATAGAATCAGTAAATGTCCATCTCTTAGCATGTGGTAAACAAACATAATCAGACAAATAATGTGATAAGATACCTATTTTTTTACTTAATACTTTAACTGAAATAGGATCTGTAATTTTAGATAAGTCAATAAACCTACTAACAAATATTAGTTTCATTATCTCTAAAGCTACAAAATTTATACTTTCATCCTGATAATGTCTTATAAACTTATATTTTGGTAATATATCAGGAGCAAATGAACCCCAAAGTAGTTTTTCTTTGTTCAATTTTAATCCGTATATGTCGAATACATTATCGTATATATGCCCTGCAATAATTTTATGAGTATCTGCAAATATTTTAAACACTCCCTTTATTTAGCTATCCAACTCTTTTGATAGTATAACAAATTAAAAATTATGTCAACTCGATAAGTGTTTCTTTATTTTAACATTTAGAATGAACTCATAATATTTTTTAAATATTCGTTATAAATATCATAATCCTCTTCATTGAATAACACTAAGTTAATCCTCTGTATGCTAGTTTTGACTTTCGAAAAATCTATAACAACATCTAATACTATTTTAATAGCTTCTTCGATGGGAAAACTATAAGCACCCGTGGAAATTGAAGGGAATGAAATACTAGTTAATTTGTAATCAGCAGCTAATAATAATGAATTATAGTAAGCATTGTAAAGCAACTTATCTTCTAAACCGCTATTTTCTCCATATATTGGGCCGACAGTATGTATAATATACCTGCTTGGTAAATCTCCAGCTGTAGTTATTCTGGCTTCACCTGTAGGACAACCAGAATGAACTATACACTGCTTTAATATGGAAGGCCCACCTTTTTCATGTATAGCTCCATCAACACCTCCACCACCTAGTAATGTATTATTCGCAGCATTTACAATAGTATCTACGTGCTCATCTGTTATATCACCTATTTTTATTTCTAAAATTATATTATTAATTCTCAATTTTATCTCTCCTATTCATACTAATGAATATTACTTAATTGGTCTTTTAGAACTATATTATTATACCATAATTTCAAAATAGCACCTAAATGATTTCACAAACCAATTATATAATTCCAAATAATAATATGCAAATAATGGTAAAAATAATTATCATATTTAATATTTTTATACTATTAACTAATAACTGAAAACTCCATTAAAAAATTAAAAACACTGTAATTTACAGTGTTTTAGTCTTGTGGTGTACCCGGAGGGATTCGAACCCACGACCCCTTGGTTCGTAGCCAAGTACTCTATCCAACTGAGCTACGGGTACATTTTGTATGAAATTATACTTTGTTAAAATAAATAATGAAGAAATCTCTTTCTTCATTTTAGTGGAGCGGAAGACGAGATTCGAACTCGCGACCCTCGCCTTGGCAAGGCGATACTCTACCACTGAGCCACTTCCGCGTATGTAATTATTAAATATTAATGGTGGAGGAGACTGGATTTGAACCAGTGAAAGCTCAGCTAACGGATTTACAGTCCGTCCCCTTTAGCCACTTGGGTACTCCTCCTTATAAGTGGTGCTTTTGTAATTATATGGAGCTGGCGAGAGGACTTGAACCCCCAACCTACTGATTACAAGTCAGTTGCTCTACCAATTGAGCTACGCCAGCATAAATAAATCCATATTAAAATAGCT
>Ga0265295_1002856_pt1 | contig 26216 bp, 20 predicted proteins | sample Munlansysbiofilm_FD_192503 | JGI IMG/M metagenome (GOLD analysis project Ga0265295, IMG submission 192503) | Leachate microbial communities from a municipal landfill in Southern Ontario, Canada - Methane capture system biofilm | ecosystem: Engineered > Solid waste > Landfill > Unclassified ... | reverse complement strand
AATATATCAATATCCAAATGAGAATAAATATTTAGATGAATACAATTCATTGCTATCGGCAACAAGCGATAAAATAGATTTGTTTGTAAAGCAAGATCTAACAAAAAAGGAAGAGTACATACTCAGTTTATATTATTGTGCAGAAATGAATGAAATTGAAACATTGCGAAATATTTTAAAAGACTATTTAAGCGCTGATTCATTGAATGCAAGAAATAACATACCTGTAGCAATTGATACCGGTAATATAAGGAATTTTATAGGTTACCCGCGGGTTACAAGCAATGGCAAAGTTCTTAGTACCTCCTTTGAATATTATCATTCACTATCATCAGGTACAAGAAAACATATTCCAGAACCATTACAACCCTTCCAAATAATATCACATAGTGATCATAGTTATTATTTTAATGATTCATTAATAATTGTTATGTCTGATGGTGGATTTGAAAATGCCAGAAATATATTTACGGTGTGGAAGAAGAAAGACGATAAGTATTATTTGTTAACAATCCTTGATAATTGGCTAAATGTAAGTATCGGTGTTCAAAAGGTTGATGAAGTTGTTACTATTGACAGAGGGAGAAAATTGATTATTGGCAGATCTTCAGGTGGTGATCAAGGTGATAACTGGAAGTCAATATGGCTTGGAGTATGGGCGTTTCCACGAAAATTCAAAATAGTTTATAATTTGAAAACCTATACATCCGGAAGCGTACAAACTTCAAAGTAACCGATTATAGCTACAAAATTAACAAGCGGGATTTAGTGGTAGAAATCGATGAAATTATCAAAAGTTTTATTTGGAGGGGTAATCAGACATTTTTAACAGACAGTATTTGTAAGCCAAATCTTGTAAAAGTTAAGTCGCTGTTAAACAAGGATGTTACTTCTGAGTATAATTTTTGAGAAAGGAGTTACTGGCCACAACAGTACCTGTGTCCAATACTCTGTGAACAAGTAACTTGAAGCATTAGTCCCCGCAGAAGGAGTATGCATTTGGACAGTGAAGAAACCTACAAAACGGCTACCGGAAATAGCTGCAAAACAATATCTGCCATCAAAACGCCATTTCCTCCAACGGTAACAGGGCTTGTATCGCATCCGAAACAGAAGCCACGTTTTTAAAGGTAAGACTGAGCTTTTCATTCACCTCTTTCATCCTCACTGTTTTCTGGTAAACTTGAATAAACTGCAATACCGCACTGAAAATACCGCTCTGGTAGAAGGCAGAATCTTTGTCGGTAATAAAAGTGGCGTTCATAAGGTTGTTTCGCAGGCTGATTTTTTCAAAGCCCAACTGACGTGCCAGGCGGCGTAAACGCAGGGTGTTGATGAGTTCCTGTGTTTGTTTGGGTACCGGCCCGAAGCGGTCAATCAGATTTTCCTGAAATTTGAGTAATTCTTCCTCTGAACTAAGGCCATCCAACTCCTTATATAGACTTAATCGTTCGGTAATATTGGTTACGTAGCGGTCGGGCAGCATAATTTCGAGGTCCGTCTCAATCAGGCATTCCTTAACATATTCTTTTTGAGCCACAGGGGTGTCATCTTCATAAAGCCCTTTAAAATCAGACTCCTTCAACTCCATGATGGCCTCATCCAGAATGCGTTGATACATTTCAAAACCGATTTCGCTGATAAAACCACTTTGTTCAGCACCCAGAATATTGCCCGCCCCGCGTATGTCGAGGTCGCGCATGGCGATGTTGAAACCGCTACCCAGTTCCGAGAACTCCTCGATGGCTTTCAGGCGCTTGCGGGCTTCATCGGTGAGTACCGAAAGGGGAGGAGCCAGGAGGTAACAAAAAGCTTTTTTGTTGGAGCGCCCCACGCGTCCACGCAACTGGTGCAGGTCGCTCAGTCCATAATTCTGGGCTTCATTGATCAGAATGGTGTTCACATTTGGAATATCCAGTCCCGACTCAATGATGGTGGTGGCCACCAACACATCGTAATAGCCTTCCACAAAGTCCAGCATCACTTTTTCGAGCTTGTGGCCTTCCATTTGTCCGTGTCCGATGGCAACTTTGGCATCCGGTACCAATCGTTGAATCATGCCGGCAACCTCCAGGATATTATTCACCCTGTTGTGTACGAAGAAAACTTGTCCCCCACGCGACAGTTCGAAGTTTATCGCATCACGTATGGTTTCCTCTTCAAAGGTATGGAGTTCGGTTTGAACCGGATAGCGGTTGGGCGGCGGAGTGTTGATTACGCTGAGGTCGCGGGCACCCATCAGTGAAAACTGAAGCGTTCGCGGTATAGGTGTAGCCGTGAGCGTAAGTGTATCCACATTCACCTTCATCTTCTTTAGTTTTTCCTTGGTAGCCACTCCAAATTTCTGCTCTTCATCAATAATCATCAGCCCCAGATCCTTAAATTGAATATCCTTGCTTACCAGGCGATGGGTGCCGATGAGGATGTCAATTTCTCCTTTTTCAAGCTTCTTCAGGATCTCCGATTGTTGTTTGGTGCTTTTAAAGCGGTTGATGTAATCCACCTTGCAGGGAAATTCGGCCAGACGATCGCTGAAGGTTTTATAATGCTGCAGGGCAAGAATGGTGGTTGGCACCAATACGGCTACCTGTTTGCTGTCAGCCACTGCCTTGAAGGCAGCCCGTATGGCAATTTCCGTCTTACCAAAACCTACATCTCCGCATACGAGACGATCCATGGGGTATGATTTTTCCAGATCGCGTTTTACATCAGCGGTTGATTTTACCTGGTCGGGCGTGTCTTCATAGATGAATGAGGCTTCCAGCTCATGTTGCAGGTAAGTATCCGGTGTGAAGGCAAACCCATCAGCGGCTTTACGCTCAGCATAGAGCTTAATCAGGTCCTTGGCAATATCTTTGACCCGTTGCTTGGTTTTTGATTTTAGCTTGTTCCAGGCCTGACTACCCAGCTTATTGAGCGAAGGAATCGTACCTTCCTTACCTACATATTTTGAGATACGGTGCAGCGAATGAATACTTACATATAAGATATCATTGTTTTGATAAATCAGGCGCATGGCTTCCTGCTGCCGGCCATTGTTTTCTATTTTTTCCAGTCCGTCGAAACGCCCCACACCATGGTCGATATGGGTCACGTAATCGCCGGGTTGCAGGTTGTAAATCTCCTTCATAGTGATGGCCTGCTTGCCGGCGAAGCCATCGCGGATGCGGTATTTGTGATAGCGCTCAAATATCTGGTGATCGGTGTAGCAGGCCAGTTTATTGTCACGATCTATAAAGCCTTCGCTAAGGGCGAGGTTAACAATATCATAATTCAGATCGGCATCTTTTAAGCCCCTGTTCGCTTTCAAGTCGCTGAAAATGGTCTGTATGCGCTCGGTCTGTTTGGCGCTGTCCGATAAAATAAGGTTGTGAATACCTGCTTTTGTGTTTGTATCAAGGTTTTGCAGTAATAGATCGAAATTTTTGTTGAAGGAAGGCTGAGGGGCCATGTTGAAATCAAAGCCCACACCTTCTTTCATCAGAAAGTGACTTCCAAACTCAATCAGGCTATGGTTGAGGACATCCAGTCTGAACTCTTCAGCGGTTGAAAAGAGTTCATCCGGCTGTAGATGTTTGATGTCCTCATTGAGTTCAGCGAAAGCTTTTTCTGCCTTTTCGTATTCTCTTGAGATGATATCAATGGCCATAGAGAAGTCGCGCATCCATACCACCGAAGCACGGGGAATATAGCTGAGGAAGGGTTGCCGCTTTTCCTGTAAGCCGCGGTCCTGAATGTTCGGGGTAATGGTAATGTGGTCCAGATGGTCAATCGAAAGCTGGTTAGCGGGATCAAAGGTGCGGATGGATTCCACATCATCGCCGAAAAACTCTATGCGATATGGGCGGTCATTGGTGAAAGAAAACACATCAATAATGCCACCACGCAGTGAATACTGGCCAGGTTCCACTACAAAGTCCACCCGTTCAAAGTTATATTCGGCCAGCAGATCAATCACAAAGTCAACAGAGAGGCTTTCGCCCAGACCCAGACGTAACGTATTTTTTTTCAGGTATGCCTTGCTTACCACTTTTTCAGCCAAAGCTTCAGGATAGGTCACAACCAGCGTACCGCCTTCGCGTGTGCCAATGCGTTTCATCACTTCGGTACGCGACAGAACATTGGTATTGTCGGTTTTCTCAATCTCATAAGGCCGGCGATAGGTGGTCGGGAAAAAGAGGACTTTCTTTTTGTGGAAAGGTGTTTCCTGTTCTCCAAGTAAATTCTCGAGATCATTGAAAATATAAGCCGCCTGTTCCTTCTCGGGAAGTACAATCAGGTGCAGTGGACCTGAGTTGGCAAAAACAGCGGAAACCAGCACAGAAATAGCTGAGCCGGTTAAACCTTTCAGTTGCAGCCTGAAAACTTCGTCTTGGCTGCACAAATGCAAAATAGTCGCCATAGCCGTGCTATCGCGGTAGAAATCAGTGAGTTGGGAAGCTTTCACGGCTTGCCTGTTAAGTTTTAAGCGGTAAAGTTAGTTGAAATTGAAGGATTTTGACTGCGTTTTGAAGTTATAGCTGTCAGTTTTGTTTCTGATGGCAATGGAAGTGAACCAATCTGATTAGATTAAAGGTCAATCATCACTGTGAAAGAAAAAGAGTGGGCTATTCACAGGCATCTATGAAGATCATTTTCGAATGGGCTTGCCTGTCATTTTAAATACGAGTTCGCCTCCTGACATAATGTCTTCGTGCCGGATGGAAATTTTATGGTAAGGCTTTCCGTTAAGGGTAATGCTTTTTACATAGATGTTTTTCGCACTTAAATCTGGAGCACTTATGGTAAAAGTTTGACCGTTTTCAAGGTTAAGTATGGCATTTTCAACCGACGGGCTACCCAAAATATATTCATTGCTTCCGGGGCAAACGGGATAAAATCCCAGTGCACTGAAAATATACCAGGCCGACATCTGCCCGCAGTCGTCGTTGCCGGGAAGGCCGCCGGGGGCAGTATCATAAAGATTGTCCATAATCTGATGCACCCTTTGCTGGGTCTTCCAGGCTGCCCCGGCAAAACTGTATAGATAAGGCACATGATGGCTGGGCTCATTGCCATGCACATAATTGCCGATAATGCCCCGCTTGTCGATATCCTCGGATCCCTCGATGTGCTTTTCGTCCAGTTTCATGGTGAAAAGCGTATCGAGATGAGCAATGAATTTTTCGTATCCACCGGCCCATGCGATCAGCCGGGCTGGATCGTGGGGCACATACAGTGAATAATTCCAGGCATTGCCTTCTATAAAGCCCTGACCTTCCGTTTTTAGCGGATCAAAATCCTGTTGCCAGCTTCTATCGGAGAATTTTGGGCGCATAAATCCGGTAGAGGAATCATAAATCTGTTCAAAAGATCGGGCGCGGCGGTCGTATATCCCGGCAAGGCCACGATGACCCGCTTTTTCGGCTGCGCGGGCGATGCACCAGTCGTCATAAGCATATTCCAGGGTTTTGGAGGCTGAATTGGAAGTGAGATCGGCAGGTGCATAGCCATATTTCATATAAGCACCTATGCCATCGTAAGGCGCATAAGTGGCGCTGGCATCCATGGCTTCGAGCGCTTCATCAACATCGAAGCCGCCAATGTCCTTCATCATCGCATCAGCAATAACCGATACCGAATGGTAACCAATCATGCACCAGTTTTCATTGGCCTGATGCGACCACACCGGCAAAATGCCATGCACACTCTGCCGCCTGTGAGCTAACATGGAATTTATCATATCCGAAGTGCGCGCTTGCTGAACGATGGTAAGCAGCGGATGCAGTGCCCGGTAGGTGTCCCACAAGGAAAATGTAGAATAATTGGTAAAATCTTCGGCCTGATGGATATTCTGGTCCAGCCCGCGGTATTTGCCATCTATATCCATGTAAATGGTGGGCGACAAAAATGCATGATAGAGGCTGGTGTAAAAATTCATTTTTACTTCCGGAGTTCCGGATACTTCTATACGACTCAATTCACGGTTCCATTTGGCTGCTGCTTCATTTCGGGTCCGCTCAAAATCAAAGTGGGGAATTTCTGCTTTCAGATTTTTTAGTGCCCCTTCGGTGCTCACCGATGATAAGGCCATCTTTACCATCAATTGTTCATCGGCCTGCATATTGAAGCGGAACCAGGCCTGTACATTTGTCCCGGCCATTTCAGGGAAGTTCTCCCTTTCGTTAAACTTCCGGTAAAAACCGTTGTAAATAACCTCTTCCTTGTTTTCATAACCATAGCTGCTGATGGGTTTTGACAAGATCATAGCAAAATAAATAGTTCGGGTCCTGGCCCAGCCGCGGGTCTGGCGGTAACCGGTAATCAGGGTGTCATTTTCCATACGAATAAACTGCCAGATGTTCTTGCCGGGATAATTATAAATGCCGGCAGTCATATCCAGAACCAGATTGGTTTCTCCGGATTTAGAGTAGGTATATCGATGAAAACCAACCCTTTCGGTAGCAGTCAGTTCAGCCAGAATAGCGTAATCATCCAGCATTAAGGAATAGTAGCCCGGCGAAGCGGTTTCGCTTTCATGGGAAAAGCGACTTCGGTAACCCGATTCAGGATTGTCTTTGGTGCCGGGGTTTAGCTTCATAGGTCCGGTGGTGGGCATCAGCAGAAAATCTCCCAGGTCGCTGTGCCCCGTTCCTGAAAAATGGGTGTGGCTGAATCCGCATATGGTTGGGTCATTGTATTGATATCCGGCACAATAGGCATAAACATCCCGATTGTAACCTTTCCCCATGGAATAAGGAACGGTATCGGTATCAGGGCTAAGTTGCACCATCCCGAAAGGTACACTGGCTCCCGGAAAGGTATGGCCCATATGGTCGGTTCCGGTAAAAGGATTTACATAATCTACTGGCTGCTGGGCAAAAGCAATGGAAGAAATAAAAAGGATGAAAATGATCGGAAAATGCTTCATGGAAGGTTGGTTTACAGAAGCAAACTTACGGAAAACAGCCGATTCAGAAGAGATACTTATAGCGTTATTTCCTCTTTTTCCCCTTCCGGTATTTTTCTTCGTCTTTTTCGGCTTGCTGTATCAGCGATTTCCAGTCGGCGGGGCTTTCAGTAGCATAATCTACAATGTCGCTATACTCATTTTTTGAGATTTTTATCACCTCCACCGGATTGTCCATAAAAAGTTCAATTTCTTCGAGCAGGGGTTTTTCTTCGGGACTGCAAAACGAGATGGCGGTGCCGCGTTTGGTGGCGCGACCGGTGCGGCCCACACGGTGTACATAGTTTTCGGCTTTTCCCGGAAGGTCGTAATTCACCACGTATTCTACGTCAGGTATATCAATGCCACGTGCGCTGACATCGGTGGCAACCAGTACTTTAAAATCTCCGCTGCGGAATCGGCTGAGCGTTCGGGCACGTTCCTTTTGTTCCACATCACCGTGCATGGTCATACTGTGGATGCCCACTCTTTCAAGAGCTGCCTGTACCCGGCCGGCACGTACTTTGGTGCGGACGAAAATCAGGATTTTGCTTTCCGGATGATCTCTGATGATGCGTTCCAGGAAAAATCGTTTGTCGTCCATCTCAATAAAGGCAACACTGTGATTTACATTCTTCGATACCGGATCTTTAGGCGATACTTGTATGCGGATGGCATTTTTTACCAGGGAATAGGCTAATTTCTTGATTTCGGGATTGATGGTAGCCGAAAAGAATAGCGTTTGCCGCTTGTCAGGCAACTTTGTAACCAATTGACGGATATCGTGGATAAACCCCAGGTCAAGCATATGGTCGGCTTCGTCTAAAACCAATATCTGCAACTCGCTGATATTAACATATCCCTGACTTATCAGGTCAAACAGCCTTCCGGGAGTAGCCACCAGTACATCCACTCCTTTTTCCAGTCGTCCGGTTTGCGGAGCCTGCTCCACTCCCCCATGAATGGCTATCGATTTAATGCCGGTTCCTTTGCCTAACGTATTAAATACTGAAGTAATCTGCATGGCCAGCTCGCGGGTGGGCACCATCACCATGCAGCGGATGCCTTCAGTATGGCGTTGTTGCTTCATAAGTACATTCAGAATGGGAATCACAAAAGCCGCGGTTTTACCGGTCCCGGTTTGCGCTATGGCAAGCACATCTTCGCGGTGCAAAATGGGCGGTATGGCCTTAAATTGTATATCGGTAGGTCGCTTAAATCCTGCAGTAGCAAGATTGTTTTTTATGGCCGGTTCAAAGGCGGAATCTTCAAATTTCATGCAGCAGGGGTTGGGAATTCATTACGCTGCAAAGTTAGTAAAAATCAGGGCGTCAGATCTTACCATTCCGATGGGACATCTGCTAAGTGAAAAAAAGGATAAATTCTTTTGCGGTTTTTATGCATTTTTAAGAATCGATTGTTTAATAGAGCAACTTTCCTGTTCAGCTTAATTCTTTTCAAATGGCAAAAATCTTGTTTTTTACGATAATACTGCTTTCAACAATGCTTGCTTGCTCAAAAGGCAATGACAACCCTGAGGATAGCAATACTCTTAATAATTTGTACTTCCCTCCCCTGAACTCAGCGGAATGGGCTGCGGTTACTCCTGAATCGCTGGATTGGAAAGTTCAGCAACTCGATTCCCTGTATAATTTCCTTTCGGCAAATGGCACCCGGGCATTTATCGTGTTAAAAGGCGGAAAAGTAGTGGTGGAAAAATATTGGGGTAAAAATATTGCCAATACCGCCTCTTTTAATCGGGAGTCGAAATGGTACTGGGCATCAGCGGGCAAAACCATTACCGCTTTTCTTACGGGTATTGCACAACAGGAGAAACTGCTCAATATCAGTGACCGTACTTCTGCTTACCTGGGCAAATGGACTTCAATGCCAGAAGAAAAGGAAAACCTCATCACCATCAGGCATCAGCTTACCATGACCACAGGATTGGATTATGCTGCTTCTGATCCTTTTTGCACTGATCTGGGTTGTCTGGACTATAAGGCTGATGCCGGCACACAATGGTATTATCATAATGCACCTTACACCTTACTTGATGCAGTAATTACAAAGGCCAGTGGCATGGATTTCAACCTCTTTACTGATCAAAAGCTGGAGGCTGAAACCGGCATGAGCGGCCAGTGGATTGCCGATGGCTACAACAATATATACTGGAGTGTGCCACGGGATATGGCGCGGTTTGGATTGCTTATCCTGGCAAAGGGAAAGTGGGCCGAAACCTCTGTGATGTCTGACACTACCTACTTTGCTGAGATGACCCGTACTTCTCAGTCACTGAACCCTTCCTATGGTTACCTGTGGTGGCTCAACGGAAAAAATTCCCTTATTTTGCCGGGATTGCCATACTCCTTTAACACCAAATTCTCGCCTAATGCGCCCGATGATCTGATTGCCGGGGCCGGTAAAAATGGTCAATTCGTAGATGTGATTCCCAGTCTTAACCTGGTGGTGATAAGGATGGGTGAAGCTCCCGAAGGCTCTCAGATTTCTGCTCCATTTCACGATGAGATGTGGGAAAAAATAATGGCAGTGCTACCATAGCCTGGATGATGAAATTGTTTGTTATTCAGGCTGGCAAAGCATAATTCCTGCTAAAGCAAAGCTTCGACTTTAATTACAGATTCTCGCTTGATTTGTCACCATCAACGTATTCCAGAATATCTCCAGGCTGGCAGTCCAAAGCTTTGCAAATGGCTTCAAGTGTGCTAAACCTTATGGCTTTTGCCTTGCCTGTCTTTAGGATTGATAAATTAGACAATGTTAGGTTAACCCGTTCTGAAAGTTCGTTCAATGACATCTTCCGTTTTGCCATCATCACATCTACGTTTACAATTATTGGCATAGCTTAAACTGTTAAGTCGTTTTCATTTTGAATTTCAATCCCTCGGGTAAATATGATGGCTATGATATAAATTACGGCTGCCATTAATATAAATGCCTGACTGTCGGCCCAAAACTGGTTTAGCGTATCAATCTCAAAACCATGATGTTGCAAATTTTTGGCTGTTTGCCGGGCTATATAGCTTAATAGTCCGATGGATAGTGTGAAATAACTGATCTGCCTAATCTGTGCTGCTGCAAAGTTGCTAAATGGTTTTGATAAATTTAGTTTGGTCACAAGTCTTATTACTACATAAAAGAGGTAGGCCTTCAAGCACGAGATGACCAAAACAAAACTGTATATGCTAAAAAAAGCCCAGTGGCTGCGGTTATACATTTCGCTTAAATCCAGCTTTTGATAAAGATTGTGGACAATTTCAGGCTTAACCAAACTGAAAATGAAATTAACCAGCAAGCCTCCCGCTTCAACACACAGGCCGACAAAAATGACCCAGGCAATGACTTTAAGGGCTATAAATACAAAGTTGATTTTTTTTGACATGGTGTTAAGGTTTTTAAATTAATGTTGCAAAAATAATAAAAAATTATTGTTTATCAATAAAAATTTAGTATTTAACAAATAATTAACTTTATCCTTATTCAGCTATTTAGGAAAATGAGCAAGGTTATAGGTCGGGGAAAACCAGTACCTTTGTCAAGGAATTATAAGCTTTTAATCACAGCAATTATGTATAAATATCTGTTTGGCCCGGTGCCTTCCCGTCGATTGGGCATGTCGCTGGGCGTTGACCTGGCTCCCAAGAAAGTGTGTTCGCTCAATTGTGTATATTGCGAAGTGGGCAAAACTACTAAACTCACTCTCGACAGAAAGGAATACATTAAGGCGGACAAGATTAAGGCAGAGCTGGAATCCTATTTCGCAGCCAATCCCGATCCTGACTTTATCACCTTTTCGGGATATGGTGAGCCTACCTTGAACAGTGCCATTGGTGAAATCCTTGCCTTTATCAAAAAACTCAGGCCAAACATCCCGGTAGCGGTACTTACCAATGGAACGCTGTTTACCGATAAAGGAGTTCGTTCATCCCTGCTAAACGCCGATGTGGTGCTGCCCTCCCTGGATGCGGTGAGTGAAGCGGTGTTTCAAAAGATAAACCGCCCGGCTTCGGGGCTTAAGGCAGCGGATTATATTCAGGGCCTGATTGACTTCCGTAATGAATACCACGGGAAAATCTGGCTGGAAGTATTTATTTTGCCAGGATACAACGATGCACCCGAAGAACTTGACAGGTTGAAAGAAGTTATTGTAAAAATTGCCCCCGATTCTGTGCAGCTCAATACCCTCGACCGGCCCGGTACAATTATGAATCTGCAACCTGCCGGTCAGGAAGCCTTACAACAAATTGTTGATGACTGGAACTTGCCCAATGTTCAGATTATTGCTTCCTCGAAAGAGCGAAAAAAAAGCCAGTCCTATCGCACGGATGTGGAGGCCGCCATCATGGAAACCATCTCGCGCCGGCCTTGCACCCTGGATGATTTGGCAAATATCACTGGATTGCATGTGAATGAAATCAACAAATACCTTGATGTGCTGAGCGGAGCCGGTAACATTGAAACTGTGGAGCAGGAGCGGGGAGTGTTTTATCAGATTCCCGGAGGGAGAGGATAGACTGGATCGGACAAAAGGAGTGGGAGACACGGGGAAAATCTCTAATCCCGATCCCGTACGTACGGGACGGGACTAATTTATAATTCCTAAAAACTGATAGCCAATTATTTGAGTCATTTTCATGCTGATATTCAGTATCTTTAGTTTTTACTTTGCCATTGGGTTTTGACAGAAAACCTCAGAAATCAGGTAAATAAATAGAGCTTTAGCGTGCTCATTGGTGCTCATTTACAAAAGAAAGGAATTAATTTTTATGAAGAAAATTAAACTTCGCGGAAGTGAACTAAAGCGTTTGGGTTATACCGACAGCCGGGCCATTACATTGGCTATTCAATTGGTATCTAAGTATTTTAGCAGGGATAACAAGATTGAAGTATTGGAAGCGTTAGAGAAAATAAGCCTGGCTCCACATAGTTTTTTAAATGATTCAGTGTGGGGCGAACTGGCTCATTTGCTGATTGAAAAGCCGGTCAAGACCCAAAAGAAAACCGCACTGAATACTTCGGCATTGGATTTTAAGGTTTATGGAGCCGGAAATATTGACCCGGAAGCTATTCGTCAGATGGAATTAGCCATGAAGCTGCCTATTTCCGTGAAGGGAGCGCTGATGCCAGATGCCCATCTGGGATACGGATTGCCTATTGGCGGGGTGCTGGCCACATACAATGCGGTAATTCCTTATGGCGTGGGTATGGATATTGGTTGCCGCATGTGTCTGTCGATATTCCCGGTATCGCCGGAAAAAATTGACCAGGATCGGGAGCACATTAAGGAAGTACTGCTTAGGGAAACCCGGTTTGGGCTGGGCGAGTTTCCCGATGAGCGCGATCATGAAATACTGGAACGAAAAGAGTTCCGTGAAATAAAATTTTTAAAATCACTACACAACTCTTTTGCCGCTCAGTTGGGCACTTCTGGCCATGGGAATCATTTTGTGGATGTGGGCTACGTAACCATCCCTGCTTTCTCCGAACTCATTGGTCTTCAACCCGGCGAATATTTTGCCATTCTAAGTCACTCCGGCTCGCGTAATTTTGGCGCTCAGGTTTGTCAGCACTATACCGAAGTCGCTAAAGATAAGTTGCAACTTACAGGTGAGGCGGCCAAACTGGCCTGGCTGGAACTAGATTCGGAAGAGGGACAGGAATATTGGACTGCTATGCAACTTGCGGGCGACTATTCCCATGCCAACCACCGGATTATCCACCGACGGCTTGCAAATGCCCTGGGTGAAGAACCACTGACCATCATTGAAAACCATCACAATTTTGCCTGGAAAGAGGAGCTTGAAACCGGAGAAGAGTTGATCATCCACCGAAAAGGTGCTACCCCGGCAAGAATAGGGGATGTGGGCGTTATTCCCGGAACTATGGCTTCACCGGCTTTTATTGTTGCCGGAAAAGGAAATGAAGAAGCCCTGCAGAGTGCAGCCCACGGCGCCGGAAGGTTGATGTCGCGCAACCAGGCCAGAAAATCATTATCCGAAAAAAAGATGAAAGAATACCTCCATAAGAAAGGGGTGGAGCTTATAGGTGGCGACCTGGATGAAGCTCCTTTTGCCTATAAGGACATCCATGAAGTAATGGATAGTCAGAAGGATCTGGTGGAGGTGCTGGGTGAATTCCATCCTAAAATTGTGCGAATGAAATAGGCAGGGGAGGGGATGCAGGGTAATGAATACCTTCCCAAAAAGCGTTGACAGCTATTGAGACTGATTCTAAATTTCTAATTCCAAAAGCTATTGGGACTAATGTTTTAAAAGCTTTAATTCGAGAAGGAAACGTATGTAGTTGTCTGTGATATAGTTACTTATACGTAGTGCATTGGAAACGATATTTCTAAATTCTATTCCTGATTTTTAGAAGATTAAGAAATAATTAATAAAATATTTGTCTGTCTGAATTTCATTTCGTTATTTTGCGAAATAAAGAATTGAAATTAAATACTGATGGAAAAGAAGGTAAAATTATCGCTGGAAATCAAAGAGATGGCGGCCCTGACCAAAGCTATGGGGCATCCGGTGCGTCTGTATATTCTTCAGAAGCTGGCACACATGAACGCTTGTTGTTATAGTGGCGACCTGGTGGATGAATTGCCGGTGGGACGTTCCACACTTTCACAACACCTCAAGGAGCTGAAATATGCCGGCCTCATACAAGGCGAAACCGATCCTCCATACATTAAATATTGTCTCAATCGTGAAAACTGGGCCCGGGCTAAAAAACTGTTCAAAGATTTATTTGCAGAAGCAACCGAATCGAAAAAAGAAGAAATAACCCCCTTCGGTAAATGAAAATATTGATTTTATGCACCGGTAACAGTTGCCGCAGCCAGATGGCAGAAGGTTTTCTACAATCCATGGATGCCCGTCTGGAGGTGTTTTCTGCCGGTACATTTCCTGCCGGGGCAGTGCATCCTCTGGCGATTCAGGTGATGCAGGAATCAGGTGTTAACATCACCGGACACCAACCCAAAACAGTCGATAAGTTTTTGGATAGGACATTTGATTATGTGATTACCGTTTGCGATGATGCCAGGGAAAGTTGCCCGGCTTTTACAGGGAAAGTAAATCATCATCTGCATATTGGCTTTGAAGATCCGTCCACAGTTCAGGGAAGCGAAGCATTCATCTTGTCAGCATTCAGGCGGATACGCGATGAAATCAAACGGGATTTCAGCAACCTTTACCATCAAACACTCAAAAAAGAACTTTAATATTGAAAAAGACGCTGTTTAGCGCAGGAATTCATCAACAATCAACAACTGAAATCATGGAAATTAAAATTCTGGGCCCCGGGTGCCCCAATTGCAAAACCCTCGAAAAAATGACCCGTGAAGCTGTAAGCCTTTCGGGTGTGGATGCCAACATCACCAAAGAGGAAGACATCATGAAAATAGTAGGTTATGGGGTGATGAAAACGCCCGGCCTGGTAATCAATGGCAAAGTCGTGCTATCGGGTCGGCTACCTTCTTCCAAAGAAATCATTGAACTGATCAATACCAACAAATAAACACTATGAAAGTAGCAAAATTATTAAGTGCATGGATGCTTCTTTTGGGTATGATGGCTGCCTGTTCAGAACAGAAAGTTCAAAATACAGAAGTGGTAACCATTGAAAATGAGGGTAGTGTTGAGGTGTATTACTTCCATAACGCCCGCCGTTGTGCTACCTGTGAAGCCGTTGAGGCACAATCGAAAACTGCACTGCAGGAGATGTACGGAAACGATGTTAAAATGTTCGTTTTTGATCTTGAAGATAAGGAAGGTGCCGGTAAAGCTGAGGCGCTGGATGTTTCGGGACAAACCTTGCTGGTGGTTTCCGGTTCAACCAAAATAGATCTGACCAACGAAGCATTTTTGTATGCCCGCACCAATCCTGAAAAGCTGAAGCAAACGCTGAAAGAAAATATTGATCCGCTACTTTAGGCGAAAACTGTAACAGATGTAAACTCATTCCTGGTTTTAACCGCCTAAACTGCTTTATGGAGACTTTTCTGCAAAACCTGTTCAGCAACAGTTCAATGCCTGTTGTTTCAGCCTTCTTGCTCGGCCTGATGATGGCCATAAGCCCTTGTCCGATGGCTACCAATATTACGGCTATTGGTTTTATTGGTAAAGATGTTGACGACCGCAAGCGCGTTTTTATCAATGGCCTTATTTATACACTCGGCAGGGCATTGGCTTATACGCTGCTGGCTGTAATCATCTTTATTGGTGCTGACCAATTCAAAATTTCCGGCTGGTTTCAGCAGTACGGCGAAAAAATCATCGGACCGCTGATGCTGATTATCGGTGTGCTGATGCTGGATGTAATCCGCCTGAATTTTCCGGGATTTAATAACCTCACCCAAAGGTTTCAACGCAAAAGTAAACACACCTATTGGGATGTACTGCTTATTGGTGTGGTGTTTGCGCTCGCGTTTTGTCCCTACAGCGGGGTATTGTATTTCGGAATGCTCATCCCCATGACGGTGAGCAGTGCATCGGGATTGTATCTGCCTGTGGTCTTTGCATTCGCCACCGGCCTGCCCGTAATTCTTTTTGCCTGGCTGATTGCCTATACAGTTTCGGGTGTTGGCAAGGTTTACAACAGCCTGAAATCCTTTGAAGTCTGGTTCCGAAGAGTGGTTTCTGTAATTTTCATTATTGTTGGAATTTACTACATCGTAGTTATTTACTTTTAACATTTTACCATAATGCTAAGGAAGAGAGTCAATCATGGAAGTAAAAAAAGAATTTAAAATACTGGGTTGGATCATTGCAGTTTTCGTATTTGCCTATTATATGCCCATTGACAGTTTACGCTTTAAAGAGGCGATAATTGCCATGTTCGATTTGTCTAAATGGTATGCGCGGGAGCATGTAATCCTCTGCTTGTTGCCGGCCTTCTTTATCGCGGGTGTAATCGCCGTTTTTGTCAGCCAGGGTGCGGTGATGAAATATTTTGGTGCGAAGGCAAAAAAATGGGTGGCTTATACCGTGGCCTCTGTTTCAGGGACTATTCTGGCCGTATGCAGTTGTACCATCTTGCCTTTATTTTCAAGCATACATAAGCGGGGCGCAGGATTGGGTCCGGCCATTGCATTTTTGTATTCCGGCCCGGCCATAAACATTTTGGCCATTATCCTTACAGCAAGAATTTTAGGATTCGAAATGGGGATAGCCCGTGTAATTGGGGCAGTTGTTTTTGCCATTGTTATTGGTTCATTGATGTCACTCATTTATCGAAAGGAAGAAAAAGTGCGCCAGGAAGAACAGCTTAATTTTCCTGACATTCCTGAAAAACGGCCTATGTGGCAAACGGCCTTTCATTTTTTTATCCTGGTAGTTATTCTCGTATTTGCCAACTGGGGCAAGCCTGGCGATGAAACCACGTCCGGTACCTGGTATTGGCTGTGGGCCAATAAATGGATCATTACGTCCGCTTTTTCGGTTTTACTGATTTTTTCACTCATTTATATTCTGAAGCTCAAGTGGCAATATGTGTTATTGGCTGCACTGGCAACGGCAGTTTCGGCTTTGCTCTCTTCCTCACCGCTAGTACCAATGGTGGTAGGCATGGCCGGGTTGAGCATCATTACCCTGACTGATAAACGTGATCCTGACAACCGCGAATGGACGCTTTCCTCCTGGGATTTTGCCAAGCAAATTATGCCTTTACTGGCGCTTGGTGTGCTGATTGCCGGATTTTTGCTCGGATCAACACACGATGATACCGCCCTGGCAGGAATAATTCCCAATGCATGGATTGCCGGTCTGGTAGGTGGAAATTCGGTGTTCTCCAACTTCTTTGCCTCGGTGGTAGGTGCATTCATGTACTTTGCTACCCTTACCGAAGTACCCATATTACAAGGACTTTTGGCTGCAGGTATGGGCAAAGGGCCGGCTTTGGCGTTATTGTTGGCAGGCCCATCGCTTTCGTTGCCCAATATGCTCGTTATCCGTGGCATTCTGGGTACACAAAAAACCGTGGTTTACGTCGCTCTCGTGGTTGTTATGGCCACCATTACCGGATTGATTTACGGTTCACTTTTTTAGCGTTAAGGAGGCTGTTATTTAAAAGGGCAGAAAGGTTTATATTCCTTCAATACTAAACTGATCCCAGTCGAGCCCTACGGCAAATGATTTCCGGTAAGCGGCCAGTTGATCATAATCAAGTACTGTTGTGCCAACAAACTCCTTATCCTCGGGAGCCGATAATATTATACGGCCTTTTGGATCAATCACTATGGAATGTCCGTTGTGCGGAATGCCATTCCCGTCGGCACCAACCCGGTTTACACCAATACAATAGGCCTGGTTTTCAATGGCACGGGCCTGAAGCAACGTATCCCACATATGAATGCGGCTGGCCGGCCAGTTGGCAACGTAAAAAACAAGGTCATATTCATGAACACCTTTAACCATGCGGTTTTTGCTCCATACCGGGAAGCGCAGGTCATAGCATACCAGTGGCCTGATTTTCCATCCGTTCAATTCAACAATCAATGGATTATCGCCGGCGGTATAATGTTGGTGCTCATTGGCCATTCTGAACAGGTGGCGTTTATCGGTGAATTCATAACTTCCATCGGGACGTATCCAGATCAGGCGGTTGTAAATATTATCGTTATCGCTGATGGCAATACTTCCCGTTATCACGCACGATAATTTCTCCGCCTGTTCTGCAATCCATTTCATTACCACTCCGTTCATCGGATCGGCAATTTGCTTTGAATCGGTGACAAACCCCGTGGCAAACATCTCTGGCAACACCACCAGGTCGGTCTGTCCGGTCAAAGGTTCCAGCTTCTGTTCAAAATAATCCAGGTTCTTTTTCTTTTCCGCCCATTCCAGTGTAGCCTGAACAATAGATATACGTATTGGTTCCGGAGATTTCATGATGTTAGGATTAGTTCAAAGTATGCTGTTAAAAGTTTAGATTTTGCAAAGGATTTCCGCTGCTTTTTCAAGGGTTTCATCCGTCTTGGCAAAACAGAAACGCAACATTTTATTATCCTCTTGCTTTTGGTAAAACGACGAAACCGGTATGGAAGCTATTTTATATTCCTTAACCAGCCTTTCGGCAAAAGCCATCTCCTTTTCCTTGCTGATGTCTGCGTAGTTTAACAACTGGAAATAGGTGCCTGAAGCTGGATTGGCCTTAAAGCGGGAACCCTTGATAAGTTCTAGAAATTTATCGCGCTTTTCCTGATAAAAGCTATGCAGATGAAGATAATTATCAGGGTTTTTCAGGTAATCTGCAATAGCGAACTGCACAGGAGTGTTCACTGCGAATACGACAAACTGATGAACTTTTCGCAATTCGGCGGTGAGTTCTGATGGCGCGAGCACAAATCCGCATTTCCAGCCGGTGGCATGAAATGTTTTGCCGAATGAACCAACAACCAGCGAGCGTGAGGCAAGTGCCGGATATTTGCATATACTCTCATGGGTGAGGCCATCAAAAATCAAGTGTTCATATACTTCGTCACTCAGAATAAGTATATCGCGGTTGCGTAACAGCAATTCCAGTTTTTTCAGGTCTTCCGCTTTGATAATCGTTCCGGTAGGGTTATGCGGCGAGTTGAGGATGATCATCCGGGTGCTTCCGGTAATCAAGCCGGGAAATGTTTCCCAGTTGATGGAATAATCCGGGGCCTGAAGTTTGGCATGTTTTACCATACCACCCTGCAGGGTTACTGCCGGGGTGTAACTGTCGTAAGCCGGCTCCATCACAATTACTTCGTCACCGGGACGGATAAAAGCTGCTATTACGCTGAATAATCCCTCGGTAGCGCCCGCTGTAATGGTGATTTCGGTTTCAGGATGATACTTTACCTTGTATTTTTTCTCAAACATTTCCGAAATACCCTCCCGTAAAGACAAGACTCCGGGCATGGGTGCATATTGGTTGTTTCCCTTCTTCATGTGGCTGTGAACCAACTTAATCAGCTCATCCGAAATAGGGAAATCGGGAAAGCCCTGTGACAGGTTCAGCGCATTGTGCTCTTTTGCAAGTGCTGACATCACGGCAAATATACTGGTGCCGGTGAAGGGCAATTTTGAAACGGTATTACCGGTGTATTTATCCATCGGGATATTGGTTTGATATCTGGCAAATATAGTCAAATAGGAAATAGAAAAATGCAATTTCTCTCTACGTATTTTACAAGTTTTTAGTAAATATTTTACCACCATCCGTAAATAACAAACACATTTCCCTGTTTTTGAATGAAATCCAGTATTTTAAGCTTCCCAAAATTTTGCCGATGGAAAGCTTGGTCAGTCACAAAAGATTTTGGTTTGATGCGCTTTACTTACATCCTCGCCCCATAATCCAACCAATCCAGCCCCAACTCATCTTGAAACATTTTGCCGTTGTATAAGTACTCATTGGCTGGAAGCCGCACATCAGCTACGTTGTCACGGGTAGTCAGCCCTTTTATATTCATGCTAAAGGGGTAGAAACTGTTTACCGTTGCCACCTCACCCTGCCCTCTCCGCAAGGAGAGGGTGAAGTATGGGTAAAGGGAGATGTTTTGAGCCATGAGTATTCTTTAGCCAAGCATAAATCTACAAAAATAGTAGGATTTAGCTCCCTTCTCCTTTAGGAGAAGGGCGGGGGGATGAGGTGCTACAATGTTTCAGCAACTTCCACTATTTTTTTCAACACCATCTTCAAGTTACCAAGCATAAATCTACAAAAATAGTATGATTTAGCTCCCTTCTCCTTTAGGAGAAGGGCGGGGGGATGAGGTGCTAGAGCGTTTCTGCAGCTTTTACAATCCTTTCCAATACTAATTTCAAATCCTTCAAAATATCTTCATTCCTGATTCTGATAACGGTCAGACCAGCCTGTTCAATTTCATAAGTACGATTTTTGTCTCTTTCTTTAACATCGATGATATTATGTACGGTTCCATCAACTTCAATAGCTAGTTTCTTTTCGTGACAATAAAAGTCGAGTACAAATTTACTGAACGGATGCTGACGTCTGAATTTAAGACCGCAACATTTTCTGTTTCTCAATTCCTTCCATAGAAGTTTTTCTGCTTCTGTTTCGGCTTTCCTCAGGTTCTTTGCCTGATTATGTGTTGATAATGACGCATCATGATGCAGTAATGTTTATTAGCTTGATTATCAATTCGGTATCTGTAAATGAGGTTTTAATTATAGTAAATAGCACTCTTTGAAATATTAAAGTCATGCAGGTTCATTGTCACCGTTGCCACCTCACCCTGCCCTCTCCGCAAGGAGAGGGTGAAGTATGGGTAAAGGGAGATGTTTTGAGCCATGAGTATTCTTTAGCAAAGTACAAATCTACAAAAATAGTAGGATTTAGCTCCCTTCTCCTTTAGGAGAAGGGCGGGGGGATGAGGTGCTAGAGCGTTTTTTTACAATCCTTCCCAATACTAATTTCAAATCCTTTCACCAAAAGTTCCATAGAAGTCTGAAATTAGAATAAAGCCATTTTTCATTTCTTCAGCTACCGAATCTTGGTCTTATTTCCCTGAATTGTATTCAGCCAAAGCATGTTTACTATCTTTGTAAACAATCAGCACATCGCCCGATTCGTTTATTGCCGGTAAAAGCTTATTTTTGAAATAAATTCTCTGAATATATGTCACAACCCGAAAAGAAACTCTTCCTGTTAGATGCTATGGCATTGATTTACAGGGCTTATTATGCATTAAACCGAAACCCAAGGATCACCTCAAAAGGTCTGAATACTTCGGCCATCCTTGGATTTGCCAATTCACTGTATGATGTTATTAAAAATGAGCATCCCACCCATATAGGGGTTGCATTTGATACCCATGCACCCACAGTGAGGCACGAAGATTTTGCTGAATATAAAGCCAACCGGGAGCGTATGCCCGAGGATATCGCTTCTGCTATTCCATTTATTATGGAACTGCTCAGGGGTTTTAATATTCCCATTCTGTTTGTGGATGGTTATGAGGCCGATGATGTGATTGGAACTCTTGCCCATGAAGCGGCAGATGCGGGTTTTACCGTATATATGATGACACCAGATAAGGATTTCGGACAGTTGGTAACTGAAAATATCCTTCAATACAAACCCGGCAGGCCGAATGAACCGCCCGTGTTAATGGGTGTTAAAGAGGTGTGTGAAAAATTTGGGGTTAGCCGGCCTGATCAGGTGATTGACATGCTTGGCCTGTGGGGCGATGCATCTGACAATATACCGGGAATACCTGGTGTGGGTGAGGTTACCGCGCGGAAATTAATTGAGGAGTTCGACTCGGTAGAAAATCTTGTGGCCAATGTAGATAAAATTGAAAAAGAATCGCTGCGTAAAAAAGTAACAGAACACAGTGAACAGGCTTTACTGTCGAAACGACTGGCTACCATTATTTTGGATGTACCCATTGCTTTTGATGAAGAAAGCCTAAAAATGGGTGCTCCGGATATCCCGGCACTGAAAACTCTTTTTGATGAAATTGAATTCAATACTTTCGGCAAGCGGATTTTTGCCGATATGGAAAAGGCCGGTCAGCAATCACTTTCTCAAACGGATTTATTTGCCGCAGTGGGGGAACCCATTGATCTCTCCAGTGGAATGGACACCATAGATCATGTGTCACACCAATATCACCTGGTAGATACCGTTCAAAAAAGAGAAGAGTTGATTGCACACCTTTCTAACTCGGCTATGTTTTGTTTTGATACCGAAACTACGGGATTGGATGCCAACAATGTGGAACTGGTAGGTATGTCGTTCGCCACAAAGCCCGGAGAAGCATGGTTTGTGCCGGTACCGCAAAAATATGCCGATGCCCTGGAAATAGTAACTGAATTTTCAGCAGTTTTTTCGAATGAAAAAATTGGAAAAACCGGACAGAATTTGAAATATGATATTTCAGTACTCAAATGGTATGAAATAAACGTGAGTGGTCCGCTCTTCGATACGATGATAGCCCATTACCTGATTGAGCCGGACATGCGCCACAACATGGATTTCCTGGCAAAAACTTATCTTGGATATGAGCCGGTGCCCATAGAACAGCTCATCGGCAAGAAAGGTAAAAACCAATTGACCATGCGCTCGGTGGAGCCGGAGAAACTAAAGGAGTATGCCTGTGAGGATGCCGATATCACCCTGCAACTAAGAAACGTACTGGAACCCCAACTTGAGGAAACAGATACCCGGAAGCTCTTTGATGAAATTGAAATGCCTCTGGTAAAGGTACTTGCAGCCATGGAGGCCGAAGGAGTGAAGATAGACAGTGATAACCTAAACCAGTTTTCGCATCAGTTGCAGCAGGAAATTGCTACAGTGGAACAGGAGATTTTTAAAATGTCCGGGGCTGAATTCAACATTGCATCACCAAAACAACTGGGCGAAATCCTTTTTGATAAAATGGAACTGTCCGACAATCCCAAACAAACCAAAACCAAACAGCATTCCACCAGTGAAGATGTGTTGCAAAAGCTCATCAACAAACATCCTATTGTTCAGCAAATACTGGATTATCGCTCACTTTCCAAGCTAAAGTCCACTTATGTTGATTCACTGCCACTCCTGGTCAACCCGCGTACCGGACGCGTACACACAACCTACAATCAGGCGGTTGCCTCCACCGGACGGCTGAGTTCGAATAATCCTAATCTGCAAAATATACCCATTCGCACCGAGCGGGGGCGGGAAATACGCAAGGCTTTCGTTCCCCGAAATGAGAAATATACCCTACTGTCAGCGGACTATTCGCAAATTGAATTGCGCATTATTGCGCACATTAGCGGAGATGAGGCAATGCGACAGGCTTTCCGTGATGGCATTGACATTCACACGGCTACTGCTGCCCGCATTTATAATACCGAGATCAATGCGGTATCAAAAGAGATGCGCCGCAACGCCAAAACGGTGAACTTTGGTATTATTTATGGCATCTCGGCTTTCGGTCTTTCGGAACGGCTGGGCATTCCCCGGCGGGAAGCTGCAGACATCATTGCCCAGTATTTTGAACGCTTCCCCGGAATAAAAAAATACATGGATGAAATCATTGCTTTTGCCAAAGAAAACGGTTTTGTAGAAACATTGATGAAACGGCGCCGCTATCTGCGAGACATCAATTCAGCCAATGCCATAGTGCGTGGTTTCGCCGAACGAAATGCGATTAATGCGCCCATTCAGGGTTCATCTGCCGACATGATCAAGATTGCAATGATCAACATTCAGCGCGAGTTTGAACACCTGAAGCTTCGCTCCCGTATGATTATGCAGGTTCATGACGAACTGGTGTTTGATGTGCATCTTCAAGAAGTGGAAACCGTTAAATCCATCGTGGAAAAATTCATGAAAACCGCCATTGAGCTGAGTATTCCGCTGGAAGTGGAAATGAGCACCGGCAATAACTGGCTGGAGGCGCATTGATTGCAGCAATTAGCGTACCTCAGTGTAAAATTGCGGATTTCAGACCTGTCCGACTGTTAATTGAAACGCGAAGATGATTCGGCCAGGCAGATTGCATAACGTCAGCCCTCGCACATTAGCCTGCCTGTAGTCAACTGCGAATTGTCATTGGTGAACTGTAAGTTGTGAAGCGCTAACTATGCTGTTTCCATCAATTCAGCGGAAGTCCAAGAAACGGGAAAGTGAGCCGGGCCAATCTTTCTTTTAATTGTTCAGATGAAAAGGCGTCCATTCTTGCCAGTTTAAAATTACGCACATTGGCAAAGGTTTTCTTTCTTCTGGTTTGAAGTAAGCTGTTTCTGTATTCCTGTTCCTCAAAGTCAGCATATTCACGGGCAAGCTTCAGAAACAATTCTTTTACCGAAATAATTTCATCGCATCTCCATACATTGCTTCCTGCAAAGGCATAGCCCCGGTTAAAGTTGCCGCGCAACGCCGAAGTCAGCGAAGCAATGATGCAATAAGGTGCTGTTTTAATATCACAGGTGCGGATGCAATTTACCGGACAGACTTTAGGATGCCGCGTACCTGCTTCCACTGCAAGTAGAAAAGGCGAATTGATGGCCCGGCCGGGCATGCCAACCGGACTTTTAATAATCTTTACATCCTTAGGTCCTGCATCAATATAAGCCTGTTTGAATTCATGGGATGCATCACACTCAAGGGTAGTTACAAAACGGGTTCCCATTTGAACGCCCGATGCGCCCAGTGCCATTATGCGGGCAATATCTGCTCCGGTATAAATGCCACCGGCAGCGATTACAGGGATTGCTTTTCCGTTTGTGTTGGCAATTTCATTCACCACTTTTGTCACTTCGGGTATCAGTTGTTCGAGGGCAAATTTTTCATCTGTGATTTGTTCAGGCTTAAACCCCAGATGGCCGCCGGCTTTTGGACCTTCTACCACAATGGCATCGGGCAGATAATGATAGTTGGCCAGCCACTTATTACACAACAAGGCAGCCGCCCGGGCCGAAGAAACAATAGGTACCAGTTTGGTCCGGCTTTCGGGGGTAAGGTATTTTGGCAAATCCAAAGGCAGGCCTGCTCCGCAAAAAATTACATCTATTCCTTCTTCAATAGAGGTGCGCATCATGTCATCAAAATTAGATAACGCCACCATAATGTTTACACCAATGATGCCCCGGGTGAGCTTTCTGGCTTTGCGGATTTCCGTTCTTAAACCGGTAATGCAGTTTTCAAAGAAGCCAGCCCCCGGCTCTTTGTAAATCATGCCTAGTCCTGCAACGGAAATTACGCCTATACCACCTTCATCAGCTACAGCCGAAGCGAGTCCAGCGAGTGAGATCCCCACACCCATACCTCCCTGTATGATAGGTTTAGGGACGAAAAGTCCGCCGATATTCAGTGATTTAAAATTTGTCATCTTTTTGCTGATTTTAAGGGTGTGACGCTGATGGTAAATGTGCATTTTTGATTCCGTGAAACGGAGCATAGATGCCTCTTACTGCGAACAAAGGTAAATCAGGTCAAACTGCTGCATAAAAATATGTGTTAATCTGCCGGAAAGGGGCAGAAATGCAGGGTTTAGGGACGAAATGCAAATATTTAAGGGATGAAATGCAGGGCGGAAAGGCGATATTACTTAATTCAGGCTGCTTAGGAATAATGTTTACCGAACAGCTTACGGAATTCACCCATCTTCTGGCGGCTAACAGGAACCCGAAAATCAAGGCCTTCTATTTCAAGGGAGTAGGCGGGTGATGTGCCGGTAAGCCTCTTTACTTGGTGGCGGTTTACGAGACAGCACCGGTGACATTTCAGTATATCGGGGAATTCCGGCATCAACGCTTCTACTGCGCTCAATGTTTGCCTGATAACCTGCCGGCTGATGCGTCCGTTTTTACGGTAAAAGACTTCTATGTAATTCCCCGCTGATTGTATGAGTACTATGTTTTGGATATTTTCTTCAAAAACGTCTTTACCATTTTCAGAGGCAATACGAATTGATTGGTTTACAGCGGATTTGTTCATTTTATCCTGTTCTTCAAGCCAGTGACGGCCAGAATCGAACACCTGGACCACTTTGTTTTTAAGCGCATGGTTATAGTTCACCATGTTGAAAAGTACCAGTGGAAGTAAGGCAAGGGCACCCGAACGAAACAGGGTGAGCGACTGCATGTCAGGGATTTTAAATGCCAGGGCCGAGAGGCTGAAACCGGCAATAAGGACTATAAACATCCCCAGGTTCCAAATGATTTCTTTGCGGATAGTCCAGCGGGATGATTCAAAAAGCCGGGGCAGTAGCCCCGGCAAAAACAGGGTACTTAAAAAGAAAGTGGCAGCACTCACCAGCCCGAGTACAAGAACAAAGTAACCATCCTTGCGCGAGCCTAGAAAATTAATACCAAAAGGTTGAAAATAGAGGGTTATGAGCATAAATCCCATACTTACCAGGGTGATGGTGCGAAGGTTATGCTTAAAATTATTATGAAACGGATAGGGTTGGTTCAGGTTCTCAAACATCCGGGATGATTTGTGGGTACAAAGATAGGCTAAATGATTTGTTGATTTGTTGATTTGTTGAGCAAGTTGACCTATTAGGTTTTCTTCTAACCTGATAGGTCTTTGGGGTAGGTGTCAATGGGTGATTTGTTGATTTGTTGAGCAAGTTGACCTATTAGGTTTTCTTCCAACCTGATAGGTCTTTGGGGTAGGTGTTAATGGGTGATTTGTTGATTTGTTGAGCAAATTGACCTATTAGGTTTTCTTCCAACCTGATTGGTCTTTGGGGTAGGTGTTAATGGGTGATTTGTTGATTTGTTGAGCAAGTTGACCTATTAGGTTTTCTTCTAAGCTGATAGGTCTTTGG
>Ga0265295_1002855_pt1 | contig 26220 bp, 32 predicted proteins | sample Munlansysbiofilm_FD_192503 | JGI IMG/M metagenome (GOLD analysis project Ga0265295, IMG submission 192503) | Leachate microbial communities from a municipal landfill in Southern Ontario, Canada - Methane capture system biofilm | ecosystem: Engineered > Solid waste > Landfill > Unclassified ... | reverse complement strand
AATAACGATGTTGCCCGTTCAATTATTGGTTATCGCGAATTATATGATTATTTTGATGGAAAAACAGATTTAGAATCGACTATTCAAAAAATAAAAACAAATTCTAGGCGTTACGCCAAGCGTCAGTATACTTGGTTTAATAATCAGATGCCCGTTAAATGGTTTGATATTTTAGATCGTGATTTTCAAAATAAAATTATAAATTATATAAAAATAGAGTTTACTAAGTAAACTCTATTTTGGTTCTATAAAAATATTTTGATCAAAATTATGTTCGCCATCATTTAAATCATGTAATTGAGCATTATTAATTAAAAAGTATTTATGGTTAATCATGTTTCTACCATCAGCAGATATAGGATCATCAAAAGTTAAATCAAGATGGAGCCATTTACCATCAATATAAACCAAGTTCCAAACATGTGCTTCACTGGTAATACGATAATTGGGTATTTGCCAACGATCTAAAAATAAGGCCATCGCATCGGTATAACCACTGCAAATTCCATATCCCTCAAATAAAGGACCATATGCGATATCAGAATGATAAGTAATAATACCACGATCAGCTCGGTCTTTATCATAAATAGTTTGGTTAATAATAAAATCATGAATGGTTTTAATTTTTTGAGTTGTGTTCATTTCGGGTTTAATTAATTCATTTTCAATACTGGTTATTTTCTCTTCAATTACATTAATTTGCTCTTTAGTATAAGCAGGATTACTAGTAATTGAAACTAAGCGATAATTATTATAATTAGTAGTTAATTCTTTAAAGGTATTATATGGGGCCACAAAACTATTCATATCTGATAATAATTCATCATTAGTAGATAATTGATTAACATCGGTTAAGCAGTTAACATATTCTTTTGGGCAATAAAAACGATATGTTTTATAACCGCCATCTAAAATTGTATAATATAAGTTATATAAATCTTCTTTGTTCTGTGGTTCTACAGAATTTGTAATTTGAACAAAATTAAAATCTTTTCCCCGAGCGTACTGATTAACATTACCATTATTTAAAGTTTGTTTATTACTAGTAATAGTAACAAATTTATTTTGTAATGGTTCACGGTAATAATAGAGTGTTAACATAAAGATAATTAAGAATACGCTTGCAATTATTTTTTTCATACTTTCACCTTTACTATTTTATCATGAAATGAAAATTAAAAAAAATAAACCGAAGTTTATTTTTTTAAAGTATTTACTTTTGATGTTAAGCGAGCTTTTTGACGACTTGCAAAGTTTTTATGAACAATCCCTTTAGTTGCAGCCTTATCAATTTTTTTAATTGCAGTTTTTAATTGGTTGTTAGCTTGTTCAACTTCACCTAATTGAATTGTTTTTTCTAAAGTTTTAACAGCTGTACGCATGCTGGCACGCTTATCGTTATTTAAAACTTTTTGTTTTGCATTAGTTAATACGCGTTTTTTCGCGCTCTTAATATTTGGCATAATTCACCTCCAAGTCATTAGCAATATTATTTTATCAAACAAAAATGAAAAAAGCAACGATTTTAATGGTAAAATATTATTAAGATGAAAGAATTATTTAAAGAAGAACTAAAAAAAGTTGGATTTGATTTAATTGGTTTTACCGATGATAACTTATTGCCGCTAGAACCTTATTTAAAAAAAGCGGAAAAATTAGGTTACACTTCACCATTGGTTAAGGGAAAAATTAAAGAAAGAATTAATTTACAGTCTATTTTACCGGAAGCTTTAGGGGTAATAGTAGTTGGGTTAACTTATCCCAAGGACAGTTTAATTATAAATAAAAGCAAACTTCACTTTGGAAATAGCTCTTGGGGACAAGACTATCACGTAGTAATAAAAGATAAATGTGAGTTAGCATTAAAAGAAATAATCAAAAATTACCCGAATTTACAATATAAAATCATTACTGATACTAGTAATATGGATGACCGATTTTTAGCATATAAAGCCGGTTTGGGATTTTATGGTAGAAATAGTTTGTTAATTAATGAAAAATATGGTAGTTATTTTTTTATTGGAGCTATTATTATTAATATTAATTTTGATAGTCAAGAAACCCTATCTATTAGTAACTGTGGCGACTGTAAGCAGTGTATGATTGCCTGTCCAAGTAAAGCGATCAATGAAACTGGTATTTTGGATAGTTTTAAATGTCGTTCTTACCTAACGCAGAAAAAAGGTGACTTAAATGTTGATGAAAAAAAGATATTAGGTACATCGGTTTTTGGTTGTGATATTTGCGCTAGAGTTTGTCCTTATAATCAAGGCTTTAATCATACAAAAAACCAAGAATTTTGCCCAACTGGAATAGAACAATTAGAAGATGAAATAGTAATGAGTAACCGAGAATTCAAGGGAAAATATGGGCATTTAGCCGGCGCTTACATTGGTAAAACAAGAATCAATCGTAATATAAAGTATATAAAAGATAAAAATAATATGGTATGATAGAAGAGGTGAAAATAATGGAAAAAACAACTAAAACAGTAAAAAATTATGCAATATTATTTATTTTATCAGTAATAATATTATATGTCGCTTGGTGGCTTTTAGCACAATATAAGTTATATACAGATTATCAAAAAAATATTTCTACTTTAACAGGTGTGGTAACATTTGAGATTAAACCTTCAGAAATTAAACCGCATATTAAAGAAAACGCAACAGTATTTATGTATGTGGCTAATACTCATGCAAAAGAAACAGCAAAAATAGAATCTAATTTATTAAAGTTAATTGATCAATATCGATTAAAAGATGAGATAGTTTTATATAATATCTCGACATCTCCTAATGTGTTAATTCAAGAGATAAATTTACTGAATGAAGATCAAAATGAGCTTAAAAAACTAAAAGCACCAATGATTCTTTTCTTTAAAGATGGTCGTTTAGTTGATGGGATAGATAGTACTAAAAATAATATTATTAAGACTAATCTTAATTTAAAAAATAATAATAAGAATGATCATAATTTATCATCAAGAGATATTTATAACTTTTTTAAAAATTATGATTTAATCGAGGATATTAATAATAATGATTAATGTTGTTCTTTTCCAACCAGAAATACCACAAAATACTGGGAATATTATGCGTACCTGTGCCGGTTGTGATGTCAAATTACATTTGATTAAGCCATATGGGTTTAGCTTAGATGAAAAAAGTGTTAAACGAAGTGGAGCAAATTATATTCCATTTGTAACTTATATAGAGTATGAAAATTTTGATGATTTTGTTAAACAAAATGATGGGGAATATTTTTTTATCACGCGTTATGGTCAAAAAGCACACAGTGATATTAATTATTCTAAATTGAATAAAAATATTTATTTTATATTTGGGCGTGAAAGTAGTGGGATTCCCAATGAGATTCTTAAGCCTTATTTTGATAATTGTTTAAGAATTCCTATGAATGACAAGATTAGATCATTAAATGTATCGAATACGGTCAGTATTGTGGTTTATGAAGCACTACGTCAATTTGATTATCAAGGTTTATTGAAAATGGAACCATTTAAGGATAAGGATTATATATTAAAAGGATGAGCATCCTTTTTTTATTGTTTAAAAATTTATTGAATGGTATAATTTTAATGATAGAGGGTGAAAAAATGAAATATTACATATACTTATGTTTGTTATTATTTTTATCGCCATTTGTGGTAAAAGCTGATGCCTGTGATGATAATTTATATTATAAGACAGTAGCTACTGCAGAATTAATAAAGTTGGTCTATAGTTATAATGCTCAAACTCAAAAAATGGATGTTAAAGCCATTAATGTTAATGAAGAATTTAGTTTTAAAATAAATAATAAAGAAATAAAGAGTAAAACAAAAGAAGTAGTTCTTGGATCTTTTAATCAAGGAGAGGAAATACTAGTCAATTTTTATACATCAAGTGATTTGGGTTGCGGCCGAAATAATTTAGTAACCAAAAGATATTTAGTATTACCATTTTACAATCGATTTTATAATGATGAACGATGTAAAAGCAGAGCGGAAATAGATGCATGTAATTATTATTATCCTATTGCTTTAGATGAAAAAACTTTTTCTGATATGATTTATTTATATGATCAACAGATATATAATCAATTACCCATTAAAGAAAAAATAGAAAAACAAAAAAAAATAGAACCTTGGTATATGAAAAATAAATATTATTTATTAATTGGATTTGGGACGGCACTGTTTATTTTAATTGCTTATGTTATATATCGAATTAAAGAAAATAAAATAGAGGGGGAGTTATAATGAAAAAGCCAATATTAGTGGCAACCGTTTGGTTAATATTATTTATAATTCTAATTAATTCATCGGTAGTAAATAATAAAGTAGATATTAAACCATTAAAAGAAACGGCTAGTGATATTCCAAATTATACAGTAACGGGAGTTAATTCACTTAAAAACGGCAATAAAACAGCGGTAATATCTGATACTATGATAGTTGATAGTAGTTTAAATCAGTACGGAGGATTAACTTGCACCGAAACATTAGTTTTTGAATTTGTTAGAGAGCCGGGTCAAGACATGACGGTAATTGACGGATCTGATAAAAATCGTCAGACATATAATCAGGTTAATACAATTAAAAGTGGTCAAGGATTTGATGCTACCGTTAAAATAACCGCTACACTTAGTCCTAATTGCGCAAGTGTGAATAATTATAGAATATTATTAGCAAAATTAACTAATAAAAAAGCTTTACGCTTATATTTTACATCCAGTGAAGATGTTGCCATTGGTTTTGGTGAGTCATCATCAATTGTTTATCAATATGATCAAACTTCAGCTCCTGTTCCGACGGCTAATACACCATTAATAATTAATTTTAAATTACCGACTGCTTATTATAATCAAGACACGGGAGAAACCACATATACTGCTGGATTGAATGGCTGGACAGCTATGAATCATACGGGCTATTTTTACACAAATATTAATACTTGTCCTAAAAGTGATGGTGCTGGTAATCCGTTATTAAATTATTATATTGTTGAATATGTTTATGATCGTACCGATGGAGCTAATATTAACAATGCTAATGGGGAACCATTGTATCCAGTTAGTTATGGCCGAAATAACGGGCAGTATTATTTAGCCCAAGAGTTATTGGTATCTTCAAGCCGCGGGGCTTGTTTAAGTGATGATTTTGAAAGGATGACTAATAATTTCCACTTTACGCAAATTGATTATAAAAATCCTTTTAATTCTGACAAATTTCCATCTAGTGAATTATTGAATTGGACTGGATTATGGCGTGCTGATTTAACTTATCAACAGAATTGGGATAGAATTGCTGGTGCTAAATATCAACCAGTAAAAATAGATTTTAATAGTAATCGCGGAATTGAGCAAATGAAAGAATTAAAGCGACTTTATGAAGAAGACAGTAGTATTAAAATTGATGGTTATAGCGACACTTTTAAAAAATATATTAATGATAACAATAAGTATGAATAAGATTGCATCATAATCAATAAATGTGTTAAAATGAAAAAGAATAGGAGGGTGCTACGTGAACAATACATCAACATCATTAAAACGTTTTTTAGCTAATAAAAACACAGTAACTATTTTAGGGACTTTGTTTATTGTTTTGGTTATGTGGGTTGGCTATAATGCGAGGATTGATTCAGTTACTAATCCCGAACGCGTTCCATATGCTAAAGTAACAATTCAACCGCGAACTAAAATTACTAAAGATATGATAGGTTATATGGAAGTGCCAATTGCACTAATTAAAGGTAGCGAAAATGTTTTAGTTAATGAAAGTGATATTTTAAATCGTTATACTAACGTTAATACTATTATTCCTAAATATAGTCTGTTTTATGATGAAGCGGTAATTATTGAAAATGAATTGGTGGATTTAGCTGTTGGTAAACTTGCTGATGGTGAGGTTTTATTTAATTTACCGGTATCAACAGAAACCACTTATGGAAATTCGCTATATCCAGGTAATTATTTAGATGTTTATTTTAAATCACAAGATGATAGTAAAAAGATTCAATATGGCAAATTGGTTTCAAATGTTAAGATTCTAGCAGTTAAAGATGTTAATGGCCGTAATGTTTTTGAAAACTCAGAAGAATTTAGAACACCGTCGATGTTAATTTTTGCGGTTCCTAAAAGTATTAATTTATTATTAAGAAAAGCAGTATACTTAAAAGATTATAATGCCGAATTAATTCCCGTTCCAATTAAAAAAAGTTCGGTAGTTGCTAACAATCCGGCTAAATTAGAGAGTAATTATTTAGCTTCATTTATTAATGCTAAAACCGTTGATGTTCCAGACACAGAGATATTAACTTCTACTAAAACGCCCACCGTTGAGGACAACTCCTAATGCTTAATAATCTTTTTTCACAAATAGATTTTGGATTATTAAAACCTTATTTAGATAATGATGATGTAACCGACATTTCTTATAGCAACGGTGGACAAATGTGGATTAAAACATTATCACAAGGGGTATGTAGAATTGAAGTTGCGGGTGTTGATAATCAATTAATGTCAAAAATCGCTTTTCAGTGTGCTAATATTATGGGAAAAACATTTAATATGGCCCACCCTTTTTTAGATGCTGAAAGTGCAGAACTACGTTTGAATTTTGTTCATGAATCGGTAGCTACTAATGGGATTGCGGTATTAATTCGTAAAACACCGGCGATGATTCGTTTAAAGAAAGATAAAATTTTAAATGATAAATATATATCTTTAGATATACATGATTTTTTAATGGCTTGTGTAACTGGGCATTGTAATATTATTGTATCTGGAGAAACCGGTTCTGGTAAAACAGAACTAGTTAAGTATTTGGCGGCGAGTATTAAAGCTGATGAAAAAATAATTACGATTGAAGATACATTAGAGTTGCATTTAAATCGTATTTTCCCACATCGTGATATTGTAGCGATGAAAACTAATAATATTGCTTCGTATACCGATGTTTTAATTACGTGTATGCGTCAAAACCCAAGATGGATTTTATTATCTGAGGTTCGTAGTGCTGAAGCAGTAACGGCGGTAAGAAATTCAATTTCATCGGGACATAATATTTTATCAACAATTCATGCTGATAAAGCCCAAAATATACCACATCGTTTATATAGTTTACTAGAAACCGATTTAGATTTAGACCAATTTTTGCGTAGTATTTATCGTTATGTGCATCTTGGTGTTCATATTAGAGCTTATCAAGATAAACAAACCCGTGGAATTAAACGTGAAATTGCTGAGGTAATTGAATTTTATGTTGATGATAATAATCAACCACAAACTAATATTCTTTATTTAAAGCAAATGAATGGGAGCGTTGTTAAAAATAATCCTAGTAAGTTTTTACTTTCTTATTTAGATAATCAAGCTATTTATATGAAACCGGATATTTTTGTACCTGCAGCAATGGAGGTGATTAGCTAATGTTTGAAGTTTTACTGAGTGGTTTTATTTTAATTTTTATTATTTCTTATCGTGTTAATAAAGGTACTAGTGTTTATAAATTTGTGGTTGATCAAATTGGAGCAGTATATGAAAAATACGCGCCTTATTCATTTAAAGAGGTTCGTAATAAAACGAAAGAATTGGGTCAAGAATATACGGTTCGCCAATATACTTTTCAAGTATTAATTTTTGCTACATTGGCGGGCGTTATTTCTTATTTATATTTTTATAATGTAATGCTAACAACCTTGTATGTTATTTTAGCCATTGCTATTATTCCATATATAACATATTTAAGATGTCGTAAAGTATTTAATGAATTCATTTTTGAGCAAATTCAAATTTATACGACGAATGTGATTATGGAATATTCGACAGTGCAATCATTTGTTAGAGCACTAGAGGGAGTAGTTTCTTCTGGTGTTTTAGAAGAACCTGTTTTAAGTGATGTTAAACACATGATTGAACTAAGTTATCAAAATGGTGCAATTGATGAATCAATTAATTATATGAATAATAAATATAATTTTTATATTGTTAAAAATATGCATCAACTATTTTTGCAAATTACGAATGAGGGTTCTAAGGATTCAGCAGATGCTTTGGAAGTTATGTTAAATGATATTGATATGTTAGTTTCAGCGGTTTATATTGATAAAATCAATCGTCATAATTTTCATCGTTCATTTATTGCTTTCGGAGTAATGCTTTATTTTATGATTGCTTTAGTTCAACTATTGGTAGGGGTTCATACTTATTTAAAATTACTTGACATTAGTTTAGTTGTTATTTTATTAAATTTTATTATATTAATGAATTCATGGTTTTTGCTAAGTGGCGAAAAATATTACTATGAGGATGTAGGTGCTGAATAATGCCAGTATTAATTAGTGCGATTATTTTAGTTTTTATTCTAGAATATACAAAAACAATGAGTACACAGCAATTTATTATGGATAATATTAATTATTTAAATTCATTAAAAGAACAAGATTATAATTTTTTAGTTAGAATTAGATATGGTGAAGATGCAGATCCGGAAGTGTTGTTTGCTATTCGACTTAGGAACGGAATGCTTGTTACACTACTATTGGTAATGCTTTTTTTAACTAATTTATCATATATTAATTTAGTAATTGCTTTAGGAACTGGTTTTTTTGTTTATAAACAACAATACTTTAAATTAAAAAGTGCTTATAAAAGAAATATAGCTGCATATGATATGATGTTGCCTTATTATTTGAAAACTTTGGAAATTTTAATTCAACATTATACAGTTCCTGTTGCGCTTGCTAAATCAATTACTTATGCGCCGGAGATTTTTAAACCGGGTTTAAGAGTAATGGTTGATCGTATAAATAAAGGTGATTCTAGTATTGATCCATACATGGCCTTTGCTAAAGAATATCCAGTAAGAGAATCCTTTAGAATGATGCGTTTGTTATATCGATTAGGTTTGGGTGACCAGGAAAATAAACAAGAACGCTTATTAACGTTTTCTAAATCAGTTTCTCAACTACAAAATAAAGCACGCGAATTAAAATATCAAGCGCGCTTGAATAATATGGAAAAAAGAACGATGATAATGTTAATCGTAACCGGTGGTGGGACCATGGCGGTACTTGTCATTTCAATGATAATGATGTTTACCATTACTTGATTTCATATATGATTTTGCTATATAATAATAAATAGAGGAGATGAGGTTATAAATGAAAGAGGCCACAGGTGAATTAAATTTAACGGTCATTGCTATTGTAGTAATTGCAGCGTTAGGAGCCTTAGTAGTATGGATGGTGAACGGAGATGACTCACCGATTAGAAAGGCGATTATTGAACGTTTTACAAGTGAAGTGAGTCGCGAAACAAAAATGTAATTAGAAAAAAGGTGATAGGATGAGAGAATCAATTGGTGCTACCTGGATAATCAATATTATTCTCTTTTTTATCGTAGTAATTATTAGTTATTTAGGGATATCAATTAATTATACAAGGGCTTTTCGGGTTAAAAACCATATAATTAATGTTTTAGAAGAAAAAGGTAACTGGCAAGAGGCTCAAACAGTGCTAGCAACGCAAGGAGCTGATGGCGAAACCTTTTGGAGTAGAACCGGTTATGACAAAAATAAAATAACAGTTACACAAGCTACGAGTAGTGGTGCGATTGGTTTTGCCCGTGCTTGTAAATTTAATGTATCGGTACCACTTGATATTACAATTCCGGTGGTAAATGTACCACTTAAAATTGAAGTAACTGGTGAAACGCGTTCTATTTATAATGGTAGTGGAGCTTGTGGGGTATAGATAAGAATAAATCGGGGTGAACATATGAATATAGTAATATATAATCAGGCTAAATCATTAATTGAAAGCCTCGAAATTGATGTGATTAAATCAGTTTCCGGGGTTTTTTCAGTAACGGAATTGAAAGAATGTTTAGTAATATGTATTACGAACGTTTAATTATTGATATCACATCGATTAAAAATTATAAATCAAATATGGTATTGCAAAATTTGGCTAATTCTTTTGACATGTCAAAAGTAATTTTAATATTAGAAAATAGTGATGAGGGAGTTAAACCTAATTTTATTTCAGGTCTTATTTCTTTAGGAATTTATAACTTTACAAGAAATCGCGATGGATTATTATATTTTTTAAAAAATACTAACTCATATAATGATGTTGCACATTTACATCATGCTAATTTTGTAACTAACGATGTTAAGATTGAAAAAACAGTTAAGCAAAAGAAAATAATTGGTTTTGTTAACGTTACAGAACACGCAGGTGCTAGTACTTTAATTTATATGTTAATGAAGAATATAATACGCTTTGAAAAAGTAGTGGGTATTGAACTTGATAAATTTGATTTTAAATATTTTCGTCATACCGAAATGGTTAGTTCAAATTTAGCGGAATTAGATCAGTTAATTAATAATAAATATGCCGACTGTAATATAGTTTTAATTGATTTAAATAATAACCAAGATTGCGCAATATGTACTGATATTGTTTATTTAATTGAACCATCGATTATTAAAATGAATAAATTAACGGCTAAATCAAAAGATTTTATGACTGAACTAAAATTTAAAAAAGTAGTTTTAAATAAATCTAATATTTCACCTGAAGCTATCCATGATTTTAGTGAAGAAACAGGATTGGTGATCCTGGCCAACATTAAGTCTTTGAATGATCGTGAAGAAAACCAAAGTGATATAATAAACTTAGCAGAAAAATTAAGTTTAATTGAAGGTGGATTTCCAGTTAAGAAAAAAATATTTAATTAATTTGTCTAAATAATGACAACTAAATTGATAATTATTGACAAATAACCCTTTGTTTGCAATAATTTAGATAGTGAAGGAGGAAAAATATGAATTTAATGAATACCGTTAACTTTTTAGCTATTTCATGTACTGACCCAGCAATTGCACAAATCATTAAAATAATTAAAAATGTATTAACAATTATTTGGATTGCGGTGCCAGTACTAATTATTTTGTGGGGAACAATTGATTTATTAAAAGCAGTTATAGCACAAAAAGATGATGAGTTTAAAAAAGCTTGGGGAATATTATTAAAAAGATTAATTTATGGTATTTTTATCTTTTTATTAACCGCAATTGTTTACTGGGCTTTTGCAAGCCTTGGTGGCCAAAATATCCAACAATGTTTATAATGAAAAAAACAACTGAAAAGTTGTTTTTTTATTTCTAATCATGCTATAATTTATGTGTATGATTAGGAGTGAACAAATGTTATGGATACACTAATATTGGCTACAATAGAAAAAAACAGTGAAACCGGGAAAATATTAATGGATTTATATGGCTATTTAAAAATAATAGTACCTATTTTAATTATTGTATTAAGTTCGGTTGATTTTGTAGTGGCAATTAGTCGCGATGATGAAAATATAAAAAAAGCACAAAAAAAATTGATTTTACGAATTACACTAGGGATTGCTTTCTTTTTAATTCCAACAATATTAAATATGATATTTGAATGGACAGTTGGATGGGATAATAGTTGGGATTATGATATTAATCAATTAAACATTTAATAATTAAACGCTTTAGGAGGCAATAACATGGGAATAGTAATGATGTTATTATTATATATTGATGTAATGATATATCAGTTGATTGCTTGGGTTTATAATTTGGTTATTTCAGCATCAATTATGGAGATATTAACACACGATGAAATAGTGGATTTCACCGGGCGTATTTATAGTTTTATTGGTATTTTAGTCCTGTTTTTTGTTTCTTATAAAATAATAAGATTTATTGTGAATCCTGATGATGCCGGAGCAAAAGGTAAGGGCGTTGGCTCTATTGCTATAAAAATTTTTGTTGCTATTTTATTAACCGTATTGATCCCGTGGGGGTTTGAATGGGGATTTAAGTTACAAAATGCAATACTATCTGATGACATTATTGGCCGAATTGTATATAAAAACAATACTACCAGCACTTTTAGTGAATTGGGTCAAGAAGTAAGGACTGGCTCTTCTTATGAAAAAGTTGTTAATTATAATTGCAATTCCGATATTAAAAAAATTCGCCTTAATGCATGTGCAGTCGATATTAAAAATGATACCGCTCAGAAATTTGGGACATTAATTTCTAATGTCATGTCAAATGTTCCTGGAATTGGTGATTCTATAGCTGCTTTGCTTCCTAGCGAAAAAATGAATGATGGCCAACGATTTGCCAAGCTTGTTTGGTCTGGCTTTGTTATTGTGCGAGGTGAAGAACTTGATCAAACTGATGTCACTAATTATATAATGGATGACCGTTTTCATTTAACAGACATGCCGTTTTTCATTATTCAGCCAGGAGATATAATTGATATAGTTGCAATATTTAAAAGCTTTTTCGGGACTATTTGGTATTTACCACTAATTCCAACTATTGCTGGTGGCTGGTGTTTATTTGCTTTAGGTAAACTGTTTTTTGATATTATTATGCGTTTAATAAAATTAACAATGTTGCAATTAACAGCACCGTTTTTTACTGCTGCTTACGTAATTGATGATTCAGGTAAAATATTTAGTGGTTGGTTGAATCGAGTGGGTAGTTTATATATTATGATTTTTGTGAGGATTTTTGTATTACAGGTAGCAATGTATTTGATTGCCACTATTAGTAAAAATTTAATGAACCCACAAAAAACCATAGGTGATTTTTTGTTATTTGCTAAAAACACCAGTGGTTTAGAAGGTGCTATAGGATTAATAGTTGTTAGAATGACTTTAATTTTTGCTTTGTTATTTTTTGCTACTAAAGCAGATAAGTTTTTTGGAGAATTATTCCCGGGTATGCAAAATAAAGATGAATTAAATGCTAAAGGTGCATTTGATTTTATGAAAAAGGGGATTGGAACAGTTGTTGGACTTGGAGCAGCTGTGGCTACAGCAGGAGCAGCAGCACCAGCAATCGGTGCAGCTATGGGAATTGGAGCCGCAGGAACTGGCGCAACTGTAGCTGGTGGATTAAAAGCAGCAGCAGCAGGTACTAATGCAGTTGGAGCTGCTTTTAAAAGCGGAAAAAGTGCTGGAGGTATCGGTGGTATTTATACTGGCTTAAAAACTGGTAAAGAGTCTTTAGAAGAATCAGCTGGAAGAATGCCTTTAAGTGATTTATATGAAAAAGCATCAAAGGCTTATAATCCTGAGGAAGAGAAAAGGAAAGCTGCCATTAAGAAAACGTTTGAGGCAGAAGAAAAGACTCGCCAAGCAGTTTTCTATGATTCTAAGAAAGAACAAGGACATGCTTTTGCGGGAATGAGTTCACAACAGCAAGCATCAATATTATCTGATGCAGCTATAGAAAATAAAATTTCGCAGTTAAAAATAGATGCAGTTATTCGCGATCGTGCAATTGCTGCAGGTGCCAATCCAAATAATTCTGATGAACTTGCAGCTGCTATGTCAAGAATAGTTGCACAAGCTGGTGCCAATCCAGAGTTACAAAACTCTATTCAAGCAGCAGCAGCTAAAATTTCTGATAACGATATTATTAAAAGTTCTGAATTTGCAACGGCATTTGCCAAAATGGTTACAGAAAGACAACAAAATTTGGCTGATGCAAGAGAAACAATAGCTACCACTAATGCTAGTATTAATCAATATACTTCTGCAAAAGTTGAACATGAATTAATTGTTAACAATCCTGCTTCAACACCACAACAAATAGATGCAGCGAACGCAGCAATAGCTACGCTTTCAACAGAAATAGCGGAAGCTTCTGCGCAAATGGTTAGTGCTGAAAATACAAAACATCAAGCGGAAACACAATTAAGTAATTGGGGTAAACCACTATCAAATCAAAATCAGGGCGAGGGTAGTAATCCTCAGGAATAAAAGGAGGCTTTTAAATGGATGGTAGATATTTAATACCAGCTAATAGTAAAAGTGGTCAATTAATATTTAATATTTTTCGGCCATTTGATATCATACTATTTTTGGTTGCTTGTGCAATTACATTAATATTACTTGTAATTATGCCGGTAAATGACAGTATTTTTTTGGCGGGTTTAGCAGTAACACCAGCAGGGATAGGTACGCTATTAGTGCTCCCAATACCCAACTATCATAATGTAATGGTTTTTTTAGGAGAATTATTAACATTTTATAATAGCAATAGAGTATATTTATGGAGAGGATGGTGTATTAAAGATGGCCAATATGAAAAAACCGCTGCATACAACCGAAGCATGGTTGCCAATAAAAGGAATTAATAATAGTATGATTATTACTCCAACTGGTAATGTAGCCGGAATAAAAATATTACCTAAAAATATTTTTATTTTGGAATCTAGTGATCAAGAAAGAACATTATCAAGATTAAAAGATTTCTATAATCAAATTGATTTTGATTTTTGGTTAATTGCAATTGATAAACCAGTAGATATTACGGTGTTTTTATCACAATTACAAGTTCAATTAACACAACAAAGTCACCCAATGATTAAAAAAATGATCAAAGAAGATATAGCAAAAGCAAAATTGTTTATAAAAAATGATGTAATTGATACAGAATATTATTTACTATTTAAAGATAAAAATATTGATGTTTTACAAAAAAGAGTTAGAACATTAATGGGGGCAATTGTAACTACTGGTTTAGCAGCTAGCCAAGCATCCAATGATGATTTAAAGTTAGTATTGGATAGTTTTCTAAATGATGGAAAAAGAACAGAATTAAGGATGGTGTTACCAAAATGAGTAAATCAGAAGTAGCGCCCAAAGGGCTAAGTTTTAATGCCGGAGATTTTGTAATTAGTGATAAATATGCCACTATTTTGACAGTAATTGGTTATCCTAAATATATTAGTCCGGGTTATTTATCAGGACTTGCTAATATGGCTGGAGTAAAGGTTGTTGCTAAGCACATGCCAATTCCATATAGCGATGTTGCTAAAATGTTAAATAAACAATTAGTTGACTTAAAGTTAAAGTATCAAGAAGAACCGGATGTAACTGTGCAAGAGCAGATTCGTCAAGATATTCAATCACTTGAATATTTTATTTCGATGATTACTGCTAACCAATCAAGAATTTTTGATTTTCAATTGCATTTATTTATTGCAGCAGATACCAGAGAACAGTTAGAACAAAAAAAATTACATGTTAAAAATTATTTAGGATCTTTAGAAATGAAAGGATTTACTCTACGTTTTGAACAAGAACAAGTATTAAAATCAATTTTACCTATTTTCCCTAAACAAGCAATTGAAGAACGAATCGGAACGCCAATTCCTTCAGTAACTTTAGCGGCAATGTATCCATTTGTTTTTGATAGTCTAAAAGACGGCGGACTTGCAACCTTATTGGGTGTTGATTTTTCTGGCGGAGTAGTATTATTTAATCAATTCTTATATCAATTACGTAAAGAAACGAACCGTAATAATGCTAATTTAATTATTCTGGGTACAAGTGGTTCTGGTAAGAGTACGGCTGCTAAAGTAATAATGCGTAGTCATTTACGAAATGGTTATAAATTAGTGGTAATTGATCCAGAAAACGAATTACAAGATATGATTCATTTATATGGTGGAGATGCAATTGATTTAGGTAAGGGTGGAGACTTCGGAATGATCAATCCACTTGAAATATTGGTTGATGCTGATGAAGAAGAAATTGCCCAAGGACTAGGATATGCGGTATTAACGCAAACATTACAATTTTTAAAAGCTTTTATGAAGTACTATGATCCTAGTATTACAGAAGATGTATTAGCATTATTTACAGAGTTAACAACTGATACCTATAAGCGTTTTGGAATTGATGCTACTTCTGATTTTTCAAAATTCACATCAAAGGATTATCCAATTTTTAGTGATGTTTATGCAACGGTTAAAGGTAAATTATTATCTATTGCTGAAAAAACCAAAGAACGAGATATTTTGGAAGCATTAGAACTAAAATTACGCCCTTTAGTTAAAGAATTAAGTTATTTCTTTGATGGCCATACAACTATCAATCCTAAGACTGATTTTATTGTATTTAATATTCGTGAATTAATGAATAGTGATGCTAATGTTCGTAATGCATTGTTCTTTAATATTTTAAAATATGCATGGAGCCAATGTTTAGACCGTGGTATTAATACGGTATTAATGGTAGATGAAGCGCATGTATTATTATCTGGTGGAAATGCACTAGGTGCAAATTTCTTAGCGCAAGTACAACGCCGTGCGCGTAAATATAATACTGGTTCAATTATTATTACTCAACAACCTAGTGACTTTAGTGATCCTTCAGTAATTACTCAAGGAAAAGCTATTTTTGATAATGCATCATATTATTTAGTAATGGGTCTTAAAAAACAAGCAGTAGAAGACTTATCAAAATTAATTGATTTAAATGATAACGAAAAAGAAGATATAAAACGTTATAGCCAAGGAGAAGCTTTATTTGTTTGTGGGCATCGTCGTATGCGCATAAATGTTATTGCAACTCGTGAAGAACTAGAATCGTTTGGTGAAGGTGGCGGATTCTAGACAAAATAATTATTATGAGTATAATAATTAAGTAAGTGAGGTAGAGGCCATGAAATTCAAAATAAAAATGGATAAAAAAGATGCCATAGCAGTGGGAATATTTGCTGTTATCTTGTTTTATTTATGTTGTATTATATTGCTTAATTTTATTAGTTTAACTAAACAACAAGGATTTCATGGACTAAATCCTTTCCCAGCATTAACATTAGATTTATTACCAGGAGTTATTGTTCTCTTTGTAGGCCTATTTTTGATAGCATTTACTAGTGTTGAGAAAACAGTATTCAAGATGGAAAAAGGTTTTGGTTTTGAAGTTGGTGACACTAGTGAAAAACGTTGGTCTAAATGGGAAACTCAAAAAGAGATGCAAAAGAGCTTAGTCCACGTTAAAGCAAGTGATAAAACCATGCCTGTTGGTGGAATTCCAATTATTACTGATGGTGATAATATGTACTTGGATAGTGGTGAATATCACAGTATTGTTATTGGTTCTACGGGAGCCGGTAAAACAAGACGTTTTATTCAACCGATGTTAAACACTTTAATTAAAGGCGGAGAATCGATTATTGTTACCGATCCAAAAGGTGAATTATATCGTAATAATTCGGGTATTTTAAAAGCTATGGGTTATAAAACAGTAGTTCTTAATTTTAGGGAACCTTTACGTGGTAATTCATGGAACCCATTAGCCTTACCATATTATTATTATAAAAAAGGTAATATTGATAAAGCAATTGAACTGGTTACTGATGTTGCTTATAATATTTTACATGAAGAAAAAACCACCGATATTTTTTGGTCACACGCAGCTAGTGATTATTTTGTAGGTTTAGCTTTAGCTTTATTTGAAGATGCACCAGAAGAAGAAGTTAATATTAATAGCATTAGTTTAATGTCAATTTTAGGTGAAGAGCGTGCTCCAGCAGGATCTTATTTAAAAGAATATTTTAAGGATAAAGATCCAACCAGTGCTGCTTATATTAATGTTACGGGGACCATGAATGCTCCTAATGAAACGCAAGGGAGTATTTTGTCTACATTTAGACAAAAAATGAAAGTATATCTAAACACTGAAGTTTTATCTAAAATGTTAGCTAAAAGTGACTTTGAAATGGCTGATATTGGTCGTCAAAAAACAGCTGTTTTTATGATTATTCATGATGAGAAAACAACATATCATCCTTTAGCTACTACCTTTATTCAACAATGTTATGAAGCTTTAATTGATGCAGCTCAACAAGAGCCTAAAGGTGAATTGCCTATTAAAACTAATTTTGTTTTAGACGAATTTGCTAATATGCCACCATTAAGAAGTATTGCAACAATGGTCACAGCTGCTCGTTCAAGAAGAATTAGATTTCATTTAGTAATTCAAAGTTATTCACAATTGAATGATGTTTATGGTAAAGACAAAGCAGAAACTATAAAAACCAATTGTAATATTAATATTTATTTATTAACTAGTGAGTTATCTAGTTTGGAAGAAATAAGCCGTTTATGTGGTGAAGTAAAAGGTAAAGATGATAAAGAACCACCACAACCATTAGTTAGCATTAATGAATTACAACGTTTAAAAATGGGAACGGTAATTATTACAACGATTCGTAAAAATCCATTTAAAACAGAATGGCCAGATTTATCACAATATAATTTCGGGCCAAACTATCCAGAAGTGCCATTACCTAATTTAGTAACTGGTGAAAATAGAACTTTCAATTTAAAAGAGTATGTGGATGCTAAACGCAAACGTGATTTTCAAAATAAAATTGGAGATGGGGTAAAAGGTAATCCGTTTAAACCCAACCCAATGGTTGATGCAAAGCAAGCCAACAAACCATTACCCGGATCTTTTGATGTTGACTCTTTGCTTAAAAAAATAGATGCTAAAATAGCTGAATTAGAAGAGGAAGAGAAACAAGAGACTAAAAAAATAATGGGTAAAGTAGTTAACCAGTCATCTTCTAAAGAACCATTAGTAGAAGAAAAAGTAGTTACTCCGAAAGTTGTTATTGAACCAGATAAAGAAATATCAACTAAACCAATAATAAAAGTTAAAGAAGAACCGCAAATTTCTGAAAAGAAACAGACAACTACTTACAGCGATCATATTACTGATGATCAATTCTTTGATGATTTTTTTGCAGATTAAGAGCATGTTAGCTCTTTTTTTGTTATAATGAAGTTGGGTGATAATATGGAGTTATTAAGTCATTATATCGCATTAATTACAGAATTTTATATTAATGATTTAGGTGTATTGGGTGCGTTAATTGTTATTATTATTGGTTCTTTTATACCACCAGTACCAGACGCAGTTTTTTTTGGTTTAGCAACTAATAGTTTTGGTTTATATATAGGAGTTATTATATCTTATATTGGTACTGTTATTGGTGCTAGTTTAGTATATTTTTTTTCTAGATGGCTTCGAAATGTTAAGTGGATCAAAAAGATATTAACTGAAGACCAACGTGTAGTTTTTTATGTTGAAAAATTAAAAAAAATTCAACTATCAACATTGAGCATTAGTTTGGCAATTCCATTTTTACCAGCAGTAGCGATTCATATTGCTTCTGGTTTGGTAAAAATGAGCTATCGCAAATTTTTAGTGGCTCTTTTAATTGGCAAAATTGCATTAGTGATTTTTTGGTCATATGTTGGTCAAAGTATAGTTCAAGGTTTACAAGATCCCAAAGGTTTGTTTTTATTAGCGTTAATTATTATAATAGTTTATGTAGCAAGTAAATATATTAGCAAAAAATATCAATTGGAGGAATAATATGGAATATATAATTATAACTGGCATCGTTATGTTAATTGTTTTAGCAATTATTAACTTGTTAAAAAATGAAGAAACTAATGTTGCTGAACGTTTAGGGAAATTAGAAGCTAACATGATTAAAGAAATAAGTACATTTAAAGGCGATATGTTAAAAGATTTAAATAATGATTTTAACAATTTAAAAGATAAGATTGAAGAACGTTTGATGATTATTAATGATAAAGTAAATGAGCGTTTGGATCAAAATTTTGAGAAAACAAACAAAACATTTATTAATATACTAGAACGTTTGTCTAAAATTGATGAGGCTCAAAAAAATATAGAAGCACTATCTACTGATATTGTTTCTCTTCAAAGTATTTTAACTGATAAAAAAACTCGTGGTACTTTTGGTGAGATTAATTTACGTCATATATTAGAAAGCGTATTTGGGGTTAATGACAAAATTTATAAAATGCAATATTTATTAAGTAATAAAACTATGGTTGATTGCGTCTTATTTGCGCCACAACCATTAGGTACTATTGGAATAGACTCTAAATTCCCACTTGAAAATTACCAATTAATGGTTGATCGTAAGAATAGTGCTGAAGTTAGAAATGTCGCGGAAAAAGCTTTTAAAAATGATATTAAAAAGCACATTAACGCTATTAGTGAAAAATATATTATTGCGGGTGAAACTAGTGATCAAGCTATTATGTTTTTACCAGCGGAAGCAATTTTTGCTGAGATTAATGCCTATCATCCAGATATTATTGAATATGCTTATACAAAGAGGGTTTGGTTAGTATCACCAACAACCTTAATTAGTACTTTAACGGTTATTCAAGTCGTTATAAAAGATATGGAACGTGATAAATATACATCAATTATTCATCGTGAATTAAATCTGTTAGGGAAAGATTTCATGCGCTATAAAGAGCGTTGGGATAAGCTAGCACGTAGCATTGAAACGGTTAATAAAGACGTAGAGGGGATTCATATTACTAGTAATAAAATTGCAAAACGTTTTGAAGAAATTAATCAGGTGGAAATTTCCACTGAAGAAAATTTAAAAATAGAAGAAACTAATTAGTTTCTTCTATTTTTTTATATAAGATTAAAGAATAAATTATTCTTGACTTTTTTAAGTAAAAAGCTTAGAATATGTTCGTAAACAAAGGAGGGGCGAAGTGAAGCCGCAACAAACAGCTGAAGAAGCACCAAATACTATTTTTCAAAAATTATATTTAGATCATCGAACAGAAGTGATTGAGCAACATCAAATTTTATCAATAATTGAATCACAAAAGGAAACAGTAACTAAAGAAATCAAAGCACGTTGTACAGTTGATAAAGACTTAGGAATATCTATTAGAGATGCCAAATTATTAAGAAGATCTGTATTGAGAGAAATAAATGATCAATACAATGATATTGATTATCAAAAAATCTTAAAAGATACTGATAATGTTGATGAAATCACTATAGAATTAGAGAATGAACTAGCACGTTTAGAAAATTTAATTACTATTTTAGAATGTCAGCGTGAAGTTAACCATAAAATATGTCAAGCATTAAAAATGAAGAAAAAAGTTTTATTAATGAAAATTTATAATGCAAAAAGAATAATTAAAGAAGCGAGTAAAGTAAAAACCGCTCTTTCTCATGACTTTATTATTAGAAATAGATGCCGCTAATTATTTGCAATAAGTAATAAAAAATGATATTATTTTATTGAAATAACCATAGTTGGTCCTAAATCAACAGTTATTTGTCCACCGACTATAATAACTGTTTTTTTATAGAAAGAGGTAAAAGATGGAAGTAAAAGAAATTTATGAAAACAAACCAATAAATAAAAATATTAAATTACAAGGTTGGGTGAAAAATCATCGTAAACAAAAAGAGCTTGGTTTCATTGATTTTAATGATGGGACTTATTTTACATCTTTACAAATTATTTATGACAATAATTTAAATAATTTTGAAGAAATACAAAAAATTAGAGTAGGTAGTGCAATCGAGGTAAGCGGTGAACTTAAAACTACTCCAAATAATAACCAATTATTAGAGGTGCATGCTAATCAGATAGATTTAATTGCTGATGGTGGAGAAGATTATCCAATTCAACCTAAAAAACACAGTCGCGAATTTTTAAGAGAAGTAGCACATTTGCGTTCTCGAACTAATTTATTTCAAGCAGTTCTTAGAATTAGAAGTGTAGCTGCTATGGGTGTACATCAATATTTCCAAGATAATGGCTATGTTTATGCACAAACTCCAATTATTACTGCTAATGATGGTGAAGGCGCAGGCGAAATGTTTAAAGTTACCACGCTTGATTTAAACCATTTACCTAGAAATGAAGCAAAAGAAATAGATTACAAAAAGGACTTTTTTAATGAAAAAGTTGGTTTAACGGTTACTGGGCAATTAGAAGTTGAAACATATGCTTTAGCTTTTAAAAAAGCTTATACATTTGGTCCAACCTTTAGAGCTGAAAACTCTAATACTAAAACACATGCCTCAGAATTTTGGATGATTGAACCAGAAATCGCTTTTTGTGATTTAGATGGATTAATGAATATTGAAGAGGACTTTTTTAAATATTTAATTAAATATGTATTAGATAAATGTCCACTTGAGATAGCTTTTTGTGATAAATTTATTGAACCGGGCTTAATTAATCGTTTAGAAAAACTATTATCACAAAAAATTGCTAGAATATCTTATGAAGAAGCAATAAACATTTTACAAGCTGCTGATACAAAATTTGAAGTAGAGCCTAAATTTGGTGAAGATTTAACTAAAGAATTTGAACGTTATTTAACAGAGGTTCATTTTAATTCAGCCGTATTTGTTCATGATTGGCCTAAAGAAATTAAAGCTTTCTATATGCGTTTATCTGATGACGAAAGAACGGTTGCTGGAGTTGATTTATTAGTTCCAATAGGTGGGGAAATAATGGGTGGTTCACAGCGTGAAGAACGCTTAGATATTCTTACGCGTCGAATGAAAGAAGTTGGCGTACCAGAAAAAGGTTTAGAGTGGTATTTAGATTTAAGAAAATATGGTGGGGTTTATCATTCTGGGTTTGGATTAGGATTTGATCGCTTTTTAATGTATATAACTGGTATTACCAATATCCGTGATGTTAATGCTTTTTATCGTACACCAGGTAGTGCTAAATTTTAAAAAGGACAATTTGTCCTTTTTAGTAATTAAAAAAGAAGGTGAACATTATTAAAAAAACAATAATTATTATTATATTATTAACATTAATTGGTTTACCATTATCTGTAAATGCTCAAACTAATAAAGCGACGATTGTTATGGATTTAAGAAATGGTCGAATTATTCATCAAGAAAATATTAATGAACCATTGTTAGTTGCTAGTACCGCTAAAATTATGACGGCCGTGATTATTATTGAGCGAGGTAATTTAGATAAAAAAATATTAATTGATAAGAGAATTAATCAATCGTATGGTTCATCAATTAACTTAGTTAGTGGTGAATATATTAGTCGTTATGATTTATTACACGCATTATTGCTTAGAAGTGCAAATGATGCAGCTTTAGCATTAGCAATTGATTATGCAGATAATGAAGCATCATTTGCTACTATAATGAATCAAAAGGCAAAAGAAATAGGTTTAGCTAATACTATTTTTAAAAATTCATCTGGATTAGATGATATTAACCAGAATAAAATGAGTGCATTAGACTTAGCTATTCTTTATAAGTATGCAATGAAAAACCCGATTTTTCGTAAAATTATTGCTACTAAAAAATATCAACTTAATACTAATGTTCATCAATTTAACTTAGAAAATAAAAATAAATTATTAAAATATAAGTCGGCTACCGGTGGTAAAAGTGGTTATACCAGCCGTAGTGGTCAAGTATTGGTTACTTCTACTAAAAGGGGTGCAACAGAACTTTTAATAATAACTATTAATTATGGTTATTATAAAAGGCATATTCAATTATATAAACAATACTGGGAGCAATATTATTCGCCACGTTTAATAAATAAAGATAAATATAAAATACCTAAAAATAAATATTATGCAAATAATCAATTAATAGTTAAAGATGATTTTGTTTATCTAGTAACTAAAGAAGAATTAAGTAAAGTAACCCGAAAATTAGTTATTACCAACAAAACAAAGAAACCAAATAAGAAAGTGGGTTATATTTACCTAAAGCTAAATAAAAAATATTTAGGTCAAGTAAGTGTATATACAAAACCCAAGCAGGTGTAAAATGGAAAAGTTACAAAAAGTAATCGCTAACGCTGGTTACTGTTCAAGAAGAAAAGCGGAAATACTAATTACTGAAGGCAAAGTAAAAGTTAATGGTGTGGAAGCAACTTTAGGGATGCGAGTTTTATCAAATGATAAAGTTGAAGTTGAAGGAATTCAATTAACCAAACCACAATTACAATATTATTTATTGTATAAACCAGCAGGTTATGTATCAACAACAATGGATGAACATCGTCGTAAAACTGTGATTGATTTAATTGACACTTCTGAAAGAACATATCCCGTCGGCCGTTTAGATGTTAATACCAGCGGTTTATTATTATTAACTAACGACGGTGATTTTACTAATCGCTTATTACATCCTAAATATAAAATTACTAAAACTTATATTGCCAAAGTTAATGATATAGTTACTATGAAAGAAATTAATATTTTAAAACGGGGTATTTATATTGAAAATATGAAAATTATACCCGATAGTGTTAGAGTAAAAAGTAAAAATTTAAAGAATAAAACATCAATAGTTGAGATAATTATTCATGATGGTAAAAATCATGAAGTAAAAAAAATATTTGCGGCTATTAACATGGAGGTTTTAGCTTTGAAGCGAACAACATTTGCTTTTTTAAATTTAAACGGTTTAAAAAAAGGCGAATATCGTTTACTTAATCCCAAAGAAATAAAAAAACTATTAAATTTAGCAAAATAAAAAATGATATTTAATATCATTTTTTTATTTTTCAACAATAGCAGCAGTAGGACAGCTTTCAATAGCTTCAACTACTTCGTGTTGATTATCATCATTAACAGCTTCCGGATTAGCAACACCCAAGCCATCATCATCCATTAAAAATATTTCTGGGTTAATTGCGTGACAAGCACCACACCCGATACATGCTTCTTTAATAATTTCAACCATATGTTCCTCCTAAAAATATTATAAGTTAATAAATTAAAAGAAGCAATTTTAAACTTTATTTTCTTTGCAAAGAATGTAAAATATGATACGATAATTATGATAAAGATAAGGTGATAAAATGAAAACAAGAATGGAACGCTATTATAAAAATTATCAAACTGATAATAATAGTGAAAAAACAGTTGATAATAGTTTAAAACGCAGTATTCAGAATCAGGATTTATATGAAGAAGTTGTGAATATTGCCCCTTATGTAGATGAAAATAAGATAGATTTAAATAAATTAGAGGAATTAATTAAATCACAAGAAAAGCCCAAAAAAGATTATCGAGATTTATTAAAAATTAATGAACAAATTGAAGAGGATTTAACTGAATTAGAAAAGGATTTAGACAAAACATTTGATATTAATAAAATTATTAATCGGGTTAAAGAGCAAAATGAATCGCGATTAGAAAAAACACTAAATAATACACAATATAATATTTTAAATCAAGTAGAGATAGAAACAGAAATAATAGAACCAGTTGAAGAAGTAATTAATCCAGAAGATACATTACAAGAATTATTTCATACTATAACAACTAATTCATTATTAACAAAAGAAATGGCCACCAACGAATTAGCATTAAACGTTTTATCAGATTTGAAACCAACTGATACCGAACAAGAAGTAACACCGGCGATAAAAGAAACAACTTTAGATACGGCGCCATTTACGGTTAATAATATAAAACCTTTAAAAGAAATAATGGCTAATAAACAAGAAGAGTATGAACAAACATTAGGTGAACAAGCCAGAGATTTTTTTACGGGTAATATTGATTTTAAAGATGAAGATTTTGAAGATTTTAGTGATTTAGAAAGCGCTATGAAATCGAGTAATCGTTTAATTTGGGTATTAGTTGTTATTTTAATTTTAGTACTAACTGGGGTTGGTATTTACGTCTATACTAATCTTCTATAAAATAATTATAAAAATATGGAGTGATTAAATGGAAATAAAATTATTAAATCAAAAATATGAATTAATTAAAAATTATAAAGATGCTTTTAATATTGAAGAATTAAAAGCTAGATATGAAGATTATTTTGAAAAATATGATTATATTTTGGGTGATTATGCATATGCTAAACTACGTTTAAAAGGTTTTTATAATGACAATAATAAAGATGTAACTAATATTAATAATTATAAGCAAATTGATCGTTACATTACAGATTTTTGTGCTTTTGACTGTAAATATTTTATTATAAAGAAAAAATAATATCAAATCATGTTATAATTAAATTGATATAGAATAAGAGGAGATGATTGCTGGTGAATGGACAAACAATGGTATTATTAAAAGGAGATGTTCGCGAAGAAGTGGATGTTATTTTAAAATTTACAATTAAAGAATTTAATAAAGAGTATATTATATATACTAAGAATGAAAAAGATACTGAAGGTAATATTTTACTATATTCTGCAACTTTAGTTAAAGATATGAATGGTTTTAGAACAACAAATATTGAAACAGATGAAGAATGGACCGTTATTAAAGAATTAATTCGTAAAATAGCAAAAGGAGAGTGTGTTTAATGAGTGGTAAAGATTCACTGGTAGTATTAGTGGAAGGAAAACAAGTTACTGTTGATGAATTGGCGAAATCATTACCGGAAAATGTTGTTACATTTGGTGGAGAAAAGCCAATTAAAGTTGCACAACCAGTTTTAGATGCAGTAGTAGAGATGGGAAAGAAAGTTTTTGCCCAAGAAACTTTGGAAACCAGCAGTAATCCAATTACACAAGGATT
>Ga0265295_1002854_pt1 | contig 26222 bp, 21 predicted proteins | sample Munlansysbiofilm_FD_192503 | JGI IMG/M metagenome (GOLD analysis project Ga0265295, IMG submission 192503) | Leachate microbial communities from a municipal landfill in Southern Ontario, Canada - Methane capture system biofilm | ecosystem: Engineered > Solid waste > Landfill > Unclassified ... | reverse complement strand
TTCTGCAATGATTCCTTAATATTGTCGGATGTTATGATATATATCCCTTTGTTGGCAGGAAGCTTTTTCGCATAATGATTGGCTACTTTTGCAAGTGTTTTGGTGGCTCCTATTCCCACGCTCACAGGAATTCCCGTTCCCATTTTTGCAGCACGGCTTATAGTTCTGGCAAACTCTGGAATATTAATATATTCAAATCCTTCAAGTGGGATAAAAGCCTCATCAATACTGTAAATTTCAATTGAAGGTGCATACTCAGCAAGAATATTCATCACTCTTCGGCTCATATCACCATAAAGAGCATAATTTGAAGAAAACACACTGACATTATAATGATTAATAATATCTTTAATTTCAAATGCCGGCTGAGCCATGCGAATGCCGAGCGCTTTGGCTTCATTGCTACGGGCGACAACACAACCATCATTATTGGATAATACAATAACCGGTTTTGCAATCAACGAAGGATTGAAAACTCTTTCACATGACACATAAAAATTATTACAATCAACTAATGCATACATATTATACTACACCTTATGAATCACATAAGTGACTATTCCCCAGACGACAAAATCGTTATCTTCCGTAATTTTCATTGGTTTATATTCAGAATTGGCAGGCATCAACCAAACTCCAGATTTATCAACCTTCAGAGTTTTAATTGCAAACTCTCCGTCTATATAACAAACCGCCTGCTTACCATTGGCGGGCGAAATGGATTTGTCAATAATAAGAATATCTCCATCATAAATTTGTGCATCTCGCATGGAATGTCCCTTGACCCTTCCAAAAAAAGTTGAATTTGGGTGTGGGACCAATGTCTTATTCAGGTCAAGACTCAATTCAATATATTCTTCTGCTGGCGAAGGAAAACCTGCACTGATGCCTTCGGCAAACGGCAATGAATGTTCTGTATCCGGATTTGATTGATAAAACTCAAGAGGCTGATTAACAGTGACTTTTTTCTGTTTCATGATACGACCACGTTTATTTACAAAAATAGCGATTTTTCATGGCTATTCAATGGCTAAGTATAGATTTTTTTGTTGTTATATTCACTTAAACAATAAATCCATTCTGTTTCATTTATCTGATATTTTTAAATTCTTGACCTAATTCACGCATTGCAACAAACTAATATAGCAATCAAATCGCCCATTACCATTGACAAAAAATTAAATAACACGAACATATTCATATTGTGTGATTTGTTTTCAGCTTGTATATATTGTATTATTGTATAAACAAACAATCTGTGTTAAAACAATGGCACTAAAACGAAAATGAAAAAAAGCCCCCCAATTTTCTGTATTCTCATTCTTTTGATATCATACATGGCTCAATCTCAAACTACTATATATTCAGAAAATTTTAATGCCGGTTTTGGAGGATGGACTAATACAAACTTAACGACACCATGGGGTAATACAACGGATATACTTGATTATGAGAATATTTGGCAAAACGATGATGGTGAATCGGGTATGAACCCCAACGTATGTGGAGCAGCTGGACAAAGCAACCCTACTCTTTTTATAGGATCGCCCATGGCCGGAGGGGCGGCATATTCATCAGGTGCAACAACAAACCGAAGAATAAGTTCTCCAAATATTGCTAGCACCGGATATGCAAATATGACACTTCAATTTAATTTTATTGGTAACGGCTGTGAAACCCGTGATAGAGCATATTTTCAGTACAGTATTGACGGTGGAACAAACTGGATCAGTCCTACTGCTGCACCCGCCTCATCGAATCCCGCCATGGGAACGGGAGGAAATATGGGAAATCTTAAATCAAGTTTGTGTTCCGGTGGACAAGGCAGGTGGACTCAAATCACGTGGGAAATGCCGACAGCTTGCGAAAACATTACAGATCTTAAAATTGCATTTGTTTGGCAAAATAGTGATGGTGCTACTTGTTCGGGTACGCCCACAGACCCTTCTTTTGCTGTTGATGATATTATTATTACTATTCCAAAACCAGTATCCATAGAATTATTTTTCTTCAACGGAGATGAAGTCAACGGAACAGTTCATCTGGAATGGGCTACACTGAGCGAAACGAACAATGATTATTTCACCGTAGAAAGGAGTTCTGATGGTTACACATTTTCTGATATTGTTCAAATTGGCGGAGCTGGAAACAGTAATGAACCACTTTATTACTCTTATACTGACAAAAACGCACCGCCAGGAATACTCTATTATAGATTGAAACAAACTGATTTTGATGGGCAACAATCCTATTCGAAAATTTTAGTTCTGAATATCAATGGGCTTCCTGAAATTCGTGTGTTTCCGGTTCCAGCTGACGATTTTCTATTCATTGAGCTTTCTGAACTAGAAGGTCAGGAAATGCAGATAGAACTCATTGATTTACTGGGAAAAAGTCATATTAATCAATCTATTCATATTTCCTATGAATCAGAAACAATACCTGTAAATGTGTCGACGGTACCATCAGGACTGTACTTGCTTCGTATCATTACTAAATCTCATATTTCTACTCACAAAATAAAAATCAACTGATAAATCAAATAATCGTTGCACACCAACTTGCTTTATGAAAACTCGTATTTCGTTTTTATTTTTCATTTCACTATTCTTCGTTAAGATAAGTTTCTCACAGGTTATAGGAATTTCAGAAACAGCATTCACTCCTGATTCCAGTGCTATTCTTCATTTAAACTCCCCTTCAAAAGGGCTACTTGTTCCACGCATGACAGAGGCACAACGAGATGCTATTTATGACCCTGCTACCGGACTAATCATTTTCCAAATCGATGTAGAGCCATTCTTCTACTATTTTGACGGAGTAGTTTGGCAAAAGATGTGCTGCACAACAATTTACTGCCTTCTTGAAGCACAAATAACAACAACTCAGCTTTTATGTTTTGGGGATAGCAACGGGATAGCCAAAGCAATACCCACGAACGGCACTTCGCCCTTTAGCTACATTTGGAGCAATGGTGTCACTACCGACAGTATTTCTAATCTACCAGCAGGCACATACACTGTGACAATCACCGATAGCCTACTTTGTACTGCAAGTACAAGTGTCACAATTACTAGTCCACCTGAACTTTCTGTTTTTGCAGGAAGCAATAGCCCTGTGGATGAAGGTAACAACATTAACCTTTCGTCCAATGGCGGCGGAGGAACAAGTCCATACGATTATAACTGGACAGGACCAGATAGTTGGACATCAACAGATCAAAACCCTGTAATTGCAAATGCTCAAACAACGCACTCAGGAACCTATACAGTTACAATTACAGATGAAAACGGCTGTACTGCAACAGCACAAACTTCGGTCACAGTTTCTTCAGCATCTCCGCCTGACGATCCAGTTGTAATAGCTGGCAACTGTGGATCAATGTTCGATTCATGCGAGTGGTACTTTACCATTAACGATGTGGGAGCGACATATTATGAAATGAAAATTGAGACTGGCGGTGGGTGGTTGTCAGCTTGCGGAAGTCCATGGGCAACGACAGGTATTATCACACCTATTCCGGCAGGCTCATACGAATACTGCACCTTACTGGCTTCTCACGGGCATTCTTGCACCTGGCCAGGAAGCAATGGCTGGTTATGTTGTGTATGGATACGATCCTGCAACAGTATTGGATGCAGTGCATGGGTGGCAATCACCGGAAATTGTGTTTCCTCAACTTCTTGTAATTATGTTGAAACAGGTTGTATCACTAATTTATAATAATAATGATCAGAAAAGTACTTTCATTTTTTCTTTTAATCACATCCTCCATAGTCTTGCTAGCTCAAAACGTTGGAATATCAAAATCATTTTTTATTCCTGACTCCAGTGCGATTTTAGAAATTAGGGCAACTAACAAGGGAATGCTTATCCCCAGAATATCACAAGCTGAAAGAGATTCAATCAGCAATCCTGCTATGGGCTTGTTGATTTTCCAAACAGACAATGATCCATTCTTCTATTATTACACGGGGCTCCAATGGAAAAAAATGTGCTGTGACCCTCCTTGTGATAACACGTGTCTCTTTTCAGATGATTACAGCAGCACAACAGGATGGACGCAGATAGGAACTGGCGTTTCAGTTAGCGGAGCAGCAGTATTTAACAATGCTGATAATTCTGAAGATCGCAGAATATATAAACCTCTCAATTGTACACTTGCAGATTGCGGGGATTGGACTGCCGACTTTGAAATTAATGTTTCGGCACAGACCGACGAATCTCATCCCGTTCTAGGATTTACCGCTGGCTCAGCTGTTCCGTTTTACGACTATTCATTGATGGAAGAAACCAATCAGGACGGTGTATTTATTTGGATGTCAAGTTTATGTCCTACGGGTGACAGCCACCTTTCTATTGCAGCAAAAAACAACACATCAAGAAGTTTCAGTTATACTGGAGGTGGCTGTATAGGAATATCCTTTAACACCACTTATTACTGCAGATTTCAGCGAACCACACCAACAACTTTAAAATTGAGTGTCTTTTCAGATGTCGCAAGAACGATTGAAATTACCAACTCTCCTATTGGATTCATTATTCCTGCAAGTATTATGGGATTGAACCACATTCAGCACTCCAATTATGAATCTCAAAGTGTAGAAACATTTTCAGGTACAATAAACAATATGAGTATCTATTAAAAGTGGGTATTACATTATACAGTATGAATCTGTTCGATTCATCTAGTTTCCAAAATCGTCAAATAGAATATTTCCAGGAGGGACACCAAGACTATCGAGCATCTTTATACATGCAGCGAGCATAACTCCAGGGCCACAGATATAATATTCAATTTCTTCAGGCTCCTTATGATTGTTTAAATAATTATCATAAATAACTTGGTGAATAAAACCAATATATCCATCCCAACTGTCTTCTTTTTTGGGCTCTGAAAGTCCTATATAAAATTTAAAATTATCAAAATCATCTTCAATTTTTTTAAAATCATCAACATAAAACAATTCACCTTTTGATCTTCCACCATACCAGAATGTTGCTTTTCTATTGGTCTTTTTAGAATAAAACATATCAAAAATATGAGAGCGCATAGGAGCCATTCCTGCCCCACCACCAATAAACATCATTTCCTTTTCGGTTGGTTTGATAAAAAACTCACCATAAGGGCCTGAGATTGTTACTTTATCACCCGGTTTCAGTGAGAAAATATAGGATGAACAAATACCTGGATTCACTTTCATAAATCCATTTTTTGAGCGATCCCACGGAGGAGTTGCAACACGCACATTCAGCATAATGATGTTTCCTTCTGCTGGGTGACTGGCCATTGAATAAGCTCTATAAATAGGTTCAGGATTCTTCATTTTCAAATCCCACATTTTGAATTTATCCCACTCATTATGGAATTCTTCTTCAACCTGCATATCTTTATAATCGATTTCACAGGGAGGAACATCAATCTGAATATATCCACCCGACTTAAAATCAAGCCATTCATCATTGGGGAGTTTGACAACAAACTCTTTAATAAATGTTGCAACATTTCTATTTGAAACAACCTCACACTCCCATTTCTTAATATTGAAAATTTCATCTGGAACTTTGATTTTCAAATCATTTCGCACCTTCACTTGGCAAGCCAGTCGCCAATTGTCTTGTTGTTCTTTTCTTGTAAAATATATCGTTTCGGTAGGCAAAATTCCACCTCCGCCGTCAGTCACTTGAACTTTACACATTGCACATGTTCCACCACCTCCACAAGCCGAAGGAAGGAAAATATCCTTGGTTGCTAAGGTTGACAACAAGCTATTGCCGGGATGAACTTCCATTTCTTGTTCTTCATTGATGGTAAGTTTCACCTCTCCCTGAGGAATGAGTTTCTTTCTTGCGTAGAGCAATAAGCCAACTAGCACAAGAATGACTAATAAAAATGCCACAATACTTCCGATGATCACTATAAAATCTATTGCAGCAATAACATATAAGCTTTGAATATTCATTTGGCTATTGTTTTCAGTTGATCATTAAAGTTTAATTCCCAAAAAACTCATAAACGCAATTCCCATGAGTCCGGTAATAATAAATGTAATTCCTAATCCTCTCAATGGAGCAGGAACCTTTGAGTATCTGATTTTCTCTCTGATGGCTGCAATACTTACAATGGCAAGCCACCAACCAACACCTGAACCCAAACCGAAAGAAAACGCTTCTCCGATATTGTGATATTCTCTTTCCTGCATAAATAAAGATCCACCTAAAATTGCACAGTTCACTGCTATCAGCGGAAGAAAAATTCCTAGAGAAGAATAGAGTGGTTGACTATATCTCTCAATCACCATTTCAACAAGCTGAACCATAGATGCAATGACTGCGATGAACATAATAAAACTAAGAAAACTAAGATCCAATGATTCAAGAGACCCAGACAACCATGTTAAAGCCCCCTTTTTCAATAAGTAATTTTCAAGCAAATAATTAACAGGTACAGTGATGGCAAGCACAAACATAACTGCCAATCCCAATCCACTGGATGTTTTTACTGTTCTAGAAACAGCAAGATATGAACACATGCCTAAGAAATAGGCAAATATCATATTGTCAATAAAAATTGACCTGATAAATATGTTAAAGTATTCTAGCATAATTTCAATTTTTAACTTTTATCAACTAAATCTTTGTATCTGTTTCTCTGCGCCCAAATTACAACCCCAACAATGATAAGTGCCATGGGGGGCAGAATCATCATTCCATTATTAAAATATCCAGCGTCATAGAATGATTGAGGAATAACTTTATAGTCCCAAAGTGTTCCTGAGCCAAGCAATTCTCTAAAAAAGCTCACAATGATTAAAATTATCCCATAGCCTGCGCCATTGCCCACTCCGTCAAGAAATGACTGCCAGGGTTTGTTCTGCATGGCAAATGCTTCAAGACGCCCCATCACTATACAGTTGGTAATGATCAATCCCACAAACACTGAAAGTTGCTTACTCACATCAAAAACAAAAGCTTTCAGAAACTGATCCACAAGAATAACAAACATGGCAATGACCGTAAGCTGAACGATAATCCTAATCCGCGTAGGAATAGATTTTCTAAGCAATGAAATCAGCACATTTGAAACTGCGGTAACAAAAATAACAGATAATGCCATTACAAAGGCAGGTTTCAGTTTTACAGTTACGGCAAGTGCAGAACAAATACCCAGAATTTGTATTGTAATGGGATTGTCCTTATTTAAAGGTTGAGTCAGCAACCTTACGTTTTTTGGTGAAAACATTGGTTCTCTACTACTCTTCTGTTCCATTGTTCTTCATTTTATTAAAATAAGGCAAATAATTTCTCAAACAGTTTTCAATCATCTGGCTTGTCCCGTCACTAGTAATGGTTCCGCCTGAAATACCGTCTACTCCATGAATTTCGGGTACATTTTTACTGTTTTTCACTCCACCTTTCACAACTTTAACCGAAGTGAATTCTCCCTGCTCATTGAAAATCTGTTTATTATCAAACTGCTTCTGAAATACTGGGGTTGTGATTTCAGCACCAAGACCGGGAGTTTCTCCCTTATGACCAAATGTAATACCCGCAACAGTTGAAAAATCTTCTTTTAGGGCAATGGTTCCCCAAATAGCCCCCCATAATCCACGTCCCAAAAGGGGGATGATGTATAATTTTTCATCGTAATACTGAATAACATACAATGGCAACATTCCATTTCCTGATGTTTGAATTGATTTCAGCTGATCTTTTAAATTAATGTCAAAAGCTCTGATGTCTCCTGAATCAAATTTTCCTTCTGAAAAGGATGAAACAACGTTTCCTTGAACATCAACAACAACCTCCTCAACTACATATTTTTCATATACTGCAGGAATCACTCTGGTTTCTGCCACAATATGAGCTGCACCTAAAATATCCTTCATCTTTTCAACATCCAGATTTCTCTGTTGATAAGGCTGCAATATAGTTGCAGCCAATGATAGCATCAAAGCAACCAAGATGACCATGACAGCGGAATAAATAAAAATGTATTTGTTACTAAACATATTCCCTGTGTATTATATTAAACATTTGATCTTAATTTTAAAGCACGTTTAACACGCCCTTTTATATGAGACTGAACAACATAATGATCAATCAACGGAGCAAGCACATTCATGAGAAGAATGGCAAGCATCATTCCTTCCGGATAAGCGGGGTTAAAAACCCTCAGTGTAATTGCAAAAGTTCCAATTAGAAATCCATAGATAATCTTTCCTGACTTAGTCTGGGCAGCAGTCACTGGATCTGTAGCCATAAACACAGTACCAAAAGCAAATCCTCCAACAATCAAATGATAATAGGCCGGAAGCTCCATGAACGCATTGGCACCAACAAGATTAAAAAGGACCCCCATAAACAATCCTCCAGCTACAACTGATGCCATAATTCTAAAGCTTGCTATGCCTGTCACCAGTAATATAACCGCCCCCAATAAGATAGCAATAACAGAAGTTTCACCTATGGAACCTGGAATAAAACCAGTAATCATATCCATAACTGAAGGAAAACCATCAGTCTGTCCTGATGCTGCCATTGAAAGCGGAGTAGCACCGGAAACAACATCTGGTTTATCTGTAATCCAAACGGCATCTCCCGACAGCTGAGCTGGATATGCAAAAAACAAAAATGCTCTTGTCAATAGGGCTGGATTTACAATATTCATTCCTGTACCACCAAAAACTTCTTTGCCAAAAATGACAGCAAAAATAGTTGCAACAGCAACCATCCAAAGAGGCGTTGTAGCAGGCACAATCAATGGAATAAGCATTCCAGAAACAAGAAAACCCTCACTGATTGAATGCCCTCTCAACTGCGCAAATATAAACTCAACACCAAGGCCGGAAACATAAGAAACTACAACAATGGGAAAAACGGTCAAAAATCCATTCCACATTATTTTCCAAAAACCAACCAATGGGATGATCTCCTGCCATGTAAACCCATGATAAATTGGTCGAGCCAGAAAATGTTGAACACCAACATTAAACATCCCAAACAATAAAGCAGGAATAAGGGCTACCACGACTATAAACATCGTACGTTTAAGATCAATACTATCTCTGATGTGCGCTCCCTTTTTGGTCACATGATTAGGAACAAAAAGGAAAGATTCGAATCCGTCAAAGACACTATTCAAAAAGTGCAGTTTACCACCCTTCTCAAAATTCGGTTTTATTTTGTCTAAAAATTTTCTCAATGGTTTCATAATGAAACTGAGTTTGTTAATATTAATTTACTTCTTTTAACATAAGGTCAATCCCCTGTCTAACAATGGATTGAGATTCAATTTTTGATGTGCAGATAACTTCGCAAAGTGCAAAATCCTCTTCTGCCACTTCATAGATTCCTAGCTGCTCCATGAGTTCAAAATCCTGAACAATGATTGCCTTAAGCAATAGAACAGGCAAAATATTCATGGGCAACACCTTCTCGTATTCACCAGTCACTACGAATGCTCGTTCCTCTCCATGCTTATTAGTATCCAGACTATATTTACGATTCTTAAAGAGCCAAGAGATGTAAGATTTAGACATACTAAACTTCTTAAATCCCGGCATTGCCCACCCAGCAAATTCATAATAATCTCCTTCGGGAATGGCTGTAACAACCTTTTCATAAAAACATGAAAAACCACTTTTATCTATTTTATTTCCTGTTAATACATTCCCAGAAATAATACGAGCATTGTCGTTCACCATATTGTTGCTCACCAATGATTCAATGTTAAATCCTGATAAAGCTTTGAAATAATAGGTTCTTTTAAACTCAGTTCCAGCGATTGCAAATATTTTTTCGGGTGAATAAACACCTTCTTTAAACAATCGACCAATAACTACAATATCTTGAGGATCAACATACCATATCAAATCCCCCTTCATAATAGGACGAATGTGATGAATCTGTATTCCCACATTTGAAGTAGGATGAGGACCATAAAACTGATTAATCTGAACATTTTGAGTATGAAGAAAAATATCTGGAACGCCTAGTTTTGGGTGTACATTCAAGTGTACAAGCCCTGATGTCAGCTTTTTTAATATATCAATTCCAGCCTGAAAAAGAGATGCATCATGCTGCTGCATAATAAACTGGTAATCTGGAGCCAAAGGTGCGGTATCAAAACCTGAGATAAAAATTGCATCTGGCACCTGCTTAGGATCTGCAATCACTGCAAAAGGTCGCTGTCTGACCATCGGCCATACGCCAGACTCAAGCATCCTAGAAACAATTGCCTCTCGATCCAGTGAATCAACTTCAGTAATACCAAAATTCACCTTCTGGTCTTTCTCGTCAGACTCTATGATAATATGATCTAATCTTCTTTTCTCTCCCCTTCTTATTTCAATAACTTTTCCACTTACAGGTGAGGTTAGAAGCAAGTTTTCATTGGATTTATCCTGTACTAATTTTGTACCGGCATCAACATGATCTCCTTCGGCAACAAGAAGCCTAGGATTAAGAACTCTGAACTCTGATGGCTGAACTGAATACAGTTTAGTTTTAAAGGGTTCTAGTTTCTTCTCAGCCTCTCCTTTGAGCTTGATATCCAAGCCTCTTTTAATTCTTACAATTCTAGTCATGTGAAAAAATTATTTGAATTGGTTGGCAAATATAATAGAAATATGTTGTTTTATATCAGAACATTTTAATTTACAAAAATACATTAATTTTACATTTAGGTATCACATTGTATGAATATCTTTTTGATTTTATTATTAAAAGCAAGAAAACAACGGACAGACCTGAGCATTATAAACTTTATATTTCATAAAATCACACAATAAATTGAACATTTTAAAAATAAATACTGCAAGAAATTAACAATTATTTTAGAAAAAATATTTCATAAATCTTTTAAAAAAAATAATTTAGAAAACAGTTGAATAATACTAACAATTTATGTATCAATAATCAAAAGTATATCCCCTGAACAAGTCAAGATTTTTACTATTACAATAAAACATAAATTGTTAAACACTCATTGGCGTTGACGTAAGAAGAATAAAATATAATATTTCACACGGTTTGCACTGACAAAAAAGTATATATATTTGCAACAAAGCATTGACACCGAATGAGTCTTACCCTACTTCAGAATAAAAACCTTATCAGCACAGAGAATCTCACAATTCAATTTGGAGAAAATATTGTTGTCGACAAAATAGGATTTTCAATCAAACAAGGAGAAATACTGGGTATTGTGGGCGAATCCGGATCAGGAAAAAGCATTACTGCACTTTCTCTCATGGGATTATGTCCTTCTGCGGCAACTATTACCGCAGAAAAAGGAATACTTTATTTGGACAACGACAATAACAAAATTGATTTGTCGAAACTCAACCGCAAACAATTCGAAAAAATCAGAGGGAATAGAATTTCTATGGTTTTTCAGGAGCCGATGACTTCTTTAAACGCAGTACAAAAATGTGGAGTTCAAGTAGCAGAAATTCTTCACATCCATAAAAAAATTAAAAAGAAGCTAATTTACAACAGAGTTCTCGAATTATTTGATGAAGTGCTCCTCTCCGAGCCTGCAAAAACATATAACAAATACCCTCATCAGTTGTCAGGCGGACAACGACAAAGGGTAATGATTGCTATGGCACTTGCATGCAATCCTCAGTTGCTAATTGCTGATGAGCCAACGACAGCTCTGGATGTGACGGTTCAAAAGACAATACTTACACTACTCAAAAAACTTCAAATCAAATACAGGATGAGCATTTTGTTCATCACCCATGATTTGGGAGTGGTTTCTGAAATATGTGACAGAGTTCTAGTAATGCACAGGGGCAAAATTGTTGAAGAATTGACAATTGCCCAACTACAAACCAACAAAGCAAAACATCCATACACCAAAGGCCTGCTGGCATGCAAGCCACCTGAAGACTCAAGGCCACATCGTTTACAAACGATCAATGATTTTATGTCAAAAAAAGAAGCTGCTGGGACTGATGAAAGATTGCCGATTGACATGTCTGAACAGACTATCATTATGGATGTAACTTCATTGAGCAAACATTTTCCACAAGGAAAAAGTTTCATGGGTAAGGTGACAGCATGGTATAAAGCAGTAGATGACGTTTCGTTTTCCATTTTTAGCAATGAAACTCTGGGGCTCATTGGAGAATCAGGCTGTGGAAAAACCACACTCAGTAGAACATTGCTAAAACTTACAGAGATTACATCAGGCAAAGTACTGTTTGAAGGGCAAAACATCAATGAGTTAAAAAAGAAAAAACTGATTGATTTCAGAAAACAAGTTCAGATTATTTTTCAAGACCCATATTCATCACTCAATCCCGACATGACCATTGGAAATGCGCTGATTGAACCGCTAAAAGTCCATAATATATACAGTTCACGCAAAGAAAGGCAAGATTATATTGTTTCATTGCTTGAAAAGACCGGATTAAATGGTGATGATTTAAGAAAATATCCCCATCAGTTTTCAGGTGGGCAGCGTCAACGAATAGTCATTGCCAGGGCACTGATATTAAAACCAAAACTAATTATCTGCGATGAGGTTGTTTCGGCTCTTGATGTTTCTGTGCAGGCACAAGTTCTTAATCTGCTCAATGATTTGAAAGATGAATTTGGCCTCACCTATTTATTTGTTTCACACGATTTATCGGTTGTCAGATACATGTCAGACAGGATGATGGTGATGAGAAAAGGAAAAATAGTTGAAACTGGCTCTTCGGATGAACTTTTTACAAATCCAAAAGATCAATATACTAGAACCCTTATTGAATCCATTCCAGGAAGGATAAAAAACACTTATTCTATTTGAGCCAATCCTTGAGCAATAACTGCATGAATATCACCCCCTGTTGGTGTTTGATACAGTTTCAAGAAGAATTGAGGTAGAATAGCAATCAAATGATCAAAAATATCTGATTGAACCTGTTCATAAACAATCCATTGTTTATTTGCTGAAAAGGCGTACACTTCCAGTGGAATCCCCTTATCGGTGGGAGCCAATTGCCTCACCATGAGAATAGCTTCTTGATTGATTGCATCTAAAGAGCCAAGATAAGCTTCCATGTAAGCGCGAAAAATACCCAGATTTGTTTGGCGGCGTTCACCGAAAGATTCGGCATTCTTAGAGTTTATCTGTTGATTGTATTGATCTATTTCTGCTTGTTTTTCTTCAATATATCCCCTGATCAAATCAATTTTCTTCAGTTCTTCAAGCATTTCATCTGAACAAAATCTCACACTGTTCATATCAACATTGAGAGCCCTTTTAATTCTTCTTCCTTCTGCCTCAAGCATTCCTCGCCAATTGATAAAAGCGTCTGAAATAAGAGCATAGGCAGGAATATACACGAGAGTTTTATCAAAATTTCTAACTTTCACCGTTGTCAATGTTATTTCCTCAATATCTCCATCAGCATTAAATTTTGGCATTGTAATCCAATCACCAGGTCTAGCCATGTCATTGGCAGAAAGTTGAATCCCTGCAACAAGACCGAGCAATGAATCTTTAAATACCAACAACAATACCGCACTCATGGCCCCAAGTCCAGTTAACAGATATAAGGGTGACTGATCAAATAAAATGGCAATAATAAGAACAGCACAAATACCTGACAAAATAATCTTTACAAGTTGAATGTATCCCTTGATATGCTTGTATTTTGATATTTCCCATGTGTCATAAATGTCACTAAATGTATTGATTACTGAAAAAATAGTAAGAAGAATTATTATAACAATGTAAATCTCTCCTAAAGCTATTCCAAAGTTAATCCAACCTTCATAATACGGTATGGCAAATGGAAGAAGTTTGAGAAACAAAATTGCTGGAACGAGATAGGATATTCTCGTAAAAAACTTATTGTCTAAAAGTTTATCGTCCCATTCAGTCGAAGATCTTTTAATGATTCGAATAGCAACCTGTCTGATAATTACTTTGGTGATATAAAAAGAAATGACACAAGTTGTAAACAAAATCGCAAGAAGTATCAAATCTCTTAAAACATAAGACCATGTTTCAGGAATATATGCTTTATATAATATTTCGTGAAGTTTATCAACATACCTATACTGATCTAACAAAAACAAAACTGCCATGATTTTTTTTTACAAATCTACAAAAAAAAATTAAATCCTGACCAATATGTTATTGACTGGCAGTATTGTAATGACAAAACAAGGTTTCCCCATTTTGTGTGTTTCTCAAATGCATTGCACCTCCAAGGCAATCTTTGAAATGTTTACATTCTTCACAAACACCTTTTTTTAAATGCACTCTATTTCTGTACAACTCATACTTTTGATCCCATATTTCAGAAAAGTCATCCTGATAAATGTTTCCCTGAACAAGTGATCTGTCAATATTTGGGCATGCACCAATACTTCCGTCAATCAAAACTGAAGCGATATGAATACCCGCTCGGCAGAAGAAAAAACCATCTCTCACTTTTTCTTCCCATTTACCCGTGTATGCTTCACAACTAAACTTAATATCAATTTCTTTTAATTTTCGCTTTTCATCAATGAACTGATATATGGTGTCAAGCAATTGCCTGTCGGGTAATAGTTCAGGATATTTCAGTGCTCTTCCGATGGGCGCAATTGTAAATAAGCGCCAGGCTCTCATCCCTGAATTTTTAATAATCTGATAAATGGATTCAAGTTCACCAACATTTTTGCCGTGAACACATGAAACAACATCTGAATTCAGTCGCTTTTCAGAAGCCATCAACTTCATAGCATTCAAAGCTTTATCCCAACTCATGTTATTATTTCTCAGCCAGTTATGGTTATCCTTAAGCCCATCAAAACTCAAAGTGCACGCTCCCATTCCCGCATTGAGTAGAGAAATATGACGTTCTTTAGTGTATTCCATGCCATTTGTTACAATTCCCCACCGAAAACCTTTTTCACGTATGGCAAAGCCACATTCTTCAAGGTCTATTCGCAGCAGAGGCTCACCGCCAGTTATTACAACAATAATTTGTGGATGTGGCTTTCTGTTAATCGAATCTAATGTTGGCAGGAAATCCTCAAGCGGCATGTCAGGATAACGGGAACTTTTGATACAATCACTCCCACAATGTAAACAAGAAAGATTGCAACGTTGTGTGCATTCCCAAAATAGATAATGAAGATTATGTGCTAGAGTTTCCTGTTTCACAAATTCACGAAACAGCGACCTTCTGATAAATTTCACTTTGTTTCAAGCAATATGTTGAGAAAAATATAATCGTCTTTGGTAGTTACCACAGTGTCAGCATCCTTATAATGTCCATTTTCAGTTGAATCAATATCATTAAAATGAATTTTATAAGACACACTATATGGCAGAAACAATTGGAATTTTCCGTCATCTTTGGTCAATGTGTACTGATCACTTCCTGGAATATATACTTTAATTCCTTTGACAGGCTGCAGGCTATCTTTGCTTTGAACAATTCCTTCAAGCTGAGTATCTATTTCAAAGTCCTGAGCTGTGCCATAACAAGCCTGAAACACAAATAACATCCCAGAGAGGGACAACACACTCAGAATTCTTCTTGACATTCTACTTTTCAATACGGACATCAATTTTTTCATGGGACATTATTTTTTACAAAAATAAATTAAAAAAGAATACAAAACAATAAAAATACACTGCCTAAGCTTAATCATGGATTATCTCAAAATCATTCTTTACTTTTGCATTTCAACAAAAAAATGATGAAGCCTCGCCTTCTACCTCTCTATATCACAAATTTCCTAGGCGTTCTGGATGACAATCTTTTAAAAGGTCTCATCAGTCTTGTGGCAGTTTATTGGGTTGCCAAAGGCAACGAATCAATTATTATAATGCTTGCTGCCAGCTTTATGGTAATCCCATTTATTCTTTTTTCGCCATATGCAGGATTTCTCTCAAAAACGCTGAACAAAAGAAAAACTGTTGTTATTCTAAAAACTGCTGAAATATTTATCATGTGCATCGCCAGTGCTGGTTTTTGGTTTGAGAATATCTTCGTTATCATGGCAGCCATGTTTTTGATGGGACTGCAAAGCACTTTTTTTTCGCCCATGAAATTTGCTCTTGTTCGTGACATCGGTGGGGTTGAAAAGAGTTCTGTGGGAACTGGTGCAGTTGAAATGACTACTTTCTTCGGTGTTCTCATGGGAACCTTTATTGCAGGAGTTTTAGCCGACCAACATCAAGACCGTTTTATGTGGGTTGTTTTAAGTTTTTTGATAATCACTCTTCTGGGACTTGGTAATTCATTACTCATAAGAGCAGTAGAAGAAAAACCGCTGACAATAACCATCAGACCAATGAATTTCCTTACATATATCAGAAGAAAGTTTATCTGGTCAAAAAAAGTAGCTCCAGGGCTCAATGATGTTGTGATTGGTCTGTCAATGTTCTGGCTGGTTGCCAGTCTGATACAAATGAATTTGTTTATTCATTGTCCCAAAACAATGGGAATGACAGCTACAGAAACAGGTATTACACTTGCATTTGTGGCAGTTGCAATTGGTCTCGGATCATTTCTTTCAGGAGTCGTTTCAGGAAAAAGTGTGGAACCAGGATTAATCCCACTGGGTGGTTTTGCATTTATTATAAGTCTGCTAGTGATTTACATTTTAGATCCACGCGGAATTCTTTTTCAGATACTGATTATGATTGCCGCTTTCACCGCAGGATTTTTTAAAACTCCTCTCAACGCATGGATGCAGGTCAATGTAAAAGGTCGTAAGCTTGGTGATGCCATAGCATATAACAACCTAATCAACTTTATTTTTATTCTAATTTCAGCAGGTATTTTTGGTTTTGTAGAAACCAAATTCGGTTCAACTTTTGTCTTTCTCGTTGTGAGTATCCTGTCACTTGGAATGATTGTTCATCTTATGCTAACAGTCAAAGGCATGAAGAATAGTTTCAAAAGGATTTTTGGAAAAAGATAGAGTGCTTTTAAGATTTAGTCAGAACCATTTTTATCTGATCCTTAAGTTTTGCCAACGTCAATCCATCACTAAAAAGTTTACGCAAACTTGTTTTATTATACATTACAAAAATGATGAGTGACGCCACAAAAATCACCACATAGCTAATGTTCGTAGCAATAGCAGCTCCCGTAAGTTCAAATCTAGGAATTAAAATCATACCGGCAAAAAAGGTAAAAACTAAACCGCACAAACCTGTGATTGTATTGAACCAAACCTTTCCGATACCAGAAAAGAAATGACTCAGAATAATTGCTCCAGAGAAAATAATAATTGCAGGGATAAGCATCATGAGAACCATCTTGATTCCAGCATAACCATATCCAAAAACAAACGTCAACCAGTGTTCAGGAATAAAGAAAACAGGGATGCTACAAATAGCAATAATAACAATAACAAGTTGCATCAGTTTGTACGAAAGATTGACAGAATCTTTAGGGTTTCTCAGATTAGAGATATGAGAAAACTGAACAATGGCAACACTTCTGGGCAAAATCCAGAACGATTCGGCAAGCTGCACACCTAGAGTATAAATCCCGAGCATTTCTCTTCCAAGAAACCAATCGACAAGATAATACGATAGTCTATAATTGAATAACTGCACAAAAGAACTGAGCTGCACCCATATACCATACTTGGTAATTTCAGCAATGTGTAGAGCTAGTCCTGAAAGCCGAAGAGGAAAAATATCTTTGCGACAAAATATTACACCTACTAAAGTAGCCACACAATGCGAAAACAATACAGAGGTTAGATAAAATTTCACAGAGGGAGTTCGCATGCCGTGAAAAATGAAAACAATGACAACAAAGAGAGTAAAAACCTGAGCAACATTGATGATATTCTGCTGAATGATTCTCTCTTTACCTAGAATAATAAACATCAAGTTCTGAGAAATATTCGCAATCAAAGAAATCAGAAAAACATAAATAAAATATTCCGACGGATACAAATTCAGCAAAGCCATGGCACCTGAAATCACAAGAGACATGAAAATCCCCCATATTGAAGAGATTGTAAATAAGGCTGCAGGATCAACTCTGGAAGTAAAAAAAACAAGTGATGTGCCTCCAATAAGTGCGGAAAAGAGAAGAGCAATACTAATGGCCACCATAATCAGCCCGATTGTTCCATAGTTTTCAGGTCCCAGTGCACGTGATGAAATAAAAACAACGGCAAAAGTTAATAATGCCACAATAATCCTTGAAACTAAAGTACGAAAAATGTTTTTATACATTAAGTTCTAGCATTGAAAATTTTCTTTTTTAACCTCAAAAAGAAACCACGCTGCGAAAATATATTGATTTTCCCATCAAACAAAATATATTTTGGTAGAATGAAATTAAATGTATGTAGTCCTTTTTTAAAAAACTTATGCTGAATAGGATCAATATAATTAACAAGCTTCTCTCTATAGGTCGTTGTTGTTAGTTCAGTAATTTCAAAAATCACTATTCTTTTTCCATAATAGATATGAGATTCCTGCGCAGGTCTTAACAGTTTACCGTTACTTCTAAAAATCGCTCCCCCCATTCTAGCACATCGAGGATCAAACACAATGCTATTTTGTGGATGAGGTGTGAATTCAGACAATAAACTATCTGAATAATACAGATTCAGTGAATTATTAACATCTTTTCCAGGGACAGATCCAAATAACCACCAAGTATTATTTTCAAACAGCAAAACAGGATCTGCAAGTGGTTTATTAAGAATCCTTTTATAAAAGCTCAGTGTTTCAGCTTCATCGTCCCAGTGATAAATTTCAACACAAGCCTTAGATATTTGCTCAGGCATCACAAAAACATCTCCATTCCATTCAAAAGCAAAAGGAAAAGAATAGTGACCGTCATCAAGAGATATTTTTGTCTTTTCTCCAAATTTCCCATCTTTAAAGATGACTGTTGATAATCCAGCCTTACCGTTTGAATATGAATAGTCTTCATAAAACACCCTCAGTCCTTTGGGGGTTTGCACTGCAAACGGATCTGCAGCATACTTGCTCTTTTTCTTGCAAAAGAGAACATCATCGGGATCAGGAAGTCTGCCACTTTTGAGAACTGAATCAGCATCTGCTTCAGCCATTGCAATGGCCCACTTTTCAAAAACAAATAGATCTCTAAAATGATACCCTATTCTTCGGAAAAACTGTGTGATAGCAAAATCAATCATTTGAATTGCAGTTGGCCAGGAAAATATTTTCGCCTTTGAAACAGACGCAGGATGATCAAAATAATCGGCACAACCATTGAGAATATCAGCACATACCTGAACAGGCATATCAGTTGATGCGTCAAGTACATGATGAAGATGAAAAGCGCAATCATGAAATTGAGTTTTGTAAAACCGTTTTTTCAAAACAATACCTCCATCCAGATGATGAGTAAGCTTTTGCAAAATCACTCCATTTAGATAATGCCCCCGATACACTTCCCAAAACCCGGCAGGACCGCCTCTGATAACATTTTCGTCACTGTGATGAAAGGACCATATTCCATAGGGAGCTGCATGCAATATATCACCCCTGATAATTGAAAAGCCAAACCTCAATATAAAATCTGGTTTAAATGATTCGATTTTTTCAATATCATTGTCTAAAAAATATCGGGAAAACTTTCCTCTAAGTTCTACTTTACATTTTATTTCAGGAACTTTTCTTAGACTTTTGGGTTTAATTATATTTTTTAAAGGACCTTTTCTTAAAAATATCCTTTCGTACAAACGCCAAAAAATATTCAGTCTAATTATTTTATTCCAAACAACTTGTTTAGGATGATGGTACTCTCCATCATTTTTAATAGATAACACAGGTTTAGCATAACCACTATTGCATAAATTTTCAATCACGTCACACTGCCATTGCTTCAGATATTCATTCTGAATCATGACTGCAAATTTCAATTTATTATCTGGTGGCAACATGTAATTAATTGATTTTTAAACTATTAAAGAAGATAAATACAGCATTCAACGATTGGTCTGTTAAAGTTTTAAAATCTATATGAGAGAACTCATGGGATTTGCAATAATAATAATCCGTTTTCAACTGATGCATTACAGATTTAACATTAATTTTATTATTAGACCTCAAAATTAGTAGTTTTCATTCAGAGTTATTGTATTTCTGACATAATTAATGCTTTTTTTAGCAAATATGGCTAATAATGACCTTTATTCACGTGTTTTTTCTCTAATTTTGCAGTAAATTCATTGTTAATGCTAAAAAAATACCTGAACATCATTCTCATCACTGCGTTGTTGGCACTTACGCTCAACAATTCTCTGTTCAGGCATTTCCATCGTCTGCCCAACGGCACACTCATTGAACATGCTCACCCCTATTCAGGGACAGAAAGTGGAAGCAAAAATATACCTTCCCATCAACACAGTTCGTCAGACATTTTGGTTCTTGACAGTTTTTTTCAAGTTTTCAATGTTATTGTTGTTGCGACAATCATTCTTGCCTGCATTTTGAATCCAACCATTTTTATCGGTTTTAGTAAAAAAGCATCAAATTTTTTCAATGATGTTCAATTCTACAAATCTTTGAGAGCACCCCCTGTCATTATCTGATCACTCTCTTTTTCCATTCAACATTTTACACTTTTTTTACTTTTAAAACTCAGATATGAATCATAGGATTATCTTATTTATTTCAACATTCATCGTTTTTACGTATGCCTCACATGCACAAAAAACAGATGCTAACATATTCGGACATGTCATCTCTAGTGGCGAGCATACTCCTGGCATACATATTTTCATCAAAGGGACACAGATAGGCACAGTAACAGACAGAACAGGTCACTATTTTCTTTACAATCTTCCTGAAGGCGAGCATACAATCGTAGCATCAGGTATTGGATTTCAGTCAGAAGAAAAAAATATTCAGATTACAAAAAACACAAGTCTTGAAATTGATTTTGAACTACAGCACGAAGTTAACAAGGTTAAAGAAGTAGTTATTACAGGCTCTAGAATTGAACAAGATCGAAAAGATGTTCCGGTGATAGTGAACGTGATTACTCCCGACTTTCTGGCATCAAGTCAGTCACTTACACTTGCAGATGGTCTTAGTTTCCAAACAGGCTTGCGTGTAGAAAACAACTGTCAGAATTGCGGCTTTCAACAAATCAGAATTAACGGTCTTGAAGGACCTTACACTCAAATACTCATTGACGGCAAACCCATTTTCAGCTCTCTATCGGGCATATACGGACTTGAACAAATCCCTGTAAGCATGATTAACAGGATTGAAATTGTAAAGGGCGGAGGTTCAGCAACATACGGTTCTAATGCCATCGCAGGAACCATCAATGTAATCACCAGAGATCCACTTTACAACTCTTTTCAGATAGGGCATAATATCGCTTCATATTCACCATCGGTTTTTGACAATACATCCTTTTTCAACTCCACAGTAATAAATAATGGAAACTCAGGAGGAATAACCATATTCGGAAATGTTAGAAACAGACAGGCATACGATCACGATCATGATGGTTTTACCGAAATTCCAGTTTTGAAAAGCACAGGGATTGGATTCAAAGCTTTTCAAAGACTCAGCAAACAGTCAAAAATTACATTTGAATATCACAATATCAGCGATTTCAGAAGAGGCGGAAACAAACTTTCAACAGTTCCCCATCTCACTGATATCACTGAACAGGCAGAGCATAAAATCAACAGTGTATCAGGTGTTTATGATTATCTCTTAAAAGAAAACAAAGGGCGTTTTACAGTTTTTTCATCTTTCAGGCACACCGACAGAAAATCCTATTACGGAACAGGCATGAACCCTTATTCTTATGGCAATTCACTTGATCAGGTTGTCAATGGAGGTGTTGAATACCTTAGAATATTTGATAAAAAATTCCTTCCAGCCAACTGGGTAATCGGAAGTGATGTTTTATTCAACAATTTGGATGACGAACAAATAGCTTACAATAGGCACATCAAGCAGTCAACCTCAGATATTTCACTATTCACGCAAGCGCAATGGAAGCTAGGAATGGTTTCTATTTTGGCAGGAATCAGAGGAGATCATCATAATTTATTACACAAAATCATGGTCAGTCCTCGTTTAAATATTTTGTTTTCACCAAGTGAATACTGGCAATTTCGCGGTGGTTTTTCCACTGGATTCAGAGCACCCCAAACTTTTGACGAAGACCTTCATATCACTGCTATCGCAGGCGAAGTTCAGCTCATCAAATTGGACGAAAACCTCAGTGCAGAAACATCTGCTAGTTATACATTTTCAGCAGAATGGACTCCCAAATTCGCCCAGAATAAATTATCCATTCTTGCAGAATCTTTCCTAACCGATTTGAACAATGTGTTTATACTTGAAAACGTAGGAACCGACATTTTGGGCAATATGGTCATGCTCAGAACCAACGGAGAAGGCGCTAGAGTAATGGGAGTGAATCTTGAAGTCAAGTTGATTCCGCATGCTGATTTAAATTTCACCGCAGGATATACTTATGAAAAAAGCACTTATGCACAAGCCGTTCAATGGTCCAACGATCCCAATGTTGAAAGCGTATCTAAAATGCTTAAAACTCCCGAACATTATGGATATGCAAGTGTTTCAGCCAGATCACGCAAAGACTACTTTCTGACACTCTCAGCTATTCATACCGGAAGCATGTTGGTTCCACATTATGCGGGATTTATTGCCAACGATAGACTTGAAAAAACTCCTTCCTTTACAGACCTTCATGTGAGAATATCAAAAATATTCAGACTGCCAAAGCAATTAAATTTTGAAGCTGCTACAGGAGTTAAAAATATCCTGAACAACTATCAGAAAGACTTTGATCAGGGTTCAAACAGAGATGCAAACTACATTTACGGTCCAATTTCTCCCCGTCACATTTACATCAGTATAAAATTCGGCAACATTCACTAGCAAGATAAAAAATGAATTCTTAAATTTGTAAAAATATCTATACTGCTTTGAAGTATTTCTTCAGCCCGTATGATTTGCCTAGTTTCAACCTTGCGTTGGAGGAACATCTGTTTCAACAATACAATGATGATGTGTTTCTTATATATATCAACCGTCCCTCCGTAATTATCGGAAAGCACCAAATTCCCAGCAAGGAATGCGATGTGATGAATGCAATGAAACATGAAATTGAAGTTTACCGGAGATTTACAGGTGGCGGAACAGTATTTCATGACGCAGGAAATGTAAATTTCAGTTTTGTAAAAAAAAGCACGTCAAACACAATAAATATTGATTTTAAGGAATTCATAAACCCTGTAGCTGAATATCTTCAGTCATTATCGCTTCAAGTAACCATCAATAAGAGAAACAATATCCTTATCGAAGATCGCAAAGTATCAGGGAATGCACAGCACATAAGCAAAAACAAAACCGTTCATCACGGAACACTATTGTTCAATTCTGATCTTCATTTACTCAAGGATATTATCAACACTAATCAATCAGAATATGAAGATAAATCTGTGAAATCAGTCAGTTCTGACACAACAAATATCAGCAATCATCTTACAACAGAAATGACAGTGAATGAGTTTGCCAAAGGCTTGACGCGCTACATTGTGAAAAAATTCGATTGTGAACTACTAAACATTGATAATGAAATGCTTCAAGAAATTCATCATCTCGAACAGAACAAATACAAGAATCTACAATGGACGTATGGTTATTCGCCCGATTATATCCTTCATAAAAACACACAGATCAAAGAACATCCGCATATTTTCTCGCTCCACGTCAAAAATGGGATAATTTCAGATATTCGGATACAAGAAGATCCGCAAAAATTCATCTCATTTATGTTCACACATCTGAAAGGGAAACTGCATTCACCATTGAATGTACTTCAATACACAGAGGAATTCATTAAGGAGTTTAAAGAATTTAATTCTTATAAAAATCTACTTAGTAGAATTTTTTTCTAATTTTGGCATGGTTTTTAAAGAAAAGAAAATATAAAAACACATCAATCATGAAAACAATTACATTCCGATCAATTTTAATTGCTTTTACAGTTCTGGTAGCTATTTCGTGCAATAAATATCATTTTTCGACAGGAATCCTTGTTCCTGCTGATATTACAATTTCACAAGATTTGCAAACTGTCGGCATCATGAACCGTTCATTACCTGAAAAAGGCAATTGGCTCCAGAATCTTGGAGAAGCGATTCTCACAGGCGAATCAATTTTTGCTGACCGTGAAGGATCAATGAACTGCATTAGAGGTGCAGCCAACACACTGAATGTCAACCCTAGGTTCAAGGCAGTCCTGATGGAAGGTGAAGATTATAAAGGGACTGGAACAAAACAGTTTCCCATTCCTTTAGAATGGACTGACGTTGATAATCTTTGTAAGAAATATCAAGTTGACGGTTTGATCGTTCTAGAAACTTTCGACAGCGACATTCTTGTTAGAAGAGGAAGTGTTGAAAAAGAAAGGACAGAGAACGGGAATAAGATTAAATACCTCGAACATTTTGCAGAGCTACGTATCAGAGTTAATGCAGGCTGGAGATTTTATGACAATGTCAACAAAAAAATGATTGACCAGCAAGTGTTTACAGATGAAAAAATGTGGAGTGGCAGAGGAAATAGTCCTGGTGAGGCTTTCGGAAGACTACCAAGAAAGCGTATTGCAATCAACGATGCAGGTGTTTTTGCAGGCGAAATGCTTGCCTTCAGAATTTCCCCAAAATGGCTCACTGCTAGCCGATCTATTTTCAAAAAAGGTGGAAATCAAGATAATTTCAAACTTGCAAAAGAACAAGCACGCGTTAAAAACTGGGAAGAAGTTATAAAACTCATGGATCCTCTCTGCAAAGTTTCTGACAATAAAGTTGCAGCTCGTGCCTGCCATAATACTGCAGTTGCTTTTGAAATGACAGGAGAATTGAATACAGCATACGATTGGGCAAAGAAAGCACATACGCTTCATAAAAAAAGTATTTATAGAATGTATGTCAACCAATTACATACCCGCATCATGGATCAAGACAGATTGAAGGAACAAATGGAAGGGAAATAAAATAGCTCCTTATTACAATGTATTGAAAAGCCGTTTTCACAAAGCGGCTTTTTTATATTTAGATATTACAGTTTTCATATCTTTGCAAAAAATAATTCCCCATGTTTCAACGAATTCAAACCTTACATTTACTTGTCACACTTGTGGCTGCTGTGATCTTTTTCTTTTTCCCTTTTGCAAAATACTTTACACTTGAAGGGACGTATGAATTTTCAGTTACTGGTATGAAACTATTTACTGATTCATCTATCACAACAACGATGTATCCACTGCCAGTGCTCCTTCTCTCACTAACATCTATTGTGATAATTCTTATCATAGTAGCTCTTCTGATGTACAAAAACAGAATCAAACAAATGAGAATTATCGCTGTAGCTTTTCTGTTTAATGCAATCTTAATCGGAGCAATGTTCTTTCTTGCAGATAAATACGGTTCAACTTTTAAAGTTGACGCAAACTATAAAAATGTCGGACTGCTAATGCCTCTCATTATACTTATTTTCCTCTTGCTTGCAAATAAGGGCATCCGAAATGATGAAATCAAAATGAGAAAAAGCAACAGAATACGTTAATAGTTTTTTAAAAATTCTGATATTATTTACTTCTGTGAATTATTATCACATCACTACCACTCTAAAATCTTTAATTTCATTATTTATTTTCAACCTGACTATAAGTGTCTGTGATGATACATTGCTCATATCAATGGGGATAGTGTGATGTCCGGCATCCAGATAAACAAAAAACCTGTCAAGCAATTGCAAAGCTATTGAAAACACTCGGATTTCTACTTCCTGCCCATACTGCAAGCCAAACTCAAGCGAAAAACGCCCGTCGTTGGGGTTGGGATAAAGGATTATCGGTTCTACAAACTCAGATTCCCAAAATGTTTGTTCTTCAGTCTGTACAATGATCGGTTCAGCTTTTTCAGGTTGGATTTCTTCTTCCCTTACGAAAGTATCAGGCAATTCCGTAATCTGCTTGGCAAAAGAGTCAACAAGGCAAGGATTGATACCGGTATAATCAAGATAATAGTATTGACGATTTTGTTCATTATCAGTTTCCCAATAATTATTAATGATGTTCCGAGCCCTCAGTTCTGCTGGTATAAACCTAAATGATTTAGGTTCAAAAGCTCCCCCATTATGGTCACCATCAATATCCGCAATGTTCATAATGTATTCAGAAGTCCAGTAATATTCAATAATTGAAAAACTGAAA